>PVBE011930566.1_pt1 | contig 14428 bp, 9 predicted proteins | sample 1631181 | NCBI WGS metagenome assembly PVBE01 (sample SAMN08397723, study PRJNA350692) | Marine metagenome, whole genome shotgun sequencing project. | isolation source: water | place: Pacific Ocean | collected 2012-04
ATCGGGAGTTCGCCCTCTACCTTCAGATCCTTCGCGCGGAGTTGTTGCCTGCTGTTCAGAAGGCCGTGTTTGAGCTGATCACCGATCGCGGCCAGAATCGGGTCACTGCTCTGGCGGCTCATCCACCGCAGCAGTTACAGCAGCAGATTGAGCAGCTTGTTGGACGCTGCAGCTCTCTGCTCACGGTTGAACAGCTGATGAATCTCTCTCGCCAGATTCAGCTGGAACGGCAGCGCAGAGAGCAGGCTGCCAGGCAGGATTTACTCGATTCGCTCACACCGCTTTCGGGGAAAAGTCCAGAGGCTGCCCCATTGGGGGGGCCATCACCTGGCTCATTCGCTGGTGCATCGGTTCAGCTCAGCATTGCCCCACCTCTGGATCAGCCCGATCGTCTTGGCGGCCTGTTCCGAATCATGGGGGGGGCAGCTGAAAGCGCCTCTGGCGCCCATGGATTGGCAGATGTTGGCGGTGTTGAGAGTCAATCACCCCTGGAGGATCAGTACCAGACCTTTGCATCCCAGGATGCCGCCAATGATCAGGCTTCCTTCTCAGCCCAGATGGGAGTTGAGCTTGATCTGCTCAGTTCCCTGCTCGAAACGGATGAAGGCGAGATGAATTCGGGGCAGGTCCCCTTCGAGGCCTCCGTGCCATCTGCTGCAGGGGGCGATGCTGATCCTCAATCAGATCTTCAGGCTGAAAAAGGTTTTCTGCCGGAAAGTCCGCTTGCACTGGCCCAATGGATGGATGATCTGGATCTCGCCCTCACCCGGCGGCTGCGCAATCTCTCCCATGCCATCAATGTCGAGCTGCTCAGGGCTGGGATTGTCAGCAGCCTTCTGCCTGCCACGCTTCTGGAGGCTGTGTTGCAGGGGCAGGTGGAGTCGCAGCCTGCTGCCACCAACCTGTTGCGTCTGAAAGTGCCTGTGCCTTCTCCTGTGCCGATCGATCAGGGTATGGAGATGATCTGCTTGCTGCTTCGCTCCACCGAACTGGAGTTCAGCTCTTCCCGTCTGCGCCGCTGCAGGGGGCAGTTGAAGCTGCATCGAAGTACATTGCTGAAAATGGTTCAGCAAGAGCGGCACTGGCAACGTCGCGCGATGTTGCAGGAGGCAGAGAAACTGTGGTGGCAGACCCCTCCCGGAAGCCACTCAAGCAGCCCCCCCACCAGGCCTCCTCAGGCCTGAACGCTGAACAGCTGCAGTTGCTGCTGGGTTGGATGCGCCCTGTTCAGCAGTCCTTGACCCTTGAGGCGGAAAGGGGTTTTGCCAATCTTCAGGGCCGTAGGGAATGCTTTGACTCTTTTGTGGTGCGTCAGCTTGCCACGCCTCCCCCTCTGCCTCTTCCAGACGACAGTTTGATCCGCCTCAGCAAGCTTTCCTCAGGCTTTTCCGAGTATTCATCCCTGGCGGACTCCGACCGTCGCCGCTTGGTGACGGATGCGCGTCAGTTTCTGCATGGTCTTCGTCAGCGGCTTGAACCCTCTGCACCGATGGCACCACCGCGGCTCAGTCAGGCCACGCGGACCCTCGCCACCCAGAAAAATTCAAGTCATCGCCCACAGTCCCTTGCACTCGACAGTCCACTTGCCGAGGTCCGAGGCATCGGACCAAGACTCGCTGAGCGCTTGGCAGGTCTGGGTTTGTTCCTGGTCAGGGACCTGCTGAAGTATTACCCGAGGGACTATGTCGATTACTCCTGCCTGCGGCGCATCGAGGCTCTTGAGCCGGGTCAGACCGCCACGATCGTGGCCACGGTTCGGCGTTGTCATGGCTTCACCAGCCCACGCAATCCGAACCTCTCGATCCTTGAGCTGCAGCTTCAGGACCCGACAGGTCGATTGAAGGTTTCCCGTTTTCTTGCCGGACGCCGCTTCAGTACGCCGGCCTATCTCAGAGGTCAGCAACGCCTCTATCCCGTCGGAGCCACTGTCGCCGTGAGTGGCTTGGTCAAGGAAGGCCCCTATGGCCTCAGTTTTCAGGATCCCTTGATCGAGGTGATGGAGAGTGCCCAGGCGCCGCTGCGGTCCCGCAGCATCGGCCAGGTCTTGCCTGTGTATGCGCTGACTGAGGGGCTCACCGCTGATCGTTTCAGGGACCTTGTTGAAACGGTGTTGCCCCTTGCGGCCCGCTGGCCTGAAGTCCTTCCGGAAGCAAGGCGTCGCGCCCGGCAGCTACCAGGAGTCAGTGAAGCGCTTGTGGCGATTCACCAGCCACAGAGTCGCGAGCTGCTTCAGTCGGCTCGCCGCCGGCTTGTGTTTGATGAATTCCTGTTATTGCAACTGGGATTGCTGAAGCGACGGGGGGAACTGCGCAGGCGTTCGGCACCGGCTCTGCTCACAGCGTGCCAGCGCCAGGGCTTGGTTGGAAGGTTCCTGGCGCTGCTTCCCTTCAGCCTCACTGGGGCTCAGCAGAGGGTGCTGGCGGAGATCGAGACCGACCTTGCCCGTTCAGAACCAATGGCGCGCCTTGTTCAGGGTGATGTGGGCAGTGGCAAGACCATCGTTGCCGTGGTGGCTTTGCTGATCGCGGTGGAAGCAGGCTGGCAGGGAGCCCTGATGGCACCGACGGAGGTGCTTGCCGAGCAGCATCATCGAACCCTGTGCAATTGGCTTCCACAGCTGCATGTCAGCGTTGAGTTGTTGACGGGCTCCACGTCCGCCCCTCGCCGCCGTCAGATCCTCGATGATCTGGCCAATGGGTCCTTGAAGATCCTCGTAGGAACCCATGCATTGATTGAAGATCCGGTCGCCTTCTCAAGGCTCGGACTCGTGGTGGTGGATGAGCAGCATCGGTTCGGGGTCCGTCAGCGCAATCGTCTGCTCAGTAAGGGGTTGCAACCCCATCTGCTGACGATGACGGCGACCCCCATTCCCCGGACACTGGCCCTGTCTTTACATGGTGATCTCGATGTCAGCCAGATCGATGAGCTTCCCCCCGGGCGAACACCGATCAGGACCCGGATGCTCGCCGCTGCAGAAAGGGATCAGGCTTACGGGCTGATCGCGGCGGAGGTCTCCCGTGGGCAGCGCGCCTATGTGGTGCTGCCCCTTGTTGATGAATCAGAAAAACTGGACCTGCGCTCCGCTGTTGAGGTGCATGCCCAGCTGTCGGAGCAAGTGTTCCCGGATCTGGAGGTGGGCTTGCTGCATGGTCGCCTCAGCAGTGCTGATAAACAGGCGGTGATCAGGGCTTTTGCCAGTGGTGAGTGTCAGGTGCTTGTTTCAACCACGGTTGTGGAGGTGGGTGTGGATGTACCCGAGGCCAGTGTGATGGTGATCGAACATGCCGACCGCTTCGGTCTTGCCCAGTTGCATCAGCTGCGGGGCAGGGTTGGCCGCGGTGCGGCGGCTTCTCACTGTCTGTTGATCAATGACAGCTCCAATGTTCTCTCCCGGCAGCGGCTCGACGTGCTGGTGCGTTCCACGGATGGTTTTGAAATCTCTGAAATGGACCTCAGGCTGCGGGGGCCTGGGCAGGTGCTGGGAACACGTCAGTCAGGTCTTCCAGATCTTGCTCTCGCCAGCCTCGTCGATGATGGCGAAGTTCTCGAGGAAGCCCGCGAAGAGGCAGGGATGTTGCTTGAGAAAGATCCGGAGCTCAGGGAGCATCCTTTGCTGAATGAATTGCTTGAGACCCAGCGCTTGAGACTGAGTGGTTTAGCCCAGCTCAATTAAGACCAGTTTTTCCACAGGCTTGAGACTCGTATGAGACCAGACCCTGTCTCAGGCCTGTAAAAGTCGTTGTTACGCTATTTCCAGTGGCCAGGTCTGTCGACGCCCTGCCTGGGTTCGTCTTGTAAGGTCTGTTATTGATTAATGTAACGGATCATCCAAAAATGCCTTTGACAGCAGGGGGACTGAGCCTTCTTCCTAGGGATTCCAGTTGCCACTTTTTATCACATGATCACAGTTGCGGTAAAAGTGATAATTGCTATTTCTTCGTTTTATGCGTCATGCGGATATATCTGGTCTCGTAGCCTCTGACTTGTGGAAAAAAACTGTAAAACTGTGGAAACACTCTGCCGTTGAGTTCTGTCGGTGCTGCGACCTTGGAGTGATTTCCCTATACGTGACTCCGGAGAGGCCCTTGCCTCCATCCCTGCTGGGTTGCATCGCCTGGAGCCCCACCCCTACGTAGAACTTGGTGCTCCCTATGGAGTTGACGGTGATCCGTTCAGATTGCGCCAGGGGGTGATTTCCCGTCTGCTCAGGGCTGAAACCCTCCTCCAGGGCAGCTGTCCAGGCAACCGACTGGCCATCTTCGATGCCTGGAGACCTCTGGCTGTTCAGGCCTTCATGGTTGAACATGCCATTGATCAGGAATGTGCTTGCCGAGGGCTGGATCGCCAGAACATCAGCCATGCCGCTGCCGTCAAAGAGGTGGTTGCCGCTGTTGGTCGTTTCTGGGCCCCGCCAAGTTCAGATCCATTGACGCCACCGCCCCACAGCACTGGAGCTGCCGTTGATCTCACCCTGGCGGACAGCAAAGGCTTGACCCTGGCGATGGGTGGAGAGATCGACGCCATTGGGTCCATCTCCTATCCGGATCATTACGCCGCGGCCGCAACTGCCGACCCTCTTTCCACGGCAGCGCTCTGGCATCAGCGACGATCGGCCCTGGCTGGGGCCATGGCGGCGGCAGGGTTTGCCCAGCACCCCAATGAGTGGTGGCATTTCAGCTATGGAGATCAACTCTGGGCGTGGCGGTGTGGCGGTGCTGAGGCCATCTATGGATCCTGTCCAGGTCCCTCCAGCATTGACTGAACACGCTGATCTCCAAGCTTGTTGATGTGGGCCCCGAAGCTGCTGCGGCCACCGTCTTCTTTCCAGCTGCGCAGAAGGGGGTCGAGGGTCTGCTCAAGGGAGTCGATCGGCATCCGTTGCAGAAAAGGTCTGGCCAGGTTCTGCAGATTCGGCGTTCCGCCAAGCCAGAGCTGATACTTGTCCGGTCCGCTGCCCACTAGGGCAATCTCAGCCATGTAGGGCCTGGCGCAGCCGTTGGGACATCCGGTGACCCGCACCAGGATCGATTTCTTGATCTCCAGTCGGTCCAGATGATTCTCAATTCGGCTGAGGATTGATGGCAGTGTTCGTTCGGCTTCTGTCATGGCTAACCCGCAGAGTGGCAGAGCAGGGCAGGCAATGGCATGTCTGGCAAGCCGCGAGGGGGAGGTCTGAACGCCGAGCTCCCCAAGAGCTCTGCGCACACTTGCGCGTTGCTGGGAGCCGATGTTGCATAAAAGAAGATCTTGGTTCGGTGTGAGCCGAATCTCCAGTTGATAGGTCTCAACAATTCTGCGCAGGCCTGCTTTCAGCTCTCCTTTGAGCCGCCCTGAAAGCAGGGGTAAGCCGACGAACCACAAACTCTTCGACTGACGATGCCAGCCGAGATAGTCTTCCAGCTTGGTTTTAGGTTCTTTGCGGATTGTCTGGATCGGGTGTTGAAAATAGTTAGAGCAGAGTTTTTGTTTGAACCATTCAAGTCCCTGATCATTGATCAGGTATTTCATGCGTGAATGGCGCCTGGTTTTACGGTCTCCGTAATCCCGTTGCAGAGCCAGGATTGATTGGACCAGATCGAGAATGTGTTCCTCGGAGACATAACCGAGGGGTTCAGCTGTGCGTGCGAAGGTCTGTTCATTGTTATGGGTCCGTCCCATTCCTCCGCCCACATAGACATTGCAACCGATCAGGGAGCCGGAGCTGTTGGTGAAAGCCACAAGGCCCACGTCCTGAGTGAGCAGATCAACCGAGTTGTCACCGGGGGTGGTCACAGCGCACTTGAACTTTCTCGGCAGATAGGTGGATCCGTAGAGGGGTTCGCTGCTATCGCCACTGAACACTCCACCTTGTTGTTGTCTTTCTCTTACCTTCTTGACCCTGGCGGCGGGTTTGATGCGATAGCTGAGGTCGCCATTGACCCAGAGGTCCAGGTAGGAGCCTTCTGCTGCCTTGGGTGAGAGCACATCGGCAATCTGATCGGCGAGTTGCCGAGCTGCTGGGTAGGCCCCCCAGGTGTAGGGGGCCGCAGGTGCCATCACATTGCGGTTGATGTCGCCACAGGCGGCGAGGGTTGAGCCCATGCCATGCACGATCCTGGAGATCACTTCAGCAAGGTTTTCCTTGCGGATGCCATGCATCTGAAAGGCCTGTCTGGTGGTGGCTCGCAGGGTGCCGTTGCCGAGCTGGTCAGCAAGATCGTCGAGGGCAAGAAAAAGCGAAGCTGGGATGCGGCCTGCCGGGCTACGAAGTCGCAGCATCATCTGCCAGTCCTTGCCCTGGCTCTTGCTGCGGTTTTCACGATCATCCTGCTGATAGCTGCCGTGAAACTTCAGCAGCTGAACGGCATCGTTGGAGAAATGATCGCTTGCGTTGGCCAGCTCCTCCCGCAGGGGATCCTTGAGATAGTCACTGTCCGCCTTGAATTGCTCAAATTTCGAGCGTTCCGCACCTGTGGCAATGCAGGGGGAAAAGCTGTTGCCAGTTTCCGGTATCGACGCTGTCTCGGCTGCAGTCACTACCGTCATAACTTCCTAATCCAGCGTAGCGAAACGCACATCTGCATTGACGTTGAACTGCTTCGGGTCAGAACGGTTTCGGGTCAGAACAGCTTCTGGTCTGCCGACGGGGGCAGAACACCGTGGATGTGCTGCCTGCAGATCGGCTGATCTCGGTTCAGCATTGATGCCCTGAAGGGGACCAGGGCTTGTTAACTACGGATGATCGGACAGGTGATCGATCGGATTCGTTAGCGCTTGATGGGCTGAGGGGCCAAACAAGATTGATCGTTCTCTTAATGCTTTGTCTCTGGTTGAGATCGGATAAGCCGTGGCTTGCAGCGATCAACTGAAAGGGAAGGGCGGCATGGTTGATTTAGAGAATAGAGATTATCTATGCCATCTGAAAGTTTGTAGTTCTGCGCCAAGGCTTGAAGTGTTATTTGCAGGATTTTTCTTGATAATTCTCGCCATCTTCTGGAAATTCAACGCCATCTCTTGGCGATGCAAGGCTGTCTTTGGGCAGCAGGGAATTAGAGGTAAGTTGTTGATTGCGCTTCAGCTGGCATGCTTTGAATTGAAGGTTTAGGCCTAATTCCAGCTGATCTACTTTGCTTGAAGATGGCTTGGACCATTCCTGGTGCTTGGCAGAGGGCTGTTGTGGGTGTATTTGGAGTCTGTTGTGGGAGGTGCTTGGAGCCTATTGAAGCTGTTTTGGGTTTAGGTATTGAGGTGACTGATGGATGTAACGATCAAACGCCAGTTTTGGTTGATCATTGACCGTTCTATGTTTTTCCTAGGTTTTTTCTTTCTGTGGCCTCAAAGCTTTGATGATGCGATCAAGGCTGTTGCTTGATTCGGCTCTTCTGCAAGGACCAAACCAGTTGTTGTTATCCAATTCGTGTGATAAGGCGTTGGAGGCATGATTATCAGAAAACTCTGGCATTTCTCCGATGAAAATAACTTTAGTCTCTCCCTTGCCTTGCTTTTCTTCTTTTTCTCCTTCCTCAAGGGACTGAGGCATCACAAAAATAGCTCCCCCTTTGCCAAGGCCTGGATTTGAGCCTTCTCCACCTATGGCCATATTCATTCGAAAAGAGACTTTTTCCAGAGAAAGTGTCCCATGTCGCAGGAAGACAGCGCCACCAAGTCCGGCGCCACTGCCTCCCCAGCCATCTTCTCCATCTCCGGCTGCGAATCCACCCAGTCCGGGCAGTCCAAGTTCACCTGCGGCACCTGCATGTCCACCGGCACCGCCACCACCACCGAACCCTCCGCATCCTCCATTTCCCCCGTTTCCCCCATGCCCCACTACAGCAATTCCTTTCTCCTTTGAAAGCTGACTGGCACTGGCCGTGTTGCCTCCGTTTGCACCGTTGCCAAAACCACCGAAGCCTCCACCACCGCCAAAGGCAATGGTTCCGATCCCACCTTCAGGCCGCTTTGAGCTCCAACTGTCGAAGATGCCGAAACCACCATTGCCGCCATTGCCACCATTGCCGCCATTGCCTCCCTGACTTCCACCATCGCCACCATTGCCGCCATTGCCAGCGTTGCCAAATCCACCGAATCCACCACCACCGCCGAAAACAATCGCTCCAATGCCCTGGCTAGTCATTCCAGAGACACCATTGACAGAGCCACGGTCAGCCTTCATGGATTCCTGTTGTCGTTTAATGCTCTGTTGGCCAGGGGGAGGTTCAATCGCGAAGCCAGAATTTGTCTCAATGCCTGCCTGGCCATCAATGCCTGCCACAGCTCCTCGGCTGGTAGAAAGTTTCCTTCGCTGCGTGAAAATCTTCTGGATTCCCAAGGCCCGTTTCCACCAGCCAGAGTGTTTGAGAAGTCCTGATTTGAAGTGGCCGCCTCGTCCGCCAATGGCTTGATTGTTATTGAAGCTGACAGCTTTAAGGTAAACAGTTCCGGACTCAATCAACAAAGCCCCACCTAAACCAGCTGCGCCTCCACTGCCATGGGCTCCATCCTCTCCACGGGCGATTCCATTGGCCAGTGTTAGATGATTGATTTGTACACAGCCGGAACGAATGACAATGATTCTGTTTCTAGACTCGCCACTGATCGTCACATCACCACCGTTTATTTCTAGATTGTTGTGGATTTCAGGAAGCGCTGATCTGATGCGGATGTCATCGGTCAAAGGGTTGATGTTGATCCTGTTGCAGCCGCCAGCTTCAGCCTGCTGCAGTGCCCAGCGCAGGCTGCCAAAGCCATCGTCAGCTGAAGTGTTGACATTGATGGTTTCTTCCTGGCGTTCATTCATGGGGGATGTTCGAAGAGCCATTGCTTGTTGAACGGGCCTAAGGTCCGTGACTCACTTATAGCCATGGGCTTTGCAGATGAACAAATAAGCCAGCCGCTTAAATTATCTTTGCAATCGAAATCAGATTGTTTTTTGCCGATGACTTGAGCAGGAAGGGAACTGAGCACTTTGAGTTCATTTTGAGTTCATTGATTAGGCCAGGTGCAGTATTTTGTGCCTTTAGCGTTTTTTTAAGAAATTTATCTGTGGATTTGAGCGGTGGCAAGGTCCTGGCGCTGAAAGCTTGAAGTTGCATTTGCACCAACGGCTCAGCTTCGTGTTGCTCGGCAATCAAAGGCTGGGGCCGGCTACCTGGTTGGCAGGCCCAGGCTCCCATAAAGTCACTGCTTGATGAGCCCCCGACGTGTCGGCAACGTTTCTGCTCGAGATCGGCACTGAGGAGTTGCCTGCGGACTTCGCTCGCCTTGCTTTGCCCCAGTTGCAGGATCGCGTCTGCAGAGATCTCGCTGAGCAGCGGCTTCCCCACGGTGCAATCACCGTCACCAGCACGCCGCGCCGCCTGGTTGTTGTCATCGCTGATCTTCTCGAGCGGCAGCAGGACCTCAACGAAGAACGAAAAGGCCCCCCAGTGGCTCAGGCGTTCGTCGATGGTGTTCCTGGTCCTGCTGCGATTGGTTTTGCCAGACGCTGCGGGGTGGATCCTCAGTCACTTGATGTTCGTGAGACTCCGAAAGGGCCCTGCGTCTTTGCCTCTGTTCTGGTTGAGGGGCAGGCCACCACAACTCTGCTCGCAGATCTGATCCCCACCTGGATCCATGCTCTTCAGGGCCGACGTTTCATGCGCTGGGGTACCGGTGAGCAGCGTTTCAGTCGACCGGTGCGCTGGTTGGTGGCCCTCCTGGGTGAGGAGCTGATCCCGGTCTGCCTGGTTGGCTCCGATCCACCGGTAAGCAGTGATCGGCTCAGCAGGGGGCATCGATTGCATTGCACCAGCCTTTCTATCCCCTCTGCGGATCAATACAGCACCTGCCTTGCGGCCGCAGGTGTTGAGGTGGATAGAGAACGACGCGCCGCTGTGATCCGCGAGGGGATAGAGGCGGGAGCCAGATCCTGTGAAGGCGTTGCCAACTGTCCTGAAAGTCTGTTCGAGGAGTTGGTGGATCTGGTTGAGGATCCCCGGGTTCTGCAGGGGCAGATTGCTGAGCGTTATCTCGCGTTGCCGCCGGAGGTGATCAGTACGGTGATGCAGTCGCATCAGCGCTATGTGCCCCTGGAGGTGCCTGGCGTTGAAGGGGACCCTCTGCGATTGAATGCCAAGTCAGTGCTGCGAGCACAGTTTCTGCTCGTTGCCAATGGCCTCGAAGCGGCATCAGCTCAGATCAGGCGGGGTAACGAGCGAGTCCTGAGTGCAAGGCTTGCCGATGCGGAGTTCTTTCACGATGTTGACCGTCGTCAGCTCAGTGATCAACGCCGTGAAGCCCTCGATAAGGTCACTTTTGCTGAGGGGCTCGGCAGTCTTCGGGATCGTTGTGATCGGATCAGCTGGTTTGTTGATCAGTTGATCCAGCGGCTGAAGCTTGCCGATGGCACCGCTGCTGAAGTTCGTCGGGCGGCGCACCTCTGCAAGCATGATCTTGTCAGTCAGATGGTTGGCGAATTCCCTGAGCTTCAGGGGGTCATCGGTGGCAAATATCTACTTGAAGAAGGGGAGTCAAGGGGGGTGGCCCTTGCGGTGGTTGAGCACTATCTGCCCCGCGGCGCCGGGGACGCTTTGCCAGGCAGTGATTCAGGCGCAGTGCTGGCCTTGGCTGAACGTCTGGAGCTGCTGCTGAGTATCTTCGCCAAGGGGGAGCGGCCTTCAGGTTCCTCGGATCCCTATGCCCTGCGTCGGGCTGGCAATGGCTTGCTGCAGATTCTGTGGAAGCAAGGCTGGCAGTTGAATCTTGAGGAGCTGCTGGTTGCGGCCTCAGCCCACTGGGCAGAGTTGTTCCCCTCTTTTTGCGTCGACACTGATCTGCTGATCAACGATCTGGCGCTGCTGCTGCGGCAACGTATCGTCTCCCAGTCGGAAGAGGAAGCTTTCGCCCCTGATCTGGTTCAGGCGGTGGCTGGCCCTGGCGTCAGTACAGAACGCCTGCTCGCTGATCCCTGTGATCTGCAGCACCGTCTGCTGGTGTTGACGCGTCTACGAGAGCAGCAACGGCTTGCTCCTGTGCAGGCCGTTGTTCAACGGGCAGCCAGGCTGGCGGAGAAGGGTGATCTTGCTTTGGATCAGCTCGATCCAGCCAAGGTCATCGCAGCCGAGTTGTTCGAGTCTCCGAGTGAGGCTGAGCTGCTTGAGCAGATCGAGGCTCTGGCTCCACTGGCATTGGCCGGGGATTACGACGCTCTCTCTGAGGGGCTTGCCGGAGCCACTCCAGCCCTGGAATCCTTCTTTGACGGAGCCAGCAGTGTGATGGTGATGGTGGACGACAAGGATTTGCGCCGCAATCGCCTCAATCTGCTGGGAGTGCTTCGCAACCAGGCTGCAGTGCTGGCCCATTTCGAGGCCATTCAGTGATCACCACTCAGTGACCGCCATCCAGTGATCGCTTCTGAGTGGCGATCACTGGATGGTTGCTTCGAGGCTTGTTTCGGGTTGATCGCCCTGATCGGGCGGATCAGCCGACTTCTACCTTCTCTGTTTCTTGCTTGCTTTTGTCACCGTCATGATTTGGCTTGGTCTTGATGCCGGCGTTGGCTTGATAGGCAAGAAATTCCTCATCGGAGCGACCAACGGCAGAGGGCACAGGGGTGTATTCGATGGGTGCACGGGAGATGCCCCGCAGCAGACTCACCAGGGTGCTGACCGTCAGCTTGACCTGCTGCCAGGGGTTCATTAACACCACACGCTTGTACAGGTAGCTGTCGAAGGTCAGCTTTTGTACATCCCGGTCTGAGCACATCTCAACGAAGGCCTCCCGGGAGGAATCATTGCGGTAAAAGATGCTCTGCAGGATTTCAAGCACCTTGTATGTGGCGCCGTACTTGCGATCCCAGCGGCGCAGATAGGTGCGCTTGATCTCCCCTTCCGTGGGGATCTTTGCTCCATTCTCAGAAACCTCTGCGATGGCTTCAGCACACATCCGGCCGCTTTTGGCGGCGAAGTAAATGCCCTCGCCGGAACTCTTGGTCACATAACCGGCGGCATCACCCACCAGGGCCATTCGGCCCACCACACGTCTGGGTCTTGGGTGCTCAGGGATCGGATGGGCTTCAACTTTGATCACCTCCCCACCGAACAGGCGTTTGCCTGCCCGTTCCCTTATGCCCTTCTGCAGACCTTTGATCAGACTCTGGTTCTCCTGCATCGTGCCGGTTCCCACGGCCACGTGGTCGTACTTGGGGAACACCCAGCCATAGAAGTCAGGAGAGATGTCGGCACCCACGTACATCTCAGCGAGATTCTCGTAGTAGCTCATTTCCTCCGGGGGCAGCTTGATGCGCTCCTGGAAGGCGATGGCGACGTTGTAATCGCCGGCATCCATGGTCTTGGCGACCTTGGAATTGGCGCCATCGGCACCGACGATCAGATCCACCTCGAGGCTGCTGGCCACACCCGTTGCACCGCCGCCACTGAAATCGGCGTAGTGAATCGTGTAAGGGCCCTGGCGGTTCTCGCCGGTGTCGATCTTTTGCACGAGGGCATTGATCAGAGTGGCGCCTAGATCTGCCGCCCGATTGCGCAGAAAAGCATCGAACACCTCTCGACGACACATGCCTATGTAGGCGTTCTCGTCATAGCCGAGTAGGTCGAGTTTGATATCCACCTCACGATTCGAGGGGGAGATCATCTTCATGTTTCGAACCTTCCGATCAATGATTGAATCGGGCAGATCGAATTCCTCAACCATGCAGAGGGGGATGGCTCCTCCACATGGCTTGGCATTGTCGAGCTTTCTTTCAAACAGCCAGGTTTGAATACCTGACTTGGCAAGAACTTCCGCAGCGCAAGAACCACTCGGTCCACCACCGATGACGGCGACACGCAACATCTCAGCACTACTCCGCTGGATTGTATGACCAAGCTAACACCTTGAAGGCTGCTGTGGTGGTCGTGGGGGACTGGCGCCCCCCCTTACGATCATTTCAACACGCATCAACAACGTGGCTCGCGCTGCCGTTGCTCGTCGCACAACCAGGGATGACATCCCGATCGCCCGTCGATCAAGCCCTGCAAGGCCCAGGGGCAGCGGCGGCGGCTTGCTTGTTGCTTGTGTGATGGTTCTGGCAGGCACAGCCATGGCTGTGCTTCTGGGCCCTCAGATCCTGGCTCGATTCAACACGCCGGTAACCCTTGAGACGATCCTCGAACGGCCAGCGGCTGATGGTCGCTTGCTTGGTCATTTTCCTTATCCGGAAGCCATTGATCTGGATTTGATTCAGACGCAAGCCGGGGTTCAACTTCATGTTGATGCTGCAGAGGCCCTGAGATCCATGCAGTTGGCTGCAGCTGCGGAGGGAATCGATCTCAGGTTGCTGAGTGGCTTCCGCTCCCATCAGTTGCAGGAAAGAATCTTTTTCGATGTCAAGTCAGAACGGAATCAAACGGCGGTTGAGCGGGCCAAGGTTTCAGCCCCTCCTGGCTACTCGGAACACAGCACCGGTTATGCCCTGGATCTAGGTGATGGGGGTTTCCCCGAAACCGCACTTTCTGTTGACTTTGAACAGACCCCTGCTTTCCGTTGGCTTCAGGACCATGCAGCCAGCTATCACTTCACTCTTTCTTTCCCGATTGAGAACCCGCAGGGGGTGAGTTATGAGCCCTGGCATTGGCGTTTTGAAGGCTCAGCAGAAGCTCTCAGGCAATTTGAAGCGGCCCGTCAGCTGGCCGGTCGTTCCTGATCAGAGATCGATATCTGCTTGAGAAGCAGACCTCAAGGCTTCAGGGGCTGGATGACTGCGCAGGGCACGGCTGCTTAGAGAAGCCCGCCTGTTGGCGTAGTGCGCAAGCCTGTTGAGCCTGGCTTCTGGCTTGATCCTCATCGATCACTGTCCAGAACGCGGCATTTTTTTCTCACCCTGAGATAATCTGCCCCATCGCGCCCAAGGGCGTTCCTCTGCCCATCAGAACGTCTGGTTATTTATGAGCGCCAAGGCCAAGGCGATCCGCAACATTGCGATCATTGCCCACGTTGATCACGGCAAAACAACACTGGTTGATGCCCTTCTCTGTCAATCGGGAATCTTCCGAGATAACGAGGCAGTTCCAACCTGTGTGCTCGATTCCAATGACCTGGAGAGGGAAAGGGGGATCACAATCCTCTCCAAGAACACAGCGGTTACCTACAACGACACCCGCATCAATATTGTTGATACCCCTGGCCACGCTGATTTCGGTGGAGAGGTTGAGCGGGTTCTCGGCATGGTGGACGGCTGCCTGTTGATCGTTGACGCCAACGAAGGGCCAATGCCTCAGACCCGATTCGTGCTCAAGAAGGCCCTTGAACAGGGCTTGAGACCGATCGTTTTCGTCAACAAAATTGACCGTGCACGTGTTGATCCAGAAACGGCCGTCGATAAGGTTCTCGATCTTTTCCTTGAGCTGGGCGCTGATGATGATCAGTGTGATTTCCCTTATCTCTTCGGTAGTGGTCTGGGTGGCTTTGCCAA
>PVBE012354839.1_pt1 | contig 14427 bp, 1 predicted proteins | sample 1631181 | NCBI WGS metagenome assembly PVBE01 (sample SAMN08397723, study PRJNA350692) | Marine metagenome, whole genome shotgun sequencing project. | isolation source: water | place: Pacific Ocean | collected 2012-04
CAGAACCCACATTCACCTGCACCTCATCTGAATAAGTACAGCCTGAATTTGTATCAATTGCATTAACGGTATAAGTTGTAGAAATCGTTGGATTTGCAACTGGATTGAGAATGGTAGCATCGCTTAAACCGGTAGCAGGTGTCCAGTTATACACCAGTGATCCTCCTGCATTGTTTTGGCAAAATCCAAAGTCCGTATTCGGTCTGTAATAGTAGGAATAGCCTATTGTATCCGCGCACATCGCTGTTCCATAATTGTAAAGCGTACCGTCAAATCCGGCATTGTGATAATAAATTCGAGAGCTTGATGAGGTGGAAGCATTGTCGAAACAGACTTCAATAATTAGATTCGAAAGGCCATCCCAATCAAAAGTGTTATCGAAAGCAAAGGTGTTTACTCCCGCTGCAATGTTGATTGTTTTTGGAGTAAAAACAGTTTGCAAGCCCGTTTCATAAGTGGTGGTCAATTCATTCAAAGAAGTACAGCCCATTTTAATCACAAAGTTGTCATACGTGGCAGAACCATAAACCTGGTAAATGTCCCAGGCAATGTTCGAAATCGTGCTGGGTCCGGTCATGCCTTGCGTCATCAATTCCGATTGTCGAAATAAAAACTGCCTTCTCGAACTATTGTACTGTCCGGCAAAAATGGTTCGACTAACCGATGATGAATTGTATGTATGGTAAGCAAATTGGGCATTGTTAAGCGTTCCGGTACAAACCGAACCGTTGGTGCCACAACGATTTGTAACTTCCGTATTCAATTGAACCGATTGTCCTGCACAGAGCGAAGCTGTGTCGGGCACCACATTAAAAGTTGCTATGGACATCACCTGAACTGTCAGGCTATCAGTTTTTGTGCAGCCCGAATCGGATGTAACAGCTATTTGAAACTGAGTGCTAAATGGAGGAAAAGCAAGGGGGTTTGCTGTTGTTGAATCTGATACCAGATTTCCCGGGCTCCAATTATATGTGGCGTTTGGTCCGGCAGTATGCGATACACCTATCGGCACTCCTGCCAGGGAACAAAGAGTGGTATCACCGGTAGTTTGAATGTTAAATGAAGAACCCACATTGATGGTGATCGTATCAACGAGAATGCATCCGGAAGTAGTATCAGTTGCTACAACTGTATAAGTCGTAGTGGTTAGCGGTGAAGCCAGGGGATTTGCAATATATGGATCGGACAATCCTACTATCGGTTGCCAATTGTAAAGGTAACCCTGGTTCATTGAATTATTCAGGAATTCAATATCATCGAGTGCCCAGTTGTCAGCGCCAGCGCCTGAAAAAGACAATTGTCTCCAACGAAAACGGGTAGGAGAGGGTAAAAATCCACTAGGAATATTTATGGAAATTGGTGTGAAGGTTGTATAGTTGGCTTCATCATACAACGCATATTGTATCCATGAAACCCCACCATTGCTTGAGTATTCCAATACAACATCTTCTCCGTTATCTGCATTCTCGCATGGAGCAGAACCCGAACCAAACTTTATTGAAAAGTTAATGGTGCCGCCATTTGCCAGGTTGAAATCATTGGTTTCGGCATGTCTGTTTGAAGAGCCATCGAAATAAAGGGCATTTCCACTTACTGAACCACAGGAAAGGCTTGGAACACCACCCGCGATCAAAAACCATTGGCTTGAAACTCCTGTGTTGAAATCATCAACCAAAGCCGATCCACCGATGCTTGCAGCTAATTGAGAGTGGTCGCCTTGGCAAAGCGTTTGGTCTTCAGCTGTTACAACAAGATCTACCAGGCCGTTCGAAAGTATGGTCACACTGTCAATTGTTGTACACCATTGTGGGCTGGTAACAGTTACCACATAAGTTGTGCTGTTGATGGGGGTTGCTATTGGATTCGAAACAGTTGAATCTGATAAATAAATGGCTGGCGACCAGTTATAGGTGTGTCCTGAACCTGAACTAGGTTGGGCAAAAAGCTGAATGCCAGCTGCATCGCATAAAAAAGTATCTGAAGGAACAGTGATGTTAAATGACTGACCTACTTCAATCAAAACGGAATCGGCATAGACACAACCCGTTGCAGCGTCCACTACCTGAATGGTGTACGATATGTCTTGTGTGGGTGTTGCTACAGGGTTTGAAATGTTTTTAGCTGAAAGCCCGATTGGAGGAGACCAGGTATAGACAAAACCAGTAAGACTGACGGAACTGATTATAACATCATCCAGCGCCCAGTTGTCCTGGTTGGTTCCTGAATGGGCAATTTGCCGCCATCTGAATCGGGTATTGGCAGTCTGCGCGGCAGCAGGCACCGCTACCTGTATGGATGTAAAGTTTGGATACTGGTATTCATAATAAAGTGCCATGTTGGCCCAACTAGTACCATTGTTAGTAGAATATTCCAGTACAACATCTTCACCGAAATCGGCATTGTCGCAGGGTGCTGTTCCCTGGGCAATTTTAAGGGCGAAAGATATTGTACCACCATTTGTTACATTAATGTTGTTTGTTGTGGCACCTCGGTTGTTGTTTCCGTTAAAGTAAAGTGCATTTCCTGAAAGTGATCCACATACTGTACTTGCAATTCCTCCGGCAACCTGCGACCAAAGGCTGCTGATTACCCCAGGATCAAAATCATCCGTAAAAACCGCTTCTTCTATTTCTACATCTAGTTGGGTTGTTTCACCCAGACAAATTGCATCATTTGTTACCGTTGCTTCTAAACTCGCAATGTTTCCGTTTGTAACGTGAACATACACGCTGTCATAAACAATTCCACCACAACCATTTGGGGTCGAAACAGCCACTACGTACATGGTGCTGGCAGCTGGTGTGGCAATAGGGTCAGCCACTTGCGGATCACTTAAACCGGAAGCCGGTGTCCATTGAAATGTATAAATAGAAGAAAAAGGAATTGTATTTGCGTTCAACTGAACCGGCTGATATTGGCAAACGGTATCTGCGCTTTGTGTAATGTTTACAAGGGGAGGATTTGGAACTTCCACATTAAAATAGAATTCTTGATCACAACCTGAAATGAACTCAGTGCCATGCAATAAATAAAGGTCGGGAACAATGGGTGGCACAAGAGTCAAAACTGAGCCAACGAAAATTGTATCGTTCGGAAAAGTTGCAGTGGACCACCAATGCCCGAACATGGGTTCGGTGGTGCCTAAATTGAGGGTATCGGCAGTGCATAATATAGAGTCAATTTCAATGGCCTTACTCCTTGAAAAAGAGCCTGCGGAATAGGCATAGCTCTCCGCGCTCCCGGTACCATATATATATGCTGTTACCCCGCTATCTGCTACCAACGTATGGCTTCCCTGGGTTAAGGACAGTTGGGCATAGGAATGGGAGGCACAAGTAGGAAACGGAGTAAATGAAGTCAATGGAACCGGTGATCCATCTAACCGCAATTGGTTCAGGTGAGCCGTTTTCATAATTACATTCACGTTATGTTGGTTGATCACCGTTGATGAAACTGTGCTGAAAGTAATGTGGTCAATTTTCTGCTCTTCTGAATTGAGGAATAGCATAGCGGGATCGCCTGCTCCGGTGCAGGTAACGCCTTCCATAAACTGGGTAACGCTTACGGGTTTGTTGGCTTGTATGCAAGCCGCGCTGGCGAATGAGTTTGTTTCGTAATAAAAACCTGCATTCAAGCTTTGTGGCGGACCATTGTTGATGGTGAACGAGGTGTTGTTTTCGTCAGCCAATACCCGCAGCGTGTAAGAAGAAGCAAATGAAAATGGAACAGAATAATAGGTTTTACCCCAGGTTGGCACCGGTGTATTTTGATCGAAAATGTGGTCGCAGGCAGTGCAGGAATTTGGAATATTGGTACAAACCGTACCTGAGAAAACTGCAAATGGCCTGCAAGAACCGCTTGAATCAGTGCCTTCAATCGTTGTTCCTGTGAAATCGTTGGTGGTTGAAAGTGAGATCACTTCATAGGATTCCCCGGCATCAAGGTCAACTACAAACATAGTACCTGCCGGACGTCCACCCAGCGTGGGGGCAGTGGGTGTTATTTCAACGTGTGTATCATCCTCGGTAGCCACGATTAGAAATTCCGAGTTCAGATTTGGATTACTTGAACTGGACAATCCCGGATAGCTGGTGATTCGATACTCCGTACCCAGAGAATGTTTTGGTAATATTTTTGATCCGTCAGCAGTGTACTTCTGAAAATTGATGGCGAAAACGCTTACCGTATCCTGAGTGATTATGTGGATCCCTTTATTTTCTATCACTTCTGTGGTTGAGTGTTCCGCAATTGAATTGGGAATATTGATTGTAGTGGTGACATTGGCAGTTACGGTAAAATTTTGCGACCATCCTTGTTGTGGGATAGAAATGGTACCTGAAGTGCTTTGATACGAGGTGATGAAAACATCGAGCCGTTTGGTACCAACCGAATTATTGAATTGCCTCTGGAACATAAAGCCAAGCCAGAATTCTTTTCCTTTAGTGGGAATGTAGCTTCCCTGGCCATAAGATTGAAGAGGAAGCAGTGTAGAAAGGGTGAAAATTGAAAGCAGTATTAAACTGCTGGGAAACTCGAGAAATTGATACTTTGAATGCATGGTTGTTTGTCTTTTTGTCGATTCGCCTTGTATTTGGATCGGGAATATTCCGGCCATCCAAACAAGCGGTATTAAAATATAAAATTATACATCAATAGCCTTGTCCTGCAACTTCCATTTAGAGTGGTTGTAGGAAGAATACCATGTGAAAAATGAGTTGCACAAAATGATTTTATAAGTTTGATTAGTTGAAAACAGGGATATTGATAATAAATAAACTGATACATTTTTAGTGCCTTGTAGAAGATAATAAACCAATAAAAAACTTAATACTCTTATGTGTTGAGTTTCAGTAGCCTGATTTGAATTACTTCCCGGGAATTTTGCAATGTGGCTATCAAAACCAGTTATCGGATTGCTTATGTCAACGCCAATCTTCAAATTTCTTTTCTCTTTGTATCAAGTTTTTAATTCAATAAAACCCTAACATCCGACCGAAGTTTGTAACCCTTCAGGCAGTTTGGTCAGGTTGTTTAACCAAGAGTGTGTGAATCCGGTTATCTCAACAATGTAATACTTCCGGTTTTCTTTTCATGCTGACTGATGCTGTTTTCAACCCCAGAATATTCTATTACATAAACATAAACGTCTTGCTGCTCTCGGTTTCCTTTGTATGAACCGTCCCAACCTGAATTTTCAGGATCATAGGTTCGGAATAACATTTCACCCCATCGGTTGAAAACAGAAAATGAATAATTCCTAATATCACAATTGATTTCCGGTTTGAAGAAATCGTTTCGTCCATCGTTGTTTGGGCTGAAGGCATTTGGCACCCAAACAAAGCAGTAGCAATCTTCATAGCTCACCTCAATCGTATCCAAATCGGGAGGACAGATTTGAGAAGGATCACTCAACAGAACAGCATATTCTCCGGCTGAATTGACGATGATTTCATTTTCGTTATCCCCGGTATTCCAATGTGCTGTTCCATTGTCCGCGGTCAACCAAAGCGATTCTCCAAAACATAAGGTGGTGTCTTTACCCAGATTCGCAACAGGAGCCGGAGTGAACCACACGGAAATAGAATCAGCCCCTTGACAGCCGTGTTCATCTGTCATTTCCACCACATACAATCCTGATGAATTGGGGATTATAGAAGAAGTGGTGGCACCGGTAGACCAGGCATAGTTGCCTGGTATAACCGATGCGCTTATGTTTAAAGAGGAGTTTTCACAAAGTGTTGTGTCGTTGCCGAGATTAGGTAGTGGTAAAGGATGAACCTCCGAAATGGCGATCGTATCAAAAACACCTCCGCACTCATTGCTGACTTCTACCCAATACTGACCTTGTGTTCCAACTGAAATCTGATCTGAAGTTGAACCGGTACTCCATTGGTAGGAGTCGTATCCTTTTGGCGCTTCAAAACTGAACAGAGCACCGGCACAAATCGAAACATCTTCCCCTAATTCTATTTGTGGGAAGTGGTGAATATCCACCGACACCGAAATCGAATCAATGCAGCCTGAGCTGGTTTCAACCGTTACCCAAAATGTGGTGGGTGAAGTTGGTGAAGCTAACGGGTTGGAAACGTTTGGATTACTCAGCTGATGGGATGAACTCCAGGAGTACTGTGTGCCACCGGCAGCGTTCAGTTGAAGGCTGCTTCCTTCACAAACGAATGTATCTGCTGTGATTTGAATTTCAGGTAATGGCGTCACAAGAATATTCACTGTGTCGCTTCCTTGACAACCATTGTTGTCGGTGATGGTAACGGAATAAGCTCCACTTGAGTTCATCGTTGTTGAGGAAGAACTACTTCCAAAGTTCCAGAGGTAGCTTCCTGCAGTTGAGTCCAGGGAAATCGACATTGAATTGCCATCACAAATGGTGGTGTCAGGCCCAAGGTTTACGATTGGATTCGAGTGAACGGTCACCAAAACCGAATCTTTTGATGCACAAAACCCATTGTGAACATGAACGGTGTAAAGACCAGGTGTATTGACATTGACTTGCTGAGTCAAATCTCCAATTGACCATTGATAAGTGCTTCCCGGATTTCCGGCATTGAGTATGGTGGCATTTCCATCACACAAATCAATATCGCTTCCAAGATTTACCACTGGAACTGTATGATGAAAAACTTCAACAGTATCGGAACCTGAGCATCCATTTTCGGTGATGGTTACTGCGTACGATCCTGGGTTTTGGACGGTTAATGTTTGCGATTGCGCTCCGCCATTCCAATTGTATGATCCATTTGTCTGTCCGGCATCTAACAGAACCTGGTCACTTGGGCAAACACCTGTATCAACGCCCAGATTTACCTGAGGTTGAGGATGGAATTGGACGGTTATACTGTCATGCGCTACGCATTGTTGGATGCTTGCAGAAACGCTGTAAGTCCCTGAATTCGATACTGTTATATCCGATGCTGTTGAGCTGTCATTCCACAAATAGACGTATCCGTTGCCAGCAGTTCCTGCTTCAATTACCAAAGTTTCCCCGATACACAATGAGGTATCGTTACCGAGGTGTACGTAGGGTGTTGGAAGAGACAATACCTGCATCGTTTCAGCATAAACACAATTGGCTTGACTTACTGCTGTGAGGGTATATACTCCTGTTACATTGACGGTATTTGCCAGGGTTGTTGTTCCATTCGACCAGGAATGAACCCAGCCTGAATCAAATGTATCTGGCGAAAGCGTTACGGAGTTACCAGTGCAGATGATGGTGTCGTTTCCAAGGTTGAATTGAGGAATTGGTGCAACTGTCATTTCAACGCTATCTATTGCCTGGGCGCACTGGTTGGTGGCTGTCACGGAGTAAATCCCTGTTTGGGCAGCCGTGAAAGTTTGCCCCAGGTAGCCCGTATTCCAGTTGTAGGTATCGAAACCCTGGCCGGCATCGAAGGTCACTGGCAATATGCCACAGGTGGTGGTATCGGGTCCAAGGTTTACGAAATCAAGAAGTGAACGGACAGTAACCTGAACGGAATCAGTGTAGGTGCATCCAAAACTATCAGATATGGTCACAAAGTATTGACTTGTGTTAAGAGGAAATGCCATCGGATTGGGAATATGGGTTGAATCCAAACCGTTTGAATTATTCCAGGAGTACACCAATCCTCCGCTTGCCGATAAGGTGACCGTGTCACCGCTACATATAGTTGTATCCTCAGAAACATGGAATGTTGAATTTGCATAATTAACTGTAACGGTGTCCGATTCACTTAAACACAATGCCGGATTTGACACATGCACAACAAATGTGGCTGAAGTATCAGCAGTTATGATGGGATTAGGAATTGACGCATTGTTCAGCAAATTGCCAGGCGACCAACTGTAGGTTGTGTTGGGCTGTGCCAGACCGAGGTTGAATTGATATCCCAGCGTAGAGCATAATGTAGTGTCCTGTAGTGTGTTCATGGATAAATTTGCCGAGGATGTTATGATGTCCATCGTGTCTAGCCAAAGACAACCCGATGAAGTATCTGTCACCGTGATGATGTATTGATTGGATGCGACAGGCGTGATGATAGGTTCAGCAATGTTGGCATTGCTTACCCCGATTGTCGGACTCCAGGAATAGGCAACACCTTGCGGAGATGTGGAACTACAATGGCCAAATCTCATGAATGGGCGATAATAGTAGTCGTACCCAGTTGGTTCAGAACACATTGGTGTTGAACCATACCTATAAGTGACACAATCATAACTGATGTATTCCAAATAGACGCTGGCATTCGACCCGGTATTACTGTTCAGGTAACAAATTTCAACGATCAGATTGCTGGAGCCATCCCAATCAAATGTGCGGTTAAAAACAAAGGTGTTCCAACCATTATTGAGGTTGATGGTTCCGGGGTCAAAAACCGTGGTGAGGCCCTGAACAAAGTTATTGGTAGTGGTACTTATACTGGTGCAACCCAATTTAATTGTGAAATTTTCATAAACCGAATTTGCCGGAGCGCTTAAGACGTTGAAAGCCAACTGTGTCAGCGTACTTGGTCCGGATAAACCGGCTGTATTCAGTTCCGAAGTCTGAAGTAGATATTGTCGTTTGGAACTTATATAGCCGCCTGCAAATGGGGTTCGGTACGATGAACTGCTGTAATAGGTGCCAGACCCAATTGTGGCGTTGGCCACCACACCTGTACACAATGTGCCATTTGTCCCACAGTGCGATGAATAGCTCATTGAAGTCTGAATTGGCAGACCTGGGCAGATCGTGGAATCATCAGGTGTAAATTCGAAATCTATAAAACCCGAGTATTGCAGATTGAAGGTATCGCGTTCTATGCAGCCATTGTCCGCGAGCACCTGTAAAAGGACTGAAGTATCGCTGGAGGAGTTAACCAATGGATTAGCCAGGGTATGATTTTGAAACAAACCAGCTGGAGACCACTGATAGTTTACGCTGCCGGTTGCATTGTGATTAGCGGTTAGCACAACTCCAGTTTGATTGCAAATCGCTGAATCACCCGTGATATCAACATTAAAATGAGGGCCTGCTGAAATGTTCAGATCATCCTGGAATTTACACCCGGTTGAAGTGTCGGTTGCGGTTAAGACATAATTTGTGAACGAAGTTGGAGAGGCCGTTGGGTTTGCAATCTGGTGGTTGCTAATTCCTGTGGAAGGACTCCAGTTGAATAATAAATTCATGGTTGCAGGTGTGTTGCAATAGCCAAACTGTATGTTGGGTCTATAGGAGGAGGTCCAGCCGGTAGTATCAGCACAAACCGCAATATTATAGGTATAGGTACTGGCATAGAATCCAGCGCCATGGTATTCAATTCTTGAGTTTTGCGAAGTCGCAGCATTGGAGTAACAGATTTCAACCACCAGGTTTGAGACCCCATCCCAATCGTAATTGTGATCGAGGAAGAAGTGAATCGGCCCAGGAGCAATGTTGATGATTTGAGGATCAAAAACGGTATAGAGTCCTGAAATGAAATTGCCATCTGCAATACTTTTTTGAGTACAACCCATTTTGATGGTGAAATTGTCGTACTGTGCGCTGCCATATACTGCATTAACCGATAATGTGAGCCGGTTGATCGTTTTTCCCGATGTCATACCCAATGATGATAGCTCACTTTGAGTGAAAATGTACTGCCGTTTAGAGGAAAGATAAGCGCCACAAAAAGGTGTTCTGCTTGACGAGGATGACGAATAGCTGTTGTAAGCTACAGAACTGCTCCCACCACCTAAGCACGGTGTGTTATTCGTTCCACATCGATTGGTTATTTCGTAGCCCAACTGAATCGAATCACCCACACAGATTGCCGCTGAATCGGGTGTAACCACAAAACTAGCTATGGGCAACACGTTTACGTGAACATCATCGCTCCTGCTGCAGCCATCGGCAGAAGTTACCTCAACCTGGTAGGTGGTGGATTGCGAAGGATTGGCCATCGGACCGGATATAAACGGATTGCTCAAACTATCGTTGGGAGACCACTCATAGGTAACGCTCGTTGAGGAATTATGCGAAACTGAAATGGGAATCCCAGCCACCGTACACAAGTTGGTATCGTTTGAAGCTATTGCCTGGAAATCCTGTCCAACGCGCATTGTGAATGTATCCAGGCCATCACATTGGTTCATCGTATCGTCAACAAATACGGTGTAGGTTGTGTCCATAATTGGAAATGCCAAAGTGCTTTGATCCTGTGGTTGGCTAATTCCAATGGCCGGTGTCCACTGAAAAGTGAAGTTGCTGTTTAACTCGGAAAGTAACCGTATGTCGTCTAACATCCAGTTGTCCTGGCCTGCCGATGTAAAGTTTGTTTGTCGCCAACGCAGACGTAATGGCTGGTTAAATGCGCCAGGGGGGATGATAAAAGCAATTGGTGTGAAAACAGGATAACTTCCCTGGTAATAGGTTTGATGCACCGTCCAGGAATTTCCCCCATCCATTGAGTATTCCAGGACCACATCTTCTCCGTTGTCCGCATTGTCACATGGTGCGCTTCCGGTCGCAATTTTAATTTGAAAACTCAGTGTAGCCCCATCAGCGAGGTTGAAATCTGTAGTTTCGAGAATTCGACTGAACCCGTTAAAGTAAAGCGCGTTTCCTGAAACCGCTCCACAAGCGGCACTTGAAATTCCATCGTTCTGAACCCAAATTCCAGGTGCGATTGGGCCATCAAAATCTTCACTAATCAAGGAATCCGTTAAGGCAATCTCCAGTGGGGTAGAATCACCATAACATATTGTATGGTCCCCCAGAACTGTCACCACAGGACTTGCACCGCTCACCACAACTGTGCTACTGTCAACAATATCGCAACCCTGGCTCGATGTGATGGATGTGTAGTATGTAGTGGTGAATAAAGGATTGACCAATGGATTGTGAACGACACTTGAACTGATACCGGTAGTAGGTGTCCATTCATACGTGTAGGGAGCACCGCTTATGCCATCGAGTGAAATCAGTTGCGTTGATTGATTTTTACAGATGGTGTCTCCAGGCGTTAGGGAGTGAGCGAAATCGGGCACTTTTATCACCAGGATCGTATCCCGCCATTTGCAGTGCTGCGAATCAAGATCGCTTTCCACATAGTAATACATAGTTTGGGTTGGAGCAACCATCACTTGCGAACTATCCGGCCCATTCGCCCATACAATGCCTGTTGTTGGGGTCCATGAAAAGTGTGACCCACCAGTTGCCGAAACTAACTCTGGTCCACCCATTTCGCAGAAATAAACGGTATCATCCGAAGCATAGGTGGATTTAACCACCAATATGGCAAACGAAAAAGTCTGAGATCCTAAAATCGGGCATCCGTCATCAACAACTGTTACTGTGAAAACGTTGATCCCGGTATCGGCAACGGTGCTTTGCCAGTTAAAATGTGCTAGTATTGTATTGTTCGAAATGTACTGCGTGCTTAGATTGGCAGTGGGCAATACAATCGGGAGATTGGTGGACAGAAAGACTGAATCCTGCAGATCGGGATCGGTTGCGTTGAAAAAAAAATTCACAGTTCCTCCAGCGCAGACATTTACCGTTGTGGGGTTCATCAGGGCAGCGGATGAACCCAGGTTCTGAACTGTTGAGACGTTGGGTTGTTGAGTGTTGCAATTGCTCATCACAATCACTTGCAATTCGCGCATGGTTGATCCCACGATTTGCCCTGCTCTGATCTCTTCCACCCGCAAGGAAATCACAGCCACCTGGTTGCCATTTGCAGTAAATGAAAGTTGCCCGGTCACTGGGTCAAGTGTGACTCCGGTGGATGTACCGAGCGGTTGTGCTGGGGTGTAGTTGAAATTGTACCCTATTGGTGAAGTTGGTCCGGTTCTAGGTTGAATAAGCGAATAGACAAGCGAATCGCCATCAATGTCGAATGCACCGTGATTGAAATTGAAAGGTTGGCCGGCACACACATAGGGAACCGGAAGGTTGCTGAACATGGGTGCGCTATTCCGCAAGTTATTGGTATTGTTGAGAGTAGCTTCAATGTAAAAAGTGCTGGTGCTTGCCAGGTTTGTTATAGCACTATTTCGACAACACCCGCTGTATGATAATACCCAATCCGCACAATGCGGGAGATTGATTGTTCCACGATATACGTATCGTTGCGTACCTGCAAGTGTACCGCCATTGCAAGTACTTTGTGAAATCCACTGAGGGCAAAGCTGTGTGATTTCGCATGGAACACCTCCCAATGGTGGTGGTGTGCAGGCATCACGGGTCAGGGATGCAGATGTGCTACTACATGAAGAACTTGCGTAGATAGTTGCTGATGACGGAGCGCTTATGCCATCGCAATCTCGGTAAAAGGCGAATTCAATGTCGTAGGTATCAGAATTACTATTTCCGGAAATGTAGGTATAGGTCAAGTCACCACCCATCATATGGGAAGCCTGGCAGATACCGAAAGGAATGAATAAACAAATTGCGATGATGGCGAACAACCTGGTTATTAATATAGTTTTCATGGAGTTTGATTTTGGACCTTACAACCACGAAAATATTTTCATCCTCTGCCTTTTCGAACTCTAATTTCGAATGTTTGTAGAGTGGAATAGGGGAGAAAAAAACCCAATTCAAGGGGGAGGTCTTTTTTAACTGAAGTAGGACAACAGTTGTGGCCAGAATATTTTCTGAAAAATATATGGGCTTGTAGCGAATCCTTTTGAACCTTGCATGTTTCATAAAATATCTGTCAAGTAATTATTGTAATGATTAGCCTGGTGGTTATATATGGAAATGTTTGCCCATAGTTATAACACAAAACGTAAAAAGCTAAAATTCAGGCCTCAACCTTCGAAACTGACCAAATACTTCTGCTTTCAGATGAGCATATTGCAGATTTGTTAGTCAGTGATAATTACTGGTTCCAGAGCGGCTCCTAACCATCTAACAACTCTGATTCAAGCCCCGGCTTTCCGGTTCCCATTTCTCCGATTATGGAAAAGGGCTTTTAAGTACCCCAATAGGTAACGTTCAAACATTCCCTCCCAACATTTAACAAGTTCATTATGTTTTTCTTTGCGTCTCAGCGGCTTTACGCGAAACGTAGTTTTCTGAGTGGCTCATGGTTGGTTTTACAGCGAACAACACTCTTCAAAGGGTGAAAGGTCAAAGGCAGTTCTGTTTACAGAGCCGTCTTTCGTTACTAATTTCCTACAAACGACAAAATCCGTTTCAATCCAAATGCAAAGAAACGTTTGATGCAAAAGGAAAATTCGGGGAACTGGGTATTCTTTCACTATAAAAGATTCTACAGAGGGTGTTTTTTATCCTTCAACCTGGCTTTGATCTGCTTTAACTTGGCACCATCTTTAAACAAAAGACATAGTGCAGATGAGCAGAGGATCAAAAAAAGAAAAGATCAAAACAATCGTAACTCAACAGGGCGATATTATTCCCCTCAATGAGCAGAATGTCCAGGATTCGCTTGGTATTTCGTTTCAAGGCGTGGTAACTGGCAAACAAGAAAAACGGCCTTATGAAAAATCAGGACGATTCAGGAAAGAACGAAATGGAAAGTAGCTTAGAGATACCATCTGGCAATCTATATGTCTCGTTAATTCTGGTTTTAACACCGCTTCCTCAAACCAATATTTAACTCCGCTTACAAACTGTTAAGTCCAACTTGACAAGCCTCTTTTTTCTAGAGAAGCGTCAGTCATTTTTCTCGTTTAAATTCAAAAATTTCTCTTCCCAAACACTGTAGAAATGCTTTGGATCGCTTCCAAAGCCAGTACAGCAGTACAGTTCAACAAAATGTGACCAAAGTCACTATTGGCCATGATTATTGTCAGTCTTTCTGTACCTCACATTTGAAAAGATTTGTGGTACGGAAAAACGATACAAATGAACAACACAATCACCTTCGTTCAAATGCTCACAATTTCCATCATTTTCATGGTGGGAATTTTTGTTTCAACCCCAGCCCAGGCCAATGAAGAAGGTGGGGCAATTTTTAAGGCCAAATGTGCCGCTTGCCATACTGTTGGCAAAGGCCGGATGGTTGGTCCTGATTTAGCCAATGTTCACAACAGGCGATCTGCAGAGTGGATTAAAAATTTCGTGCAGTCATCACAAACTTTTATCAATAGTGGAGATGCCGATGCCGTAGCAATTTTTGAAAAATTCAACAAAATCATAATGCCCGACCAGGATGTGAGCGATCAGGACGTGCAATTACTGATTGACTACATTGCGGCTAACAGCCCAGAAGAAACTGCTGAAGCACCCAAAGAGACAAAAGTAGAAACACCAACAGAACCGGAAAAGAATGCTACTCCAGAGGATGCTTTGGCGGGTCAAAATCTCTTTGTTGGGATTACACGTTTCGAGAATGGGGGAGCAACTTGCAACTCATGCCATCATGTAACAACAGATAATGTTGTTACCGGTGGGGCATTAGCTAAGGATCTCAGTGATGCTTATTCGCGGCTCACTAAACA
>PVBE011703158.1_pt1 | contig 14426 bp, 16 predicted proteins | sample 1631181 | NCBI WGS metagenome assembly PVBE01 (sample SAMN08397723, study PRJNA350692) | Marine metagenome, whole genome shotgun sequencing project. | isolation source: water | place: Pacific Ocean | collected 2012-04
CAGAAGGACAAGTACCTCCCGAAGCTCGCCAGCGGGGAAATGATCGGCTGCTTCGGCCTGACGGAGCCGGATTTCGGATCCAACCCGGGCGGCATGGCAACGACCGCCGTGAAGAAGGGTGACAAGTACGTTCTGAACGGCACGAAGATGTGGATCACCAACGCGAACCTGGCGGCCCTCGCCGTGGTCTGGGCGAAGCTGGAAGGGAAGATTCACGGATTCATCGTCGAGCGCGGAACGCCCGGATTCGAGACGAACGACATCAAGGGGAAGCTCTCCCTCCGCGCATCCGACACGGGTGAGATTCACCTCCACGATTGCGCGATTCCGGTGGAAAACCTGCTTCCGGAGAGCGCCGGCCTGAAGGGCGCACTCGGTTGTCTCAGCCAGGCGCGCTACGGCATCGCCTGGGGCGGCATCGGCGCCGCCATGGGTGCCTACGACGAGGCGCTCGACTATGCGAAGCACCGGATCCAGTTCACCAAGCCGATCGCCGGGTACCAGCTGGTGCAGCGGAAACTGGTCGAGATGGTGACCGAAATCACGAAGATGCAGTTCCTGACCCTGCAGCTGGGGCGTTTGAAGGACCAGGGGAAGGCGGAATTCCAGCACATCTCGATGGCGAAACGGAACAATATTTATCATGCCCTCGAGACGGCCCGGATGGCGCGCGATATCCTGGGTGCGAACGGGATCCTCAACGAGTACGCGTCGATGCGGCACATGTGCAACCTGGAGACGGTCTACACGTACGAGGGAACGCACGACATTCACACGCTGATCGTGGGCGAGAACATCACGGGCCTGCCGGCGTATTATTAATAACAGAAAAACGAACTTCGTTTCCCCGGTTTCGTTTGGATAAACATGCAGATCCTGATCCTGTTACTGGCGCTTACTCTCCAGGAAGAGAAAAAGCTCGACTGTACCACCACGATCGTCCAGGGGGAGGATGGGTGGACCTTCCAGGTCGAAGGGAAAACCGATTTCCCCGACGGAACCGTTCTGCGCGGCCGGATATACGCCCTCTACGAAACGGATGACCTGGAAAAGGGCGGGACGAAGATCGAAACGGAGCCTTTCTTTTATGGTCCGGGGGCATGGCAGGACGGGGAGGTGAAGGCGGGGGCGTTCACCCTTGATGTCTATTCCTTTGCCCGCCGCCCTTACTCCCTTCCGTACCGTCTCCGGGTCTTGTACGACCCGCGGATGCAGGGCGGCGAGATCCGGGAAAAGGCGGGAAATAAAGTGGTCGATCGATTCTTCGATTTCCGGGAAGGGGATGATGACGACCTTTTGGAAGAATTGAAGGGGGAAGCCGGCCGCCTGCACGACGGGTTTCTCAAGGTCCGGAAACTCTTCGATGAATTGAAGGTGGCCTTCACCCGGTTCCGGAAGGAAAAGGCGCCCGCAAAGAAGGCGTGGTCGAAGTGGCTCGATCCCTGGATGGACCGGGTGGATGAACTGCGCGTGGAGAATGATGACCGTCTCGATCTCTGGACGCTCTGGATCGAACGGCAGGGGAAATTCCGGATCGAGGGATTCTGCAGCAGGCTTCCCGACCTCGCTTCGGACTGCCAGGACATTCTTTTTGGCCGGGAGGAACTCCTTCCCCGGATGCAGTACAAGATGCGCGCCTTCCTCGATTACTACGAAGAGGCGATCGAGGTGGTGGGTCTGAACATGCCGCTCGACGTGGCAACCATCGGTCCGGCGCTCAAGGCCTTCCTGGAACAGGAGAAGAAGCTCGACGGGTTTGATCCCGCCACCTGGAAGAAGGAGCGTACGGAAATCAGGCTCGCCGGTTCACAGGCGCTCATGGACATAGCCGGATCCTTCGGCAACCGCAAGCGGGGTTATTACCGGGTGAACCGGATCATCTCCGCATTTCGAAACGTTCTTGGAAAGGCGGACGGGGCAAAAGATGCCTCCGAACTTCAAGCCGCCCGCAAGGTGCTGGCAGGGGAAGTTGCCGCGTTCAGGGAATACGCCGGAATCCGATAGTAAGGAAGCATCCAGAATGATCATCGTGTTGAAACCGGGGATGGACCCGCACCAGGTCAAGGACATCGAAGAGCACGTGAAAAACGCCGGGGGAAGCCCCGTCCTGATCGAGGGGAAGGAGCGTTGCGTGGTCGCGGTGATCGGTCTCTCCAAGCTCGATCCGAAGATCTTTGAAATACTCCCGGGTGTGGCCCAGGTGATGCGCGTTGGCAAGCCGTACAAGCTCGCCTCCCGGGAGGTCAAGCCGGAAAACACGGTGGTCGACCTGGACGGCCTGGGGATCGGCGGGCCCCAGGTGATGGTCATGGCCGGGCCGTGCGCGGTCGAGAACCGGGAAATGCTCCTGGAGACGGCGCAACAGCTCTCCCATATGGGCGTCACCGTTCTCCGGGGGGGGGCCTTCAAGCCGAGGACCAATCCGTACAGTTTCCAGGGGCTGGGGGAAGAAGGGCTGAAATATCTCGCCGAGGCGCGGGAAGCGACCGGGATGAAGGTTATTACCGAAGTGATGAGCGCCGGCAAGGTGGAGGTGGTTGCGAAGTACTCCGACATCCTCCAGATCGGTGCGCGGAACATGCAGAACTTCGATCTTCTGCGTGCCTGCTCGGAGGTGAAGAACCCCGTGCTTTTAAAACGGGGCATCTCCGCGACGATCGATGAATGGCTGCAGGCGGCGGAATACATCCTGGCCAAGAACCCGCGTGTCATCCTGTGTGAACGGGGGATCCGGACTTTTGAGACGGCAACGCGGAACACGCTCGACCTGAATGCGATCCCGGTTCTCCGGGAGCGGACCCACCTGCCAATCATCGTCGATCCGAGTCATGGAACGGGAGTGCGCTCCTACGTGGGGCCGATGGCTCTGGCGGCGGTTGCCGCGGGCGCGGATGGAGTCATGATCGAGGTGCATCCCCGTCCGGAAGAGGCCCTTTCCGACGGGCCGCAGAGTCTCACACCCGAGATGCTGGAACACCTTCTCCGTGACCTCGAGGTGATCGCACCGGTCGTGGGCCGGCAGCTGGGTCTTTCGCGCAAACATCCCGCCCCGGTCGAAATCCAGGCGAAAAGCGATGCGGTTGCCTTCCAGGGAGAGGCGGGAGCCTTCAGCGAAAAGGCGCTGGTCGCCTATTTCGGGGAGAAGGTCGAAACCCTTTCCTGTCCCGATTTCCGGGACGTCTTCGAGAAGGTGGAGGATGGCGAGTGTCCGTACGGGATCATACCGCTGGAGAATTCCCTGGCCGGATCGGTCCACCCGAACTTCCACCATCTTCTCGAGTACAACATCTCGATCGTCGGGGAGTTGAAACTCCGGGTGGTGCACAACCTGATTGCCCATGCGGGAACCCATGTGAAGGATCTTCGCCGGGTCTATGCGCATCCGCAGGCGGCGGCGCAGTGTGAACGCTTTCTCCGCAACCATGCCGACTGGTCGGTCTTCCAGGTGTACGATACGGCGGGAAGCGTCAAGATGATCCGGGACGAGAAGATCCTCGACGGAGCGGCGATCGCGTCAGTCGAAGCGGCGGAGGAGTTCGGACTCGAGGTTCTCGTGCAGGGAATCGAGAACGATCCGCAGAACTACACCCGGTTCATCGTGATCTCGAAAGAACCCGTTTCGAATCCGCAGGCGAACAAGGTGTCCCTTGCGTACCAGACCAAAGACGACTCCGGAGCGTTGTTGCGGACCCTGGAAATTTTCGCCGAACGGAAGATCAACCTGTCGAAGCTCGAATCCTGCCCGATCGCCGGCAAGCCGTGGGAGTATCTCTTCTATGTTGACCTGGCGGGCAACCTGGAAGATGCGGCGGTGCAGGAGGCCCTTGCGGAACTCAAGGAGGCAACGACCAGCCTCAAGGTCCTGGGGAGTTACCCGGCGGCTTCCTGAAAAGGAACCGGGCGAAGAAGGGGCGGTGATCCGCGACGACCCGGTAGGCGCATTCCACCCCCCAGACAAACGGGATCCATCCCATGGCGCGGGCGGAGATTTTCCAGCCGGTTCTTTCCAGGATGAAGAGGGTCGCGCGCCCGGCCCGGAGAATCTTTCCGTCGGTGGTGATGACATGGACGGACTGGACACAGGCCGCGCGCAGGCCGGGTGTCATCGGGGGGGAGGGGCACTCCTGGTAGGGGCTGTCCTCGAAGAGGCATTCGGAATCCTGTCGCCTGACCCAGGCGATCGCGCGTTTTCAGAATCCTCAGTCTCCGTCCCAGAGAATCCGGTGTTTCTTTTTCATGTCGGTCATGACCAGCTCCCGTTATTGTATCGGGCATGTCCCTTCCCCGTGTAGAACTGAAAGTGGATGGATTTTCCGGCCGGATCGTCTGGTTCCGGAAAATGGTCCGCCGTTCCGATCTCGAGCCGGGATCCCTGGTCGATGTTTTTGACAAGAAGGGGCTTCCCCTGGGTCCCGGATTTTACAATCCGCGGTCCGAACTTGCGGTCCGCCTGATCCGGTCGGGAGAGGTTGCCACGGCACTCCAGGAGGCGGTCGATTTCCGGGAGAAAACCCTTCGGCTTCCCGATAGTACGAACTGTTACCGCCTCTGCCATGCCGAGGGGGACGGGCTGTCGGGGCTGATCGTGGACCGGTATGACACGGTCGACGTCGTTGAAATTCACTCGCTCGGGATGTTCAAACTTCTCGAGCAGATCCGGCCGGTCCTCCGGAAGGTGCATGTGCGGGCCAATAACGAGGTGCAGAGGCTCGAAGGCTTCCGGCTTCCTCCCCAGGAGGCGCCGGAAAGTGTCGTGGTGGAGGAGAACGGGGTCGGGTACCACGTCGACTTCAAGGGCGGCCACAAGACCGGTTTCTTCTGTGACCAGCGGGACAACCGCCTGTTTCTCCGCGGCCTGGCCGGGGGAAAGAGCGTTCTTGATCTCTGTACGTATACCGGCGGGTTCGCCTTGAACGCGGTAAAAGGGGGGGCCACGGAAGTGGCGGCGGTCGATCTCGACGAAGTTGCGCTGGAGACCGCCCGGAAGAACGCGAAGCTCAACCGGGCGAAGATCGAATTCCGCCACGCGGACCTGTTCAATTATCTGAAGCAGATGAAGCAGACGTTTGAAGTGATTGTCCTCGACCCCCCGAAACTCGCGCCAAACCGGGAGGAACTGTTGCGTGCGAAGACGAAGTATTTCGACATGAACCTGCTTGCGATCAAGGCGCTTCCCCCGGGGGGGATGCTCGTTTCGTTTTCGTGCAGCGGGCTTGTCAGCGAGGAGGAGTTCCTTCGGATGATCGCGGCGGCGGGGAAGCAGGCCCGGCGGGAGATGCGTCTCTTCCGGGTCGCCGGGGCGGGGCCCGACCACCCGGTCTCCAACCGCTATCCGGAGGGCCGCTACCTCAAGGCCGCCTTCCACCAGGTCATGTAGCGGTTTTTAATACCCCCTGGACGGGGTCTTTCTCTCCTTCTTCTTCACCTCGTAGCCGCACTTCGTGCCGAAGGTGATGTTCACTTCGGACTTCCCGCCGGTTTCCGGATCGATGCCCCTGTAGTAGGCGTGCACTTTTCCTTCTCCCCTGGAGACGAGTACCCGGCCGGTTTCGATCTCGAGTTCGATTGACATGCGGCCTTCGGTTTTCGTCCACGATTCCTTCGCGGACTTGTCCTTCCTTCCCTTCGGAACATCGAGTTTTCCGCTCATTTCCGCCTCGATGACCGCCACGCGGTAGCCGCCGCGTGTCTCGATTTTCTTGAGGACCGCCTTTTGGGTGAGTTTGAACCGGCCGCCGTTGTCCTTCTGCCTGTTTTTCGTCGTCCAGCTGCTGGTCCAGGAATCCCCCACCTGGACGGGATTTTTGGGCATCCGGATGGCTCCCCGGGTATAGATCGCGAGTGCTTCGCCGAAAGCATCCTGGTCCTTGTCCTCTTTCATGTAGGTTCCGTCCGCCTTCCGGGTGAAGGTTTCCGGTCCCATGGAGATCGCCCAGAGGATCAGTTCGAACATGTCCTTGCCGAGATTTTCCGGCGGCTCCCAGAGTTGGAAATCGCGCGTGTATTCCTCGTCGTCATAAATGCCTTCCACGTGGGCGCGGAAGCCGGAGAGCTTGTGCCGTGCCTTTCCGGTGCATTCGTAGGTCCCCTCCATTTTCCACTCCACTTTTTGAAGAGCGAAGATGGGGTGGGACATGTTGACGTGGTTGACGAGGGTGTCGGTTCCCTCCACCTTGATGGTGAGACTTCCCCCGGACCGGACCGGTTCGGCTTTCGACTTTTCCGTTCCGTACTGGAGCGTGACAGGGTCCTGGCAAAGGAGGGCGAGTGCGATGGTCAGAATTTGCATGTGGTTTTCCTAAAGCAGTTCACGAACGGGAGTTCCCCCTTCGAGAATTCGAATGGGGCGGTCGGTCTTTGACCTGTATTTCTTTTCCGGATTGATCCCAAGCTGTTTGTAAAGCGTGGCGTAAAGATCGGCGACGGAGACGGGGCGTTCCGCGACCGCGGTTCCATCGTTGTTGGTTTTTCCGATGACCCGGCCCGGCTGGATTCCGCCGCCGACGAGGGCGGCAAAAAAGGCTTTCGTGAAATGATCCCGTCCCTGGTTGCTGTTGACCTGGGGGGTTCGTCCGAATTCCCCCATGCAGAGGACGATCGTGTCGTCGAGCATTCCCCGGGAGTCGAGATCTTTCAGGAGGGTGGACATCGCCGGGTCGAGCTGGCCGCAGAGTTCCCGGGTCCGGTTGAAGTTGTCCTGGTGGGTATCCCAGTCGGCGAGGGTGACCTCCACGAACCGGACACCCGCCCCGACGAGGCGGCGCGCCATGAGGCAGGCCTTTCCGAAGGGGGTGTCCCCGTATGCTTTCCGCAACCGGTCCTTCTCCCTGGAAATATCGAACGCCTTCAGGTGGGGGGAGCGGACCATTTCCAGGGCCCGGTCGTATGCTTTCTGCTGGGCCTCCACCATTTCGTGCCGGTGTTTTCTTTCGAACGACTTGTTTTGTGCACGCAGGAGCGACTCCCGCTCCTTCAACCGCTTCAGGGTGATTCCTTTCGGCAGGACGATGTCTTCGAGCGGCTTTTCGATCTTCTCGATGATCAACGGGGCATATTCATGGGGGAGGAACCCGGAGCCCGAATCGTTGCTTCCGCCAAAGGTGACACAGCCGGGAAGCCCGCCGGGGCGGATGCCCAGTTCCTTCGACACCAGGCTCCCCATGTGGGGGTGGTCAACGGTTTCGTCTTTTCTCCACCCGGTATGGAGAAGGTAGCGGGCGGTGTCATGGTTGGGATCGTTTGAATGCAGGGAACGGACCAGGGAGAAGCGGTTCGCGTTCTTCGCGAGTTGCGGGAGATAGTCGGAGAACTGGATTCCCCGGATGGCGGTCTCGATCGTCTTGATGGGGCCGCCGGTGTCCTGGCCCGGTTTCGGGTCGAAGGTGTCGAGCTGGCTCGGTGCGCCCTGGAGCCAGAGAAGGATGACCGATTTCGCGCGCGCCCGTGCCGTATCCGCCGCTGCGGAGGGGAGCCAGAACCGGCTCGAGAGGCCCGCGGCCGCGGTTCCCCCGAGGGCGATCCGGATGAAGTCGCGCCGGCTGCAGTCGTTGCAGAGCATCGTCGGTTCCTAATGGTTGAAAGTAAATTCGGTCGAGTTCAGGAGGGTCCAGTAGACATCCTCGTACGCGCGGGGAGACCCCTTCTTTTTCCGGATGTATTGCAGGTAACGAACCTGTTCTGCGCGGGATGGGGGACGGGACAGGATGGTGAGGAAAATTTCCTCGAGCCGGTCGGCCGGCTTTTCCAGCGTCATGATTTTTTTCAGCTGTCCGTAGTAGACGCTCATCGTTCCCTGCAGGTCCTGGTTGTTCATCAGGCGGAGGGCCAGGCGGAGGCTGCCGGCGTAATCGCTCTCTTCGGGAGCGCGTCCTCCGGGAGCGAGGAGTCCCTGCGTGAAGATGTGGAGGAACATCCGGAAGACCTCCTCGTTCCGGTAGCTTTCCGGCAGGTCCGGGTTCGCGAGGAACTCTTTCTCGTACAGCTGCTTCAGGAAGACGTCGAGCTGAAGCGTGTAGCTGAGCGTGTTGAGGAACTGGACGGGATTTTGCGGTTTCAGAAGCATGCGGGCGTGTGCGGTGTCGGCCACGTCCCCCCGGGTTTCACACCCGAGCTGGTAGGCTTTTGAGTGGAGGATGGTCCGGAAGAGGGCATGCATGCTGTACCCGCTCTCCACGAAGTGGCTGGTGAGACGGTTGAGCAACTCCGGGTGGGTCGGTGAAACACCGGTTCCAAAGCGGTCGAGCGGTTCGACGAATCCCCGCCCCATGAAGTGGGCCCAGATGCGGTTCACGAGCGCCCGGGCGAACTGGCGGTCACCATACCCGAGGAAAAAGCGGGCAAGATCATCGCCCGCTTTTTTCGGGTTTGCCGGTTTCTTCCCGTCGAAGAAACGGGGGGGCGACCCTTGTTTCGGTACCGGGGATGGTGATGGCCTCCGCCCCCCGGTCGAAAAGCTTCACGGAGGCGCCCTCGAAGGTGGCGCGTGGTTTCGATTTCAGGCCGCTGAAGAAGGCGGCCAGGCCCCAGAAATTCTCCTGGGTCCAGTCCGCGGTGGGGTGGTCATGGCACTGGGCACACTGGATCTGGTACCCGAGAAAGACGCGCGTCATTCTCGATGTGAGTTCAACGGGCGGTTCCTTCGGGTCGAGATGTTTCAGGATGTAGTTGGTGGCCGGTTTCTTTTTGTAATCCCCCCGGTCGGCGATCAGGTGGGTGGCGAACCGGTCGTAGGGGAGGTCTTTCCGGAAGGCCTCCTTCAGTCATTCCGAGAAAGAGGGGAAGTCGATCTTGAGCGGGTCGGTCTCTTCGAAGCGGTACTGGAACAGGATGCGAAGCCACTGGTCCGCCCAGAACCGGGCGGTGTTCTCCTCGAGCAGGAGTTCTTCAATCTTGTGGGCGCGTTTTTCGCTGGACCGTGCTTTTACAAACGAGCGGATTTCACCGGGGATCGGGAGGCGTCCGGCGAGGTCGAGCGTCACCCTGCGGAGAAACTCGTAATCGTCTGCCGGGGCCGCGGGTCGGATTTTCTGCTCTTTCCAGTAACCCGTGAAATATTCATCGACCGGGTTGGTTTCTCCGGCCGGGGAATCCCCATGCGCGAGGAAGGGGGTCAGAAGCAAAACGAGGGCGGCCAGTCTCATGAGGTCTCCTACTCCCTGTCCATACCGGGAAACGGATGGAGTGGTTTCAAGATTCTTCCTGTATTTTACCCCGTTTCTCTGCCGAAGGAAGTTTCAGGAGGAACTGACCGTGTGGGAAATCCCATTGACCCTTGAAACCGGGATGGGTCTTCTGACGCTGACGCTGATGGAGATCGTGCTCGGGATCGACAATATTGTCTTCATCGCGATCCTGGTGGGGAAACTGCCGGAGGAGAAGCGGACCTTTGCATGGAGAACCGGACTCTGCCTGGCGCTCGGCACCCGGTTGGGCCTGCTCTTCACGCTTTCCTGGCTGATGCGGTTGACGGAACCGTTCTTCACGGTTCTGCACCATGATGTTTCCGGCCGGGACCTGATTCTTCTCGGCGGAGGGCTGTTCCTGATGGGCAAGGCGGTGTGGGAGATCCATGAGAAACTCGAGTTGAACCCGGAAAAGCAGGCGGTTTCGAGTGGTGGAAAGATGATCCTGGTCCTGGTCCAGATTGCGATCCTCGATATCATCTTTTCACTCGACTCGGTCATCACCGCGGTCGGGATGGTGGGGAATCTCCTGGTGATGATTACGGCGATGGTCATCGCCATGGGAGTGATGCTTCTCTTTGCCAAGAAGGTGGGGGAATTTGTCAACGAGCACCCGACGATGAAGATCCTGGCGCTCAGTTTCCTGATCCTGATCGGCGTTCTCCTCGTGGCCGAGGGGGCGGGACAGCACGTGCCGAAGGGGTATATCTACTTCGCGATGGCCTTCTCCCTCGGGGTCGAATTCCTGAACATGCGGTACCGGAAAAAGGAAGCGAACATCAAGGAGTCGGCCTGAGCCAGGCCCGGGAGATCCGGTTTTCCTAACCCCGGGGGGTACGCTGGAGGGGAAGAAGTTCCAGCCGCTCCGCAAGGCCGATGATCCACTTCTTGAAAGCTTTTCCGGCGGGAGGGCGGATCAGGAGTTTTCCGTCGGGGAGGATCAGTTCCTCGGGGGCATCTGATGCGACCATCGGGACGACGACGGAATCGCGGTTCAATTTGAACGTATCGGTGACCTGGTGCACCGCTTCAACCTGTCCGGGTGTGAGCATTTGATTCATCTTTTCTGATTCCTTATGGTCCGTTCGCTGACTGGATCAAAATCCCCTTCAGCTCGTTGTAGTTCGGATCGGAAGCGGTCGGTTCCGACAGTGGATTCTGTACCAGATTATAGACTTGGATCTTGTTGTTGGCCACATCCAGGATGATGACATCCCGGAGAGCGGCCTCCCAGAGGCCCCAGGCGTCCGCCGCGGCCTCATCCTGTACGAGGGGGATGTCCCGGTTGAGGCACATGTTGGTGACGCCGGAATGGGCGCCCTGCTTGTTCATGCCGAGGATTTGGATCTGGGATGCGTACCCGGCGGTGTTCAATTCGTTCTGCATCTGGTCGAGGAGGCCAAACTGGCCCTGGCAGGTTCCTCAGTTTGCGTTGCCGAAGTACCAGGCGGAGATTTTTCCGATATGGTCTCCGGGGGAGACCGCCTGGTTGTACGTGGAAGAGGTCGTGTTCACGTCGGTGAGGGAAAAATCGGGAGCCAGGGTCCAGGTTTGGGGATCTGTTGAGCCGGAGGAGTCGGAACCTCCACCGCCACCGCAGGCGAGAAAGGCGAGGGGAGCCAGGAAAAGAAGTTTTTTCATGGGAAGAGGATTTTATCTTTGCGGGGATGACAAGGCAAGGTTGCCCCGTCTGTTTCTGTATGATGGTTGCCGTGGAAGGAAGGGAAAGAGTGTGAAAAAGAGTCCGGCGCCTCACGTGAAAAATCGTCTGCATCTTCGTCCCCCCGAACCGGGAGACATGGCTCCGCTGATTCGAATGGTGAAGGCGAGCCGGGCATTGCACGAACCCTGGGTGGCCCCTCCCGACACCCCCGCGAAGTTCCGAAACTACCTGGCGGGCAGGCAGCTCGAAACGCACCGGGGATTTTTTCTGATGGAGGGTGAGGAGATCGCCGGAGTCTTCAATGTGAACGAAATTGTCCGGGGCTGTTTTCAGAGCGCCTACCTGGGTTATTACGGATCGGCCGAGCATGCCGGGAAGGGGTATATGAGCGAGGGGATGCGTGGTCTTCTCCGGCATGTATTCCTGAAGATCAAGCTTCACCGGGTGGAGGCGAACATCCAGCCGGGGAACACGTCGTCGATCCGGCTGGTGAAGCGGTGTGGATTCCAGCTCGAGGGATTTTCCCCCCGCTACCTGAAAATCCGCGGCCGCTGGCGCGACCACGAGCGGTGGGCGATTACCCGGGAGGATTGGGAAGGGTAGCAGGCTCTTTCCCCGGATCATTTCCGGGAAAAAAGCCAGAGATGTCCTTTCTTTTTCTGGTCCCAGGCGCCGACGATCACATCCATCTTTCCATCGTTGTTGACGTCACCGACGGCAAGTTTGATGTATTCGGAGGGTCGTCCATAATCATGAGAATACCGCCTCTTCTCAACCTTTCCGTTTTCCAGTTTTTTTTCCCGTTCAATAAGGCCTGTGGGATGTTTCAGGAATACGGTTTCCGGTTCTTCGAAAACCGGCACGCCCTCTTTGGAAAGGTTTCTGTAGAAAAAGAGTCTGCCGGAAGAATCCGCACATAGAAGGTCCCAACGTCCATCGCCGTCCCAGTCGGCGATGGACGGACTGGCCCATCCGCGTAACTTGATGGGATTCTTTCCGGCGGTTACCGGGCTGTTTTTTTCTGAAAACCGGGCCTTTTCCCGGGTTCCTTCATTGAGGCGGATCCCGAGGGATCCCCCGGTTCCACCAAAAAGCAGGTCCATGTCGCCATCCCCGTCCCAATCGACGGCCAGCGGGTAGACACCGTGGTCATTCGTTCCAATCGTCTTGTCCGTGGTCCATTTCCGGTCCTTGTAATCCCAGAACATTCCAAGATGAATGAGATTTCCGTTCCTGTCTTTCATCTTTCGGGGTTCTTCAAACAGGCCGTTTTCCTTTCCTTGGATGAAGTAGACGAATCCTTCGAAGGTCCCTCCGATGATGTCGGGCTTTCCGTCTCCGTCGAAGTCCACAACCTGCGGACTCACGGTGGCGCATCACCAGTGTTTCAGGCGGATGTCGCCCTTCTCGGTACGAAGTGGTTTCGGGGCGGCGAACTCCGGTTTCTTCGCCGTGCCGGTATTCTCCCGGAAGAGAAGTTTTCCCCGGTAGTTGCCCAGGAGGAGATCGAGTTTTCCATCTCCGTTCAGGTCGGCCAGTTCGGGGCCCAGCAGTTCGGTGACGCCGGGCAGTTTTTCCGGGGTTTCCAGCGTGGATTCCTGGAGGGCATTCGCGGAGAGCGCGCATCCCAGGAGAAGAAAAAGCGCGGGGATTGTGGGTTTCCGATTCATGGAATTCCTCCTTCTTGGTCCGGTCCCGCCCGACGGAACGGGCGCTGTCTAAGACGACAGACCCTACCCCAATATAACCGGTTTTTTGTTATTTTCCGATCAGGATCATTCTCACCGGATCCCCAGGTTATTTCCGGGAGAAAAGCCAGACGTGTCCCCGGTCCATCACGTCCCAGGTTCCGACGATCAGGTCCATCTTTCCGTCACTGTTGAGATCTCCGACGGCCAGTCGCATTCCTCCCCCGTACCTTCCGCCGTATCTTTTCTTCGGATCGACCGTGAAGGGAACGCCGGGGTGGATCAAAAAAGTGGGTTTTGGTGTTTCCAGCCGGGGTGCCCCCTTCTTGGAGAGGTTGCGATAGAAATGAAGTTTGCCGGACGAATCGGTGCAGAGGAGGTCCCGGCGGCCGTCTCCGTCCCAATCGGCGAAGGCCGGGCTGAGATACCGCTTGAGTCTTACCGCCTTCTTTCCGGCGACCACGAGGCGGGTCTTGTCCGAAAGCCGGCCCTCTTCGTTGAGGCGAAGGCCGAGGATTCCGCCGTTTCCGCCCATCAGGAGATCCATGTCGCCGTCTTCGTCCCAATCGACGGCCAGGGGATACATGCACAAGTCGGTCCATTTCAGCGTCGGATCCTTGTCCCACTTTCCCTTTTCACGGTTCCAAAACGCTCCGAGATGGACGGGGTTTCCGTTCCGGTCTTCGATCATTCGGGGCTCTTCGAATATTCCGTCCTTCTTTCCCCGGAACAGGTGGACGAATCCTTCGTACGTTCCCGTGACGATGTCGAGATTTCCGTCTCCGTCGAAGTCGACCATCTGGGCGCTGATGGGACCGCGGGTTTTCCGGTTCAACCGGATGTCTCCCTTCCCGGTGCGAAGCGCTTTCGGTTCGCCGAACTCCGGTTCCTTTTCCGTGCCGACGTTTTTCCGGAAGAAGACACCTCCCCGGGAGCTTCCCAGAACGAGATCGAGTTTTCCGTCGCCGTCGACGTCCACGAGATCGGGGCCCATCAACCCCGGAGCGGCTTCCCCGAACTCACCCGAAATCTCTTCCGGGTCGTTCAGTTCGGTTTCTTGCAGGGCGTTCACGGAGAGCGCGCACCCCAGGAGAAGAAAAAGCGCGGGGATTGTGGGTTTCCGATTCATGGGATTACTCCTGATTGTCATGTTTTGAAGGAATGTTCGGACCGTTTCCGGCCGCAATATTTGTAACCGGTTTCGGTCATTGTGGCAATCGTCAGCAGACCGGCAGCGGGCCATGGTCATTCGGGAAACCTCTTTCGAAGCTGGTCGATCGCCTTCTTCAGCTCATGGTGGCTCCTCGTGCCGCTTTCATCCTCGAGCTCGAGCATCTTCTCGAATTGACGGAGGGTATTGCGATCCCCGCGGTACCCGAGCGACAAGATCGCGGCTTCTCGAACGGACCTTTCGGAATCCTCCCTCACCAGGTTCTGCAGGGTGGCGATGGATGCGGGCGAGTCGTCCCAGGCGAGAAGTCCAGCCGCGGTCATACGGTCGTAGCGATTGGGGGAGGCTGCCAATTGAAGAACGAGATCCTTTTTCACGGGCATTTTTCTCAATTCGAACCAACCGGACGGTTTTTCTCCGGGGGTCATGGTTTTGGGCCATAATCCGATCAAACCTCCGATTACCTTGCGCTTCTCTTCGTCCAGATCGGGATCGTTCAACGTCTCCTCAAGCAACCGGGCGGTGGCTTCGCCTCCCAGGCGAAGCATATGTCCAAACAATTGTGTGCGTACCTTTTCGGGTGTATCGGGGTCTCTGTATTTCTCCTCGAAGTAGGGAAAGACATCTTCGTCGAGATCTCTCATGTCTTCCATAAGCTTCAGCATGTCGGCGTCCATGTCTATCCCCGTTCCGGCTTCCGACGCCAACATCCATTCAAAGAG
>PVBE012306434.1_pt1 | contig 14426 bp, 11 predicted proteins | sample 1631181 | NCBI WGS metagenome assembly PVBE01 (sample SAMN08397723, study PRJNA350692) | Marine metagenome, whole genome shotgun sequencing project. | isolation source: water | place: Pacific Ocean | collected 2012-04
CCAGACGTGCCGTCTCGAGAGCGTCGGAACCGTGGGTCGCGTTTCGCTCGATATCGGTCCCGAAATCGCCACGCATGGTGCCCGCGGGCGCCTTCTGGGAGTCGGTGTCCCCCATCAGATCACGCCATCTCTTGATCGCCCCCTCGCCCTCGAGGACCATCGCGACGACCGGTCCCGAGGTCATGAACTTCACGAGATCGCCGTAGAAGGGGCGTTCTTTGTGGACCGCGTAAAAGCCCTTCGCGCCCTGCTCGGTCAGCTGCAGCTTCTTGATCGCGATGATGTCGAGGCCGGCTTCCTCGATGCGGGCCAGGATCTGCCCAGCCACCTTCTTCTCTACGGCGTCGGGCTTGATGATTGCGAAGGTTCGCTCTACCGCCATGGCGGGATCTCCTCAAATAGCGCTGAGGCTGTCTTCGGGCCTCGGCTCCCTCTTCGGGTCTTGGTGCGGATCTTGGCTCGGCTCTTCTTGGACTCGACCGGGTCGGGAGCAAGGCCCCCGGTCACCCGGTTTGGACGGCGGCGTAGCGTAGCGGATCGGCACGCCTTCGCCCCATCGCCGAGAGCGATCCAGCCCGACGCTCAGGCATCCGAGCGGCGCACCCGCAGCACGATCTTTCCGAAATGACCACTCGCCTTCATCAGCCGATGTGCCTCGGGTGCATCGGCCAGCTCGAAAGTCTGGTGGATCGTCGGGCGGATTCGACTGGCCGCCAGATCTGCGCCGAGTCGAGCCAGAAACGCCTCCACGATGGCCTGCTTCTGCTCGACCGATCGAGTCCGCAGAGTCGACCCGATCAACCGCAGTCGGCGCGCCAGTAGAAGACCGAGGGGCATCTCGGCCTTGGCGCCGCCCATCAAGCCGATCAGCACCAACGCCCCGTCGGTTGCGAGGCTCGACAGATTCTTCTCGAGATAGGGGGCACCGATCGAATCGAGCACGACATCGACACCTCGACCGCCCGTGGCGGTCTTGACGGTCTCGACCCAGTCGTCCTCTCGGTAGTTGGCCACCGCATCCGCGCCCAGGGCGAGGCAGGCTGCGCATTTCTCCGCGCTGCCGGCGGTCGCGATGACCTGCCCACCGGCGCGTTTTACGAGATCGATCGTCGTGGTGCCGATTCCACTGCCCCCGCCATGCACGAGCACAGCGCCGCCCTGGGGCAGAGCGCCTAGCTGGAAGACATTGAGAAAGACCGTCAGCAGGGTTTCGGGAAGCCCCGCACCCTGCTCGAAGGAGAGCCCATCGGGCAACGCCATCACCGAGCCGGCGTGCACCACGACATCTTCGGCGTAACCACCACCGGGGAGCAGAGCCATGACCCGATCCCCGACCGACCAGCGCTTCACGCCTGCGGCGACTTCCACCACCTCGCCCGCGCATTCGAGACCGAGAATCGCAGACGAGCCCGGCGGCGCGGGATAATGGCCCTGCCGTTGAAGCAGGTCGGCGCGATTGAGTCCCGCCGCGAAGTTGCGAATTCGAAGCTGATCCGCGCCGAGATCCGGGGACGCGGTGTCCCCGAGCAGCATGCAGTCCTCGTCGCCGGGTTCGTCGATCAGGATGGCTTTCATTGTGGGCAGCTTAGTGCAAACTGCGTGTGGTGGGTGCGTGAAGGGTGCGCGCAGGGCGCCCGGGGCGCTCCCTCGGCGGCGATTCTTCGGGTAGGCTCGTCGTTCCACCGCTCGGGCGACACCGCCCGCTGGGAGGCTGTGACCATGACGGACACCGATTCCGATCGACTGATGTCAGGCGAGGCGTGGCAGGAATTCTGCGATCGACTGCGGGCTGCCGGTGACCGAATCCTCGAGCCGGATTTCCCCGACGACGAACGAACGCGGACCGAGGGCTTTCGGTCCCTGCTCCGGCTGCTCAACTACTCGACGCATCTGGAGGTCGAGGCCGGGGATCCGCTCTTCCCCGATTTTGTTCGCTATCAGGAGCCGCACAGTCAGTGGGGTGGCCCCAACCCCGACAACACCTATCTGCGCGCGGTCATCGATCCAACCCAGACCTACAAGATCTGGGCGGATGTCGACGGCATGCTGCAGGCGATCTTCTGCCAACACGAAGGCGACATGCAGCTCGAACAGTACGGCGTCTACCACGAACGGGACCTCGACGAATTCGAGGTCGACGACGACGGTTTTCTCGAGCTGATCCTTTCACCCGACGAGCACGAAGGCAATTGGATCCCGACCCATCCCGATGCGCGTCTGTTCACGATCCGGATCTACGTCTCGGACTGGGAGAGTCACACCGCGCCGACCTTTCATATCGAGCGCGAGGGTTTCGAGGGCGTCGCCCCGCCCCCGCCCACACCGGGCCAGCTGGCGCGCGGGCTCGACCGCGCCATCGATTGGGTCGAGAAGACCTGTGTCTACTGGAACGGTTTCGCGCAGAAACGCTTCGATGCCGCGACCCCGAACGTCGCCGGCGAAGTCCGCTCGACGCCCGGAGGCGCCGAGAACATCGCCTATGGGAGCTGTTCGTGAGATCTCACCGATGATGAAGCACTGCGACTCACCTGTGAGGTCCCGGTGGCGCAGTACTGGAGCTTCACGATCCACACGATGACCTGGCTCGAATCCGGCGATTTTCCGCGGCGTCAGACGAGTCTGAGCGGCGACCAGGTCAGCCTGGACGACGATGGAAAGGTGCGAATCGTGCTCTCCAGGCAAGACCCGGGTGTCCCGAACTGGATCGACACCGAGGGCCGGCCGCGGGGGTTGCTCGCCTATCGTTGGGCCTGGGCGGAAACCAGACCGACCCCGACGGCCCAGGTCGTCCCACTCGCCGAGCTCTTCGAACACCTGCCCGAGGACCACCCGCAAGTTGGCCCGGAGCAGCGACGCCAACAGCTCTCGATCCGTCGGGAAGCGCTCTGGAATCGATACGGGTGAGCTGGACGCCGCCGCCGCGACCGCAATGGGTGCGAGATCTGATCGCCCATGGCGAGTCCCTCAGCGATCCGGCTCTGCTGACCCGCTCGACGCCGAGCAGCCGGCAGCCCGGGCGATCGGGTCTCGCTCCGTGATGGGATCACTCCGATTCCATCACACCCCACGCCCAGACGAAAACCAGCCTCTGGTTTGGGGGGCGATCGGCCGATCAGGCACCACTTGTCGAGAGAGTCGAACCAGCGTGCGTCCGGGCGGGCCCTGGTAAAGATAGAGTGCTATGGCGCGGCCACACGCCGAAGGGGTTCGGGACGGGTTTCAGACCTCTCGCGGCAAGGAGCCATGATCTCGCATACGGGGCTCACGCCCGTCCGGGGCGAGCTCGTCGGGATTCACTTCGAGAGCGAGGACGGACCGGTGCTGCTGATCGGCTGGGTCGTTCGGCACATCGAAAGGGGATTCGCGATCGAGTTCGACCACCTCGACGCGAGGACGACCGAGTTCGTCGATAATGCGACCGCCGTCGTCCCATCTCGCGGTCGAGGCAAGCTTTCGAACCAATAGGCCCAACGCCCGACACACGCACTCGACGAGCGGCCCCCCGAATCGATCCGCGTATTTCCCAAGTCCTTCCCGACCCGGCCCAGCCGCGAGCCCGTTGCCCGACCAATCCCATAAATAGTTGTTTTTGTTGATCTATTTTCCTACCTCGCGGAAGCCCGGAGCATCGATCATCAGATGCCTACTCCGATTCGGAATCTATGAGGTCGGGCTCGTAGGATCCCCCCCTGAGGTGTTTGAAGATCTGCTCGAACTTGCGAACGCCGATCAAGACGAACACGACGATGATCGAGAGAGCCAGGGCCTCGAAGGCCCGTCCCAAACCGATCGTGCTGCCGATCGCGGCCAGGATCCAGACGACAGCGGCGGAGGTGACACCGGTCACCGAGCCACCCTTCGAAATGATCACCCCGGCGCCGAGAAATCCCACGCCGGTGACGATCTGCCCCATCACACGCGTCGGATCGTAGACGGCACCGGTCACGGCGAGCTCTGCGCTCAGTCGGATGAAGACCTGGGTCGCCAGGCAGATCAGGATGCTGGTCCGAATCCCGATCGCCTTGCCGCGAAGCTGTCGCTCGAAGCCGACGATGGCCCCGCACAGGATGGCCGCCCCGATCTGGAAGCCCAGCTCGGATTGAGAGGCGCGGCACCAGCGCAGAATCGAATCGAGAGCCAGGTCCATCGGCGAAATATCGGTCTTTCGGAGCACCCGCTTGACGATCCGAGCCCAGCTCGGCCTGCCGAGGGCCTGAGTCGCGTCTGACGCAGGGCTCCAGCTTCGTAGAGTCCCGCAATACGGCAATCGTGTTGGCCGGGACGCTCCCGAACGATAGGATGCCCCCGCCCGCCGGAGGCGGCTGGAAGGTCGCCGGTGAACAAGCATCGTTCACGGGAGGAAAGTCCGGGCTCCGTAGGACAAGGAGGTCGGTAACACCGACCCGGGGTAACCCGAGGGAAAGCGCCGCAGAAACGACACCGCCGATGGCCTGGTTCGCCGGGCACAGGTAAGGGTGAAATCGTGGGGTAAGAGCCCACGCGCGACAGCCGGGTGACCGGCGGCGAGGCAAGCCCCTCCCGGAGCAAGCTCGAATAGGGACATCGTCGAGAGCGGTCCGCTCGAACGCCTTGGCTTCGGTCTCGGTGCGGTGTCCGGGTTAGAGTGCTCGAGCCGCCCAGCAATGGTCGGCCTAGAGGAATGATCTTCGCCGGTCCGGGGGCAACCCCGAATCGGAACAGAACCCGGCTTACAGGCCGCTCCGAGGCTTCGGCCTCGGACCCCCAGGAGGAAGCCTTCGGGCCATCCCTGGTGCGCTCCGACGGGCTTTCGGGCGTGCAGCGGACGGCGCGTCACCCCTTGGATCAGGGGTCGATGCGCAGACAGCGGACCTGCGCTCGGCGCTCGGGGTCGTAGCTCTCCCACTTCGCCTTGGGAACGCCCTCGGGTCCAACGGCTCGGAATCCGTTGCGCAAGAAGAACTCTTCGACGCGTTCGGAGGTCGTGCAGGCGAACAGGTAGGCGAGACCCTCGCGGCGAGCGCGTTCGATCGCATAGCGCACGATTTGGCTCCCAACGCCTTCGCCGGCATAGCGCGTCAGCGCGTACAGACTCGCGATCTCGGCCGCACGCTCAGCGGAATGAGGCAGGATTGCACCAATTCCCGCGAGATAGCGCCCCTCGATGAAAAGCCCGACGCCATGCGCGAGGACCACGTCTCGAGTCGCGGAATCGCGGGGTACGAGGTAGCCGTCCGCCTCGCCGCGCCCGATCAGGTCGTTGGCTAGATCGAAATCATCCAGAGCAAGCTGCCGGACTTCGGCGTAGCGGTCGCGGGTAAAGAAGGTCCCCGCACCGGCATACGTTAGAAGCTCCCTGGCAATATCCCTCCCGGCACAGACGTTTACCGCCGGCACGCCAGACCGGATCATCTCGCGAATGGCCTCGAGCAGCGCGCGCCGCTCGGGCCGCGCCCGAAGGTCCGAAGCATCGGGACTCGAATCGCCGTCCAGCAGAAGGTCGAGATGAGCCAGGTCGACGACCGACACCCGCTCCCTTCCGCGACCTCGAAAGACCGGCGGAATCGACTGGATCCAGACCAGCTTGGCCAGCCGCAAGGCGAGCGCTGCGCGCTGGCACTCCGCTTCGAAGTCTTCTTCGGCGATGCGCAGGCCGGCGCAACCCCGCTCGCGCGAGGCGCGCCAGACGCGCGGCGCGAAGTCGTCGAGGGCGAGGTCGACGGGCGAGCCCACCGGTTCTGTGTGCAGGACATCGTTACGGGAACTGAGCAGCACGACGCGTGTCTCATTTGCCCTGAACTCGGCGATCAGACCCACCAACGCCGCAGGCTCGGGCGCCTCGTCCGCGGGCCAGGCAAAACCGATACTGCGACGCCGAAACTCGTCCAGATAGAACTCGCGCTCGCCAAAGATTCGAGGGTAGGTCGCCATGGCCGGATTCTGGCGGATTTCGCGGCGAGTGCACGCATTTCGCCAAATCGGGCAATCCCCCCTTGTCCTGCGCCTGAATCTGCACAGAATTGCGCGCGAGTTGCCGATTGGTCGGTCATTTTGCGCCCCGAACGACCCATACCGTGTTTAATTCGCCACAATACAGAAGGGAAACTCACTTGAATCTTGAGGGGACGAAGACGCGGTCGACACAAGCCTTCGCTCGATCGAAGCCTGTTCGCAACACCTGAATCGACCCGGTGTCCACTTCCAATACGTGCGACGGATGGGACAACCACACGGCTCGGCAAGAAAAACGAAATGAATCGGCGACCGAGAAGAAAATTGCTGGCTAAATACGTGAAATTCAATCAAAATCAGGCTACATCCAGGGTCCAGCTCCCGCTCGACTCGCGCGAATCGACCGCGTTGCTCGTCACAGGTGACTCCACCCCCTCGCAGCCCCTCCCGTCTCGTGGGCTGCATCCGGTCGCCGGGGCACAACGCGAACTCGACTACCGGCCGGGATTTCGGCAGAGACGCCCTCTGACCGGGCGGCGAGCAACGAATTCGGCATCGGAACGGGCGATCGAACGGAAGCACAAAGGGCTTGAAGACATCTCAATGCCCCCCCGCAGACGAAACCGGGACCCTTGGAAACCTACCCCCCTTGGGCGGCATCTCATCGAGAAATGGGCTCTCAACGAGGACGGCACCGGGGTGCGAGAGGAATCGAGTTGAAGACTCAAAAGAAGAACCAGGCTGGGGCTGCGAAACCCGACGACAAGGACGCGAAACCGACGATGGGCGCCACGCCGGTCGTGGCGGCCGAGGAGCTCGACCCCGGCCGGGAGCGCCGTCCGCTCGAGTCGTATTTCCAGGAAATCGGTGGCACGCGGACCCTCAAGCGCGAAGAGGAGGTCGTCCTCGCAAAGGACCTGGAGGCAGCCACCGCGGCACTGCGCGACTCGCTGTATGCGATTCCCGTTTCCGCGAAGCATGTCGTGTCGCGCTGGGACGCCTTGCGCGCGCTCTCCCATACCGGTGCCAAGCTCTCGGAATCCGTTGGTGATGAAGAGACCGGGGAAATCGCGGCGCGCGTCGAGCGCGCCGTGAAGAAGCTGCGCGCCCAGCTCGCCGATCGCGACAAGAAGATCGACAAGGCCGGGCTGGAGTATTCGCCGACCCTGGAGAAGATCGACGCCAGAATCTTGAAGGAGATGCACAGCGCACAGCTCTCCCTTGCCTTGCTGCACGAGCTGCGTGAAAAAAACATCCTGCTGGCCAGCGAGATGCGAAAGGCGCGCAAGCGAACCAAGAAGCTCGCCAAGTTCGAAATGGAGGCGGGTGTCGAGAAGAAGCGGATGCTGGAGTTGACGGGCAAAGTCGAGGACGCCCACGACTTCATGTCGACGGTCAAGAACCGCTTCATCGAGCACAACCTCAAGCTCGTGGTCGCGATCGCCAAGGACTATCGAAATCTGGGCCTCTCCTTCCCCGATCTGATTCAGGAGGGCAACCTGGGACTGATCCGGGCCGTCGAGAAATTCGACCATCGCCGCGGGTTCAAGTTCTCGACCTATGCCGTTTGGTGGATTCGTCAGGCCCTCGTGCGTGCCATCCAGAACCATTCGCGCACGATCCGCCTGCCCTCTCACGTGCACGACCGACTGCAGCGCAGCCAGCGCGTGCGCGCAGAGCTCACGGGCAAGCTCGGCCGCGAACCCACACCGGCGGAGCTGGCTCCCGCGCTCGGCACCGACACCGATGCCCTCGAAGCCCTCGACCGCCTCTCCCGTGAGGCGATCTCACTCGAGTCGAACGTGGCGGGTACCGAGAAACGACTCGAGGATTTCGTGCCCGACTCGTCGGCCGGTCGGCCGGACGGGGGCATCGACGACGACCGCATGCGCATGGGTGTAGGGTCCTTGATCGGAAGCCTGACGCCGCGCGAGCAGCTCATCCTGCGCCTGCGCTATGGCCTCGGCGGGGAAGAAGAACACACCCTCGAGCAGATTGGCCAGTCTCTCGGTCTGTCCCGTGAACGAGTTCGGCAGCTCGAGGCCCGAGCACTCAAGAAGCTTCGCGAGACGCAACCGGCTCAGCGACTGCATCCGATTCTGGAGCCCTAGGGCACCTGGTACGATCCACCGGATGTCGGGTCCAACCGAAAACGATCGTCCCCTTCGATTTTGCATCGAAGGGGACGATGCCGTTTCGGCGCATGGAGTCGGGCCGCTGCTCATGCGCCGAACGGGCTCTCGATGAAGCTCCACGCCATCAGCGACCTGCACGTCGGCTACCGCGAAAACCTCCTCGCACTGTGCGATCTCGGGAAACACCCCGATGATTGGCTGATCCTATGTGGCGACATCGCCGACACGCCGGAGCAGCTCGAGGCAGCCCTCGCCATTCTCGAGCGAAAATTCGCGCAGCTCATCTGGGTGCCGGGCAACCACGAACTCTGGACGGTGCCACGAAAGTCCAGTCTCCGCGGCGTCGCCCGGTACGAGCAACTGGTCGCGCTGTGCCGCGCCCACGACGTGATCACGCCTGAGGATCCCTTTCCCGTCTGGGACGGCGACGGCGGGCCCCACCTGCTCGCTCCGCTCTTTCTCCTCTACGACTACAGTTTTCGCCCCGACGAAATCCCGGTCGAAAAGACGGTGGCCTGGGCCCGTGAATCCGGGGTCGTGTGCGCGGACGAATTCCTGCTGCACCCAGATCCCTTCGCGACGCGCGGCGATTGGTGCCACGCGCGATGTCGGGAGAGCGAACGTCGCCTGGCCAAGGCACTCGAAAGCCACGATCGACCGACGATCCTGATCGCGCATTTCCCCTTGAAACAGGAGCACGCCGTGCTGCCCCGCATTCCGCGCTTCATGGCCTGGTGCGGCACGCGAGAGACCGAGGACTGGCACCGCCGGTTTCGGGCGGAGGTCGTGATCTCCGGGCATCTCCACATCCCCTGTACGCGCTATGTCGACGGGGTGCGCTTCGAGGAGGTCTCACTCGGCTATCCGGACCAGTGGCGAATTCGAGAAGAGCACCGGGGCTGGAAGCTGGCGGACCACCTTCGTCAGATTCTGCCAACGCCGGATCAGGACGCGGGCGATCCGCTGAAGGATTTCCTACGACGACGGCCAGATGGATTCGACTAGCCGTCCGTTGAAGACCCCCCGCCGAGCCAGGGGCGTGGCGGGGGTTCTTCAACGGACTGCCAGGATCCAGGCCAGGAATAGACCGCCGGCCAGCCAGCAATAGCCCGCCCAGTAGTGGAACCAGTTCCGGTCGAGCATCCGGACAAAGAGCCAGATCGCGATCAATCCGGAAACGAGCGCCGCGGCGCTGCCCAGGCCGATGTTCAGCAATGCCAGCGACCCGGCCTGCCCGAGCTCGGGCAGCATCAGGACGGCTGCACCGCTGATCGCGATGATCCCCAGCAGGAAAGAGAATTCTGCCGCCGCCCTCGGCGCCACCCCGAGCGCGAGCGCCATCGCGACGGTCGAGCCACTCCGCGAGATCCCGGGAAGAATTGCAAAGGCCTGAGCACAGCCGATGGCCACCGCCGCAGCCCAACCCGGACTCGAGCCCGACGCGCGTGGCGCCGTCCAGCGCGTGCTGAAAACGATGGCTCCTGTCACGAGTAACGCGCTCCCGACGAGGATCGGATTCGAAAACTGTGCTTCGATGCGATCCTTCGCAGCCAGTCCCACCACCACCGCAGGCAGGGTCGCGACTGCGAGCTTCCCCACGTATTCGATCACATCGCGTTGCCGGCCGAAGAATCCGAGAATCAGTGCGATGATCTTGCTGCGATAGGTCAACGCGATGGCGATCAGGGCGGCGACGTGGACGGCCACCTCGAAGAGCAGCCCCCCGTTCTCGCGCCCCCCGAAGAGCGCCTGGAACATCGCCAGATGGCCAGAGCTCGAGACCGGAAAGAACTCGGTGAGCCCCTGCACGATCCCCAGGATGACCGCTTCGATCGGTTCCAAGACATTCCTCGCTGTCGCGCGTCGGGAAACCGCAAGGCGCAGCCTGATCCTAACGAATCTGGCGCGAGTCGGATCTCTTGCAGCCCTTTCCCGAAACGCTACAACCCGGTCATGGAAATCGCTTGTCTCGACCTCGAAGGCGTTCTGATCCCGGAAGTGTGGATCAATTTTGCACAGCGGACTGGTATCGAAGCCTTGCGCGCGACGACTCGGGACATCCCGGACTACGACGAACTGATGACGATGCGGCTCGGAATCCTCGAGAAGAACAAGCTCGGGATCGCCGACATTCAGGACGTGATCGATGGAATGGAGCCGCTGCCCGGGGCGGCCGACGCCCTCGGTTGGCTGCGCGAGCATTTTCAGGTCGTGATCCTGTCGGATACCTTTTACGAGTTTGCCGAACCCTTCATGCGCAAGCTCGGCTGGCCGATGCTGCTAGCCCACAAGCTCGAGATCGATCCCGACGGCATGATCACGGACTACAAGATCCGCCAGCCCGACCCGAAGCGCGCCTCGGTACAGGCTTTCCACGCGCTCAAGTATCGCACCATCGCCACCGGCGATTCCTACAACGACACATCCATGCTCTCGGAAGCAGATGCCGGCATCCTGTTCCAGCCGCCTCAGAACGTGATCGACGAATTCCCGCAATTTCCGGTCGCACGCGACTACACGGAGCTCCAGGCGGAATTTTCGAAGGCATCTCTCCGGGATCTCTAGCCCACGATCTCGTTCCATCCCGCAGGACCCCGAACGACCTCCCAAGACCGCCCAAGACCGCCGCCAATTCCCTGCTGCTCTACGGAACGGGGCTGATCGGGCATCTGCCAAAGGGCGCTCGGAACCCGGGATCCACCTGTTCGACGTCGGGTCGACTACAAACCGCGACCGAACGCCGGTTTACCAGCCAGAACACGAATCTGCGCTGCCCGCTCTGCGCCGCAGAGCGCCCGCTCCGAACACCACGAACAATCCGGGCTAGCATCTCTGGCACCTCAACCTCAGCCGGAGCCTCCCTTGCTGAGACGCATCGCCGTGGGCCTGTCTCTGCTCATTCTCTTCGCCGCCGGCGCACTGGCCGCGTTCCTATGGTGGTACGCCCAGGCAACGGGCAACCCGGCTTTCTTCGAGTCCGAGATCGTCGACTACGAGGAGTCCGACGCGGACTCACCCCCGCCGCCGGGCGCCATCGTTTTCGTCGGGAGCTCCAGCATCCGCCTCTGGGGCGATCTCGAAGAGGACATGGCTCCGCTACGGGTTCTGAATCGCGGCTTCGGTGGCGCTCAGATGGAGCACCTGGTCTTCAATGCCGACCGCATCGTGAGTCGCTACCAGCCACGCGCCGTGGTGGTCTACGCGGGCGACAACGACCTGGGCTCCGGGACCGGCAAGCGCGCGCAAAACGTGGAGGACGCCTATCGACAATTCGTAGAGCGGCTGCGGCGCACCCAGCCCGCGCTCCCGATCTACTTCCTCTCGATCAAGCACTCCGTGCTGCGGCACGACCGCTGGGCGGAGATGTCCGAAGCCAACCGCCGAATCGAGCAGTACAGCACCACAGACCCCGAGCTCCACTACCTGGATCTCTCGAAGGTGCACCTGGGCAGCGACGGCCTACCCGACTCCAAGAACTTCCTCTTCGATGGCCTTCATTTGAGCCAAACGGGCTACGAGGCCTGGACCGCGGCAATTCGGCCGCTCTTGCTCGCCGATCTCGGGGCGCTGGAGCCCTGAAGAGCGGCCTCCGAGCTGCGCGACCTCAGGACCCCCTCGTCTCCACCGCAAGCGTCGGGAAGTTGCGTGTCCCCTCGAGCTTGAACATCGGGTTGTCGGCAGGCTGGTAGGTCAGCACGATGGCACGACGCGCTCGATCGGAACGGTTGGGTTCGCTGCCGTGAACGCTGTGTGCGGAGAATACGACCAGACTGCCCGCCGGGACTTCCGCCAGCCATTGGGCGTCTTCATCGAAAGCCGAAGGGTCGGTAAAGAGCGGGCCCAGGGTCGTGCCATCTTCGATGCCCGGAAGCAATCCATCCCGATGGCTGCCCGGCACGACTCGAAAACAGCCATTCCCCCGATCCGCATCATCGAGGCTGATCATGACGTTGGGCAGCTGGCTGCAATGGCCGCAGACATGACTCCAATAGGGCGAATCTTGATGCCAACGAAAGCCCGAGCCCCCGCGCGGCCGCTTGAGGTTCATCTTGTCAGTCCACAACGCGATCCGATCTGCACCGAGTACACCACACAGCGGAACCACGATGCGCGGGTCCTCGACCAGCGCGTCGAAGCTGGGATCGAGGTGGTGAAAGGGTTCGATCACGCGGATCGTCTTCGAGCCCTCGGCGTGCTCGAACTGAATCGTCGAACCCGCGACTTCGACGTAGCGATTGCCGTCGATCCGGTAGTCGTCCTCGACGCCGATCGGCTCTTCGGAAGCGATTGCGGCGACGGCCAGTGCGGCCTCCTCCGTGACGCGTTCCGCGGCATTTCGAAGGCGTTCGAGATCCGCGTGGTCGAAGACCGATTCTCGGACGAAGAAACCCCGATCTTCGAATTGCTGCCATTCCGCTTCCGTGAGCGCCAGATCTGCCACGGCTCTCCTCTGACGTCTTCTCGAACCGGCTGCCTCGAACCGGCTCACAGCGTACCTGGATCTGCGCTTCCGGAGAGACCCGGAGAGAACCCGCTTTCGGAGCCGCAGCGCCAGCGGCGTGACCTCGAGAAGCTCGTCGTCCTCGATCCAGCCGAGCGCCTCTTCGATCGACATCTTGCGATGGGGCGTGATGATCACGTTCTCGTCCCGACCCGCCGCACGCATATTGTCGAGCTTCTTGGCCCGCGTGAGATTCACCTTGAGATCGCCAGCTCGGCGGGCCTCACCGACGACCTGCCCTTCGTATACGTCGACTCCCGGCGGCACGAAGAGCGTCGTTCTCTCCTGGATCTTGAAGATCGAAAACGGCGTCGTACGTCCCTGATCGGTGCAGACCACAGCACCCACACCGCGCCCGGGGAGATCGCCCGCATAGGGCTCGAAACCCTCGACGCTGCGATACAGAATCCCCTCCCCCCGCGTGTCGGTCAGAAATTCGCCGCGGTAGCCGAAGAGGCCGCGACTGGGGACGATGAAGCGCATCTGCACACGGTTGCCCTGATGCTCCATCGATTCCATTCGGCCCTTGCGCTGGGCGAGCTTCTCCATGACTGAGCCCGCTGCAGTTTCCGGGACGTCGATCACGACCTCCTCGACGGGCTCGCATTTCTTGCCGTCGATCTCCTTGACGATGATCTCGGGTCGCGAGACCGCGAATTCATAGCCCTCCCGACGCAGCGTCTCGATGATCACGCCGAGCTGCAGCTCGCCTCGGCCCGACACCGAGAAGGTGTCGAGCTTGTCGGTCCGATCGATCTGGACCGAGATATTACTCATCGCCTCGCGCTCCAGACGCTCGCAGATCTGGCGACTCGTGACGTACTTTCCGTCGCGCCCGGCGAAGGGCGAGTTGTTCACGGAGAGATGCACCCGAATCGTCGGCGGGTCGATGGCGATCCGCGGCAACGGGTCCGCGTGGCCGAGATCGCAGACTGTATCGCCGACGTCGATCGAATCGACACCGGCCACGATTACGATATCGCCGGCACGCGCCTGCTCGAGATCGACGCGTTCGATACCCCTCGTGCCGAAGAGCTTCGTCACCCGAAACGAATCGGATGCGCCCTCTTCCCCGACACGAATCACCTGGCTGCCGCGCTTCAGCTTTCCACGCGCGACTCGTCCGATCACCAGTCTTCCCACGAAGGCGTCGTACCCGAGGGTGACCGCCTGGAACTGCAGCGGCCCCAACTCATCGACCACAGGTGCCGGCGCATGTTCGAGAATCGTATCGAGGACGGGCCGCAGATCTTTCATCTCAGCACCGTATTGCGTACTCGAAACACCGAGCTTGGCCGACGCATAAACGACCGGAAAGTCGAGCTGCGTGTCGTCGGCACCGAGCTCGACCAACAGGTCGAAGACCTCGTTCACGACCTGCTCCGCGCGCTCTTCCGGACGATCGATCTTGTTGACGACCAGAATCGGCCGCAAACCATGGGCCAGGGCCTTGCGCAGCACAAAGCGGGTCTGGGGCATCACGCCTTCATAGGCATCGCAGAGCAGCAGCGCCGCGTCGGCCATCCCGAGTACCCGCTCCACTTCGCCGCCGAAATCGGCATGGCCGGGCGTGTCGACGAGCTGGATCCGCACGCCCTCGTATTCGATGGACGTGCTCTTGGATTGAATCGTGATCCCGCGCTCGCGCTCGAGTTCGCCGGAATCCATCACACGCTCTGCCACGGACGCGTTCTCGCGAAAAGCACCACAGCAGCGAAGCAGACCATCGACCAGGGTCGTCTTGCCGTGGTCGACATGAGCGATGATCGCGACGTTGCGCAAATCTTCTCGGGTCACCATCTCTGACATGTCTGTGCTCTCGTATTCGCTCGTGTGTAGCTTGCTTCCGGGTTTGAAGC
>PVBE012691473.1_pt1 | contig 14426 bp, 13 predicted proteins | sample 1631181 | NCBI WGS metagenome assembly PVBE01 (sample SAMN08397723, study PRJNA350692) | Marine metagenome, whole genome shotgun sequencing project. | isolation source: water | place: Pacific Ocean | collected 2012-04
CCTAAAGTTTCAGGTAGGCCAAGGGCAAGATTTGCATTCTGGATTGCCATTCCCGATGCCCCTTTTACGAGATTATCAAGTGCCGAAATCGAAACAAGCATTCCTGTCCTTTCATCGACTCTGGCAGTCAGGTGTACAGTATTCGCTCCCAGAGTTGATTTGGTAGAAGGAGGCCTTTCATCCACGACGAAGAAAGGCTCCTTTTCGTAGAACCGACTAAGTTGGCTTAGGGCTTCTTCTGTAGTAATTCCAGATCTTGTCCGGCCGTAGCAAGTCGCTATTATTCCTCGATCAATTGGTGCGAGGTGAGGTGTGAAGAGAACTGAATTCGTTTCCCCTGCGAAAGTGGTTAGTGCTTGTTCAATTTCAGGTGTATGTCGATGTGTGATCAAACCATACGGGGTGATATTGCCACTAACCGTACAGAACGTCGTATGCTCTTTCGGTGGCCTCCCAGCGCCACTTACACCTGTTATGAGATCGACAATTATTGCATCGTTGTGAATCATGTTCGACTGAACGAATGGGGCTAGAGCAAAAATAGCGGCCGCTGCATTACATCCGGTTGCCGCTATGAGGGGGGCACCTTCGATTTCATTTCTAAATAACTCAGGTAGTCCGTAGACAAATTCATCAAGTAATTCTGGGCAGGTATGTTCTGATCCATACCACTGTTGGTAAAGAGAAGGGTCCTTGAGCCGAAAGTCTGAACCCAAATCCACAATGTGGCCTACTGTGCCGTATATATCTGGGATGACGGTTTGGCTTACTCCGTGAGGCAGTGCACAGAAGACGAGGTCAAGGCCATCAACAATTTCGGGAGAAAACGAGTCGAAGTTTGCCTGCGGGTATGAGGTGGTAAGGCTTGGGTACAGGTCTCGTATAGCAGTACCTGCTTGGGTTTCACCGGTTGCGATTTTGAGGGTTAGTTCAGGGTGTTCGGCAACGAGTCGAAGTAACTCGGCACCGGTGTATCCCGAAGCTCCTATGATTCCTACATTTTTCATGTTCTCACTATACCAAAGATAGTATATTTATACTCATATATGTATAAATATACTACAGTCGGAGTCTCGCTTCGGTCTTCTTCTCAACCAATTGAATGCACTTCGAGCGCAGAGCCGCTACCTCATCATCAGTAAGGGTTCGATCATCCGCTTGAAATCGGAGCCTATATGCAAGGCTGCGGTGCCCTTCTTCAATGGCATCACCGGAATAGGCGTCGAATAGTTTCACCTGTTGCAAAAGATCGCTCCCCGCCTTACGTAGACAGCCCAATATCGATGCTGAACTAACCGATTCAGGGACATCGAAGGCAAGATCCACATCGCTTGAAGGGTATTTTGAAACACTTCTGTAGCTTTTCTTTCCAAGCGGGCCAGATAAGACCTTTCCGAGATTCAACTCAAGCCACGAAACCCTTCCATTGACCCCATAGGACATCAGAACTCGAGGGTCTACTTCGCCTATGACGCCACACGACTTTCCTGCTACTAAGATCTCAGCTGCTCTCCCAGGGTGCATTCCTGGCAATTCGTCAGAAGCGAGTTGGAGATTAGGAAGCGCTAGCTCATTTCCCAATACGTAGAGCAGGTCTACTATTTCAGAAACATGTACGTCTACAAGCGCCACAGAAAGATGTTCGCGCTCATCAGGGAGCACCCCATCAGATGAATCCAAAAAGACGTGACCGATCTCGAAAAACCGGAGGTCCTCTACCCTATGTGACTGATTAAATGCAATCACCTTTAGCTGCCCTGGCAAAAGTGAAGTGCGCAAAAGCGACTCTTCATGGACTAGGGGGTTTGTGAGACTTATCGCTTCTTCAGCTAGTCCAGCTGAACGAAGATCTCCAGGGGCAAGGAAAGGCATGGGCATCGTCTCATCACATGCAGCCCCAACAAGTATTTCACGAACACGCCTTCGGTTTTTCTGATATTGGGTAAGAGTCCCGGGAGCAGTCCCCTTCGGAACTGAGCGCCGAATATTCTCATACCCGTACATCCTTGCTACTTCCTCTGAGATGTCGGTTTCGGTGACCGTATCCCATCTCCAAGTAGGTATTGTGACCGAAAGGTCACCCTTCTTAACCGAGACTTCAAATCCGATGGACTCCAAATGAGACTTCATATCTTTTGCTGATAAGTCAACTCCCAATAGTCCATTAATTTTGCTTGTCCTTACCTTGATCGATTCACGAGAAGGCAAATCTCCGGTATCTTGTTCGATCCCAGAGGCAATCTGTGCTCCTCCATCGGTAAGAAGGTTCCCGATACGACCTAACGCACGCTCAATATTGTCCCCGTAATCTGCACCTCGACGAAAACGCATCGACGCTTCACTCATGAGGTTTAACCTCTTGACGGTTCTGGAGATAGAAGGAGGGTCCCACCATGCAACTTCGACTAGCACATCAGTAGTGCTTTCAGAAATCTCTGTCGATAGCCCCCCCATAACTCCAGCTATCCCTATTGCTTCCCCCCGAATATTGGCGATCACACCATCTTCTATGATCAGAGACCTGTCTTCGCCATCTAGGGTGGTAATAGTTTCCCCTTCACTTGCACGCCTAATAGCTAGATGCCCTTCAGGGACTTTCGAAAGGTCATAAGTATGGTTCGGTTGTCCAAGTTCAAGCATGACATAATTTGAAATATCCACAACGTTATTGATTGGCCTCATCCCAAGACTTATTAGCCTGTTTTGCATCCAACGTGGTGATTCACCAATTGACACCCCTAAAGCCGCCCGCACTGCAAATCTCCCACATAATGTCGGGTCAATAATTTCAACAGATGACAGGTCAGAAAGTTTCGTACTTCCTTCGACAAATTCATACTCAGGGTATCCAAAGGGAATCCCCAAAGATGCAGCGAGATCACGTGCAACACCAGATACGCTCATAGCATCAGGCCGATTAGCATTCACTTCAAGGTCCCATAAAATATCTCGTTGCATCCCCAACGCTTCCGTAATAGGGACACCAGGAGAGGTCGCATCAGAATTTTCCGGGAGAATCATTATCCCGTCATGATCGTCGCCCAAACCAAGCTCAGCCGGTGAACAACACATCCCGTTCGACAGTTGACCACGGAGTTTCCTCTGTGAAATTTCTAACCCATCAGGAAGGACGCTCCCGATTGTCGCAACAGGAACATGGTCACCAACCTGCATATTGAACGCACCACAACAAATTTGAGTGGCATTGCCATCCCCTAGGTCAACATCGACCAACTGGATCCTTTCCGCATCTGGATGGGGACGAAGGTCTAATATACGGCCAACGACTACCCCGTCAAGGCCTTCTCCAAGCACCGACATTTCCTCCACGGCCAAACCCAGATGGCTCAATCGCTCCCCTAAAGAAATGGGGTCACCTTCAATCGCTGGAGCAAATTCCTTCAACCATGACAGTAGAACTTTCATAAAATCCCCTAAAACTGCCTTAGGAATCTGGCATCATTAACTACCAATTCACGAATATCATCAAGCTGAAACCTCATCGCAACCAGTCGATCAATTCCAAAACCAAAAGCAAATCCCTGCCATTCTTCGGGGTCGATTCCGCAATTCGAAAGCACATTAGGGTGAACCATTCCGCACCCGCCAAGTTCAAGCCAGCTTCCGTCAGGTCTGGAGATGTCAAATTCCGCTGACGGTTCAGTAAATGGAAAGTAGCTTGGCCGCAATCTCGACTTAACCTCGGACCCAAAAAAAGCTTGAACGAAAGAATCTATTGTTCCTGCTAGATCACCCATAGTGATTCCCTTATCAACGACAAGGCCTTCTATCTGATTAAAGGCTGGAAGATGCGTAGCATCGGCATTATCCGTTCGAAATGTTCGACCTGGAGCAACTACATATATAGGCGGTTGTTGATTCTCCATTGTCCGGACCTGAACAGGTGACGTGTGAGATCGAAGCATAACCTCTTCAGGGGATCCCAAGTTAACGAAAATCGTATCGAAGTTTCCTCTTGCTGGGTGCCAATCTGGGATATTAAGCGCCTCAAAGTTATACCAAGCAGTCTCAACCTCAGGCCCTTCTGCGACAGTAAAACCCATTCCGACAAAAACATCCTCTAGGTGATCGCGAGCTTGCGTAATAAGGTGCAAGTGCCCCCTCCGCAAGCTTTCAAGCCTCTCGGATAAGTCCAATCGTTCCGACTCGAACTGAAGATTCCATGTTTCTTCTTGAAGTGCCGCTTCACGTTGTTCGAAAACCTCTTCAATTAGGTTTCGCACTTCGTTTAGCTCTTTCCCGGCTGCAGCCCGCTGAACTTCCTCAAGTTTCCCTAATCCTTTTTTGGCCTCAGATAACAGGGATTTCTTTCCGAGGAATTCACTACGCGCTAAAGCTAGCTCATCAGCATTCTGAGATGATTCAGCAGCTCCCCGAGCTCCATCGATAAGTTTTTGGTATTCACTCATGATTTACCGTCTTTAAACGTCGCTAGTGTCATTGTCGCAGGTTGGTGATACATAATGCTGAGAATTAGAAGATAGGTTACCAATGACTAGAATAATCGGATCAACAAGCTGACTGAGTGATGTCAAACATCATTGAGGGTCCTTTGTCGATGCACTTCGAATGACACGATTGCAAGTGCAACCGCTGCATTAAGAGATTCCACTCCAGCTTCCATAGGAATTGAAATTTGTGCCTCGAGCTCACCAACAACAGACCTATCCAAGCCCCTGGCCTCATTTCCGACAAGCAGCGCTATCGGGTGATCAAAATTATATGTTGAGTATTCAATCTGCCCCTCGCCAGCCAAACCCAAGGGGGCGATCCCATTCTTTTCACAACTTCTAAGGAGGTCGGCTATATCCATAGATCGAATCACAGGAATTCTGAATATCCCCCCAGCTGAAGCTCGAACAACTTTAGGGTTATACACATCAACAGAACCGTGAGAGAAAATTACAGCGTCAGCGCCAGAAGCTGCTGCAGTGCGAATGATCGTCCCTGCATTCCCTGGGTCATTAATTTCAACTCCAATGACTAAAAAACTTGGGGAGGACTCCAAAATGTCATCCAACGAATACTTAATCATCGGTACAGTCGCGACAACTGACTGAGGATTCTGAGTAGACGCCACTGATCTCATAACCTTCTCCTCCATGTCCCAGACCGTCGAGCCCTCAGATAGGAGTGCGCTGACTTCAGAAGCCATGTCGCTGTCGTTCTCCGCAACGAAAATATCAATAGGGATATTCCCCGTCAGCGCAGCCTCGCGCAACAGTCCTCTTCCCTCAATAACATAGACCTGCATTTCGTCACGGTATGAACCACGTCGGATGAGTTTGCGTAATTCTCGGACTCTTCGGTTGCTCTTAGATACAGCGACCATTTCTCTTGCTAACCTTTTTTAGTTAGCATTTGCCTTATTTGCTATCTCGACCAATTCAGCAAAAGCAGCTGGGTCGTGAATAGCAAGGTCAGAGAGATTTTTGCGATCCACTTCTACTTCGGCACTCTTTAAGCCGCTGATAAACCGGCTATAAGTAGTTCCATGCTGACGACATGCCGCATTAATACGCTGGATCCACAATTTTCTAAATTCGCCTTTCCTTGCACGACGGTCACGAAAGGCGTAATTGCCGCTATGCATAACCTGCTCATTAGCCGCACGAAATGTTCTACTTTTGTTGCCGTAGTATCCCTTAGCCTTACCCAGTACCTGACGACGGCGTTTCTTTCTATTTACTGAAGTTTTTGTTCTTGCCATTTCTCTTCTCCTATGCCACTGATGGACGGACTTCGATCTAAGTTGAGATCAAAGGTATTTCTAAATTCCTAAGTTTCGACGCACAGCGGGAGCATCGGCCTTGCTTACTTCCCCCGGCCTTCTAGCTTGCCGCTTACGCTTTGGCGATTTAGCTTCAGCCAAGTGGTTGCGGTGCATCCGGCCTCGCTTAAGCTTACCCTTCGACGTTTTTTTGAACCTTTTAGCTGAACTCTTATGAGTTTTCATTTTTGACATTTTCTCTCTCCATTGAATTCTGAGGCAAATTATTTACCTGCGACAATCTGGCGATTTTGTTTCTTGTCTGATCAATTAACTTCGCTCGGGAGCCTACGACGTGGCTTATGTCATTCTTGGTCTTGGCTGCCCTCTTGTTGCTTCTCCTTCTCCTTGCGAAGGTTAGCAATTGCCTTTTTATCTGGGCCAAGGACCATAGTCATGTTTCTGCCATCAAGCTGTGGGTAAGCCTCGAGAATTGCAATATCTTCCATGAGCTCGGCCACGTCATCGAGAATCTTTCTTCCTAATTCTGGATGTTGAACTTCTCGACCTCGAAACATTATCGTCAATTTCACCTTGTGCCCGTCTTCGAGAAATTTCCGAACTTTGCTTGTTTTCGTATTGAAATCACCTTTGGCAATTTTTGGTCGGTATTTAAGCTCTTTTACTACGATATTTGTGCTTTTCTTTCGGGAGTCTTTTGCCCTTTGAGCTGCCTCATACTTGTATTTTCCGTAATCCATGATCCTGCAAACCGGAGGATTTGCATTCTCTGCTACTTCTACTAGGTCGAGTTCGAGGTCTCGGGCTTTTTCTAGAGCCTCACCAATTGGCGTTATACCTATTTGCTCTCCTTCTGGAGAAACAAGTCGAACTTCACTTGCGCGTATCGACTCATTGATGCGAGGCTCTGTGTTCCCAGCTATGTCAAGCTCCTGATCAAGTTAAATCTCCTTTAATCAAAATTTTTATTGAACCACTGTCTCATGGTGATCCCTTAAATACTAAACGGTGGGGCTAAGAAAATCAGCACCCACCGTACTTGCCTTAAGGCAACGACTTGTGTTGCACCTATGCTGCGCAAATCAGAGGATCCCTCTGACCTCATCTTTTGATGATGCAGGTAGGTGACTGCCTCTCGACAGTACTTTCTTGAACCCAAAATTACATTTTGAGACAAGACCAGAGTACCAGCGAAACTTTCAGATCAGGCATCTAGCTATATAGAGTTCATATAAGACTATTCAAGGAGAGCAGATGAGTATTTGGACGCCACATGGAGAACACGATGTTCCCAGAGATGAAAACAGCGGTAGCCAACCCCAAGGGGAAGTAGGCGGACCCCCTGGATTTGACGATTTAAGCCCAGAGGAGCAGGAACAAGCCCGTATCATGGCGGCAGAGCTAGCCGAGGTGAGGAAGCGACTATCCGAAACCCCGGCAGAGGATATTATCGCTAATCATGCAATGGGCATATACGAATTGGCAGCAATTCACTTATCGGGCCAGCCACCATCTATAGATGAGGCAAAGGTCGCTATTGACGCCATGAGTGTCTTATTGTCGGGCCTTGAAGGCCGCCTCGGAGAGAATGAGAATGTACTCCGAGAGGCCCTGCAACAAATCCAGATTGCCTTTGTGCAGATATCTCAACAAGAGGACATCAGAGATGAGCCCCAGCCAGAGGAAGAAACCGACGGCATATAAATTCAACAAGTGCTTATTGAGATAAAGGTAAAGTAGAAGGACCATGGAAACACAGGAAGCAACCGCCAAAGTTAACGGAATTGAAGTTTGTTATTCTGTAAATGGCCCCTTAGATGGAGATCCGCTTCTCCTTATTATGGGCCTTGGCGCGCAGTTGATCGCCTGGCCGATCGAATTCGTCGAAATCTTAGCCGATGAAGGTTTCAGGGTTATTCGTTTTGATAACCGTGATAGCGGTTTATCCACAAAGACCATTGGGAAACCACCCGAAGCCCTTGACCTACTTGCGAAGGCATTAAATGGAGAAGAAGTCGAATCGTTCTATTCCTTATCGGATATGGCCAATGACGCTGTTGCGCTTTTGGATTTTCTAGGTTACGAGTCAGCTCATATTGTCGGAGTATCAATGGGCGGAATGATAGCCCAGACCTTGGCGATAGAACACCCGAAGTGTGCACGGTCTCTCACTAGCATCGGTTCGGTAACTGGCGCTCCCGAACTCTTTACACCAACCGAAGAAGCGCTAGAAGCTATTATTGGAGATGCTCCAGAGACCAGAGAAGAAATTATCAGGGCTAACGTTATTGGCTCTCGTGCGCTCGCCGGACCACTTTGGGACGAGGAATATGCCACTTTGTTGGCAGAGAGGAACTACGATCGGAGTTTCTTCCCTGAAGGCGTCGGCTTTCAGATTGGAGCTATTGCAATGAGCGGTGACCGAACGACCAGACTTACCACCCTGAAGCTGCCAACGCTGGTAATTCATGGATCTGTTGATCCACTGCTACCCCTCCACTGCGGAGTTGCGACAGCTGAAGCGATACCAGACTCTGAGCTATTGATTTATGACGACATGGGGCATGATTTACCTTCGGTTTATTGGCCAGAAATTTCAGAAAGAATTCGGCTTCTGGCCAACCGCATCTAGAAACTTCTTGATTTACCACTTTAGATCAAACTCGAACGTGCATATGCTTGAAGTCTTTTCTACGATCTAAATATGGCTTCTGAAATTGATTACAACCCATTTGCGGCTAATACGCTGGATGACCCTTTCAGCGAATACGAAAAATTGCGTCAAAAGTGCCCAGTTCACAAATTTGATGATTTCTCACACCCTCTTTTTACAGTTACCCGCTATGAGGATGTTGTCCAGCTCTTAACAAACATTGAAATGTGGTCGAGCCACTACGGTCAAATGCCACGCTACTCTGTTCAAGGCTGCTTGTTCAGTGACCCCCCTCAACACACTTGGTATCGGAAGCTCATCCAAAAGAGTTTCGCCCCTCGACATGTCGCTGCTATGGAAGGTGAAATATCTGCTCTAGTCGATCAGCTACTTGATGAAATGGAAAGTGAGAAGCGCTCAGATCTTCATGATGCGTTGGCTTGCCCGTTACCGGTTCTAGTTATCGCAAAGATCTTAGGTGTCCCAACGAAAGATATTGACCAATTTAAGGCTTGGAGCGATCAACAACTTGCTGAGGCGGGCGCCCCGGATATGGAAGGCCCGAAAGCGGCGCGACAAGCCATGGAAGAGTACTTGTTGCAGCAAATTGAGAATAGAAGGCAAACCTTAATAGATAACGGCTTCCCCCCAGAAACTGCTGATCAGAGCGTCGTTGAAACTGTGCTTCCAGATGATGTGATAACTGGAATCCTCATAGCGGAAGTAGATGGTAGAAAACTCAACGACAGTGAGCGTTTGGTTATGTTAAATCAGCTTCTCGTCGGCGGAAACGAAACGACGACTTCACTTATCACAAATATTTTCTTCAGACTTTTAGAGACACCGGAGCTGTATCGCAAAGTCCAAGACGACCCTTCTCTTGATGCGATTGCGATAGAGGAAAGTCTTCGAATGGACTCTCCTGTTCTTGGCCTCTACAGGACAAACACTGAAGAAACTGTTTTCAATGGCGTTTCAATGCCTGAACGGTCAAAAGTAATGGCTACATTCGGTGCAGCAAACCGTGATCCTGAGGTTTTTGACGACCCTAACACTTTTCGGCTTGATCGGAGTCCTGAGGAACTGAGAAAGCACGTTGCCTTCGGCCTCGGGCACCATTTCTGTCCCGGGGCTCAACTTTCAAGGCTTGAAGCGAAGATTGCTCTTCGGGCTGTGGCGGAGCGATTTCCAAATTTACGACTAGATGGCAAACCGGAAAGAATTGAACCTTTCCTCCTTTGGGGAAAAAGAACTCTTCCGATTCGTTGGGACTAGGGCACAATTTTTGAGATTGGTAGCTCGATAATATCAGTCGCTCCAGCGCTTCTTAGATCTGGGATAAGAATATTGATTTGATCTTTCTCCACAACTGTTTCAACAGCAAAGCCATCACCAGTAGATAATTCGTTTACCGTGGGTGATTTCATCGAAGGCAGTCTACCGATCACTTCGTCAAGGTTTTCAGATAGAACGTTCATCTTAACCATAACTTTCCCTCTAGCATCGAGAACTCCTTGGAGCAGAGTACGAATCTGATCCATAGCTTTGCGTTTGTCTTGATCGGCAAAGGACACTGGATTAGCAATAAGTTCTGTATGGCTTGTAAGTATTGTGTCTAATATCTTTAGGCCAGCGGCTTTGAGCGCTCTCCCTGTCTCAGTGATATCGACAACAGCATCTACGATCTCAGGAGCTTTTGCTTCCGTAGCCCCATAAGACAGTTGAATGTCTGCGTTCACCCCCTGAGACATAAAATAATTCGAGGTAAGCGTCGGATACTCTGTACTTACTTTGACTCCTTCCGGAAGGTCACTAACTTCACTCCAAGGGCTTTCACTCGGGACCGCTACAACGATTCGAACTGGGCGTTCAGTATTTTTGCTGTATCGCAGTTGGCCAAGAGACTCTACTTCGCTTTGAGTTTCTTCGATCCAATCCCGGCCTGTAATTCCAAGATCAAAAAGACCATCAGCCACATATCGGCCGATCTCTTGTGGACGAAGAATCCTAACTGATTCGACTCTCGGGTCGTTAATTGTCCCTTTATAGTCAACATCCGACCCTCTGCTTACTGAGAGGCCAGCAGAAGCGAATAATTCCATAGTTGATTTTTCTAAAGAGCCTTTCGGCAATACAAGTCGAAGCATGTATCTAACCGTAGCGTCTATCTCATCATGAGTTGGTCTATTTACATAACTTTGGCCTAACCGTTACGTGAAAATCATTTCCGAGCTGTGAAAGTTCAACTATCTCACCTCTCCATAGATCTTTCATAGTCAGAGACCCTTCACCAGAAAGCATCGGTACTGCGTTATCTCCTCCAAAAAAGGCAGCTGCGAAGAAAATTTCGTATCTATCTACACAACCTGAGTCGTGAAACCTGCTGATAGTTTTTCCGCCACCTTCAACTAGCAACTGCAAGATTCCTCTTTTGCCTAACTCATCTAGTACGTCTTCGATTTCTCCGCTTAGTTCGATGCACGGGTGCACCAAAGCGTTATCAGGGGCTTGGCCCAGAACTATTCGCTCCGGATCAAGATTGATATCTGGGCCTGCTTCGTGAGTCCAGTCTCGGACAGTTAATCTGGGGTTGTCCAACCGAACTGTTTCTGCCCCAACGCAAACGGCATCAGAATATGCACGTAATTTATGCCCAGCTTCTCGAGCAGCAGGGCCAGTTATCCATTGACTACTTCCGTCTGGCGCCGCAATTCGACCATCTAGGGTCATTGCGACCTTTACGACAACATATGGGCGTCCTGTTTTTCTATGGTGGATGTAGGGAAGCAACTGGGATCTTACTTCTGCTTCTTTCACTCCGACTTCAACTTCAACTCCGCTCGCCTTGAGATGAGCTATACCTTGTCCATTCACTTTCTCATCTGGGTCAACAATGCCAATAACGACCCGTCCTACTCCAGCTTTTACTAACGCTTCTGAACAGGGTGGCGTATTCCCAGTATGAGAGCAAGGTTCAAGGGTGGTATATAGCGTAGATCCACGAGAATGGCTACCTGCTTCTAGTAGACAGTTCACTTCTGCATGCCCTCCACCCACCGGCATTGTCCAACCATCGAATACCTCTCCATCAGGAGTTACCAGCACCGAACCAACCCATGGATTCGGAGACGAAATCAGACGCGCCTTTTCAGCGTTTCGCATCGCCCTTTCCATCATTAGCTCATCACTTGGTTTGCTGGTAGACATCAGTTACCAGTCTGTGTCGGATGTGGGTCTCTATTGTCTTCAAGGAGCCTGACAGCATGATCGATGATGTCCAGAACAGCTTCTAAGCACTCGACACTGCCTTTAGCCGAACCAGGGACATTTAAGATAAGGCTTGAACCCAAGGTCCCAGCAACAGCACGAGACAGTCTTCCGAGCGGATTAGTTAACCGCATCGCTTCTGCAAGACCCGGAGCTTCACGCTCGATGACTTTGAGTGTTCCTTCCGGAGTTTGATCTCGTGGGCCAAATCCTGTTCCACCAGTAGTGACAATCAGCCCATGGAAATCCTTGGAAAGGTCGAGAAGGCTAGCGGCCACTGACTGTGAACCATCTTTAACTACTGCTCTTTCCTTCACAACCCAACCTGAGCTTTCAAGAAGTTTCTGAAGATTTCCCCCAGAGATATCTTCACGTTCGCCTATAGCCACCCCATCAGAAACAGTGAGTATCTTTGCTTCAAGTGCCAGCGATTCTTCCATAACCAAATTCTACTGTATTTCGTTAATTCTCCGATAAGTTCGGAAGTCGTTATTGAATCTTCCATTTGAACATGTACATTCCATCGGTCCCATGATCTTGTGGTAACAACAGTCCACCGTCACCGTTTTTTCGCCAACGAGGATCATCAAGTGGAATAGCAGAGACCCCATGAGTTCTTTCTGTGAATCGTGATACCACTTCCGATGTTTCGGCTCTGGTTACTGTACAAACGCTGTAAATGAGTTCGCCACCAGATTTGACCAAATCTTTCGCCGCATATAGAAGCTCAAGCTGTAGCGCAGCTAAATTGTCGACATCAGCTTGATTGATTCTCCATCGTGCGTCAGCCCTACGGTGAAGAACCCCTATCCCTGAACATGGAGCATCTACTAAAACTTTGTCAAAAGCCCGCTGGGCGAAGCAAGGTTGAGTTCCATCAGCCGTTACCTGCAGGACCTGGCGAGTGTTCAAACGCTCTATGTTCTGCGCTATAAGTCGACTTCTCGATTGATGCAGGTCAGCAGCTACTATGAGCGCCTCCTTTGATGCCATTGCTGTCGCTTTCCCACCAGGTGCAGCGCACATATCAAGAATCAGATCCTTGGTCTGGACATCGATATTCTGTACTACCCATTGTGAAGAAAGATCCTGCATGTACCCGTCATCACGTTCAGTTACTAAAGGAGATTTGTTCATATGCTCAAGCATCGCTTGCCCTTCAGCGTTTCCATACTCTGCTTCAACAAGGTTAATAATCCAATCTGGGTAACTAAGTCGAACACCTTCATTGGGCCATTCGACTGGAAGTTCTTCAGCAACTTTTCTTAGCACTGCATTAACAACTCCTTTATTCTTTCTCGAACTGGCTTCAACCGTCGTACTAACAGCTGCATGAGGAGGGATTCGGGTGTAAAGCAGTTGGTAAGCCCCGACTCGAAGAGATGCCCGTAAAGCCGGCGGGGGAGATTTCATGAGATACCGATCTACAACCCAGTCCAAAGCCCGTTGCATTCTTGTCGCCCCGTAAACGATCTCAGTGACTAGATTTCTGTCGCGTTGGTCTGCGTTTGCTTTCTTAAGCGTATTTGAGAGGACGATATTTGCATAGCCTTCGTATTCGTCAATACGATTAATGCAGCTAATAGCTAGCTTTCTAGCTTCAACACCACCCTGTGAAACTGCAGGCGGCTTATTCATGTCCAAAATATCCGCCGGCGTTCACTGGAAGGCCATTAATCCAGTCCTTGACTGGCATTTGTTTTCTCCCCTCAGGCTGAACTTCAAGCAGTTCAATAGCCCCTTCGCCTGCCCCCACTAGAGGTCCTTCACGCTCACCAATCCGCAAGTTGACTGAGGTTCCTATTTTTGCTTCATGTATACGTAAACGACTTCCGGAAACAGTCGTCCAAGCCCGTCCGATACGAATTGACCTCAGTATTTCCTCGGATGAAAGCCCCCAATCTATTTCAAGTTCTGCATTCGTAAGCTTATGAGCGTAGGAAGGTTCACCAGTTTGCTGAACGGGTACCCCAAGGCCTTCTTTAAGAGACTGAAGGAGCAAGGCGGTCCCCTCGGTTATGCATTTAGTCTGGAGATCTTTAAGTGTTTCGTGAGAGCCGATTGGAATCTCAATCGAACTATATATTCCACCAGTGTCTAGAGTTTCTTCAACTGCCATAATGCAAACTCCGGTTTTGGTATCACCTGCCAGAATTGCTCTTTCCAAAGGGGCTGCCCCTCTCCACCGCGGCAATAAAGAAAAATGGAGATTAATGATAGGAACGTGATCTAGAACGTCTTTGGGAATCAACTTCCCGAAAGCCACCACAATAGCGAGGTCTACATCAATTGATTTTAGATCATTAATGTCAGTAGAGATATTTAGCCCTAGGCGTTCAGCTTCGCGCTTGACTGGGCTGGGGGAAGTAGACGAGCCTCTCCCCCTTCTCTTGTCTTTGCCAGTAATTACAAGAGGCACTTCATAGCCTGCTTCTACTAGTTCGGACAATGGCACGGCAGCTATTTCTGGAGTTCCGATGTACGCAACACGCTGAATAGCTCTGCCAGAATTGGTCACGGAAACTGTATCTTTCTAGGCCCCTCTGGACCAGTGTTTCCCTGCCGCATAATCATCTGTCGAAGAATTTTTTTTGCTTCTTTTCTCTGATCTTCATCGAGATAGTCAAGAAGGAGTTTTCCGTCTAGATGATCCATTTCGTGCTGATATAACCTTGATTCGAGTTCATCAGCCTCTATAGAAATCTCTTCACCATCCAAGCCATAGCCGATGATATGTATCATCTTGGGGCGAAC
>PVBE012723604.1_pt1 | contig 14426 bp, 13 predicted proteins | sample 1631181 | NCBI WGS metagenome assembly PVBE01 (sample SAMN08397723, study PRJNA350692) | Marine metagenome, whole genome shotgun sequencing project. | isolation source: water | place: Pacific Ocean | collected 2012-04
CGTGTCGGTGGAGGGCGAGCTGGGCGGCGTGCCCGGCGTGGAGGACGACATCTTCCTCTCCGAGGAGCAGGCGTTCTTCGCCGGCTACGACGAGTCCATCGAGTTTTGCGAGCGCACCGGCGTCGACGCCTTCGCCGCCGCCATCGGCACGGCCCACGGCCTGTACAAGGGCACGCCGAAGATCGAGATCGACCTGTTCGATCGCATCTGCAAGGCGGTGAAGCCGTGCATGGTGATCCACGGCGGCACCGGGCTGGCCGACGAGACCTTCCGCAGGCTCATCGAGCTGGGCGCCACCAAGGTCAACGTCTCGACCCAGATGAAGCACTCCCTCTTCGAGAGCACCGGGGCCTATCTCGAGCCGGGGCCGAAGCCGGACCCGATCAAGCTGCACAAGGCCCAGCGGGCGGCCCTGACCGAGACGACCAGGGGCTTCATTCGCACCTTCGGCAGCGAAGGCAAGGCGTAGGAGACGAAGATGGCCAAGCTCAAGGCGTTGATCTGGGACTGCGACGGCGTCTTGGCCGAGACCGAAAAGGACGGCCACCGCGTGGCCTTCAACCGCATCTTCGAGGACGAGGGCTGGGGCATCCAGTGGGACGTGGCCCGCTACGGCGAGATGCTCAAGGTGGCCGGCGGCAAGGAGCGCATGAAGGCACAGATCGCCGAGCCCGGCTTTGAGCTGCCGAGGGACGTCGGCGACGTCACCGAGTACGTCAAGGGTCTGCACAAGCGCAAGACCGACCTCTACATGGAGCTGGTGGAGCAGGGCAAGCTGCCGATCCGCCCGGGGGTCAAGCGGATCATGCGCGAGGCTCACGACGCCGGGCTGCGCCTGGCCATCGCCTCGACCTCCAACGTCCGCGGCGTGACCCTCATCGCCAGGCAGATGGGCGAGGAGATCTTCGGCTGGATCGAGCACATCTGCGCCGGCGACATGGCCAGGATGAAAAAGCCCGATCCCGAAATCTACAACCTGGCCATCGAGAAGCTGGGCATCTCGCCCGACGAGGCGATGGTCATCGAGGACACCGGTCACGGCGTCACCGCCGGTGTGGCCGCGGGCTGCCAGGTGCTGGTCACCCGCAGCGAATACTCCAAGGGGGAGGACTTCCCCGCGGCGGCGCTGCAGGCGGACAGCCTGGGCGAGGCCGACGACCCTGACCGCGTGACCGTGGCCAAGCTGCAAACCTACTTCGACTAAATCCCGAGTACTGAAACCTCACCATCGACAAGGACGAAAAGTACATGTTTGACGTCAAAGAGTGGATCGTCCCGGCCCTCAAAGGGGCCGGCGTTTACAGCCAAAAGCTGGGTGTCATCTCCGACGAGAACCCCGAGCTGGCCCGGATGTGTCTCAACGAAAACCCCATGGCTCCTTCCCAGAAGGTCATTGACGCAGTGGCCAAGGTCGGCGAGCTCGGCAGCCGCTACCCCGGCCTGTGCAACGACCTCAAGGCCAAGATCGGCGGAATGTTCGACCTCGGCCCCGAGAACGTGATGATGGCCAACGGCTCCTCGGAGATCATCGACAGCATGATGCGCGCCTTTTTGCAGGAGGGCGACGAGGTGCTGATGCCCACGCCCACGTTCTCGCTGTTCTACGCCCGGGCCTCGGTGGTGGGAGCCAAGCAGACGCTGATCCAGTTCACCGACGACGGTGAGCTGGACTACGACGTCAACAACTACCTCAACGCCATCTCGGACAAGACCAAGCTGATCTTGATCGTGACGCCGAATAACCCCACCGGCGCCTTCATGGCCGAGGAGGACCTGCGCACGATCCTCGATCGCGGCATCCCGACCTGCATCGACGAGGCCTACCTGGAGTTCCACCCGGACAAGCCGAACATGGCTCACCTGGTCAAGGACTACCCCAACGCCTTCGTCAGCCACACCCTGTCCAAGGCCTACGGCCTGGCCGGCTTCCGCTTCGGCTACCTGCTCGGGAGGCCGGAGATGGTGGAGGTCTTCGAGACCCTGGCCCTGCCGTGGAACCTGGGCTACGCGCCGCTGCTGGCTGCCGAGGCTGCCTTCGACGACGCCGAGACGCTCAAGCGCAACGTGGACCACATGACCCGCTGGAACAAGCGGTTCACCGAGGAGCTGACGGCCCTGGGCCTCAAGCCGCTGCACTGGGCGGGCAACTTCCTCATGGTCGACGCCAACGTCAGCGGCAATACCTCCCAGGAGATCTTCGACGCGGCCATCGAGGCCGGCGTGATCCTCAAGACCATCGGCGCGGTGCACGGCAAGAAGGGCTACTTCCGCCTCACCCCCGGCTCGGACGAGGAGAATGAACGGGCTCTGGCCTTCTTCAAGCGCTTTTTCGGCTAGGCGGGCGATCCCTTCGGCTGGGCGGTGTCGCTCCTCCTCGGCGTACGGCAGGAGTACGCTGTCGTCATCGCTCCTACCCCAACCTCGGTTTCACCCGCCTAGAGCCAATGCCGATCGGTTAGGTTTGAAATGTAGGGCGGGGGCTTGTCCCCCGCCTTGCTGGTGGCGGGGGACAAGCCCCCGCCCTACCCTGACCAGGGCACTCCAAGGCTTATCCGACTGGCATTGCGCCTAGAGCTGCACAGCCAGATCACCTCTGGTGCTTCTTCAGCGTGCTGCGCGGGCGCGAGTCGATCTGCTTGAGCACCTTGGCCGGCACCATGCTGCGCGGCACCACCACGTCCTCCACGTGTCGGCGGAAGTAGTCGTCGTACATGTGCAGAAAGCCCTTGTCGCCGGAGGCGGCGCCGTGGCTGTTCTCCACCTTCCACTTGCGCACCGAGCCCCGCTTTTTGCCCGAGTCGTAGCCGGTGATGGCCATGGCGTGGTTGGCCTCCCACATGCCGGCCTTGAGCTTGTCCCGCTTTGACATCCTCGGCGCGGGGATCAGGTTGCGGTAATTGAAGGCCTTGAGGCTGAGGATTCCCTTGGCCTTGGCCGGGGCGTTGGCGAAGTCGGCCCGGTGGGGCTGGTCCTCGGAGACGTTGACGCCGAAGAGCACCGCCTCGCCGTTGCGCAGAGTCTTTTTCACCGCCTGTTGCATGACAGACATGGAGACGTTGTACTCGTCGAAGGCCGGCATGCCGGGGGAGAGGCCGCCCTTGTAGCGGCGGTTGAACCCCCGGGTGGGGTAGTGGGTCAGGGTGACGTAGTCCAGGTCGGCCGGCTTGAGCTTGAGGAACTTGCTGGCGAAGGTCCTGGGCGTGTACCGCTTGCCCTCCCAGGTGAAGGACTTGGGCGGCTTGCCGATGGACATCTCGAGCATCCTGTCCACCTGCTTTTCGTACTTGCGCAGCATCGCCTTGCGCTGGGCCGGCGTGGCGCTCTTGCGCGTGGCCTTGGCGAAGTCGATCTTGGCCTTGCCGAGCAGCGACTGCAACCGGTTGAGGTAGAGGCCGGGGTCGCCGCCGTCGGCGGTCATCCGCATCTTCTGGTACGGCACGAAGCCCTGCTTCTTGATGATCTTCATCGCCCAGACCTCGAAGCCGCCCTCGTCGGCCTCGGCCACACGCTTGAGGTCTGGCCGGCCCATCTTGTCCCGGTAGGCCTCCTTGAGCAGGGCCCGGGCGGTCTGGCGCATGGAGTGGTAGTTGACGAAGGACGACGACAGCTTCGGCGCCTCGCGCCCCTGCTTGTGCAGCTTGCTGGCCAGCACGCGGCCGGCGGAAAAGATCCAGCAGTTGCCCGAGTACCTCTGGTCGCGCACCTTGTAGCTCGGGTGCTTGGGGATGACGCAGCTGTAAGCGTCGCTGTGTCTCTTGACGAAGGAGCGGCGCAGGGCCACGGCCTTGAGGCCGTACCTGTGCACCGCGCGCTTGAGCAGGCGGGGCGGCAGCTTGGCCTTCTGGCGGTCGCTCATGGTGAGCACGCTCTTGAGGGGGACTCGCGGACTACGGGTGCGCGGGCGGGCGAAAACGGGGAGGGCAATCACCATCACCAGCAGCAGGCAGGGCAGGCTGTAGTAGCGGCTTGTCCGGACCATCTCGACCTCCGATTTCTGAGCGGGAAACATGCAATGAACTGTATAAGCAACCCGCGTGCCGGAGCGGCCGCGCGCCCATATGACTGAAATTACACAGGACAGGTGGATCAGGCGAGGCGCCGGTGTCTCCGATATCTGTACACCGGCCTCCGGGGTTGCCACCCGGCAGCCCGGAGTACCAGTCGGGTAGCAGTCCGGCCCGGGCGCTACTTGAGCTTGACCCCCAGGCCGGCCAGCTCCTCCACCACCTCGGCGTACAGCGCCGCCAGCTCTGGCCTGGGGCGCATGGTGTCCAGGTCGTAGACCTTCTCCAGGGGGCTGCCCTCGGGGGCGTCCTTGATGGAGTCCTGGTACCGCTCCAGCAGCCGCAGGATGATGGCGTTGGCCTCCTTGCGCGTGATGCCGGCCATGCCGTGGCCGAAGGCGCAGGTGAACTCGCTGTCCAGGGGCAGGGCGCCGTTGGTCAGCACCGCCTTGTTCGGGTGCACGTCCTCGATGCCCATGCCCGACGACTGGATGGCGCACAGATAGGCCGCCGCCTCGTAGAAGTACTGCTTGGTGGCCGAGCCCGCCGAGGCGTAGCCCAGGGCGTAGTAGGGCACGCCGAGGTTGCGGTTGATGGCCTGGCTGCTGGTGGAGATGACGAACAGCATGCGCGGCGTGGTGGAGCAGACCGGGATCATCTGGATCGGGTAGGTCAGGTGGTAGTTGGCCCGCACCACGAGGATGCCGTGGAAGGCGTAAGCCGCGGTGACCACAGCCGTGCCCTCGGGGCCGCCGGAGAAGCCGCCGAGGATCGGGCCGGCCTCCTGTCCGATGTTGGCCCCCCAGCTGGAGAGGAAGGCCACCTGGTTGAGCGAGCCGTAGTCGATCTTCAGCTCGGCGTGGGGCGCCACCAGCCAGCCGTCCGAGGGCCGCGCGCCGAACTCGGGGTGGCTGGCGGCGATGGTGGAGATGCCGCTGGCGCAGGACGACATGTGGTCGATGATGGCCAGGCCCGGCCGCCCGGCGCGCCGCAAGCCCTCGCGGCCCACGCGCATCTGGTAGATGCCGGCCAGGGTCTCCAGCGGGGAGCCCGAGGTTGCCTTGAGCTTGCGCACCTCGGTCACCGAGGGGATGCTGATGGTCTTGGCCCGGCGGATGCTCGCGTAGGCCTCCACCATCTTCAGCGCCACCTCCTCGGTGGTGTTGGTGCCCGAACCCACGTGGCAGTGGGGAATCTCTGGGCTGTCCGGCCGCCGCCCCGAAAAGACCACGCGGTCAGGCCCCTCGCCGAAGGTCACCGACCTGGGGCACTCGTTGGCCGCCACCTCAATCTCGTCGCGGCTGAACTGGATCACCCGCTCGGTGTCGGTGCAGTAGGTGCCCACGGCGGCGTACAGATCCAGGGCCGCCTGGTAGACACGGTCGGCCAGGTCGTCGTCGGCGGGGCAGGGCGTCGCCGGGTCGAACTTGATGCCGTACTTTTTGACCACCTCGCGCACCTTGGGCACGAAGAGCTCCATGTCGTAATCACGAGCCGACATCATCGGGCCCTTGGTGGCCCGCTCCAGCACTTCGAGGAAGCTGATCATCGTCCTGCCCTCCGGTCTGCGATGAGCTGTTTGGCCACGTCCACCGCGTCCGAGGCCAGGGCGCCGTAGCCGTCGGCGCCGATCTCGTCCGCCCACTGCTGGTTGACCACGCCGCCGCCCACCATCACCAGGTACCTCTCCCGCAGGCCCTTGGTCTGCAGGTACTCGATGATGTCACCCTGGAACGGCATGGTGGTGGTCATGATCGACGAGGCGGCGATGATGTCCGCGTCGTTTTTCTGGGCCTCCTCGACGAACTTGGTCGCCGACACGTCGGTGCCGAGATCGATGACCTTGAAGCCGGAGATGGTGAGCATGTGCTTGACCACGTCCTTGCCGATGCCGTGGATGTCGGTCTGCACGGTGCCGAGGACCACCGTGCCCTGCTCCTGCATCGCCTTGCCCGACTCGTCGATCTTCGGCTGCAGCACCTTCATCGCCGCGGTCCAGGTGTCGGTGGCCTCCAGCAGCTCCGGCAAGAAGATCTCGCCCTCGGCGAACTGGTCGCCGATGGTCTGCATCGCGGGTGACATGCCGTCCTGGATTATCTCGAAGACGTCCACCGTCTCCACCGCTTGCCGGGCCAGCTCGCAAACACGGTCCTGGTCACCTTCCACCAGCGCCGCGCGCATCTGTTCAAAGGTCTCGTTTTTGTCCATCAACGTCTCCAGGGTTGTCTCGGTGGCCTGACGAACGCCACGCCCGGAGGTTTACACGACCCCGGCGGGACATCAAGGAGACAGCGTCTGCCGTCGGTCCCAGACGAAGTTGCTGTGGGGGAAGGTCTTGGCGTAGTGCTTTAGCTCCGCGCCCACCTGGCCGATCTCCGCCGGGTGGCGCAGCCCACCCTCGCAGCGGACGATGCCGATGGAGATGCTCACCAGCGGCACATCCTCCTCGACGCCCTGGCGGTTCTGCACGCGCAGGTGGCCCCGCCGCAGGTCCTCGGCGTCGTACCAGGTAGGAGCCTCCTCGTCGAAGGAGCTTATGATCGCCTGGCAGATGGCCTCGGCCCGAGCGCGCCTGGTGATGAAGATGAAGTCGTCGCCGCCGATGTGGCCCACCAGGTCGTCCGGCTCGCCGTGGGATGGCACGGCGTGGCGCAGGATCCGCGCCGTGTTCTGGATGATTTCGTCGCCGCGGGCGAAGCCGTAGGTGTGAAGCGATCCAGGTCCACGTAGCAAACGGCGAACGGGGCGTCCAGCTCCAGCAGGCGCTCCAGCTCGGTCTGGATCGCCGCGTTGCCCGGCATGCGGGTCAGCGGGTTGGCGTCCAGGTCGCGCTCGGTGCGCTGCAGGTTGATCTGCACCCGGGCGATGAGCTCCTCGGTGGCGAACGGCTTGACCACGTAGTCGTCGGCACCCGCCTGCAGCCCCTCCACGCGGTCGCTCACCGTGCCCCTGGCCGTGACCATGATGACCGGCACGTGGCGCAGCACCACGTCGCCTTTGACCGCACGCACCATCTCCACCCCGCTCATGCCCGGCATCAGGGAGTCCACCAGGACCAGGTCCGGGGTCCAGCGGCGGATCAACTCCAGCCCCTCCTCGCCGCAGCCGGCGGTGCGCACCTCGTACTCACGCAGGACGAGGGTCATCACGTCGAGCAAATCCGGCTCGTCATCGATGACGACTATGCGCTTTCGCTGGTCTGACATTTTTATTGTAGGCCTGCGCTCTCCCTCGGTACTTTTGAGCGCCCGGACCCCCCATTGTAGCAAAAAAACCACGACTCCCTCCAGCGACCTTCAATTTTCGTGACCCCCCGCGCGCTTCGCCATATCCTGCCAGTGCACGGCGTTAGGGAGTTGCCATGAAAGCGGCGCAGAACGACCGAAAGATAGTGCTGGTGGTCGGAGACAAACAGGTCTTCACGGAGTTCCTCCGGAGCCTCTCCTGTGATCACTTCGAGGTCTGCTACGTGGAGGGCCCCTCGGACGCCCTCTCCCTGGGCAGCCTGCGCAACCTGCGCCTGGTGGCCGCGCCCATGGACCTGCAGGGGGCCAAGCTGGCTGACGCCCTCAAGGAGGTCAGCGGGGACGCCATCACCATCCTCGGCATCGACCAGGGGCCGGTGGACGGCCTCGACGGCACGCCGGACAACTTCGACCAGGTGGTGGCGCGCACGGACATCAACGGGCTGGCCGCCGTGGCCCGCAAGCTGCTGGAGGAGCGCCGCAAGCGCCCGCGCGTCATGGTGGAGTTCCCGGTGCGGCTGGGCCCCAACGGCACGGGCAACGTCAAGGACATCAGCGCCACGTCCATGCGGGTGCTGACCATGATGCCCCTGGAGGTGGGGGAGAAGGTGCAGGTGGAGATCGGGGAGAACGTGGCGCCGTTTTCCTTCGAGGTCACCGTGGGGCGGGTCATGCGGTCGGTGCGCGGCCAGAACGCCCTGGTGCTGCACATCCAGGAGGACGACGACGCCACCTGCGAGTACCTCGAGCAGCTGGTGCAGAAGGTCATGGAGGTGCAGTACTACCTCAACGGCGACCGACCGCGGCCTGGCGCCCTGCGCGGCCCTGTATCCTGGGAGCTGGCGCGCCGCGTCGAGCGAAACCTGCGCGAATCCCAGGAGCTCAAGGCGGTCTCGGCGGAGCTCACCGAGGACCCCCCCATGCCCCAGCTGGAGAGCCGCTACCGCATGGGCCACCACCTCGGGAGCTGGGGCGTGGGCGAGGTGTTCCTCGCCTCCCACCTGCTGCTCAAGCGGCCGGTGGTGATCAAGATCCTGGCCCGGGACATGCGCGAAGACGAGGCCGCCCGGGAACGCATGGAGCGCGAGGCGACCCTGCCGACCAAGGTGGCCTGCCCGGGGATCGTGGACGTCATCGACTTCGGCGAGGACGGCCACGGCGGCGTGTTCTACACCATGGAGGCCCTCACCGGCGAGACCCTGGCCTCGCTGCTGGAGAGCGGGGAGACCTTCAGCCACCGCGACGTGGCGCGTCTGGGCGTGCACCTCTCCTCGGCGCTGGTCATCGCCCACCTCCGCGGCCACGGGCACTACGACCTCTGCCCGGAGAACGTATTTCTGCAGAAGTGGTCGGGAGGCCCCGCCTGGCCGCTGCTGATCAACGTCGCCGGCGCCCCGCAGGAGGGCTCGCTGGCCGACACGCACCCGCTGGGCGAGGCCTACTGGCCACCGGAGGCGCCCAAGAAGGCGCCCGGGCCGAAGCACGACATCTACGGTCTGGGGGCGCTGCTGGAGCAGGTGCTGAAGAAGATGGCCCCCGGCAGCGGCGAGGGGTCCAAGCTCCTGCGCGAGGTGATCTGGCAGGCCAACACGCCGGGCCAGGACGACCGCTTCCCGGACATGACCGTCATGGCCCAGGCCCTGGTCCGCTGCCTTGACGACCCGGCGCTGGCCACGTCCAACGAGCCGGCCAAGGTGCAGTCCCCGGGGGAGCTCAAGAACCTGTTCGGGCCGGCGGAGTCGCCGTCGCGCGCCTACTCCACCAAGGTGCTGGCCGAGACCATGGCCACCTTCGCCAGCGCTGATCCGCGCCGGGAGGGCGCTCCGGATGACGACGAGCCGGTCAGGGAGCTGGCCATCGCCAGGGCGGCCGAGGTCGAGGCCGAGGGTGACGCCGACGCGACGCCGACGCCGGCGCCCTTGCCGAACAAGGACGAGCACCCGGTGCGGCTGCCCCGGGAGACGGTCCAGGGCTCGGCCCGCTTTGTGGAGCCCGAGGAGAAGAGGCCGTTCCCCTGGACCTTGTTTGACCTTATCATCGCCACGGTGGTGCTGGCGGTGCTGTTGGGCGCCGCGGTGCTGTGGAAGTTCTCGGGGGGGGGCTGCCACGGAGAAGCCGGCGGATGAGAAGGCGGCCACCGGCAAGTCATCGGGCAAGGCGCCGTCCGGCAAGCCGGGCAAGGCGACGGCCGACGCGACCTCGCTGCCGCCGCTCAAGGACGACGAGCAGAAGAACCACCCGGAGGTCAAGGCGAGCAAGGACACCGACGAGAACCCCACCGTGCTGACCAGGCCATCAGACAAGCCCGACGCGAAGACGGCCGCGGCGCCCGAGACCGCGCCCGGGCCTGACGCGGCGGGCACCGAGGCGTCACGCAAGATGGCGATCAAGCTGGCGCGTCGACACCTGAAGAACAAGGACTACGACCGCGCGCGCCTGGCGCTGGTGGGGGCCCTGGCCATCCGCGACAGCTCCAAGCTGCGAGTGCTGCTCTCCCGCGCCTACGAGGAGGACGGCCAGCCCGCGCGGGCCGCCGAGCAGATGAAGAAGGCCGCCGAAAAGGAAAAGGACGTGGCCTGGTATCAGCTCAAGCTCAGGCGGCTCTACCTCAAGGCCGAGGACAAGGCCGAGGCCTGCGTGGCCTTCAAGCGGGCGCGCAAGATCGAGCCGACCTACGTTCCGGCGCGGAACCTGGCGAAGAAGCACTGCAAGTAGATTGGTTCAGACCAGCCCGATCACCGCGGCCACCGTGATCAGCAAAAACAATGACCACTGGGGAAGCTCCAGCAGGCGGCGCCGCTTCCAGAGGACCAGCGCCAGGCTCCAGATGCAAAACGACGCAGACAGCGCCGTCATCAGCAGCGCCACGTCGAGGCCGGCGGGCACCAGCGCGGCGTAGGCGAACCCCGCGGTCATGGCCGCCAGGGTCAACGTCACCAGGTGCCAGCAGTAGTAATTGGTATACTTGGGCACCGGCTTCATGGAGGATCGCAGCATGGGGCGGGCGACCTCCCGCCCGCCGAGGAAGGTGTGGATGGCCCAGGTGATCAGAGAGAGGCTGGCAGCAACGATGAGGGCGACATTCATGGATCTCAAATATAGCATCAGTACGCTCCTGGCGCTGGTGGCCGGCGCGGCGACCAGCGGCTGCGGCGACGCCCTGTGGGAGGTCTCGGCCGACTCGACCAGGGACCACTTCACCATCTCGGCGTGCATCTCCGACCATCACGGCGACTTCATCCACATGAGCATCCGCAAGCAGGGGTGGGACAACAAGTACACCATCATACGGAGCCCGGCCGCCGGGCAGGCGCACCGCGACTGGAGCCGGGTCCACCGCTGGTTCGGCGAGCTGCACCCCAACACCTACCTCGAGGGGCGCATCGACGACGGCAGCGGCGACGGCCCCTACTGGGCCGACACCTTCACCTTCCGCATCCCGCGGGGCAAGACCTACCTCCGCCGGGACTACGCCGATGAGGGCGGCGGCGACTACGCCTACATCACCGAGGGTTACTCCTACGCCGACGGCCAGGACCGGCACCCCGCCTTCGGCCCCGGCATGTACGAGGTTCAGATCTACGCCTGGTACACCGGCACCGCCGAGGACGACCACCCCGCGGCAGACGGACGCGACGGCGTGCAGTACGTCCACTACGAGAGCCCGCTGGCCTCCACCGGCTGGTTCAAGGTCGAGTGAGCAGACAATCGACGGCCTCGGCCGTATGGCGGATTTGCTCCCCGGACGGCGGAGTGGGCGCGCAATCATTGCAACAGCAAACCCTTTGGCGCTACGATCGACCCATGAAACGTACCTCCATCGCCCTGTGGCTCACCGGAACACTCCTGCTCGCGGCCGCCTGTGGTGATGACGAGCCCCCGTCGGGGCCCGACGCGTTCCAGTATCCCGACTGGGGCGGCCCCACCCCGGACATGACCTCCGGCTGCACCACCTCCAACTGCAGCGGCTGCTGCCGCGTCAGCTCCACGGGCACCGCCTGCGTGCTCGGCACCACCAACGCCGCCTGCGGCCATGGCGGCCTGACCTGCCTCGTCTGCAGCAGTGAGCAGAAGTGCCAGGCCGGCATCTGCTCCGGAAGCAAATGCGACGCGACCTCGTGTGCCAACGGCTGCTGCGACGGCAGCGGAACGTGCGTCAGCCCGGCCACCAACAACAACTGCGGCGCCGCCGGGGGCAAGTGCGCGCAGTGCCAGAGCGGCGAGACCTGCATCAAGGGCGTTTGTAAGGACGAGTCCAAGTTGGAATACGAGGTCTTGCTGGTCAGCGCGGCCAAGGTGAAAGGCTACGGCTGCGATCCTCTCGATGCATGCGACTTTTACGTCAAGCTCACCGTGGGCAACCAGTCGGGCAAGAGCAGCATCAAGACCGACGCCGACACCCCGACCTGGAATGAGACGTTGATCAGCTCGGCCAAGGGCAGCGACATCATCAAAAAGTTCGAGGCCAAGGTGTACGACGAGGACTGGATCGTGGACCAGTGGGTCGGCGACTGCAAGCCGACCATCACCTCCAAGGACCTGGTCGCCGGCACGCTCAAGGTGGACTGCGGCAACTACAGCTCCAGCGGCTTCCTCAAGACGGTGGTCGTGACCTGGCAGTTCAAGGCCAAGTGACCGCAGGCCCACGCCTGCTGCCGATTTCGAGCCGCCTCTCCCGGAGCACGAGACCAGGGTTAGAACGGCTCATGCTATAGTAACCGTTCGTCTTTTCAGGTGCAGCCATGTCAAAGAGCGGGCTGAGTGATCCGGAGGAAACTTACTCGGAGGGTTCGGAGCCCGATCTCGAACAGAGCTGTGAACGGCTTCATGCTCGAGACCACCACACCTTTGCGCCGGGGCCGGTGCTGGAACGTCCAGCGCTCGTCACCCCACCGGATCATCATCTGGTCCACCAGGGAGAGACCCTCTATTCCATCGCTGAGCTCTACCAGCAAACCCCTGACGGGCTGTGGGGCCACGGTGAGAATCGCTCCCTCGCAGCCAGGCGGGACCCCTCCCTTCTGAGACCCGGTGACAGGATCTTCATCCCGGCACTGCAATCACGCTGGGAGGACACAACCTGCGGGCACGCGCATCAGTTTCAGCTCGTGGAAAAGACGGTCTGGCTGAGACTCGTCCTCGAGGACGACGGTGGGCGACCTCGCGCAGGTCTCGACTACACGCTGCGCGTCGACTCCCTCGAAGAGCGGATTGAGGGCACCACCCAGGCGGACGGCCTGGTTGAGGCGCAGATTCCACCCTCGAGCTCCAGCGGAGTGCTGGTCATCAAAGAGGATGGGGAACCCGATGAGGAGCTGCAGCTCTTTTTGGGGCACTTGAACCCCAAGGGAGATGACCACACCGTCGAGGCGATATTGTCAAACCTGGGGTACGGCTCCCCGACCGTGGGTGACCTCGAGGACGAGTACACCAGGAGCATGGTCAAAATGTTCCAGCTGGAGGAAGACCTCGACCCGACCGGTGTCGTCGACGCGGAGCTGGCGGCCCTCCTCTGGCAGAGGTTCTCTGCGAAGTAGACGCCTTACGTTTGGACAGGTGAGAAACAACCATGGGCAACGATCCCAAAAAGGGCGGCGGGCGACGTAAAGTACGCGTAACGGTCTCCCCCAAAAAAGCGCAGGCCAATCGCGTCAGGCCGGGGCCCAAGGGGATCTCCTGCGTGAGGCTGGGCGATGCCGACTTTGCCTTCGGCAAGAGCTTTATCAAACCTCACGCGCTCTACCAGTTGAGGAAGACGTTGGAGGCCAGGCGCGCCGAGCTGGAGAGGTTGGAAAAGTGGTCGCTGACCATCTTTGGTCACGCCGATGACGTTGGCTCGGACACGTTCAACAAGGCGCTCAGCCAGCGCCGCGCCAGAGCCCTGTATGCTCTCATCATGCGAGACCCCAGGGCGTGGGAGGAGATCGCAAAAAAGGAGCGCTGGGGCGTGATCTTCTACCGCGTCATCCAGCTCACCATCGGCGGCGATCTCAAGGCCAAGGTCGACCCCCGCATCGCCCGCTACGGGAAAAAGGACGGCAAGGCACAGAAGCTGCGAGCAGATCTGTTCAAAAAATACATGAACAGCGACCAGTTTGCCGTGGACCCGGGCGGCATCCTCGCTGGCCACTTCACCGAACCACCCCATGTCGGATGCGGGGAGTACAACCTCGCCATGAAGGTGAAGAGGGCGGGCCTGTCCAGGGCTCAGCACAGGGCGCGCAACCAGGTGAACCGCAGGGTCATTCTGATCTTTTGGCGTGGTAAGGGGCCCTCGCCCTCGAGCTGGCCCCCGTGCGCCAAAGCAAATTGCGTCGCCAAGAAAGCAGTGCTCAGGGACAACCGCGGGCTCCACTTCCGCTGCAAGTTCTACTACGACGCGTTCAACCTGCACCGATGCGAGGTGGTCGTCAAACCGAAGCCAATAAGCGGCGAGGTGACGGTGGTATCCAGGGATGAAAAGAGGCCGGTGCGGGGGGCGGAGGTGTTACTGCTTCATGGCCTGAAAAAGCCTCGCAAGACCAACGCGGCTGGCAAGCTCATCGTCCACGACGTGCCGCCGGGAAGCAATACCATGGCGGCCTGGAAGACCCGGACAAGGAGCGGGGCCAGGACGCCAAATGTCTACATGGGGCAGTCCAAGGAATTCAAAGTAAAACCTGCCGGCGTGACGAAGGTGACGATCGAGCTCCCCTTCATCGGCACGAGCATGGCGCACATCCTGGTGGTGAACGAAAACGACAAGCCGATCCCGGGCGCCATGGTCAGCTGCGAACCGGTGCACGTAACCCGCGGCGAGCTGTTGGGAGGTCAGATGGCCACCACGGACTCCACCGGCTTTGTGACGTTCAAGTACCTGCTGGCGCCCTATGGCGCCAATCCCAAGTGGACCGTGGACTATCGGCTGAAAGCAGCCCACGGTGGCAGCATATCCCAGGACCAGATCCTCAAGATCGACCAACAGTCCGCCATCTACACATCCAAGGCAAAGCCGCCGGCCCCCTGGGCGCCGACGTTGGTCATCAACAAGAAAAGAAGGCTCTTCCGCAGAATCTGTGGGTGAAAGCTAACGCTTTCCGGGTGCGACAACTCCACCAAAACACGGAGAGCCATCATGGCCAGGGGAGCCGTCTGCCCATCGCCATCGCCCGGGTAGCACGGTGCTCGGCTGCGTAAA
>PVBE012292439.1_pt1 | contig 14424 bp, 11 predicted proteins | sample 1631181 | NCBI WGS metagenome assembly PVBE01 (sample SAMN08397723, study PRJNA350692) | Marine metagenome, whole genome shotgun sequencing project. | isolation source: water | place: Pacific Ocean | collected 2012-04
CTACGAGGCCGACCTGGGCTCCGTCATCACCAGTGCGAATATCGAGGCCGTTGGCGCCTCCTCGAATCCGCCCTATAGCATCGCGATCAGCCTGAAGGACGCCATCGCTGGTAGCGCGACCGATGAGTTCTCCAGCTCGACCCCCCTCAAGGTTGAAGTGAGCTTGACCGAAGGCGCTACGGGACTGCCCAATCAGCTCGTGGTACTGAGCAGCAGCATCGGTGTCGTGACTCCGACAAACCTCTCCGCCTTGACCGATGCCACGGGGCTCGCCATTTTCGAGATCGCATTCAATGGCGTGACCGGTGCGGGCACCATCGAGGCCACCTATACGGCGGCCGAGGGCACGGTGACGGCCACCGCCAATGCGGTGGCGGTGCTGCCCACGCTCAAACTCGGATATCTCGATGCGGGTGTATACAGCCCGGGAATCCGGCTACTGCCGACAACCGAGATCAGTTATCAGGGCTCCGCGGCGATCTTTCTCCAGGTAATCGACGAAAACGATCGCGTGGTCACGACCGATGAAGAGGTCGCGATCTCGAGCTCCTGCATCGATACGGCCAGCTCGAGCTTGAGCAGCCCGAGCCCCGTGACCACGACCGCGGGCGCGATCTCCCTCACCTACACAGCCACAGCGAATTGTGTGGGCACAGACGAGATTACGGCAACGCTCATCCAGGCAGGACAGGCCACGGAAATTACCGCTTCGGCAACGCTGACCATCCAGGACCCCGGGGAACGCTTCATCACCTACACGCGGGTGGATAAAAAGACGATCGCACTCGCGGGTACCGGCGGGGGCACCAATCTGGCAGAGCGTTCCCAGGTGACTTTTACGGTGGCCGACATCGGTGGCACGCCGGTCGAGGGGCACGAGGTCAGTTTTGAACTGTCCACGGATATTGGGGGCGTCGAATTGATCGGCCTCACCGGGTTCACGGATGCCAACGGTGAAGTGACCGCGACCATCCGAAGCGGGTGGGTCGCGACGGTCGTCCGGGTGATCGCGACCATTGAATCATCGCCTGGCGTCGAGGCTTCGTTCGTATCGGACGAATTGACCATCACCGGTGGGTTGCCGGATCAGAATTCGATCAGCTTGTCCGCGGAGACCCTCTCGATTGCCACCGCTTGGGATACGGATGGCGTCACCACCACGATCAGCGTTCACATGGCCGATCGCTTCAACAACCCCGTGCCCGATGGCACAGCAGCGAACTTCCGGACGGAGTACGGCACGATTGAAGGGAGTTGTACCACCGTGGCGGGTACGTGTTCGGTCCTCTGGACGAGCCAAGACCCGAGAGAGCCCCTATTCAATCCGGACGAGGTGAAGACCATTTCGGAGACCTGTGGGCTCTACAGTGCCCCTGGCCCATGCCCGGGCAGTTCTCCTTATACCCGGGGTGGCCGATCCACTATCCTCGTCACGGCCGTGGGTGAAGAAACCTTCATCGATGCCAACGGGGACGGCTATTTCGACGACGGCGAAAACTTCGAGGAACTTGGAGAAGCCTTCCGCGACGATAATGAAGACGGGGTATACAATCCGAGCGAGCTCTTCTGCGCTAGCAATCCCGCCAATGCCCGGTGTATCGCTGGCTCCGAGGAAGACTTTCTGGATTACGACGGCTCAGGCGACTACACGGAAGCGCTGACGGTCGATCCACTCTACAACGGGCTCGCGTGTCCGGAGGGCGAGACCTACTGCTCGCGGGATCTCATCCTGGTCCGCGATCAACTGCCCCTGATCCTGTCTCCGACCGACGCAATCGAGATCGCCATGGTGGACCTCTCGGGACCTACGAGAGTAACTGGGGTGGAGAGCGGGAAGGTCTACGCGATCTACTTCAGCGACGCCCATAACAACCGCCCCGCCACCGGTGCAGAAATTGTGCTCGAAGCAGAGGGTGGATGCACAATCCCGGGGCAAACAGAGTTCACAGTCCCGAACTCCAGCGCCGAGGGAGCCTACGGGATTGGCCTCAACGTGATGTTAAAGGCGGGAGACCTGCCCGACCCACCGCATCAGATCATCGTAAGAATCACCAATAGCTCAGGGGGAAATACCCTCCAGCGGAACTTCTCCTGCCAGGTCCCAGATCCACCGCCCTGAGCCGGGGCCCCGGGCTCCCGCCCATGCGCACCCACGGGAAGTGCGCAAGAATCTCCTGTGATGCAATCCCCCCTACGCGTAGTCGCCGCGATGGCCCTCTGCTTCGTGCTCGGAATCTGCACGGGGCGCGCCAGCCTCCTGGGTCGAAACTCCGGGGAGAAACTCGATGCCGGAACTCCTCCACCCCCCTCCGCAGCCACCGCTTCCCCGACATCGGAAGCCCCGCCCCCTCTGGCCTCGAATGCAGGCGAGGAGATCCGCGAGACGGAACTCCTCGATGCCCTACCCGAGGCCTGGCGCGATGACCCACGCGTCGGCATCGCTCGCTCGCTCGCGGAACTCGGGGGGGATCCCCTGGAGATCCTGGACGTCGTCGTAAACTCGATGAGCGACGATGAAATCGCCTCCGTACTCTCGAGCATGACCGCCCTCGGAAGCGAAAAATTGCGGCGGGTGCGCGATCCCCGGGCCTATGCACATCGCATGGCGGAATTGGGGCTGGCCGGACTGCTCTCGGAATCCGAATTCGACGATCCACAACTCCCCGACGTTCATTTTTCGGAACGCAGGGATTTCGAAATCGCAGAGGAGGAGAATCGGCGGCAGTTTCTGCCCGAGGGCAAGATTTTCGCCAACTTCGAAATGGGGGAATACGATGGAGATGAAGTCCTGGTCAAATGGACCCGGGTCGACGATCCCAAGATCATGCTTTTCCGCCACTACGAGATTCGCCCCGATGCCGAGCACAACCACGTTTGGCTGAAGCCGGATGCGGGCTGGAATCCGGGGCGCTATCGCGTAGCTTTTTATAGCGCCGATGAAGTCATGCGCCCGCTCGCGGTCGGCCACTATCAAATCGCCTCCGAGACCACTCCCTCCCACCAACCCCGCTGAGGTCCCTGAAATGGGCCCGGAGATTCGCGGCGACGGATAGGGCGGGCGGAAGTCGCCCCCCCCCCAAGCAGGGGTTTCCGAACGCGATGCCCTCAACCAGGCGAGGAACGCCAGATCCGCGCGATTTCCCGGGAGGTCGATAGATAGGCGAGGTGGCGAATCGAATGCCGGAGGATGTGCTCGGCGTACTCCGGCGGATCGGCAACCGTGCAATCCGTCGGCACCACGGCTCGATAACCTCGATTGACCGCTTCGAGCACCGTGCCGAAGATTCCCACGTTCAGGGATACCCCCACCCCGACCACCGTGCTGATTCCCAGGGCGCCGAGGCGAGGAGCGAGGTCGGCGTCGCAGAAGGCAGTCATTCCCTGGCGACGCGAGAGCACGATCTCGCCCGGGGCGGGTGTGACCTGCTTCATGATCGAGGTATCGGCTCGCTCTCCGCCGAGTTTGCCCGTGCTCCGAATTCTTTCCGAGAGGGGAGTAGGCGCGCTGCCGGGTTCGTCCAGGCGATGGTCGGCCGTGCAATAGAAAATTTCGACGCCAGCCTCCCGGGCCGCCTCGAGGAGTCCGGCGATATTCGGGAGAAGCGCGGCTTCCCGGGCGGCGGTCGCCAGGCCGGGCAGCATGCTCGACGCCCCGAGCACATTCTCCTGACACTCGAAGACGATCAGCGCGCAGTGAGGAGGTTCCAGAAAAGAAGCCATATCGATGGGCATTGGGCAATCATAGTCCGAATGGCCGACTGCCAATGCCCCGATCAGGCGATTTCCCGCATTCTGCGGCCCGCTTCACTCCGGATTCGCGGGTTGGAAATTGTGCCTTGGGGAGTGGCGGCCAGAGGGTAGCCCTCCATCAGGGCGCAATAATCTCGATTTTCTGCAACTCTGTCGAATCGATGGGGAGGAATCCAGCATCCGTCAGTCGGATCGTCTGGATCCGCTGCGGAGCATCGAAAAGCTCATCCTGCATTCTTTCATGGAGTCGGATCGTGATCGGAGTATCCGAGTTCGTCAGAACCTTCAGATGCCCGGGGCCACTCGCCTGAGCATCCAGCATGATCATCGCCCGCACCCGAACCCGCCCTTGAAGGCCCAAGGTCGCAGCCCCGGCCGAAGCCTGGAGAGCGACGAGGGCGAAAAGGATTTGGAGTGTGAGCAGTTTCTTCATGATTGAGTTTTCGGTTTCGTATTCGCATTGCCTTAGCTTTAACCACCTGATTTCAAGATCTCGGCGATGCTCTTCTGGATTCTATTTCCGGCCTTTCGCTCATCGTTCGTCTTCCGAGCAACTTCTTGCCATCACACGTGATATCGGGGAGTAAATGAAGTGCAAAAGACGTGCTGCGTTCCTGCTGGAAGGCCTCCCGCGTTAGCTTCCACTGATCGATCGGCGGTCGACATTCCAGGAGCTGTGATCGGCATCAGCGATCGAATGCCTCGGCTTTCAGATTTCGAATTTCCTTGACTCATCCTGACGCTTTCCCTCATTCGAAGCCGGAGACTTGAAGCCCGACCCTTGGGGTTTTCTCCCGATCCTTCTTCAATCTGCTCGAGAAATCGTTTGCTTTCCTCGATCACATGAACCTCATTGCACGCTACGTGCCAACCCGGAGAACTCTCTCTGCTGCAGGAGAAGCCGATGCAGCGCGGACCCTGCTGCAAATGGAACAAGCGCGAGGCTCAGCTGAATGCACGGGCCGCAAGCCAGCCAGATGACGACTTGAAAGCTCGCCCCGCGGCAGCTCTATGGACAACTCGAAAGGATTCGAGAAGGCTTCGAGGCGATTCCCGGCCTCTGGATCCATTCCTCGAATCAAAAGACTTCGAATGGATCGCAAGGGGGGCGCAGGGGGCCTTCTTTCCGAGAAGGCCGGGGACTCAAGGGGAGGGTTGGCTTTTGGAAATCACCCACCGCGCATAGGGAAAACCCGAAGTACCTGGGAGAAAAACTCGCGAGAAGGAAGAATGCGAACCTTCCCGACGCCGATGCCCTCAGGAATCGGCTGAGCCCACATTTCGGAGTCTATTTGGAGCTGACCGTGACGGTAATGTTATCCGAATACGTACCCGCCGAGGCATTCCCAATGGCGCCGATCTCGACTGCGGTCGCGTAGCGCTCGCCAGCACTGCTGGTCGCAGACGTCGGTCCCACTACCGTGGTCGCGGCGGGACTCAGATTAACGGGAGAACCCGCCAAGGTGAAGGTATAGGGCACCTCGCTGCCGTCTCCGGGTGCGCCCACGATGGCCAGTACTCCGCGATTATCCGAGCTGAATGCGATGTCGTAGCCGGTATTGGCCCGGACCATCAGATCGAAGCCGAGAATTTCGCCCTCGACCAATTCCCCGAAATCGAGGCTCTGTGTGGTATCGGAAACGCTGAAGGGCTGACTGCTGTCGACCAGACTCAACTGGGCGACCTGCTGAACCCGGGCACGAAAGCGCACCGCCTTCGTATCCTCCAGGGTGCTGCTGCCGACCGTTCCCTGGTATAAGCGAAAGATGACCGTATCGCGATAGTTTCCGGGCGCAACTATCTGGCCCGCCCCGATATTCCAATGATAGGAGAGAGGGATCGTCACGTTTCCGGCAGTGGTAACGGTCGCATTGATGACCTCGCTCGATAGAGCGGTCGGAATATCCTTGAGCACGCTCGTCAATCCGCTTGTCGTATAGAGGTTATAGTCGAGCGTCTCGCCACCTCGGGTCAGGACGCGACTGAAAGCACTCCCCGTTCCTGTCGTTGCGGCGACGAAAAAATTGCAACCGTCGGGACCTCTCTTGCGCACGTTGAAGGAGACGGATTGTACGGTCGTCGCAAGATCGAAGACCTCGTATCCAGTACTGGACGCCCCAGCCCAGACGACTCTCCGATCCAGGTTCCTGAGTCTCAGCCGATTACAAACACTGGAAGCCTCACCGACAAAGAGGAGAAGAATTCCCAGGACCAGGATCAGCCGACCGACCTTCCTCCCCAATCCGGGCTTCCTCGAATCAACTCGCAACATGGCCAGTGCAATAGGATCCATCGCTATCGTCTCCTCACTTCTCAACGTCGCCAAGGCGCAGCGTGCCGATATCATAAAGGCCAACCGTCCCATCGGGAATCTCAACCACCGCGGCCTTCACACCCGTCAATCCGAATCTCAGCTCGTAGCGTCCGGGGTGCAGCCCGTCTATGCGAAAACGGCCCTTCCGATTGGTGAAGAAGGTCACCTTGGAATCGTCTTCACCGCCCCATTTCACGGCCTGGCCCCCAACGAGTCCCACGCTTTCTCCTGCCTGATCGACAAGGCGACCGTCGAGCAATACCGTCGCCGTCGTAGCCAACTCGATCACGCTACCACTGCGATAGGGCGGCTCCAGATAGTAGAGATCCCGCCCAATTTCGTAGCCGAAGGGGAGGTTGGGGGTGGACATGCGGACGGAACGAACCTGATACGAAACGACATCGTGCAAAACGGCCGGCCCCAGAAAGTCGATTTCGCCTTCGCTGGATTCTGAACTGGAATTGATCAGAATCCGGGTCTCCGGAACACTCGGGCTTCGAGCGACCAGCACGAAGGAATCATTGATCGGGCGGCTCATGCCGAAATGACCATCGGCGAAAACGAAGGAGGTTCCGACGCGCAGCGAACTCCGTTGTTCGCGCTCGCTCCCGCCCGTACCTACCCGGAGAATGTCGACGTCATGCCGGGCGGATAACTCGCCCCGATAATCATTGATGGCCAGATTGCCTCCCACCCCATAGTCATCACCGTCACGCTCGACCACGATTCCACCGAAGGGACTACGAACATCCCGTCTGGGCAGATATTGCCAGTCCAGGCGAGATGAATCGGTCCGGGTATCGTGACTGGCCTGCAGGGTCTGCGTCGAGCGATCGGGACGCCAGAGCAGGCTGACAAAGGTGTTGACGTCTTCTCTTCCGCTGAAATCTCGCTGGTAGATCACTCGAAGCACCAGGCTGAAATTTCGGGAAAATTGCTGCGAGAGAGCAGTTTGCGCACTCCACCGATCCTCGAATTCATCGTGCGCCAGACCGTAATTCAGGCTCGCGCTGATCCGGGTATCCCGGCCGAGGGATTGGCCGTAGGAGAAAAAGGTGTCGAGCACGGTCGGATTGATGGGATTCGGATTCCCGAGGCTGGCGAAATGCCGACTCCGGTAGATCATCCTCAGGTCGACGGTTCGCAAGCTGGGCCGCTCAGAAATTTCGCGCCATTCATATCCAATACCCGCCGCACCTCCGAGTCCACCGAGATCTACATGACTGATTGCCGGCTCGATCGCAAAACTTCCGATGGGTGTCGCCCAGATCAGCTCTCCACCGAGCATCTGGACATCCCCATCACCCTGGGCATTCCCGCCGAGCGTAATGTAGTCACTGAAGCCGTAACGGTGGAAGGCACTAAAACTCGGAGATTGATCATCGTAGTGAAGGGTGGATCCGGAAATCCTCGACGGGAAACCAAAGCTATAGGCGTATTCATGCAAGCCTTTGACCAGCAACTTCTCTTCGAAGAGTGCGTCGAACTCGACCAGACGAACCTGGCCCACCGGATCGATGATTCTGAGAACGACATCATTTTGTCCCTGGCTCAGGGGGAAGTCGCGCAGATCATAGCGCCCGGGCGCCAGGCGAATCCGAGAGACCTCGCGACCGTTCACAAGAACATCCACTCGGCTTTCGCGGTTGAGTGCGAACTCATAACGTCCCGAGGGCTCGATCACGCGGTAGGGTTGCAGATTGAAGTTTCTGGCCACGGTCACCCCACCGAGGGGCCGAAAACTCTGGAAACCGACGACTGGATAGGAGAGGTCGCCGAACATGGTACGAATCGCTTTCCCGGGATCATCGTAGACCAGCCGAACCCCACCTCGGCGCCAGGAATTCCCCCGCTTCTCGTCATAGCTGGCATCCGCTTCGAAAACGATATCCGCAAAGCGACCGGCGAATTGAAAATCCGAGAGCAACGGCTGGCGGCCTGCTTCGATCCCTCCGACGCTTTCATGCAGATAGTCGAGGCCGGTGCGGATGTTCAGGTAGGCACTCGTCCTGGCCGGGCTGACGAGAGCTTCGGCATTGGTTTTGGGGCGCCGCGTGCGCAGATCAAATTGACGGATCGGCTGCAAGGAGGCCGGAATTCCAATCCTCACTACCAGGCGAGCGGTGTCGATCTCGGCCTCCAGGCCGATCTCTCGCAAAGCGTCCAGCGAGATCAGGCCATCGACGCCTGCCCCCTCTCGCACTCGCGCCAAGATCTGGACTGTCGCCTGGTGAGAAATCAGCTCCGCCAAGGCTTCGGCATTCAGCCGCGAAGCCTGAATATCCGAAGACATTTCGGCCGGCACCACGCCGACCTCGCTGTTTCGGATCAATACGGGGAGTTGCAGCAGGGTTCTGGTGGACTCCAGATCCCGCTCAAAGACCTGAGCAAAGATGGTCGCACTATCCGCGTAGGCGGGCAGTGGCGCCTGTGCGCGAACGAAGCCGGGCAGCCCTGCCAGAGAAAGCGCAAGTAGGCAGCGAAAAGCAATCGGGGCGAGAGTTCTGCGTCGTCCGTCCATGCCCCTTGCTTTCCCCCGCCGACCGTGTTTTCGATTCTCCCACCTATCGGGGCCAAGTCGTTTCGGCTTCCACCGTGACAGCACCCTTCGGCAGACCTTCCGGCCAGGGAATCACGAAATGCCGCTCGTGGCCAGCGAGAATATTTTCACTGCGAATGCCGTCGAGTTGGTCGGGCTCGAGAACCTTTTTTACAAGGCCGGTCTTTGCGGTAGCGGCCGTAAGGCTGAGTTTCAGCTGCCGCAGAATGATGTGTGAAGTGCCCGGATTGCGGAAGATCAGCTTGAGCCCCGAAGTGCCGTCTTCCATCTCCGCCACTTCGCCGCTGACACTCAGATCACTGTGAATGCCAGGCGGGGCAATGTAGACCGAGCCCGCGTAGCGAATTACGAGACTGATTCCGCTCGACTGCGAGGTCTCGCTTTCGAAGTCGACGGGCAACTGCTCCGCGATGATTCGGTAAGCGAGTTCCGCCGGCGGAGTCGGATCGCCCACCCATTGGACGCGAATCGAGCGCGTTTCCCCGGGCTGCAGGACCATCTGCGGCGGGAAGACGACGAAATCATCTTCTTCTTCCGGCAGGGACTCCTTTCCATTCGCGTCGACCAGACGCCTCACCATGGTGATCTGTATGGCATTCGGCACGTCACCGTCGTTCTCGACCCTGTAGGTCTTATGGGCTCCGCTTCCGCTGGGCTCGAATTCCATCACGAGGGGGCTGAAACGGAAGGCGCTGGCCGGAGCCCCCGAAGAGAGCCCGACCAGGAACGCGACGATCGCGAGCAGAACTCTTCGCACCAATATTCATCCCCCATCCCCCAGTCCGAAAGACTCACTGGGAAGATCCCAGGGCCCCGGCGAAACGCCGAGGCCCTGGCAAACTCACTTGCCGGTGAGCGTAATCGTAATGGTATCGCTATAGATACCGGGATTTGGGAAATCGCTGAGGGCCGTATGGCTGATCAGGATGACCTTGGCTACACCGGAAGACGGGGTCTTTGTCCCATCGGCGATATTCGTCGATTCACTGGTGGCAAAAGCAACAGCCGCCTCGGAAGCAGCGACCCCATACTTGATGCTATAGGCGATGGTGCCCGCAGACGAGCCGCCACTATGGTTGAGTTGGCCGCCGGTGGTCCCATTCGCCGTCTGCATGCTGATCGTATAGCCGTCGGCATCGTTGCAGGTCTCGACGACTGTGGCGACCTTGAGGTCGGTCGAATCGATGTCCAGATCGAGCGTGGAAAAGGTGCCGAAGCCGGTGATTACAGCCTCGCAACTGGCCGATACGGTCCCGCTCAAAACGACACTGCCCGCCATCGCTCCGGGAGCTGAGATCGCGGCCAATGCACTGACCAGGATCAGGGCGATGAACAAGTTCTGCTTGGTGAAAGTAATTCTAGTCATCTCCACCCTCCTCCATTCTCCAATTCTTCTGTTTTCTTCCCCGCTGCTCTGTTCCGCTCGGAAAGTCTCGCGGGGCGGCCGTCTCAAGGATCTAGTCAACCGAGGGATATCACCCAACTCGAAGTCATTTTTGCCGTCAAAATTCTCATATCCATGTGATCTGGCTCACACTTTTTGCATTTTAATTGCTTATTTGTAGGATGCAGACATCTGGTGGCGCGTCCTCAATTTCCGATCCGAGGCAACTCAGAAGGCCGTGTTTTCTATTTTAAAGTCGCGGCACGCCCGTCTCGCGGGCAGATTTACGACCGAGAACTCCGACTCCCCCCCCAGGAACTATGGGGAGAGTGACGATCTTCGTCCGGCTTCATCTCTCCGCTTCATCTCTCGGCTTCATCTCTCGGCTTCATCTCTCGGCTTCATCTCTCAAAGTCGCCCCAACTCGGAATCGGATCACCCGTCCTCTGAAATTCCGAACTCTCGCTTGCGGTCGATGATAAGCGAGTTCCGATCCACTCCGCGACACGCTGGGAGCGACTCCTGGCGGGACCATCCTTACGGAACCGTTATACCCCATCCCAAAACGGATTCAATCTTTCCCATGGGGAAATCTCAAGGTCGGCCATACGGAATCGAAACTTCTTTTTGATCAGTGGTTTGCGCTGTTTCAGGTACTTTGTGAATTCGGTCGGAATGTCTCGAATGGCCCTCGCTGAACATTCCCTCATCCTAGGGGGCGAGTGGATTCCCGCCCCGCATAGGGGCCTCCGTCCCCCTTGCTGAAAAGGGCCTTGGCGCTGGGTGATGCGACCCACTCGAGAGTCGGAAAAAGGCTCGCCGCTTCGCCCCGTCGTTCGGCGACGCGAGACCGAAGAGACGCGAGAAGTCGGCCGGGGCTTTCGAACCCTCTCCGATGAACCCAATCCGGGGCCAGCCGTCGGGGGCTCCGAGACTTCGTGTCGAGGCGGAGGAGCCTTCGCTGGCCGCATCCTGATGCGAATGCGAGGGCCGCACTTGGCAGATAGAGAGGGAGCCGGAGGCAATCCACGTCCAAAGTTCTTGCATTTTCCGACGCGGGAGACTGCCTTCTCGAGGTTTCCAGCCTCCGCTGACACCGCCGGGAGCGACATCTACACTCGCTTTCATGGCTCGCCATCCGGATCCAAAACGCCGGAATGGTGGGCGATGAGTGAATGGCGGAAATCGAATCGGAGGGGTCGAATCGAGCAAGCTGGGCAGAAGAGACCAAAAGTGGGGACGGTCCATCAGGAGAGAGCGATGAAGGATTCGGAGTCGGGTGAAGACGGGCGGGAAGATCTGCGGCCCACGACCGTAGAAGAAAAGGAGACCTTCTCATCCGGGGGAAGGCGTCATGTCATCCTCTTGCGCGGGAAATGGGGCCTCTCCGTCGACCGCATTCTCGTCTGGCTCACGGGCTACTCCGTGATCACCAAGCAATACGCCCTGGCCCAGGGGCATCGATACCAGCCCACCCTGATCCTCACGACGGTCGGGGCCCGGACGAAGCGGCGGCGCACGGCCTGCCTGCCCTTTTTCAGGGTGGGGGAAGATTGGGTGGTCCGGGGCAGCAATGGGGGCGGCCCCACGGATCCACATTGGGTTCATAATATTCGCGCCAATCGGGAGACAAGAGTCCGCTACCGCTGGCGATCCATGCCCATGCAGGCCCACGTCGCCCAGGGCAAAGAGAGGGAGCGACTCTTCGAAGCCCTTTCGAAGATGAGCAAGACCACCTCGATCTACCAGAAGATGTGCGCACCTCGTGAACTCCCCCTGGTGGTATTGAGACGTCTGCCCTGATCCAAGCGGGAGACCTGAAACCCGTTATCGAGTCCGGAGCCATTATCCTACTCTCTTGAGAGAAACGAGGTATGAGCATGGACACCATCACCGTTCGCAGAATGCCCTTCGAGTTTCCCGAGAAACTCGATCCCATATTCATCGAGGGGGAGACGGAGCAATCTTTCGTCATGATCGCCACATCGCTTCTGCTTCCCTATCTCGAGCCCTATCTCATTCGCTCGATGAAGGCGGCGAAGCATCATGTGAAAGATCCGGCAATCCTCGACGGCCTCGAACGTTTCAGCGCCCAGGAGGGGCAGCACTATCGCACACATATGAAATTCAACGCGGCCTTCCGACTTGCGGACTTTCCCGAACTGCCCAGACTCGAGCGAGAACTCGAGGCCGACTACCAGCGCTTTACCAGAACAAAATCCCTGCGCTTCAATCTGGCCTACGCCGAGGGCTTCGAGGCCTGGACAATGCATTCCGTCAAATTCATTCTCGAAGAGCATGGATTCGACAATCCCGAGTCTCCGCTCATGCAGCTATGGGAATGGCATTTCGTCGAGGAACTCGAACATCGAAACGTCACCTTCGACGTTTATGAACACGTCTGCGGCGGCTACTTCTACAGACTCTTCGTGGGCATCTACGCCCAATGGCACTTCATGCGCTGGATCGGCAAGGTCAGTCGCTACATGCTCAAAGTCCGCCCTCCCCCTGCGCGCAGCCCCGAGGAAAAGCGTATCCGCCACGATCAGGAGCGTGCAATGCGCAGGGCCGCATTCCGGCGCCTGCTCCCGGGTCTGCTTCGCAGCTACCTGCCCGGCTATACCCCTCATTCCATCGAGATCGGGCCGGAGATGCAGGAGATCGCCGACAAATACAGCGAAATGGCCAGCGCCACCTCCTGATCGGCTGCAAGTGAGAGTCTCTCCGCTCGGCTCGAGGAGCCGGATCCACTCGGGGGGGCTGGCCCCGGGCGATCCATCCCCGGGCGCACTCGCTGCAGGACAAAATGATGCGTGGGGGGATCGCAGAGGGGGCGTAGGGGGGGGCCGCAGGGGGAGGCGTAGCGGAAGGGGCGTAGCGGAAAACGGAACTCGAATTCGAATTAGCCGAGTCCGAGTTCCGATGCCGTCTCCTCGATGAAGGCCAGCACCTGATCCCGGGCAGCGGAGGTCCCAGCTCCTGCCATGTCGGCCATGCTTCGCATCAGAACCAGACGATCGACGCCGAGGTCCTCGTATTGTTTGACCGTGTCGAGATTGACGGGGCCAGGCGGCGTGATACTGATCTCGAGCCTGCCCAGATCGGCCGGGCGTTCCGTCGCCTTGGCGGCTTCTTCGATTCCGCGCAGGGCCGTGGCCGTGCCCTCCAAATCCTGGAAGAAGCCATACCAGCCGTTGCCCCGAAGCACGGCCCGACGGTGGGCGGCGGGGGACATGCCACCGATCAGAATCGGCGGATGGGGACGCTGTACGGGAAGCGGGCGCGACTGGATGCCGGAAAAACGCGTGAAGCGCCCCGAAAATTCCGGCTTCTCCTGGGTCCAGAGAGTGCGGATTACCTCGATATATTCGTCCATGCGAGCACCGCGTTCTGAGTAGGGAATGCCGAGGCTCTCATACTCACCCGGCACATACCCCACACCCGCACCAAAGAGAAGTCGGCCCCCGGAGAGCACATCGATCCCCGCCAACTCCTTTGCGAGCACGATCGGGTTGCGCTGGGGGAGCAGGATGATGCCCGATCCGATCAGCAGGCTTTCGCTATGCGCGGCGGCAAAAGCAAGTGCCGCAATCGTGTCGAGAAAGGGCGTCTCGGGCGGAACCGGGGAGGGGGGAGCCTGGGGATCGATCACAACCACGTGCTCCCCGCTAAAGATCGACTCGAATCCGGCCTCCTCCATGCGGCGAAGCAGCAGCTTCATATTCTCGGGATCGCAGAAGGGACCCATATTCAAGCCGAAATAGCCGATCTTCATGATGACCTCCTCGCGCTCCCGGCGCTGATGCGAGCATGACAGAGAAGCGTTGCCTCCGCTAGGAGCGAGGGCAACTCGGGGCCGCTCGGGAGAAGTGGACTCCCGCAGTTCGTGCCCTCGCTCGTCATGGCATGAAAAGCGCAGGGGCCTAAAGTCTCGAATGCGCTCCACGAGCATCCACCCTCACCCGAACCCCAGGCGGTCCGAATTCCGTTGCCGGGCCGAATGCGATGGTGCCAAAGATGGGCTCTCTCGAATACCGAAGCGCCAGCGAACTCGCCTCCCTGATTCGGTCGGCTGAACTTTCGTCGCGCGAACTCGTAGAGGCCTGCCTGCGCCGCGTTGAAGCGGTAAATCCCCTTCTGAATGCCGTGGTGACGCAAATTCCCGAGGCCGCTCTCGAAGCGGCGGGCCGCGCGGACGAAAACCAGGCCCGAGGCGCTCCGCTCGGCCCCCTGCACGGCCTGCCCATCGCCCATAAGGATCTCGTCCTGACGCGCGGCATCCGCACCACCTTCGGTTCAAAACTACTCGAAGACTGGGTGCCGGATCGCGACGACCTCATCGTCGAACGCCTGCGCGACGCCGGGGCAATCCTGATCGGGAAGACCAACACCCCGGAGATGGGTGCGGGTTCCCAG
>PVBE011328366.1_pt1 | contig 14423 bp, 12 predicted proteins | sample 1631181 | NCBI WGS metagenome assembly PVBE01 (sample SAMN08397723, study PRJNA350692) | Marine metagenome, whole genome shotgun sequencing project. | isolation source: water | place: Pacific Ocean | collected 2012-04
AGTGTTCGCGGTCCGAGAACACGAACGGCGCGCTAATGTACTTGAGGTCCGGTTCCCATTTCTTGAGGAACGAGGAGCCTTCGCCATAGACGTGGATGGTGCCGGCCGTCATTTGCTCAAGCACCGCCGCCACCTTGCCCAACTGCTCGGAGGGATAGACCTTCACCGTCAGCTTGCCGCCGGTATGCTTGTCGACTAGATCGGCGAAACGCTGGAACACCTTTCCCTCGGAACTGTCGGGGGGCATCTTGGTGGCCATGCGCCACGATTCGGCGTTGGCCGCGCTGACGACGCCCATGGCGAGGGCGACGATGACGGCGAACATCCGTCCCAGCGAAAATGTTCTCGTTTTCATGACTCTTCTCCCCAAATTGCTTATTGGCTTAAGCGCCAAGCCTGCCATTGTTACCGATTCAACCGGTAAAGCAAGAGGGAAACTGGCGCCACAAAAAGGCTTCTGTTCTCAGACCTGCAGGCCGTGCTCCTGTTCCTCGCCGGCCGGGTCCTGGTGGACGAATATCTCGGCGTTTGGAAAGGAATCGGCCAGTTCGCCCATGACCTGAACGGTAACGGCATGGGCGGCGCGCAACGTGAGGTCGCCATCCATTTCCAGGTCCAGTTGTATGAAGATCTGGGTGCCCGACGAACGGGTCCGCAAGTTATGAAGGTCCCGCACCTCGGGATGGCCCATTGCGATGACGCGAATGCGCTGGCGGTCCTCGTCGGGCAGTTCGCGGTCCATGAGGACGTTGATCGCCCCATAGGCGATCTTCCAGACGCCCAAAACGATGTAGCCGGCGATGGCAATGGCGATCAAAGGATCGGCCAGCGTCCACCCCAACTGTGACACCAACAGCAGTGAGACGATGACGCCGGCGTTTACCAAGACGTCGGTCTGGTAGTGCAGCGAATCGGCACCGATGGCAATCGATCCCGTCTTTCGAACCACGTAACGCTGGAACACCACCAGGAGAACCGTGAGCGCAATAGCCACGATCATGGACGCGATGCCAATTTCGAAGTTGTCGATGATCTTGGGGCTGAGGATGCGCTGGCCCGCCTCAATCAGCAAGAATGCCGCCGAGCCACTGATAAAAGCCGCCTGTCCCAAGCCGGCCAACGCCTCGGCCTTGCCGTGCCCGAAGCGGTGTTCGTAGTCGGCTGGCTGCAGGGCGTGGTGGACGGCAATAAGATTGAGCACCGAAGCGGCGACGTCGAGCAGGGAATCGATCAAGGTGGAAAGCAGGCTGACCGAATCGGTCATAATCCAGGCGCCGAACTTAGTGACGACAAGGATCGATGCCACGCTCACCGAAGCATACGTGGCCAGGCGCATGAGCCGCGCCCTGCGTTGAGGCTCTATGGCCGTGTCCTCTACAGAATTTTCCGGTTTTTCGCCCACGCGGAAATCTCCTTAAGGGTAGAGCCGTTCGCTCGTCCAACCTTTGTCGGTGCGATGATACACCAACCGGTCATGCAGCCGAAATTCCATGCTTTTCCAAAATTCGATGCGGGAAGGGACAAGACGGAACCCGGACCAATATTTGGGCCTGGGCACGGCACCGACGTGAAATTTGGCGGTGTAGCAGGCGACTCTTTTTTCCAGCTCGAAGCGTCCCTCCAAGGGTCGCGACTGTTTCGACGCCCAGGCGCCGATTTGACTGAGACGCGCGCGAGTGGAGAAATATTCGTCGGCTTCAGCGTCGTCCACCACTTCGGTCGTTCCTTCGATCCGCACTTGGCGGCGGAGCGACTTCCAATGGAACGTCAACGCCGCGGCCGGATTGGCAAGCATTTCCTCGCCTTTGCGGCTGTCAAAGTTGGTATAGAAGGTGAAGCCGCGGTAATCCACGCCCTTGAGTAGCACCATGCGCACCGACGGCACGCCCGCCGGCGTCGCGGTAGCCAGGCTCATGGCCTCGGGATCGTTGGGTTCGGAATCCCGCGCTTCGGTGAGCCAAGCCTCAAACTGCGCGATCGGTTCATTTATTTTTGTGATCGCCATCACTGATATCCGATCAATCTGGCCTTAACCTTTGCATAGTATCTTTTACAAGAGGAAGCCGTCCTTCCCCAGGTTGGCCCGCCTCTATTACCACGATCGCCGGTCCGGGCAAATCAGAGCCTTCCGGCGAAAACCGAAACTTAAGACGAAAGGCCGACGATCATGAACATCACACGTTTCTCCGCCGTGGCGCTCATCGCCGTCTTCCTCGCGGCCTGCGCCCAAATGCAAGATAACCCGAAACAAACCGCCGGTACCTTGGTTGGGGCCGGCCTCGGCGCCCTAGCCGGCTCGCAATTCGGCGGTGGCAAGGGACAGATGGCCGCCGTCGCCATCGGTGCGCTGGGCGGTGCCTGGCTTGGTGGCGAAGCCGGTAAATCCCTGGACCGAGCCGACAAGGCGTACGCCGAACGCTCGGCCCAGCAGGCCCTGGAATATAATTCCCAGGGGCAGACCGTCGCTTGGCGCAATCCAGACACCGGGCATCAGGGATCGACCACTCCGGTACAGACCTATCGGACCGCCGCCGGCGAGGACTGCCGCGTCTACGAAACCGACGTCACCATTGACGGCCGAACCGAACGGGCGACAGGCCGCGCCTGCCGCCAAGGCGACGGCACCTGGCGGGTCATCCAGTAAGACCGCTTCACATACAAGCTTGTTGAAGGATGTCATCCCAACGTAATTCTGATGCGAAAATCAACGTGTTGGGAGAATTTTGTGGCGAGGTTGATGGCGAACCCGGAGGTTGAATCCGAGGACAAGCCGTTGTAGTTGGCTTACGACTGTCGCCTGAATCTGGAGTTTCACGGTTCCAGGGTCACGACCGAAGCTGGTTTGCTTGCCTACCGCGAACTCGATGATGCTCTTGGACTAACCGGCATGGTTGGCGACAAATTCGTTGATGCGCGCACGGCCAAAAACAGCCGAAACACAATTACGTGTTTTTTCCGGCAGTCTGTCTTCGGGCCTCCTTGGCGGCTACGCGGAAGTAAACGACGCCGTGGTGTAGAGATCGCTGAACACTCTGCGCAAAAAGCTGGCCAAATTGACGCTAGGGTCGTGTTCCACGGGCGCCATATCACAATCCAGCTAGGCCATGTACTCATAAAAGGGATTCACAAACCGCTCGCGATGTGATTCAAGCTTCCAAACAGTGGGAGCTTTCACATGGGTGGACGTTACGACCTGACGGACTTCGAATGGTCGGTCATCAAACCTCTTCTTCCGAACAAGCCGCGTGGCGTTCCGCGCGTTGACGACCGGCGGGTGCTGAGCGGGATTTTCTGGGTGTTGCGTTCGGGTGCGCCGTGGCGCGACCTGCCGGAACGCTACGGTCCTTACACGACCTGCTACAATCGCTTCGTTCGCTGGCGCAAGGCGGGCGTGTGGGACCGCATCATGGACGCGGTTTCCGAGGCCTACGACGGCGATATCCAGATGATCGATAGTTCCGTGGTGCGCGTTCATCAGCACGCCGCCAATGTAAAAAAAACGACCGAGTTCATTGTATGGGCCGCTCGCGAGGAGGACTGACCACCAAGGTCCATGCCCTCACCGATGCGCGGGGGCTTCCAATCAAACTGGCGCTGACCCCCGGCCAGACCCATGACGCCAACGGCGCGACGATGCTGTTGACCGACCTCACCGACGGAGACATCGTTCTCGGCGACAAGGCTTACGACGCGGATTGGATCAGAGACCGGATCGAGGATCAGGGCGCGGCACCGAACATTCCTGACAAGGTCAACCGCAAGGTTCGCCATTGCTTCTCCAAGATCCTCTACAAGGAACGCAACCACGTCGAACGCTTCTTTAACAAGATCAAGCACTTCCGACGTGTTGCGACACGTTTCGAAAAACATGCCGACAACTACCTTGCCATGATAAAGTTGGCCGCCATACGAATTTGGCTACGTGTTAATGAGTCCATGGCCTAGTCAGTTTTGCCAATTGCTTGGAAATGTTCCGGCGCACTCCCATCTCGACGTCGTGGATCACCTGGGACAGGATATCGTACGTTAGGGCTCGCTCCCGATCGCTCAACGATTTGGTATCGCCGAGAAAGAGATCGGAAATCGTTTCCGCCAACTCCTGACGCCCAGCCATCGATTTATCGCGGGCAAGCTGCAACAAATAATCCGTGTTTACGGATCCCATCTTTCATACACCTCAAGAGCCATCGTTGTATTTTTTTGTCTGCCCAGCGTACCACATTTACCTAGACCCGACTATTCAAACGGTGGCGAAATCTGCTCAAGACCACCCTAATCGCTCACCACCGAATAGATGTGTGGATAGCCGCCGAGGATCGAAAATTCTTCCTTGAAAAAAAGTACAAATTCTAAATTTCGTTAGATTGTTATGGGTTAATCGGCTGTCAACAACCCCTTCGAACAGGTTGGCTTCTGGGTTGCCGGCACGGCGCGCCCGACCTGGATATCGTACGGGGCGCCCGCAAGATGAGGCTTGTAATCAAAAATAACTGTGGCATACAATATACCAAGATACCCGTCGCCGCCGTGGACCGATCAGATGGCAACCGCGCACCCAATCGTGAAACCCATCGAACCAGACCCCAGTCTGACCGAGAGGGCGTACGTCGCCATCAAGGAGATGATCACGTCCATGAACCTCTATGCCGAGGCCGGGGAACCGCGCTTGGACGAACGCCGGCTTTCCGACGACCTGGGCGTCAGCCGGACCCCCATCCGCGAGGCCATCGCGCGCCTGGAACAGGAAGGTTTGGTTCGCATCGTACCCCGCAAGGGGATGTTCATCGTGCGCAAGACAAAGAGAGAAATCCTTGAGACGATCACCGTCTGGGCGGCTCTGGAGGGAATGGCGGCGCGCTTGATCACGCTCAATGCCAGCGATGACGAAATCTCTACCCTGCGGCGTATGTTTGCCACCTTCGAGAACGACCAGATCCAAGCCAACATCGACGAATACTCGGAAACCAACGTCCGTTTTCACCAAGCCCTTATCAAAATGAGCCGTTGCGCTTTGCTGAGCGAGATCACCGAAAACTTGTTCATCCATGTCCGTTCGATCCGCATGCGCACGATTTCGGAGGACAACCGGGCAAGCCGCTCCATCATCGATCACATGAACATCATCGAGGCGCTAGAACAGCGCGACACCGAACTGGCCGAACGCCTGGCCCGCCAACACACCTTGGATCTGGCGACCCACGTGGAACGAAACGTCCACTACCTGGATTAGAACCAGGACCTTAGGGTCCGGAAAATGCCGCAATGGAGATAGAAATGGCAGATAAATTAGAAGAAGTCGGGACGCTGACGGATGGTTTTCATCTCGTCATCGATGCCCTAAAGCTCAACGATATCAGTACGATTTATAATGTTCCCGGGATCCCGATCACGGATTTAGGCCGTTATATGCAGGCCGCCGGCATGCGGGTTCTGTCTTTTCGGCACGAGCAAAACGCCGGCTATGCCGCCGCGATTGCAGGTTTCCTAACGAAGAAACCGGGCGTTTGCCTTACCGTTTCCGCGCCAGGTTTCCTCAATGGGTTAACAGCCCTCGCGCACGCCACGACCAACTGCTTCCCGATGATCCTGATCAGCGGCTCATCCGAGCGCGAGATCGTGGATTTGCAGCAGGGTGATTATGAGGAAATGGACCAGTTGGCCATCGCCAAGCCGCTTTGCAAGGCTGCCTATCGTGTGCTGCATGCCGAAGATATCGGCATTGGCATCGCACGTTGTATCCGCGCCGCCGTTTCCGGCCGTCCCGGGGGGGTCTATCTTGACCTGCCGGCGAAGGTCATCGGGCAGGCCATGGATGCCCATGCGGGGGCCAAGTCCCTGGTTAAGGTCGTCGACTCCGCACCGCGCCAACTACCCGCCCCGGAGTCGATCAAACGCGCGCTCGACGTGCTCAAAGGCGCCGAGCGGCCATTGATCATTTTGGGCAAGGGAGCCGCCTATGCGCGGGCTGACGACGCGATCCGTACGTTCGTTGAACAAAGTGGCATCCCATATCTACCGATGAGTATGGCCAAGGGGCTGTTGCCTGACACGCACCCACAGTCCGCCGGCGCCGCGCGCTCGCTGGCACTCAAGGAATCCGATGTGGTGCTCATGATAGGAGCCCGCCTCAACTGGCTTCTGTCGCATGGCAAGGGCAAGGCCTGGGGCGATCAACCCAAGAAGTTTGTCCAGATCGATATCGAACCCAAGGAAATGGACAGCAATGTCGAGATCGCCGCGCCGGTGGTTGGCGATATCGGCTCGTGCGTTCAGGCCCTGCTCGATGGCATGGGCAAAGACTGGGGCTCACCCCCGACAAAGTGGACCGCCGCGATCAAGACCAAGGTCGAAACCAACGTCGCCCGCATGGCGCCGAGACTGCAAAACAACAACGTGCCGATGGATTACCATGGTGCACTCGGCGCACTGCGCACGATCATAAAAGAACGGCCCGATGCGATCTTGGTCAATGAGGGTGCCAACACACTCGATTTTGCCCGCAGTATCATCGACATGTACCAGCCCCGCAAACGGCTCGATGTCGGCACCTGGGGTGTCATGGGCATTGGTATGGGAACGGCAATTGCCGCAGCGGTGGAAACAGGCAAGCCCGTGCTGGCCATTGAAGGCGACAGCGCCTTTGGATTTTCGGGCATGGAGATTGAAACGATCAGCCGTTACAAGCTGCCGATCTGTGTCGTTGTCTTCAATAATGGCGGCATCTATCGGGGAACCGATGTCAACCCGTCTGGCGGTTCGGACGTTGCGACGACCGTGTTTGTCAAAGACGCCCGCTACGACAAGATGATGGAAGCATTTGGTGGCGTCGGTGTCCATGCGACCTCGCCCGATGCACTGAGCCAAGCCGTAAACGAGGCCATGGATTCTGGCAAGCCGACGCTTGTGAACGCTGTAATTGATGAAAAGTCCGGCACGGAAAGTGGCCGTATCGGCAATCTCAACCCGCAAAGTGTTGTGTCAAAAAAATAACGCCGCTGAAACGAATCAACTCGCAAAAGCAGGAACAATACAATGAGCAAAGCCCTAGAAGGTGTTCGCATTCTCGATATGACGCATGTTCAGTCGGGACCTACCTGTACCCAGCTGCTGGCTTGGTTTGGTGCTGATGTGATCAAGGTTGAACGGCCCGGCGTCGGTGATGCCACCCGCGGCCAGCTGAGGGATATACCCGACGTTGATAGTCTCTATTTCACGATGCTTAACCACAACAAGCGCAGCGTGACCCTTAATACCAAGACTGAAGCCGGCAAAGACATTTTCACCAGGCTCATCGAAGAATGCGATGTGATGGTCGAAAACTTTGCCCCAGGCGCAATCGACCGCATGGGTTTTCCCTGGGAGAGGATCCAGGAAATTAATCCGCGCATGATCTATGCCTCGGTCAAAGGTTTTGGACCGGGCCCCTACGAGGATTGCAAGGTCTATGAGAATGTCGCCCAATGCACCGGCGGCGCGGCGTCCACCACGGGATTTCGCGACGGCCCGCCCTTGGTGACCGGCGCGCAGATTGGTGATTCCGGCACCGGGCTACATCTGGCGTTCGGCATCGTGACCGCGCTCTATCACCGCGAAACATCGGGTAAGGGACAACGCGTCGAATGCTCCATGCAAGACGGCGTACTCAATCTTGCCCGCGTAAAGTTGCGCGACCAGCAGCGTCTCGCCCATGGTCCGTTGGAGGAGTACAGCCAGTTCGGTCAGGGGATTAAGTTTGGTGAGGCGACGCCGCGGGCTGGCAACGATTCGGGCGGCGGACAGCCGGGTTGGATCGTGAAATGTAAAGGGTGGGAGACCGACCCCAACGCCTATGTCTACTTCATCACACAGGCAGCCGTCTGGGGCAGTATCTGTGATTTGATTGGCAAGCCGGAATGGAAGGAAGACCCTGGCTACGCGAAGCCGAATGCCCGTCTCGACAAAATCAAGGCAATCTTCGAAGCCATTGAGGAATGGACCATGACGCTCGACAAGCTTGAGGTAATGAAATTATGCAACCCGCTCAACATTCCGTGCGGCCCAATTCTGTCGATGAAGGAACTGGCGGAAGAACCGTCGTTGCGCGAAACGGGCACGATTGTTGAGGTTGATCATCCGAAGCGTGGCAAATACCTGACGGTTGGCAATCCCGTGAAGCTCTCCGACTCTCCTTCCGAGGTAGAGAGATCACCGCTGCTGGGCGAGCATACGGATGAAATCTTGAAGACAGTGGTCGGCTACGATGACGACGAAATCGCGGCGGCGCGCGCCGAAGGGGCGGTTTAACAGCCTGCCAACGGGAGCGAGGCCGTGAAGATTTGTATCTATGGTGCCGGGGCCATCGGTGGCTACCTGGGTGTTCAGTTAGCACTTTCGGGCGCCGAGGTGTCCTTGATTGCCCGCGGCCGCCACCTGGAAGCCATGCGCAGCGATGGGCTGCGCTTGCGTATTGACGGCGAGACCCGGACCGTGCGTCCGTTCTGCACCGACGATCCGGCTGAGCTTGGTCCTCAGGACTTTGTCATCATGGCTCTCAAAGCCCAATCCCTGACGGCTGTCGCCGAACTGGTACCGACCCTATTCAACGACGACACCGCCGTTGTCACGGCACAAAACGGCATACCCTGGTGGTACTTTCATAAACTCGCCGGTCCGTGGGAAGGCCGGCGGGTGGAAAGCGTCGACCCGGGAGGCCGTTTGTGGGACAACATCGGCCCAGAACGGGTTGTCGGCTGCGTCGCCTATGCTTCCTTGGAGGTCAGCGAGCCCGGCGTCATCACGCATGCCGCGGGCAACCGCTTCTTGCTCGGCGAGCCCGACGGCGCCGCCTCGCAACGGACCCGGCGACTGAGCGAGGCGCTTGAGGGGGCCGGCTTCGCTTCGCCCGTACTCGACGACATCCGTAGCGCAATATGGGAAAAGTTATGGGGCAACGCGCCGCTCAACCCGGTCAGCGCCCTGACCCTCGCCACCGCCGACGTGATGGTCGACGACGACAATATCCGTCCCGTCCTCGTCGCCATCATGACCGAGGTGCGGGCGGTGGCCGAGCAATTCGGCGTTACCTTTGACGGCGCGATTGAAACCCGCATCGAGCGCGCCGGCATCATCGGTGCCCACAAGACATCCATGCTGCAGGACCTGGAAGCCGGCCGGCCGATGGAGATCGAAGCCCTGGGTGGCGCCATCGTCGAATTGGGCCGCCTGGTCGACGTCACCACTCCGTCCTTGGATACCGTCTTGGGACTGCTCCGCCTGCGCCAACGCACCGCACTTAATACCAAGGATCAATGGTAATGATCCTTGGTATCACACCCGGTGGCGCCACCAAGCCTTCTCATTGATTGAGAATACCGGCCGATAGTGCCGGATCTTGCGCGCCTCGACGACGATCTTCACCTGATTGTCTAGGACATAGGGCTTATCCTTAAGGAACACGACCAAGATGGCGTGACCGACCTTGAGGTTCATGTCCTTCACCGCCACCACCCGCAGGGTCTTGGCATCGAACCCCAGGCGTTTGAGCGACATGAACTTGGTGATGGCATAGTCCTCGCAGTCCCCGAAGCGTGCCATGAACTCGCCCGGGGTGGCCCAGTAGTCTTTTTTCCCCCAGTTCGTCTTATCGACGATGTATTTGGCTTTGTTCATGTGCTTGTTGACGGCCTTAAGCTGGGCCAGCTTGTCCTTGCCCTTTAGGCTATCGAGGAACTTCGTCCACTCGTCGTAATGGCATTTGTTGAACTTCTTGGCGTCGCAGCTCCCTGTCCCCTGCTTGACCTTTTCCTTGGAATAGCGGCCCATCGCCGCGTTCCACTTCTTGAACGGCTTCAGGTTGGTAGATTGCGTCTCCTTGCTGTTGAAGAAGCTGGGGGTGGCCGGTTTTCTCTTCTTCTTCGCCGCCATGGCCAGGTCGACGGCAACCAGCGCGAAGGCCCCGACGAGGACCATCCCCATCACAGCACGCCAGTTCCACCGTTCCAAAAACCGCGTCATGGATGCCGTTTCCGCCTCCGTCCTCGAGCCCGTAAGAAGTCCCCCATAATAGCGAATTTACCTCCGGTCGGCAAGGAAAACGGCCCCAATATCAACGAGATGTGATCATTTCGGGCGACGTTTGTCGGAGCCTCCCTCGGGGTGCCGCCACATTCTTGCTTGCGTCGCGGGAGTGATACCGTAAGAATTCCGCAACCGAACGCGCATTTTTCCCAGAGGAGGGTCGCATGGTGGAGCCGGAGACATCGGAGGCAACCGCGGCCAGCGGGACGGACGGAGGCAAGACTCCAAGAAAGGTCAACTGGGTCGTGGTCGGTGCTGCCGTCGGCCTTGTGGTATTGGCCGTCGGCGCGATCTTATTCTCTTTCCGCTTCGTCGAGGACGAACGTAAGCGCGAGATGCAGGCGTGGCAAATCCGCCTTGGCATCGTTGCCGACAGCCGCGCCGCGGCCATCGACGAGTGGATCGACCGCAACTTCGCCGCCCTCAGAGAACTGACCGAAAACGCGTCTCTGCAGCTCTACATGACAGAACTGGAACTGAGCGAAGGCGACAAGGACGCTGTCACCGACGAGGCCGCGCAGGCCACGTACCTGCGTAATCTTCTGGTGGCGTCGGCCGACCGCACCGGTTTCGTACCTCCACCGAGTGCCGGCGAGATCAACGCCAACATCGAAAAGGCGGGTGTCGCCGGGCTGGGACTTGCCGATAAGGACGGCAAGCCTATCGTCTCAACCCCCCAGATGCCGCCGCTCACCGGCAAAATACGCACCGCGGTCGCCAAGGCCCTCGACGGCGAACCAACCATCATCGACATCTACATGGGAACCACGAACCAGCCGACCATAGGCTTCGTGCTACCCGTCATCGGCATTCAGTCGGACGAGGGATCGTCAGCCATCGGTGCCGTCATTGGCGTGCGCATCATCGACCAGGACCTCTTCGAGCGCCTCGAGCAACCGGGTTCGGTGGAAAAAACCGCCGAGACATTTCTGGTGCGCTCGACGGGCACGGCGGCGCAATACCTGACACCTCTGGCCGACGGCACCCGGCCGCTGAAGCGCTCTCTCACTCTCGACACCCCGGATTTGGCGGCGGCCTTCGCTCTTGAAAAGCCCGGCGGCTTCGCCCTCAAGCGCAACTACGCCGGCGAGGAAGCCCTGGTGACCTCACGTCCTATCGCCGACCTGCCTTGGGTCTTGATGCGCACCATCACGCGAGCCGAGGCCCTGGCCGCCAGCGAGACCCGCCTCACGACCATGCTCACCGTTCTTGTATTGATCATCGTCGGCGTGGCGGTGACCATTATCGCGGTATGGCGGCACGGCACTTCGGTACGCTCTGCCGAAGCGGCTGAACGCTTCCGAATCTCGTCGGAGCGATTCGAGAACATGTCCAAGTTCATGCGCCTGGTAACTGACAGCCAGCCTAACTCCATCGTCGCGGTCGATGGCACCACCACCTATACCTTCGCCAACCTGCCGGCGGCGGCGGAGGGCGGCATCGCACCCGAGGACATGTTCGGCAAAACCATGGCCAGCGTCATGGGACCGGTAAAGGCGAAGGCCCTCGCCCAGGTTAACGACGTCGTCCTGCGCGAATTCGAGGCCTTTGAGGAGCAGCAGCTCGAGGATTCGCGGGATCGCGCCCGCAAGTCGGAGATGCACACCTTTGGAGAGGACGACGACGACGATATCCAGGTGATCAAGTCGGACCACATCCCGCTGCGCGGTGACCGCGATCACCCGCCGGGCGTCCTCATGGTCCTCTCGGACCTCACCGAGCTGACCACCGAGAGACGGCGCAACGAATTTATGACACGCCAGCTTATCAATACGATCGTTAGTGTTATCGACCGACGGGACCCCTTCTCGGCCCACGATTCGACCCGCACCGCCGAGGTGGCGCGCTGCATCGCCAAAGAAATGGAACTGCCCGTGATCGACGTCAAGACGGTCGATATCGCAGCCAGCTTGATGAGTCTGGGCAAGATTTTCATTCCCACCGAGGTACTGAGCAAAGGCTCGGACGCCATGACGCCCGAGGAGCGGCAAATGATCATCGGCACCCTCGGCATCAGTGCCGACCTCTTGGAAGACGTGCCATTCGACGGGCCGGTCGTACAGACCATCCGCCAGTTGGACGAGAAGTGGGACGGCAGCGGTCCCCTGGGGACGGCCGGCGACGAGATCCTGTTGACGGCCAGGATCGTCAACGTGGCCTACATGTTCGTGCGCAAGGTAAGCGCCCGCGCCCACCGCGAGGGTATGACCTTCGACGAAGTCTCCAACCTGCTGCTTCGGGAAACGGGCATCACATACGACCGTCGGCCGGTGTCGGCGCTAATCAACTACTTGGATAATCGGAACGGCGTCGAAACCTGGGCTCATTTCCGCGACCGGCCCGAGGGAACCGCAGCCTGACGCCAAGCGGGCTGGGATAAGTCTCTCAAATATAAACCACCCCCACCCTTGACGGGTGGGGGGTGGTAAATATCACACGATAATGGTGTCGCGCGCGCGGCCTATTACATGGCACTTGCATCGATGGTGATGTTGATAGTCGCCGCGCCGTCGTCGCTCACCTGGTAGCCACCACCGGCGTCCTCATCGTTCCTGATTTCCTCATCTTCACTGTCCTTGGCGGTGAAGCGGAAGCTGTCCGATCCAACAACACCGGCGTCCTCATCTTGGTTATAGCTGAGAAGCCCGCCATCAATATCCCCCTGGGTGAAGGTATCGCCCTCGCTAAGTTCCGCGCCGCCCAGCATGAGGGAACCGAAGTCCGGATCGTCGAGCAGGGTGAAGGTGATCTCCTCGGCCCCGTCCTCCGTATCCCCGACCGTCAAGTCGTCGCCGGTGATGGTCGCCGAGCCACCGGAGTCTACCTCCAACTCTCCGTCGCCCGAAATGACCGGAGCATAGTTAAAGCCGCCGTCGGCATCCCCGATGTCTGCCACAGTAACGGACCCGTCCGCAAACTGGATCGATTCCACGTTCGACAGGGTATCGGTACCCTCGTCTCCGTCATTATGGGTGATGCTCACCGAGCCGTCTTCTTCGATGACTACGGAGAACTCGTTGTAATCGTCGGCATAAAGCGCCTCATCGTTACCGGCGCCGCCGTCGATCACATCGTCGCCCGCGCCGCCCGAAAGAATATCGTCGCCGGCGCCGCCCTCGAGGGTATCATCGCCGACACCGCCGTACAGCTCGTCGGCACCAGAGCCGCCTTGGATATGAACGTCATCGCCGACGTCGCCGCTCACCGTGATGGTGTCGTTGCCGTCGCCGTCCCCGCTGGCGTGAATATGGACGTCGTCCTCGACATCGCCGATCACCGCGATGGTGTCGTCGCCCGAGCCGCCATGGATATGGACGTCATCGCCGACGTCACCGGTCACCGTGATGGTGTCATCGCCCGAGCCGCCCTTGACCGTGACATCGTCGCCGACGTCACCGGTCACCACGATGCTGTCATCGCCCGAGCCGCCCTTGACCTTGACATCGTCGCCGACGGCGGCGCTCACCGTGATAGCGTCATCGCCCGAGCCGCCCTTGACCGAGAGGTCATCGGCGACGGTGCCGCCCACAGTGATGGTATCGTCACCGTCGCCGCCGGTGACCCTAAGATCGTCGCCGAAAGTACCGTCCACCGTGATGGCGTCGTCGCCTGAGGTTCCTTCGACACTGACGTCGTCGTCAAAGGTGCCACTAACGTTGATTACATTGACGTCGCTGTCAGTCACCTCGATGGCGAAGGTATCGGAAGAGCTCGCACCCAAAAGATCGGTGGCCGTTACCGTCACGTTAAGGATTCCCGCATCGCCGCTATCGGGTGTCCCCGACAACTCACCGGTCGCTGTGTCGTTCGAAACCCACGAAGGCAATGGATCACCATTTTCCAACGTGGCCGAGAAGGTCATAACGTCGCCCGCGTCCACGTCCGTAAAGTTAGCCGATGCGTCATAGCTGAACGCCGTATCGGCATCAGCCAACTGGTCGGCGGCGCCGCTGCCCACCAACTCGGGCGCGTCGTTGGTTCCGGTGATCGTTACCGTTACTGTCGTCGAGGTGCCGTCGGCCGACAGCACCTCAAAGGTCTCCGTCACCTCCTGGCCGTCGGTCAGCGCATCCGCCGTCGTCGGATCAAGATCATAAGTCCAATCACCGCCCGTACCGACGCTGAAGTTGCCGTAGCTTCCCACTGTATCCGTCTGGGCCTGGAACACGCTCTCGCCAGCGTCCGCATCCGTGATCGTCAACTGACCCGAAGCCTGCTGTGCCGCGTCCGTCTCGGTCAAGGTGTCCGAACTCGTGCCGCCAATCACCGGGGCGTCGTTGGTGCCCGTGATGGTCACGGTCACCGTCGTCGAGGTGCCGTCAGCCGACAGAACATCGAAGGTCTCCGTCACCTCCTGGCCGTCGGTC
>PVBE012050175.1_pt1 | contig 14423 bp, 12 predicted proteins | sample 1631181 | NCBI WGS metagenome assembly PVBE01 (sample SAMN08397723, study PRJNA350692) | Marine metagenome, whole genome shotgun sequencing project. | isolation source: water | place: Pacific Ocean | collected 2012-04
GTAACAGCAACATCTTTAACAACTAATACTATCACGGCCAATGGTTCAAATGCAGGTATCAGCATCCAACCAAGCGGAACAGGCCAGGTTCTATTGGGTGCCTTAAGATTAGACGGCACAACTTTGGACACAGATGATTCCTCAAAAATTACTATGGCCGAAGAAGTCGACTTCACAGGCGCAGTAAATTTAGCAGGCGGCCATTTGATCACTGGTGATAACAGAATATCTTACGCCGCGGTAAGTGCAGGAATATCAAGTTTCTTAGATTTCACTGTCACACAGTTTTCACAAAGCAACAATTTGGTTTTAAGCAGTGTTAAAAGTATCAACATGTTCCTGGACTCCAATGGTGGCGACACAGGACAGGCGTTCAGGATATACAACAACACCAATCCTGATGGTTCACCAACAGAAAACACATACATTTTTAAAGTAGACGAAAGCGGTGATCTGTATGTTACAGGAGATACCAGCATAACTGGTGCAACAACAATAGCAGGCGCATTAACAGCAACATCGTTAACAACAAATACAATAGCATCTAATGGATCAAATGCAGAATTAAGTATACAGCCAAGTGGTACTGGTGATGTTTTAATAAGTGCATTAAGAATTAATGGTACTACACTTGACAGTTCAGACTCAACAAAAATTACAATAGCAGAAGCAGTAGATATTACTGGCAACACTTCCTTAGGTGGAACACTAGGAGTAACTGGTCTAACAACTTTATCAGGATCTTTCCGAAAAGCAGTACACACGTTCACAGGTGACGACGCCATAACGCAGGCAGAACACGCAGGAAGATTATTATTGCTTGGAGAGGTTGGTGGAAACGCAAACGTAACTCTTACACTACCAGATGCTACAGGAACTGGAGACGTGTACGAATTTGTAGTTACTGTGCATATGGCATCTAATTCATATAAAATACAGGCACCAGATGCAGACAACACAATAACTGGACAAGTACAATACTTAGACGAAGACGGAACAGCAGTAACATCTTATCCTACAGTAGCGGCATCAGATACAATTACTTTAAATGGCGGTACACAGGGTGGATTAGTTGGAGATACATTAACACTAATTGATATTGCCGCTGACAAATGGATGGTTAAAGGACTTATGAGAGTATCAGCAGGTGCCAACCCATCAACACCATTTACTGCGGCAGTGAGTTAATAGATGAGATATAAAGAAATAGATATTAATATAAAAGCAATTCCAGATGCAGAAGATGAAGCACTTTTAAATCAATTAATTGGTGCAAAAAAGGCAACTGTTTCAACAGACACAGAAGAAAAACCTGCAGACGATAATTCAGATAATCCAGGGAAGGTTGCATCAGATGATCCTAATACTAAACCACCTATGTATCCTATGCAACAAGAATTAGAATTAAAGAAAAAAGATGCAGGAAAAGATTTAGCACATTTTGACAACATAGTACAAGATGCTGACGAACAAGCAGAAGACGAAATGGCACGAAGAGATGGTCCTTTAGTGCAGGCTCCGGAAACAATGAGTGGTGACGATCAACCAGGTGTTCCTAGCCAAATGAAAAATAAACAGCCAAAGAACGAAAGTGAATTTGTACAAAGACTAAAAACATTATCCGGCCAAAATTAAGGAGCGTAAATGGCATTTAGAAAACTAGTAGGTTCATACAAAGATTACGATTTATCCACACACGTTATCGAAGACGGTTATCTAGCAGTAGATGTTGATACTGGAAGTCTACGTATTGGTGACGGTGTTACAGCAGGTGGTACAGAAGTAAGTACAAGCGGTGGATCTTCAAGTAGTTTAGGTGATCTTACTGCAACAGGTTCTACTTTATCTGCACCATCAGACGGAGATTTAACTTTAACAACTGCTGGATCAGGAGTTGTTTTAGTAGATGATACTTTTAAAATAGGTTCTGGAGCAAGTGTAACAACAATATTAGATGAAGATAATATGAGTTCTGATAGTGCAACAGCACTAGCAACTCAACAAAGTATTAAAAAATATGTTGATGATAATGCAGGAGGCGGTACAGGAGATGTTTCATTTGTTGGAGCAACTATTTCAGCACCATCGAATGCACCTTTAACACTTGTATCATCTGGAGCGGCAGTACAAATCGAAGGATTAAGTGTTGCAGGAAATGTTATTAGTACAACAGATTCAAGTTCGGGAGTTGAAATAACAGGCAATTTAATACCAAGTGCTAATGGTGTGTATCAACTTGGAAGTAGTTCTCGTAGATGGCAAACAGCATATCTATCTGCAGAAACACTAGATATTGGAGGTGCTACTATTTCATCAGATGGTACAGGAACCATAGAGATAGCGGCTACAGGAGCAACACTTCCAACAGGTAGTAAAGTTCAAAACAATCCTATATCAATTTTAGGTGCAACTGGTAAAACTGCGGCAAGACCGATACAAAATGTAAAAGTATTTGTAAGTGATGGAAGCACTGAATATACTGATACGCAGTTATTAGACGACCAAACTGCAGATTTAACACTAGAATTCAATGCTACTGTAGAAACTATACCTGTATTCACAGAAGCAGAGCAAAATTTCACACTATCAAACGGGACTTCTTTAACTGATCAAGTAACTGATGTTACCCTGTTTCAATTTTAAAAACACGCAATAAATACACTTGTTAATAGGATATCCATCCGGTAAGTGCAAGAAGACCGGGGACAGAACGAAAACGATATGGCAGATAAAACACCGGTACGAGTAGTCTTTAATTCATCTAGCGTGGCCACAGGATTGGCCGAATTTCAATCAGGAGAAACAATTCCTGTAGCAAATGGTGGTACGGGTTTAAGTTCAATTGGTTCAGCAGGACAGATAATAAAAGTTAATGCGGCAGGAACTGCTCTTGAATTTGGTGCTGAAGGTGACCTTTCAATTACTAATTTAGTTGCACCCACAAATGCTGATTTAAGCATGACTACATCGGGTACAGGAAACATTATATTAAATGATTTAACAATAGCAGATAACAGTATTTCAACTAACCGGTCCAACGATGATTTAAAAATAAATGCTAGTGGATCAGGTACAGTAGTTTTAGAAAATTTAAAAGTTGGAACCAGTGGAGCAACAGTTACAACTATACTTGATGAAGATGACCTGTCTACTGATAGTGCTACATCACTTGCTACTCAACAATCAGTAAAAGCATACGTTGATTCGCAAGTTAGTTCAGTAAGCACAACTGCAATCAGTCAAAATAATAGTAATGTAACAGTTGCAGATAGCGGCACAGGAAACGTTACAATTGAAGTAGACGGAACAGATAGAATCACAACAGTAGCGGCTACTACAACAACTGCCACAGGGCACAGCCTAGTAATTGGTGCAAGTAGTACCACAGTTGGTGGAAAAATAAAATTTTTAGAAGGTACTGACAATGGTACAAACGGAGTAACATTAATAGGAGCGGCTTCTACAGCAGATGTAGATGTTATTTTGCCTGCCGCGGCAGATACCTTAGTAGGTAAAGCAACAACAGATACATTAACAAATAAATCAATTGATTTAGGTGGCAATACTTTAACAGGATCATTAGCAGAATTTAATAGTGCTTTACAAAGTGACAGTTTTGTTTCTTTAACAGGAAGTGAAACATTAACAAATAAAACATTAACAACTCCAACAATAAGTGCACCTACAATAACAGGCACTGCTACAATAGGAGCAGTAACTACAAACGCAATTACATCTAATGGTTCTAATGCTGATATTTCAATACAACCAAGTGGTACTGGTGATGTTTTAATAAGTGCATTAAGAGTAAATGGTACAACATTAGACAGTTCAGACTCAACAAAAATTACAATAGCAGAAGCACTTGATGTAACAGGTGCAGTTACTATTACAAGTGGAACAATTACAGGAATAACAGATTTAGCAGTTGCAGATGGAGGTACTGGTGCAAGTTCACTTACCGACGGCGGTATATTATTAGGATCAGGTACAAGTGCTATCACAGCCATGACTGCTTTAGGCGATGGAGAAATGATTGTTGGTGACGGATCAGGTGATCCTGTTGCTGAAAGTGGAGCAACGTTACGTACATCAATTGGAGTTGGTACTGGAGACAGTCCACAATTTACAGGAATAGAATTAGGACACGCAACAGATACAACAATTACTAGAGCAAGTTCTGGTGATTTAAACGTTGAAGGAAATTTAATTTATAGAGCAGGAGGTACAGACGTACCAGTTGCAGATGGTGGTACAGGTGCAAGTTCATTATCTGATAACGCAGTTCTAACAGGAACAGGTACATCAGCGATAACAGCAGAAGGAAACTTATCTTTTGACGGTAGTACCCTTGCTGTAACGGGTGCTGTAACAATATCAGGTAATTTAACAGTTAGTGGTGACACAACAACTGTTAGTTCAACGAATACTACAATCGAAGATAATATTTTAGAATTAAACACCGGTATCTCAGCCTCATACAACGATGCAGGTATAATAATTGAAAGAGGAACTACAGGTGATAATGCCGCAATAGTTTGGGATGAATCAGCAGATCAGTTTGTATTAGGTACTACAACTGCTTCAGCAGGAGACAAATCAAGTGGTATCACAATTACCGCTGGAAGTTTAAAAGTTGCAGGATTAACAACAAGCACAATAACAGCAAGTGGTATTGTAAAAACAGATGACACTACTGAAGCAACTACTACAACTGACGGTTCACTACAAACTGATGGTGGATTATCTGTAGCAAAAGACGCTGTTATAGGTGATGACCTTAAATTATTAAGTGACTCTGCTGTATTAAGTTTTGGTGGAGATTCAGATACAACTTTAACTCATACAGATGGCACAGGATTAACTTTAAACAGTACAAACAAATTAACATTTGGCGACGTCGCAACATTTATACATCAATCTTCAGATGGTGTAATGACAATAGACGGCGAAGCAACAATTGATCTTAATGCTTCAACTGCCGTTCTTGTCAGCAACGATTTAAAATTAAACAGTGATGCCGCTGTTTTAGGTTTTGGTGTTAACAACGAAATAACATTAACACACGTACACGACACTGGTTTATTATTACAAGATTCAGGTGGAACACCTACTTTACAATTACATGATGCAAATGAATCTATTGCTTCTGATGGAAGCAAAGTTATTATAACATCAGGTGGTACATCATTTAGTTTACCAACAGCAGACGGAGATGAAAATCAAGCATTAATTACAGACGGAGCAGGTACATTATCTTTTGGAACAGTTGGCTCTTTATCTGCTAGTGATGATTCAGCGGCGTCAGTAGTTAGCAATAAACGTATTACATCAACGGCTAGAACAATTGATGCATTTGGTGAAACATATCAGGATAGTGTTTTATACTATGTAGTAACAAGTGATCATCATTTAGATGTAGTAAATTTACAAAAAGTATCTTTATGTCATAATGACACCGGTCCTTTTATATCTAATGGTGGTGTACAAAGTGGTACAGGAACTATGACAACATTCTCAGCAGAAAGTTCAAATAACATAATAAGATTAAAAGCGGCTAGTTCAAATGCAGTAGGAGGAAATGTTTCATTTTATAAATTTGGACTTGGAGATAATACATCAACAGGAACATCAGGAAATGTTATTATAAGTCAAAATACAGATGTTGATTCAGCAAGTGAATCGATTGTAAGTTTTGCTCATGGAACATATAGAGGTGCAAAATTATTTGTATCTGTTAATAATAGTGCAAAAACAGAAGTATCAAATTTTGAGGCACTAGTAGTACATGACGGAACAGAAGCATTTATTTCACAAGGTAATGCAGTTAATAGTGGAAATAATGATTTATTACTTTTAACAGCGGCTATAGATGGAAGTAATGTTGTAATTTCAGGTGCTGGTTTAGAACCAAATTTAAGAGTAACTGTTCATGCAATTATGTTAAAAGATACAATGACTGCAAATTCCGGAAGTTATAACAATGCAGAAGCAATAGCACCAGTAACTATATCTTCAACTGCTACTGAATTTGATACACTAGAAGAAAAAACAACAAACGGTGCTGTTTATTATTTTGTTAGTAAAAATGCTACTGAAGGTGAATATGCTATTAATGAAATAGTTGTAGCAATAGGCAGTAACAATATTACTCATGCAAATACAGGATTCATAAGCACAAAAGGCACTAATCAGATAGAAGTAACTACAGAATTTAAAGACGATACAGAATTACAAGGCGCAATTAAATTAGCATCCACATCTGGTGGTTCAACTACTGTAAGTGCCTATATGATTAAACTACACGCTAGTTAATAAATACAGTATATTAATATAAACAACAACAATCATGAGGGATAATGAACCATGACAACACGTAACTTTAGAGTTAATAATGGATTAGAAGTAGGTGATATTACAATATCAGCATCGGCTAACACCATTGTAGGAATGGCGACAGGCGCACCATCATCAGACGGTGACGCGGCCAACAAAAAATATGTTGATGACCAAGCGTCAGCGACATTAACATACACTAACAAAACATTAACAGCACCAAAAATAGCAGATGCAGGATATATTGCTGATGCTAACGGAAATGAGTTAATTATATTTCAAACAACTGGTTCGGCAGTTAATGAATTAGAAGTAACAAATGGCGCATCAGGAAACATGCCAATTCTAGGATCAAGCGGAGAAACAAACATTGGAATAGCAATTACTCCTAATGGAACTGGAGACATCAACTTGAACGCTGGTTCAGACGTAAACATACCAGCCAACAAAGGCTTAACATTTGGTGATGATGGTGAAAAAATTGAAGGTGATGGTACAGACTTAACTATTGCTTCTTCAGGACTATGCACTATCACAGCAACTGGCGAAACTGTTATTACAAATAACATGAGAGTAAAAGGTGACTTTACTGTAGACGGAACAAACACAGTTATTAACACAACTTCAATTGAAGTTGAAGATAATATTATTGCTGTTAACAGAAACATTTCTGCCAATTCAGGTATGCCTTCTTATTCAGGATTAAAAGTAAACAGAGGTCAAACTTCAAGTGCGACTGAAGAAGATCTTTTCTGGGTATGGGATGAAGGATTTGCAGATGACGGTACAACAATTCACGGAAATGCAGGTGGTGCCTTTACAGCATTAAGAGCATCAACAGGTGCAGATAACTTATCTGAAATTACATCAACTGAAACAAATCTTGTTGACGTAAGATGTAATGTAGTACATGCATTATCAACTTCTGCTCAATACGCGGACGTTGCTGAGCGTTTCGAAGCAGACGCTCCTATGGCAGAAGGTGCAGTAGTTGAAGTAGGTGGAGATGCAGAAATTACAGAAACAACTTCAGAAATGTCTGAAAATGTTTTTGGTGTAGTTTCTACTCAACCAGCATATGCTATGAACGCAGGTGCAGGTAACAACGACTCACATCCATTTGTTGCAATGACAGGACGAACTCCAGTTAGAGTAACAGGTGCAGTAGTTAAAGGTCAAAGACTAGTTAGTTCATCAATAAAAGGGTGTGCTAGAGCAGTAGCGACAGGCGAATCAATTTCACCATTTAACGTTATTGGTAGAGCATTAGAAAACTCAACAGACGCAGGTATCAAATTGGTAAACTGTGCAGTGAGAACTAACAACTAATAAATATTCATACTTTTTAGTAGATCAAAAGGCGGCTTTCGGGTCGCCTTTTTTTTTAGATTTCCCAATAAATACGTACATATGTTTAAAGTAGGAAAAAACATCACCATTAATGCAGACACCTATTTGGAATTCAAAGGCCATAATGATGCCGGAGAAGAAATCAGAATAGGTTCAATCAAAGGTAGCATGAAGGACCGCAAAAAGGGTGCGGATCAGAGTCGTATCGAGATTATTGGTCGAAAGGACGGACAGCATAAACCACTACTAGTAATAGCGAACAATGCTATCTACGCTCACCACAATGTGCCATTATGCTTACAGAACACAGGCGGCAAGAAGACTTTCTTATCAGGTAAGTCAAGCACAAAAAGACACATTGATCTACCAGATGCAAACGGAACATTAATGATAAATGATTCTGGCAAAGTAATGGCATCTGATTTGCCTACAAGTGATCCTAATAATCAAGGTCAACTTTGGAACGATAACGGTACTGTTAAAATAAGTGCTGGTTAAACAATTAAATCTAATATAGTTTGTAATTTACCTTTTATACTTTTATTATTCAAAGTATTTCTTAAACCACCATGTAGGTTTTTAGGCCAGCATTCAAAAGCACACCAACAATATCCTGAATGTTCTTTATTTAATTTTGGAATAAATTCTCCATCAATTGCTATAAGATATGTGTGAAAGAAAAACTTTTGATCATTTGATGTAAAAAGTTCTAAAGGAATTACTTTTTTAAAAGTTGGAGTACTGCCAACTTCTTCATCTATTTCTCTTTTTAATCCCTCAAATGCAGACTCTGTAAATCGTGCTTGGCCGCCTACTAATCCCCATGTTCCTTGTGTTTTAACATCTGTCCTTTGTAAAAACAAAAAACGTTTAGTACTTGTAGAATAAAACAAAGCACCAGAACAAATAATATTTTCTTTCATTACTATAATTTAGTGAAATAAATTACGGAGTTGTTGCGTCTTGACCTGAAGCATCGTCATTTGCAATATAACCACCATCTAATACGATTGTCCAATTACCAGCGGTATATATTCCTTCATAACTTTTTACCCATTCTGTACCATTAAACCTATATTGTATTCCTGTGTTAGAATTGGTAACGTAATGTAACGTAGAATCTGGATTACTTGCATCAAATACTTTAATCCATTTTGATTCTGACATGCTATATTGGATAATATCTCCAACATCTGCAACTAAACTTCCCCAAGTTGAACTTTGTACTGTTGCTGTAGAATCACCAAGTTCGTCAATAATTAAATATCTATCTCCGTCTCCTATATTTTCAGGTGCATATGTAAGAGGATTAATTATTTTTTTCACCGCTGTAAGAGTGTTTGCAGGAATAGTATCATCGTCTGCTGAGTATAATAAAATTGTGTCGTCTAAACTAGTTGTTGAAATAGTTCCTACAATTTCATTACCTGTTGGTTGCATTAATCTAATTTGGCTAGTACCGTTTCTAACTTTGCCATACTGATCTAAAAGTACTTTCCAGTTAACTGGTGGACCAAATGTTTCAAATGGGTCTGCAAGTCCTGGGTCGTTTGCACCTGTATAATACCCAGCGCCGCCTGATTTAACATTTACTCCTGTTGTTCCTAATAACCTTAAGTGGTTTCCTGTTACTAATAATCCAAAATTATTTGGTGTAATAAAACTTTGAGATATAAGTGGTCCACTAATCAACCCTTTATTAATTCCGCCGTCATCGTCATATATGCTCATAATAATTTTTTGTACAACACCAAGTTTTTTAACCTTAACAGGAGGTGATAACCATATTGGCATTGTAAAAGTCATTGTAGCAACATCAATTTCTGTATCTGCTCCTACAGGTATAGTTCTCGAACTAAATGTTATATTTGTCAATTCAACATAACTTAAACTTGTCCAATCAATATAGTTGTCGGATTTTTGTATTTCAAAATCTGGATTGAACAAATAAAGTATTTGCTCTAAAATTTGTAATTTTTGATCTGTGTTTGAACTATAAATGTCTGCTGTTACTTCTAATCTAAAAGGTGATGGCATTACTTTTTCTACAGTATATCCAGCACCTAGTTTATTACTATATGTACCGTCGTCTAAAACATCTCTTTCTCTAAGATGTTGTTTTTCAACGTGATAAGGATTTTGCATTCTTTCCCTATCGTAGTTTAATTCTCTAATATAACAAGCAATTTTTGGTGCATAATTTAAAGCATTTTCACTATTGTTTCTGATTATGTTTGCAACCTGCCTAGTTGGATCTCCATAAACAACAGGTACAGGACGTAGTGCAATTTGATCATCTTTTCCTCTACCAGTTTCAACACTAAAATTGTTTAGTATTCTCATAAACTGAGTTAAGAACCTACGTACTTGTCCTGAATAAAAATGTAACATTAATTGTCAGCCTTTGGTTTTAATGCGTTTTCTAATGACTGTCTTTGATCCACTGTTAAACCATTAGTTGTTATTGTTCCTGATCTATTAACAAATCCAGTTTTTTGCGTTGATCTTGTGTCATTGTTACTCATGTTTATCCTCACTGAATCTTCTATCTTAACCCATCTGGTTCCGTCATATCTAAATAATCTATTCGGTAAGTAATCTGTTCTCAAGAAATAATCTCCTTTATCAACATTTGCATTTGGAAAAGATATTCCAAAACCTGCAGGATTTCCATTAGGTGCAACACCGTCACCGTCTAAATAGAAACCATAATGACTTGAAGCCGGCGTATCTATTGTAGCATTAATTGGTTTATCTGTAGCAATTCTTTCTGTTGAATTTACATTGTCTGTTCTAATATTTCCTCTTTCATCAATCGGTGCAACATAGTATTGTTTGTAATTAAATCCTGATTTAGGTGCATCTTCTTCTGCTTGTGCTAAAACTTGATCACTTATATCTTTTTCTCTATTATAAGTTGACATATAATTTGCTAATGATCCTTCTGTTGTAGCATCACCAATTATATCTCTGAATTCTTGTGAGTCAACCATTGATTTAAGTTTTAATCTTAACAAATGTGGCCACCATGTTTGTGAAAATCCTTCTGCCGCTCTGTTTACATCTTCAATAACATAATATCTTTTTAGTGCAATTGGTATTGATTCATCTAAACTATAGTCTTCTTTCATGTGTGGAAATTCAATTACATCACCACTCATGGGTTTTCTACCTAATCTTTCAACTACATCATTCATATGTACAGTTAAAAACAAAGTATCGTTTTGTAAAAACATACCAAACTGACTTAAATTGAAGTCTATATCTTGAACATTATAAATTCCACGTATTGTGTATATGTCAGCATCGTATTTTCTATCTCTGTTTTCTAAAAATAGTAAATCTTGTATGGTTCTTTCATTTAAACTATCTCCAGAATACTGTGGTTGTGTAGGAGATGCTGGCCCATCTTTGTTTGTGGAACTTTGATCATAAGGTCCTATGTATTTGTGGAAGTGTAAATCAGTACCTCCCACTGTAAACATCTCACGAATGTTCCGATCAAAGAATTTATAGTCATTGCCTTTTTCTGGCTTAAAAATGGATAATCTTGGCATATCATACATATTTATTGCATACATCAAACCTATAAATATGTGTATGTCAGAACTTCAAACAGGTCAACAGGAAATATTTGATTACGTAAAGAATAATCTCGGTGAGGGTATGATTGACGTAGAATTAGACCCAAAACACTATCAAACGGCCCTAACTAGAGCAATAGATAGATATAGACAACGTTCATCAAATGCTGTTGAAGAATCTTATGCTTTTTTAGAATTACAAGAAAATCAAAACACATATATTTTACCAGATGAAGTTATAAACGTAAGAAGATTACATAGAAGAACCGTAGGTTCCAGGACTGAAGGCGGCGAAGGTGGTACATTGTTTGAACCATTCAATTTAGCCTACACTAACACATATTTGTTAAGAGCAGGTGCTACAGGTGGTTTAGCCACTTACTTTGCATTTGCTTCTTATCAAGAGTTGGTAGGTAAAATGTTTGGTTCATTCATACAATTCCATTTTGATGTAGCAACAAAAAAATTAACAATTACTCAACGTCCAAGAGCAGACAACGAAACTATTTTAATGCATACAGATAATTTTAGACCTGATATTACATTGTTCAAAGATATCTACTCTAAACCTTGGATAAGAGATTACGCTTTAGCAGTATCAAAAACTATGCTAGGCGAAGCAAGAGGTAAGTTTAATACTATTGCAGGACCACAAGGTGGTACTACATTAAATGGTGCAGAACTTAAACAGCAAGGACTTGCTGAAATGGAAAGACTTGATAACGAAATTGGAAATTTTGCAGAAGGTGGCTCTCCACACAGTTTTGTTATTGGTTAATTCACAATAATATCATTTTAAATAACACGATATGAAAAATGCAGATCGTTATAAAAAATATTCTGAATGTGGTATTGACGACCTAGAACAAATTGTCAACGATTTAGAAAATATGTCTATTAATGCTTTAAAAAATAAAAAATTAGACATACGTAAAACTATTCTAGGTTCTGTTATTGAAGCAAAAAAAGAGATTGAAAAACGCTTAAAAAAATAGTATAATCAATTAATGTTAATAGGAATAGTAGGCCTAATGGGATCTGGTAAAGATACTGTCGCTGAACATCTTGTAGAATATCATGGATTTAAACGTGATAGTTTTGCAAAAAGTTTAAAAGATGCAGTAGCATCAATGTTTAATTGGGATAGAAAACTTCTAGAAGGTAGTACTAAAAAAAGTAGAGAATGGCGTGAACAGCCCGATGCTTTTTGGAGTGAACGTTTTGGTAAAGAAGTTACACCTAGATGGGTTTTACAACAATTTGGAACTGAAATAATGCGTGGTCAAATGTATGATGCTATTTGGATAGATAGTTGTATAGGCAGATATAAAGGTGAACCAACTGTTATTTCAGATACAAGATTTATAAACGAAATTAAAACTATTAAAGCACAAGGTGGCAAAATTATATGTGTAAAAAACGGTGAACTACCTACACAAAAAGAAATGCAAGAAAAGGGTGCTCATCAATCTGAATGGGATTGGTTGAATAGTGACTTTGATTTTGTTATTGAAAATAACGGAACTAAAGAAGAACTATTTGAAAAAGTTGACGAATTATTCATCAGCAATCAAATCACCAACCCGCCAACCAAGTCTACGCACACTGCTTAATCTTTGACAATTAGCACATACAGTTTTTAAATTAGCATTATTTGTATTTCTTAAATTTCCATCTACAAAAAGTACATCTACTTGCAATTGATCTTGTGCTTTAAAACCACATAATTCACATTTAGATTTTTTATGATAACCTGATCTTTGTAATGCTGTGACGCCGCCAATTTTTAATTTTTTCTTTTTACGATTACAAGTATCGCATAATTTACGCCAGTAAATTTTCGTACCTTTTTTATATCCATAAGCTCTTGGCTTAGATTTACATTGTATACATAACGGTCTTATACCTATAATCATTATAATCGTATTTACGTCGCCTATATAGGCACCAAAATTTGTAGAATAATGTCGTAAAATGCAAATGATTACATAAATAGTTCTAGTATACGTATAAATTGCAAGGAGAATACGAAACATGGCTTTGACATCACCAGGAGTAGAAGTAAGTGTAATAAACGAAAGTTTTTATGTACCATCTGATGCGGGTACTACACCACTTTTTATAGTAGCATCATCACAAGATAAAGCACCAGGATCAGGTACTGGTACAGCGGCAGGAACAACAACTGCAAACGCCAACACAGCATACTTAATTTCCTCACAAAGAGAATTAACAGAGACTTTTGGAGATCCAAAATTTTATACAGACGTTTCAGGAAATTCATTACATGGTTACGAATTAAATGAATACGGATTACAAGCGGCTTACTCATTTTTAGGTATTGCCAACAGAGCATATGTTTTAAGAGTAAACATAGATACTGCCGAGTTAATTGGCAGTTCATTAGCTCCAACAGATGACCCAACAGATGGAACATACTGGTTTGACCTTGCATCAACTAGTTTTGGACTATTTGAATGGTCACAAACAGATCAAAAATTTACAGCAAAAACACCAACGTTGATTACATCAGTTTCTGACCTAGTAGGTAATGCATCAACAGGTGCACCTAAAACATCAATAGGTTCACAAGGTGACTATGCTATTAACACAACTCACGTTTCAAACAAAATTTACAAAAAATCATCTGGCAATGCTTGGAACCATGTAGGATCAAGTGCTTGGCACTTAACACTACCAGTTATATCGGTTGCATCAGGCACTACTGTAACTAGTGGACATACGATGCAAGTTAACGGTGTTACAGTAACACCAGGTGGAACAGCATTATCAGATGTTGCAACAGCAATAAACCTTTCAAGCGATGGTGCAGATGGTCCAACGTTAGCAGGTATTAGTGCTTCAGTTCATGCAACAACTGGAAACTTAGAAATATTCCACAACGGTCTAGGATTTGGGGATTCAACAGCTGGTTACAACACAATTAGATTTGAAGCTGGAGCATCAGGAACACTTTTAGCAGATTTAGGAATTACAGCAGGTACAAAATATGGTACTAAATTTTTACAAGACAAACATACTAACAGACCAACTTGGAAAACTGCAGATGAAAACAGACCTAATGGTTCTGTTTGGCATAAAACAACATCAGCAAACAGTGGATCAAACATTGTTGCAAAACTTTACAGTACA
>PVBE011206205.1_pt1 | contig 14422 bp, 12 predicted proteins | sample 1631181 | NCBI WGS metagenome assembly PVBE01 (sample SAMN08397723, study PRJNA350692) | Marine metagenome, whole genome shotgun sequencing project. | isolation source: water | place: Pacific Ocean | collected 2012-04
ATTCGACGAGCACCTCGATGTCGCGCGAGCGACGCGCGAGAGCGTGACCGAACCGTTTTCGCGGCTGGTCGGCCTGTGCATCGGGTCGATTGCGGGCGGTGGCAAGATATTGTTTTTCGGCAACGGCGGCAGCGCATCCGACGCACAGCACCTCGCCACCGAATTGACGGTGCGCTACAAATCCGACCGAGCCGCCATTGCCGCGATTGCGCTAACCACCGATACCTCGGCGCTTACCGCCATCGGCAACGACTTCGGCTTCGACCGGCTATTCGCCCGCCAGATCGAGGCGCTGGGTCGGCCGGGAGACGTGGCGATCGGGATTTCAACGTCGGGCCGCAGCCCCAATGTGCTCGCCGCCCTGAAACAGGCGCGCCAATCGGGGCTGGTGGCGGCGGCCTTCGGTGGCGGCGACGGGGGTGACCTGCCGGGCCTCGCCGATCCGCTGATCGTGGTGCCTTCGAAGAAGACGGCGCGAATCCAGGAAATGCATATCGCGGTAGGCCAGATGCTGTGCGGGGCGCTGGAGATCGAACTGGGGCTTGCGTGAGCGTTCCGTTTTCGGTCGCGGCTGGTCTTTTCGCGTATCGGCTCGCGGGGGCGATTGCGTCGCCGCTGCTGCGCCGCCATCTGCGCGCCCGTGCAGCCAAGGGCAAGGAAGACCCCGCGCGCCTCGGAGAGCGCCTCGGGTACCCGGCGTGGCCGCGGCCCGACGGGCCATTGATCTGGATTCACGCCGCCAGCGTCGGCGAATCGGTTGCCGTCCTGCCGCTGATGGCTCGCATCCGAAGCGACTGGCCGAGCGTGTATGTTCTGCTGACCACCGGCACGGTGACGTCGGCGGCGCTCATGGCGGAGCGTCTGCCGCCGGGCATCCTGCATCAGTATGTGCCGGTCGATCTCACACGCGCGGTGCGGCGCTTTCTCAATCATTGGCGGCCCGATCTCGCGATCTGGACCGAATCCGAGTTCTGGCCCAATACGCTGGCCGAGTTGGCGCGCCGGCAAATCCCGCGCGTGCTGGTGAACGGGCGCCTGTCTTCGGATTCGCACCAGAAATGGTCGCGCGTGCGCCCGGTGATCGTGCATCTCCTGTCCGGATTCTCGCTCTGCATCGCACAAACGCCCGATGATGGGTGGCGGCTCGAGGACCTCGGCGCCTCCAACGTGACCTGTCTCGGAAATCTGAAATTCGCTGCGCCGGCGCTGCCCGCGGATGCAACCGTACTGGCGCGCCTCGAATCGGAATTCGGTGCCCGCCCGCGCTGGCTCGCGGCCAGCACTCACCCGGGCGAAGAGGAACAGATTGCGGCGGTGCACGGCACGCTCGCGCGATCGGTTCCCGATCTCCTTACCGTGCTGGTGCCGCGCCACCCCGAGCGCGGCCCCGAGATCGCCGCCGAACTGGCCGCGCGGGGACATGGGATCGCGCGGCGCGGAGCGGGCGAAATCGTCAGTCCGGCCACCGAAATCTATCTTGCCGATACGCTCGGCGAACTTGGGCTTTGGTACCGGCTGTGCGGGATCGCCTTTGTCGGCGGGTCACTGGTCGCGCACGGGGGCCAGAATCTGCTCGAACCTGCCCGGCTCGATTGCGCGTTGATCGTCGGCCCGCACACCGAAAATTTCGCGGACATCGTTGCCGGGCTGACCGAGGCGGGCGGTGCCAGCACCGTTCCCGGACCGGACGCCCTGGCGCGCGAAGTCCTGCGCCTGCTTGAAGATGAGGCCGCGCGTGAATCGGTGGCCGCCGCGGCGCGCGCCTTCGCCACCACCGAGGACGACGTTCTCGACCGCGTCCTTGAGGTGCTTCGGCCGCACTTCGACGCGGCTCTCGCCGGCGCCGCGAATTAGAGCGGTTCCGTTTCGACCGGAGCCACGCTGACTTTTTTGTCGCTCACGGCAGCGGGCCCAAGGGTCCACGCCTGCGCGGCCGCGCCGGTCAAGCGCGGACGCGAGGGGCACTGCTGGCGCCAAAACGGCGCCGGGGTATCCAGACCGGCGCGAATTTGAGACAATACCTTGTGTTCTGCAACAATGGGCGACGCCGCGCGCGCGCCGGGCCGATATGAATCTCGTCTATCTGCTGGTAGCGGTTTTCAGCCTCGCGATCTGCTTCGGGGCGGGGCGTCTTGGGCGAGCCATGGGCGTGGTCGACTTTCCCGACGGGGAACGCAAGATTCATGCCCGCGCGACGCCTCTGGTGGGCGGGTTTGCGATCCTGGTCCCGTTCATGGCGATGGCGGTCCTGCTCGGCATCGTGACCGCCTATACGCCGCTCTATCTGGCTATTGCGGCCTCGGTCCTGACGTTCCTGTTGCTCGGATATTTCGACGACCGAACGCACCTGCCGGCTGCGGCGCGCCTTCTGGTGTCGGCGGCCGCCATGGTCGCGGTCCTGGCCGTCGTGCCGGGCTTCGAGGTGGTTTTCCTGAGATTCACCTTCATGGAGACGCCCATCCTTCTCGATGGGTACGGCGGGCTGACGGCCACGGTCTTCACCGTGCTTTGCCTCGTCGGTTTTCAGAACGCCGTCAATATGGCCGACGGAAAGAACGGCTTGGTGATGGGAATGGCGCTGGTCTGGGTGCTGGCGTTGATGGTGTACGCACCGGCCCACATGATGCCGCTGTTGATTGTATTTGCCATCGCTTTGGTGGTGACGCTGGCCTTCAATTTGCGCGGACGGTTGTTCCTGGGCGATTCCGGCACTTACGCCCTGAGCGTCGCCGTCGGCCTGACCGCCATCTACATTCACAGCGTCTCGTTCGTCACGTTTTCGAGCGACGCCGTGGCGGTTCTGTTCCTGATTCCGGTTCTCGATGTGTTGCGGCTGATGGTGTCGAGGGTGCTCAAGGGGCAATCACCGCTGCAGTCGGCCCGCGACCACTTGCATCACATCCTGCTGGTACTGATGCCGCTGCCTTCGGCCCTTGCGGTATACCTCACACTTGTGACGGCGCCGATCGTGCTGACGATACTTCTGCCGGACCTGACGCTGCTGTGGGGGGTGGGGGCAACTGTGTTTTACGCGGTGATCGTCGCCGCCAAATATCGGCTCGGCGCGCGCGTGGAAATGGCGCGCCAATAACCGCGTTCGCCGGTTCGCGAGCCGCCGCTACAGCGCCCGCGCGAGGTCGTCGGCCGCGACTCGCACCCGCACCTCGCGCCCGAGAAGATTCATCAGGATGAAAACGCGCTGGTCATCGGATGTACAGGTGATCAGTCCGGTCTGGTCGCACAGCGATCCGGCGGTGACCCGAACCGTCTCGCCAGTTTTGAAGTCGGCGTTGCGCCCCAGCCGGACATAGCCGTCCTCCGCCTCGCGGGCGCGGATTTCAGCTACGATACCGGCGTCCACCGTCGAGGGCGCGGCGCCCATGCGGACCAGATCGACCACCCCTGCGGCGGAGCGGACCGCGCGCGGAGACTGGCTCTCGAAGTCAGCCTGGACGAACAGATAGCGCGGGAACAGCGGCCGCCCGACCAGTTCGGTCTTGCGGGCGTGGCGGCGCTGTTTGCGGTAGCGCGGCAGGTAGACCTCGAAACCACGCTCCCACAAGCTGGTGCGGGCCCACAGCTCTCGTTGCGGCTGGGTGTAGGCGCAATACCACTGCATCATGACGTTTCGTCCTGAGGAAGCGTCGGCGATACTCTCAGCAGCGGTGGCGCCAGGACCCGCTCGGACGCGATTTCCGCCCGCATCGTCTCGAAGCGCCGTTGCGGCGCGCCCAGGTCCGTGACGATCACCGCATCGACGGCCCCGAGCGCCGCCAGCGCCGGCACCACCGGATACTGCAGGAAGGTGTCGTCGGGACTGCTTTCGTCGATCAGCCCGGCAATGTCGATTTCGTGGTGCAGGGCGCACAGGATCGCGATCTCGGCGAGATCGCCGCACCCTCCCAATGCCAGCCGGGTCCAGCCACGTTCCGCACACTCGCCCAGCAGCACATCCATTTCGTTCCGGGCCTGGCGGTAGAACTGTAGCGAATTGTGCAGGTACCGGGCCGTCAACCGGCTTTTTTCGACAAAGCCGTGCGGCGTGAGGTAATACGCATACCGGTTCGCCGGCACCTGGCGCGCCTTGATCCAACCCTTGCGGATGCACCGTTTGAGATAGGCATTGGTGAGCCCCAACGCGATTCCGAGTTCGCTCGCGATCGAGCGTTGCGAGCGCTGGCCGTCGCTGTGCACGGCATCGAGAAGGCCGAGCGTAATCGCGCTTTCGTCGGATTCGTCTTTGGTCGCGGCGTTGTCGGGCACCGGGCCCCTCCGCTTTTTTTCAGTCGGGGCGCCACATCGCGGGGTGGCGCCGGTGTGCAAGCCGCCGGGTCGCCGCAGCGCCCCCGGCCATATGTTCACGGCGTGAACGATAAAGCGTTCATGGTATGAACGTCAAGGGTATAATTAAGCGTCCTCAAGGGGTTGGAGCAAATTGATCAACCTTTGGGGCGGCCGCGCCGAGGATCGGGATCGTTGACAAGAATCAGGCGTGCCGCTAGGTAGATTCAGGAATCCGGGGCCGCAGAGGCGGTTGTCTGCATTCCCGGATGAACACAGGGCGAGGTCGGTCGATGCCATTACGCGGGGCCTTTGGCGCCACCCGCCGCTACCTGTTCGGGTTCGTAGCGGCCGGGATCCTGGCTGCGGTAGGGGCCCTCGTCCTCCTCGACCATTATTTCAGCGAGCGGATCCAGATCGAGCGGATTCATATCGGCACGGCGCTCGCCGGCGAGCTGCGGACCGCCGTGGCTGAAGCCGGTTGGCTTGCGTCGGCGCGACCGGAAGGGCGCGCCGCAGCCGATGCCGCCTTTAGAAAGACGCGGACCCGGCTCGAGGCCCGGTACCGCACCCTGATAGACGAGGCGGGACCGGCCGCGGGCACCTTGTCCGATGAGGGCCTGGCGTTGTTTTTTCAACCGCCGTTTGCGCTCGACTCCGGTATGAGGGGCATCCTCGCCCAATTCGACTCGTTTGCCGCCGCCGCGCCCGATGCCCGGGTCCCGTTGCTGGATTCTTTGGCCGCCGCCGCGGCGGGCCAGGCCGATACGCTGACACGCCTGGTCGCGCTCAGCACCGAAGAACACGAGGCCGGCACGCGCCGGCTCCTGTGGTATTCAGCGGTGCTGTTCGCCGCCATTGCCGCGCTGATCCTGTTCGGGGTGTTTGGCATCGTACGGCCCGCGCTCCGCACGTCGCGGCGGATTCGCAATCGCATTTCCTAGGCCCAGGTGCAGGCCGAAAGGGGGCGCGCCCGGTTCACCCAGGCGCTGGACGGATTCGACGACGGGGTCGCGATCTTCGATGCCGGCGGCCGCCTGATCTATGCTAACGACTCCTTCCGCGGCGCCTATGAAACCGACGACGACCCGTTGCTGCCCGGCACCGCTTTTGATGAATTCGTCCGCACCTTGGCGCGGCGCGGTGCGCTTCGTGGAATCGACGACACCGATGCCTGGGTCGCGCGCCAACTCGAGCGCCGCGGCGAGGCTTCGGGCCGGACCACCTGGACCTTGGCCGACGGGCGCCTTCTCGAAGTCGCCCATTACCGAACCGCGGGCGGCGAAACCGTATTCGTTCAGGCCGACGTCACCGAGCACGGCCGCCGCGACGCGGCCCGCACGGCGACCGAAATTCGTGCCCGGGCGATGCTCGATTCGGTGTTCGACGGCGTTCTCACCGTCACCCCCGACGGCATGATCGAATCCGCAAACCGCCGCGCGGAGCTTATATTCGGCCGCGCGGGTGTCGAGCTGGAGAGTCAGAATCTCTCGGCGCTCATTGCCGACAGCGAATTCAAATCGATGCTCGAAGCGGTTCGGGGCGGCGGCGAGGGCGAGGTGCGCGAGGTCGCCGGGCGGCGCGGCGACGGGCGTCTGTTCCCGCTCGAGGTCGCGCTGTCGCCGCTTGAGGACACGTGGTCGCTCGACGACCGTCGGCGTGCCCGGCGCACCAGCTACATCGCAACCTTGCGTGACATCAGCCGTCAGAAGGAACTGGCGGCACAGTTGCAGCAGGCCCAGAAGATGGAGGCGATCGGCACGCTGGCGGGCGGCATCGCTCACGATTTTAACAACATTCTCTCAATCATTCTCGGCTACGGCAGCCTGTTGCAGGAGCAGTCCGGCGAGGGGGAATCCGGCGAAAACGTCGCCATGGTGATGCAGGCGGCGGCCCGCGCGCGCGACCTGGTCGAACAGATCCTGACCTTCAGCCGCCGCAGCGAGCCCGAACTCGCGCCCCTCGATCCGCGCCCCGTGGTCAAGGAAGTGCTCAAGCTGATGCGTGCCTCGCTACCGGCCACCATCGACATCCGCCGCGACATTGCCGCCGGGCCCGACCTGGTCATGGCCGACCCCTCGCAGTTGCACCAGGTGATGATGAACCTCTGTACCAATTCCGCGCAGGCGATGAGCGATGCCGGCGGCGTCTTGTCGGTGGCGCTGCGCAAAGGCGACGGCGAAGGCCGACCGCCCGAACTAGCGGGAAACGAGTACCTCCGGATCTCGGTGTCCGATACCGGTCACGGCATGGACGAGGCGACCACGGCGCGCATTTTCGAGCCCTTCTTCACCACCAAGGAGCGCGGCCAGGGCACCGGCCTCGGCCTTGCCGTGGTGCACGGCATCATCTCCGAATCGGGCGGCGCCATCGAGGTGTCGAGCGTGCCCGGTAAGGGGACGACGTTCGATGTGTTCCTGCCCCTTACCGCCGAGGTGCCGGCCGCCGTGCCCTCGCCCGAACAAGCCGTGCCGCGCGGGCGTGGGCGCATATTGTTTGTCGACGACGAAATTCCGATCGTCCGCATGGGCCAGAAGATTCTCGGGCGCCTGGGCTACACCGTTGTCGGTGCGACCGAGGGCGCCGAGGCGCTCGATGCGTTCCGCAGCGAACCGGGCGCTTTCGATCTGCTGGTGACCGATCAGACCATGCCCGGCATGACTGGCGACAATCTGATTGCCGAGGTGCGGCGCATCCGCCACGATATTCCGGTCATCCTCTGTACCGGCTACTCGAACAAAGTGGACGAGGCGCGCGCCCGCGAGATGGGCGTCGACGTATTCCTTAACAAGCCGCTCGAAAGCGCAACGCTAGGCTGGTCGGTGGCGCGCGCGCTCGGGACGGCGAGCTAGGGCAGCGCGAAAGCGGATTCGGTTCCTTTGTGTGTCCGGGTGTCGCCCGGTTCCTATGAAGCCGCCTATTGAGCTTGACGAGTGCGGTTAATATGCTTCGAAGAAGCGGCCAGGCACTCAAAAAACGTCAGACAGATAATTGAGGTCCATGATGGCGGATCAAGACAACAGAACATTTTCAAACGGAATGCGCACGAGATTCGACCCGCCAGTCCGAATCGAGATGCTGCCAGGCGACGAAGATATTGAGTTCTCGACGTTGGACGAGCTTCATGCTTGGGCTCAACGTGAACACGATACGTGGGATGTTTTGAACCGGCACAAGGGGTCGATGCCAGGTGATGGAGATGAGGCGATTTCTGTTCAGACGAAGTTCTTGGATCACCTTCTCGTATCTACGTCTCAAGGCTTGCAACTAGGGTTGAATCGAATTTCGGCAGAGGCGGCCGACAAGGGGTTCGAATGGCTCGTTGCTTTCAATAATTTTTCGAAAGGGTATTCACAAGGAGATGTTGTGTACTCGCGTGGTGTGGCGGGACAAAAGATATTAGCTGCACTTCAAACGAGTCCTGAATTTGGCATTGGTCTTTTGGCGAGCTATGTCCGCGTCCCGAAGGACATTATCCGTGCAGGGCGCTTGCCACAGACTGTCTCAAAAAAGTATGTCAGAGCAATTATCGACAATGAACTTTCGATTCGAGGTCTAGACTCCGCGGACACAATCAAACGGGCCGCCGAAGATATTAATCGGGGAAATCTTGAAAAGTACCTTTCGGATCGCACGAAGAACCTCGAACGCGAGGTTGACGAACTGAATGATCTAAGACTGGACCTCGACAAACTGAAAACGTCGTTACAGCGAACGATTGAAAGCAGTGAGAATCGGCTGCAGGAATTCTTCTCCAGCGCTGAACGTGCTCAAACCAAAGTAATGAGCCTTGAGGCGGAGCTGGAGCGACTACGGAACGCTTATTCAACGCGAGTTCAAAGCAACGCAGCAGTTGAGTTTTGGGAAGATAAGGGGCAGGCCCATACTTCCCAGGCGGCAGAATCAAGATCATATCTACAATTGTTCGTTGGTGTATCTTGCGCTGTCATTGCTGTCATTGTGGCATTACTGGCTGATTTTGGGCCGAATGTTTTGGACGCCAAACTTTGGTCGTTAACTCTTGTTGCTGGAAGCAGTGCCGTTCTCGTGTGGGTCGGAAGGGTCTTGGTGCGTCTTTTCTTGACGCAAATTAGTTTGGGCGAGGATGCGGCCGAGCGCGCAACCATGACCAAGACGTTTATTGCGATGGTCCGAGATGGAGGGGCAACGCCTGAGCAGGCAGGACTCGTCTTGCACGCGATGTTTCGGCCATTCGGAAGCACTGATGACGCCGGGTTGTCACCCCTGCTGCCGCAGGAGGCAATCATCAGGTCATTTATGGGTAAGTCCGATTAGGCCCAGAATCCTCCATTTCCTTCCGGGTCCGGGCCTTGCCCGGACCCGGGTTTGAACCTAAGTTGCGCCCAGTTCGCGCGATTGGGGCGTGGCCAAGTGGTAAGGCAGCGGCTTTTGGTGCCGCCATGCGCAGGTTCGAATCCTGCCGCCCCAGCCAGCCTCCCCAGCCTATCGCTGGTGCGCCCCTTTGGCGTCGATCGGACCGCGTCGATCGAACGGCGCCGGTCAACCGCTCGCCTTTCGCACGATCCGCCGGTCCGTCGTCATGTTCGGGGCGAGTCCGAAAACAGTAGCCCTCAGGGTGAACCGGTCGAAGCAGAAGAATCGCTCGCGATTCCAATTTGCCGGAATTTGCGCGAAACGAATCGAGTCGCGCATCGACCCGCGCAAAGAACACAGCGCGGCCCAAAATCCGTGCGCGAAGAATCTTTTTTCAAAAACCAACTTTGCACGAACATGAATCGCGACCGCGAGAGTTGCCGATGCGATTCTTTTCATCGCTTGCAACCAATCTAATTCAAAGCGGCGAAACGGCGCGACAATACGCCGGTGCGAAGATAGGGCGGCGCGTTACCGATGCGACAATACGCGCGTGCGTCAATTTGCCGTTGCGTCATTTCGCCGTTGCGTCATTTCGCCGTTGCGTCATTTCGCCGTTGTGACAATAAGTCGTCTTCCAAAAATAATTCTAAAGGCGGCATTAGTAGGGCGACGCACAAGCGTCAGTGCCAGCGGGCGACAATCCCACGTCGCAGTACTCGTGGGGACTCGTGTCGGGATAGCCTGCTGGTGGTACGGGGGTGGGGGTCCCAAGCGATGTCCACGGAGCTTCGGGGGGATGGAGGTTCCTCATGAAGGGATTCTTGTTGGTATTATTTGGTTCCATTTTGCTTGCTGGACCGGCGCTCGCCGCCGACCCCGCCACGATCGATTGGTCCGGCGTCCCAACCAAAACCGTTGAACTCTTTTTCCCCGGTCAGTCCACTTATCAGTGGCTGCGCGGCCCGGAGCACAAGCAGGGGCAGGCGCCGACCATTAAGGGCGAGTACTGCTTCGGTTGTCACGCCTACGAGGAGGTGGACATCGGCGAGGCTATGGTTGTTGCCGGCGCTCTGGAACCGGCACCGATCCCGGGCAAGAATGGCGTGATCGCGCTTGCCGTTCAGGCCGCCCACGACGACGACTACCTCTACTTCCGCTTCAACTGGAAGACCAATCTCGACCGCGAAGGCCGCATGCACGATATGATGCGCTACGACGGCGAGACCTGGGCTTTCTGGGGCAGCCACCGGGCGAAGAGTTTCGACCGGCGTGGTGAACAGCCGGCGATCTATGAAGACCGGCTCGCCATCATGCTCGACGACGGCAGCGTGCCGATGTTCGCCGAACAGGGCTGCTGGCTTACCTGCCACGACGGCATGCGCGACTCGCCCGATCTTCCGAGCGCCGATCAGGTCAAGTCTCATCCGTTCCTCGGCGGGCTGCTCAAGAAGAGCGACGTGCGCCAGTACTTGCCGTCGACGCGGACCCATGCCAACGCCAGTTGGGACGCGACAAAATCGGCGGAAGAAATTGCCGCGATCAAGGCTGCCGGCGGCTTCGTCGGTCTCATGCAGTGGCGGGTTGCGCGCAGCAACCCGGTCGGCATGGCCGACGACGGCTACGTGCTTGAGTACCGGCTGTTCGACGCCGGAACGAAGATGTTCTCCTGGAACGTGGACAAAAGCACGATGACGCCGAAGTTCATGTTCGACCGCTCGAAGGTCGGCTTCATCGCGCTGCATGAATCGGATTTCACCGATCAAAGCAAGCCGACGGCCATCATCCTAGAGGCCAATGCCGTGCCTTACGATCCGGACGCCGGGTTCGAGGCTGGCGATCTGCTGCCGGGGGGTCTGTTGTCCACGGCAACCGAGGGCTCGGCCGGAGACAACGACTATGCAACGGGCGTCTGGGAAGACGGCGAGTACACGGTCGTGTTCCGGCGCAAGCTCGACACCGGCCATCCCGAGGACGACAAAATTCTTAGGGTCGGTGGCGTCTACACGACCGGACTGGCCGTGCACGACGACAACGTCACGACCCGGTTCCATCAGGTGTCCTGGCCGATGACGCTGGGCATCGGCGTCGCGGCCGACATTGAAGCGGTGACGGTGAACTGATCGCAGCCGCGTCGCACCCGGGTCCAGTATAGCGCCGGGCCCGGGCCCGCTGCGGCACGAATCCAGATCGGGGAGCTAGGCCGTGAATACAATCGCCAGAATCATTGGTCGCGGGCGTGCCTTTGCCTGGATCGCCGCCGGCATCGCCGCCCTCGCCGTTATATTCGTTCTGGCGGCCTTTGAACCGGCCACCCGTTATGTCGCCGCCGACCAGTTTGTGTGTTTCGGCTGCCATGTTTCCGACAACTACGACATCAGCGGCGAATCCCCGATTTCGAAGCCGCACCCCGCCGACCCCGAGACCAGCCCCGCCCGGTGCGTCGAATGCCATGTGCCCGAGGGGCTGGTGGAATCGCTATACATTTACAGCCACATCTTTAGCCGGACCGATCTGCTCGGCAACTGGCGCGGTATCCGCGCCAACATCGATGGACCCTACCATCCGCCAATGGCCAAACGCGCCTACCGGGTGCGCGACGCGTTGTTCGATGACGACAGTTCGACCTGCCGCACCTGCCACATCGAAGAAGAAATCAAGCCCGAACGCCGGCGCGGCTAAAATGCCCATCGCCGGGCGCTGGACAAGAAACAAACCTGTATTGAGTGCCACTTCAACGTGGCCCATCGCGAGATCCCGTTCCTGATGCCGGAGTGACGGCGTCCAGCAGGATAATGCGCGTCTGCGCGCCTTTGGGCGCCACCGACAGCCAGCGCAGCCCGTCGCCGAAGAGTTGGTCCTCGATCAATTCGAATCCGAGTTTTTCGGTGTAGAACGCCTTGGCGCGGTTCTGGTCGGATACACACACCCTAGCAATCTGCACATGGGAAGTCATCGATCCCTCCCGGTTTCTTCCGTCTGTGCCCCAAGACTTGAAGACCGCATTTGACGCGAGCGCGGTGATTAACTCAAGCTGGCGCCATGACCGGCCTTCGGATCGCGACCTACAACCTCGAAAACCTCGGCGGCCGCATTCTCCGCGGCTGAGGGCACGGCGCCGAAAAGTTCGCGCCGCAGCATGCCGCGGTCCAGCGCTTCGAGCGTCTCGCGCTTTCCCGCCCGTTGCGACGAGGCTTCGTCATCGCCGAACAATTTTGCGACCTCCCCGGCGTGGGTCTCCAGATTGTCGAGCATGCGGCTCACGGCCTTTCCATACTCGGCCGTCAGGTCCCGGTGATCCGTCAGGGTCCACCCGGTTTGGCGAAGCATCTCCGGATACTCGACGTCAGCCTCGATAAACGGCGGCCCGCTGGCGGCGGCCTGCTGATAATCGTCGGCGCCAAGTCCGGGCGTTATCGAGATGACCGAGAATACCATCCTGCCGTCAGCGCGAAGGGTGCGGCGGCACGATTCCAGAACGGCGCGTTTCTCGGGCAGACAACACAGCACATCCGAGAGGAGAACGGCATCGAACCAACCGTCCCGGAACGGCAGCGCCGCCCCGCTCGCGACGGTGGCCGAAAACGCCCCGGCGACTCGATCGGTGGTGGCTCTCTCCAGCGCAACTCGTAATCCCGTGAGCGGCAGGTCGGTCATGGCGACATCGCATCCGGTTACGCCTGCCAGGTAGAGGCCCGGCCACCCGGAGCCCGACCCGACATCCAGAAGCCGTTTGCCCGGCTTCAAGTCCAGCATTTTGCCGACCTCGTGCGCTTCTTCGCGGGTCGTCCAGCTCGTGGCACCGTAATCGCAGCCACAGACGGCGCGCTCTATCCCCCGCAGAACGTCCGACTGGGCATGCCGGTACAACTCCGTGAACCGATCGAAGGCCGCCTGTTGGACGGATGTATCTGTCATGTCCTCTCCCGCTCGCCCCGGCGCGCGCAACCAGAATAGCGAAGTTCTCTCAGGTTCCGATATCGCCGTATTGGAATCAGGGGGATCGTTGACCGTCCGGTCCGGGGGCGGACGTTAGGGGCGCTCACACTGGATGTCGTCTCTTTACCACGAGCCGACTCACGCGACCCTGCAACGCCGACCGCAATCATCCAGCGAGAGTTCCCGCTCGCCGAGGGTGGCCCTTGCTTTGGCGGGACTAGCGCAAATCCCGAGCCGGCGGAATCGCCGGCGACGACGATTTGCGTTCTATGTCAAAGGGATAGAGCTTTTCGCGTGAGCGCATGCGAACGGGAATAGCTCTACGAGCAACCAGGGTGCGGCAACGATCGAGATCGCCTTGACGGCAATGATCGAGGCGCGCCTTATGATCCAGGTCTGGAGGCAGGAACAATGCTCAAGACGGACGTCATCAATCTCGATGAAATTTATGTTCCGGTGAAGCGCCGCAAAACCCTCGACTCAACCAAAGTCGAGGCGATTGCCGAGAGCTTCCTCGAGAACGGGCAGCAGACGCCGATCCAGGTGCGCCCCGACAAGGACCGCTATGTGCTGGTGACGGGCCTGCATCGCTTCGAGGCCCTGAAGGCGTTGGGCGAGGAGACAATCCAGGTGCTGATCGTGCGGACCGGCGAGGATTGACGCCCCGCTATGACCCTCGCTGCCGCTCGGCGGATCGCCCCCGCCGGGGCCCCACGCCTTGCGCCGGCCCTGCGGCTTGATTGCCCTACGGCTTGACCGCCTTGTGCATGGCGACGATGCCGCCCGCTGCGCTTTGGCTGGTGACTGCGGTGAACCCGATCCGTTCGAGCAGCTCGGTCAGCTCGGCCGCGGAATAGAACAGCTGTATGGCGCGCACGAAATATTCCTGCAGGTCCCGCGCCGCCGATTTGCTGCGGAAGATCAGCGCGGTGGTCGACAGGCACGCCCTCAGGTAAGCGCTGTACAGGAACGCAACCAGCGGGTCTTCCGGCCTGAGCATGTCGCAGTGATAGAAGCATCCACCCGGGCGCAGGACGCGCCGGATCTCGGTGAATACGTCGACGACCTGCAGATGCCGCGAGGCCCATTGAATGGTGACGACGTCGAAGCTTGCGTCCGGGTACGGCAGTTTGTGGACGTCGTTGATGACCGAATCGATGTGGAAACCTTGTGCGCTCGCCCGCTTGCGGCCCACTTCCTGCATCGCCGCGCTGCGGTCGATGGCGAAGACGCGCAAATCCGGCACGCGGCGCATGAGTTCGATGCTGACGCCGTTGGTGCCGGCGCAGACGTCCAGCACCTTCCCGCCCGGCCCGATCTCGATCGAGTTGATGAAACGTTGGCGCCAGCGGCCGCACAGGCCCAGGCTCGCGACGTTGCTCGCGATATCGTAATAAGGCGCAACGTCGGCGAAGGCGGCGTCGAGCGACTCGAGCCAGACCGTCGAGAATTCGTTTGCACGTGCCAGTTCCCGATGCTCGAAATCGAGCGCAATATCCTGGTCGCGCGCGTTGGTCACCTGACCCCTCCCTAGACTACTGACGTAAACCGGACCCCGGTAAAGCCGCCACCCTTGGCGCCCGCTTGCCTTCGGCACCCACCATTATGCCCCATGATCCGGGATTGCCCACAATGGTGGCGTATCGGGCATCGGTGCCATGTGGTCCTCTGACGCGCGGCAGAGTGTCGCGCTGGCCTGGCACCGGCAGAAAACAAGGGTTCCACCCCGAATGGGTGGCGCCGATGGGGTGTTCGGGAGAGCCCGCAGGCTCGCCCGCGTTCTTCAGTTCGAAGGACAAATTCTACAGGTTTCGGGCCTCCAGGGGTGAAGATCTTTGACTCGCGGTTGATAGCCCTTTTTTTTAGG
>PVBE012188197.1_pt1 | contig 14422 bp, 13 predicted proteins | sample 1631181 | NCBI WGS metagenome assembly PVBE01 (sample SAMN08397723, study PRJNA350692) | Marine metagenome, whole genome shotgun sequencing project. | isolation source: water | place: Pacific Ocean | collected 2012-04
CAGAAACTCCGGGTATGCTTCAATCTAATTACAGAACGCTCTAAATTACAAAACAAAAAAAGCGCCTGTGGCGGCGGCGCTAAGCCGCCCCCCGGATGGGGGGCGGAGGCCAAGGGCGCGGATGCGCCCGCCCGGTGAGGGGCTACAAAAGACTCCTCAGCGCAGCCTCGACGCCGCCCGGCTGGTGTGGCACGCCGGCCAGGGCCAGGCCCATCTCGACGCCCGAGAGCGTGGCCGCCAGCATCAGCTCGTTGAAGTCGCCCAGGTGACCGATGCGGAAGACGCGTCCGGCCAGCCGGCCGAGTCCGTTACCCAGCGACATGTCGAAGCGTTCCAGTACCAGGCGCCGGAATTCATCGGCATCAAAGCCCTCGGGCAGCATCACGGCGGTCAGCGAATTGCTTTGCTCGCGATCGTCGAGCGGACAGACCTCCAGCCCCCAGGCCTGCACCGCCCGCCGCGTGGCACTGGCCAGGCGGTCATGGCGGGCGAAAACGTTCTCCAGCCCCTCCTCCGCCAGCATGTCCAGCGCCACATCGAGGCCATAGAGCAGGTTGGTGGCCGGGGTGTAGGGGAAATGGCCGGCCCGGTTGGCGGCCAGCATGTCCTGCCAATCCCAATAGGCACGGGCGCAGGTGGCCGAGGCGGTGGCCGCCAGGGCCTTTTCGCTGACGGCGTTGAAGGAAAGCCCGGGCGGCAACATCAGGCCCTTTTGCGAGCCGGCCACGGTGACGTCGACACCCCATTCGTCGTGGCGGTAGTCGATGGCGGCCAGCGAGGAGATGGTGTCGACCATGAAAAGCGCCGGATGGCCGGTCGCGACGATGGCCGCCTGGATCTCGGCTAGCCGCGAGACGACGCCGTTGGAGGTCTCGTTGTGAACGATGCAGACGCTCTTGATGCGGCGATCATGATCGGCCACCAGAGCCGCCTCGATGGCCTCGGGATCGGCGCCGTGGCGCCAGTCACCCGCCAGGTACACGACCTCGAGCCCGAGGCGTTCGGCCAGGCGCCGCCACTGCCCGGCGAAATGGCCGGTCTCGCACATCAATGTCCGATCGCCCGGCGAATGCGTGTTGACCAGCGCCGCCTCCCAGGCACCGGTGCCGGAGGCAGGAAAGATCAGCACCGGATCGGCAGTGCCGAAGACCGACCCCAGCCGGCCCAGTATGCGTTGGCTGAGTTCCTCGAAGGTCGGGCCGCGGTGGTCGATGGTGGGCTGGGCCAGGGCACGCAAGATGCGCTCCGGCACGTTGGTGGGGCCAGGAATCTGCAAATGATGGCGACCGCTGGGCATGGCCCGAGTATGCACCGCCGGGGCCGACGCAAGTAAGGGCTTTGCCGAACGACCTACTCGCGGCGATCGACGAAGCGCGGCGCCTTGACGTTCTGCTCGAACTCCTTGCCCAGCGTACCGGTCTCCAGCACCACCACCTCGGGGCTCAACTCGAAGGTCTGTTTGACCCGGCCGGTCAGCACCTCGGCGGCCTCGGCGCCGGCGCCGCGGCCGAATTCGACCGACAGCCTGAGTGCATCGTTGCCGCTGCCGCCCGGACCCGACACCGCCTCGGCCTTGAAGTCGTTGACCTCGGCCAGGCCGAACATGAAGTCCTCGAATTCGGAGTGGCCGATGTTGATGCCGCGCACCTTGAAAAATCCCAGCGTGCGCTGGGCGTGCTTGACCACGGGAAAGACTGAAAAGGGCGGATCGTGCGCACCTTCCTGGCGCAAGGTCACCAAGTCTCCCGACGACCAGCGCAAGAAAGGCGTCGAATGATTGCCAAATAGCGGTGTCACCACCAGCGTACCGACCTCTCCCTCGGCCACCGGCTCCAGGGTCTCGGGATCCAGCACCTCGATGAAAGCAAGATCTGTGAACGTATGGAATCCGTCGTGGGCCGGGCTTTCGCCGCCCATCATGGTGCATTCGGTCATGCCGAAGCAGTCGAATACCTCGGCCCCCCAGGCACGCTGCAACTTGGCCCGCTTGGCCTCCGACATGGGCTCGGCGGTGCAGAGCACACGCTGCACCGTGCCGCCGGCCAGATCTATTCCCTGGGCCTCGGCCATATTGGCCAAGTGCAGGCCGTACGAATTCATGCCCATCCAGAGGCTGGGCTTGAAGGTTTCGATGAGTTCGAGCTGGATGGTCGAAGGCAGCGCCGCACCGGCGCCGGCCCAGGCCATGCCCAGTCCGAGTTCCTCGCCGGCCCGGGCCCAGCACTGCCCGGCCGGGTGGATGCCCAACGGAAACGAATTGTGCACGATGTCTTCGGGTCCGCTGCCCATGCAATCATAGGTGCGGCGAAAGCCGATCATGTTGTAGCGCATGTCCTCGTGGGTGCGGGGGTAGAACAGCGGCCGTCCGGTGGCCCCACCGGAGCGCCAGTATTCGGCGATCTCGCGGCGCGGCGCGATGCAGAATTCGCTATAGAAAGCCTCGGTGGAGAGCTGGCGCAGCATCTCCTTGTCGAGGATAGGGATCTTGCGCCACTCCTCGGGATCGTCGAGGCGTTCGAGATCGATATGGTCGAGTTTACCGGCAAAGAACGGCGCTCGACGGGCGGTCTCGACCGCGACACGCTTGCGCTGGCTCTGGATCTTCAGAATCTCGGCCCGCGACTTGGGCAACGAAAAGGGCGGCGGTAGGTCGGAAAATTCGCTCATTATTCCCTCGTCACTTGTCCTCGACGGTACCGATCCAGCGGCTCTGGCGGTGAAAGGCCTCAGGCAGCGGTGCCGTCGCTAAGGCGGCCCTACGGTCCTCCTTCTCGGGCGTCGCCTCGGCGATCTCGTCGAGCACGTCGCCCAGCAGGGCTTCCTGGTCGGCTCCCACCGGGCAGACGTCCTGGCAGCGCCGGCAACCGGTGATGACGCCGGCGCCGCGCAGAATGCTCTGCCAGAGATCGAAAGTGCGTTCGGATCGGATCAACTCGGCCTGCTGGCCGGGATCGGGCTCGTTGATGATGCCGACGACGTGGTCCGAGAGCGCCTTGAAACCATGCGGCGAGCGGTAGCGGTCGCATTGCGGCCAGTCGCGCTGCCAGTGGCCGACGGCATCGCCGGGGCAGCTCAGCAAACAACGCCCACAAGCCGGCCCGTGGCAGAGCGCCGCGGTTTGGCGCTGGCCCGGCTCCACCGGCAGCGACGAGAGCACCGCCGTGAGCATCACCCGGGGGCCATACTCCGGCGTCAGCAGTTGCAAATTCAGCCCCAGCGTTCCTAGCCCGGCCTCGACCGCGGCGTGGCTGAGCGACAGCATGGGTTTGAGATGTTCCCCGGGCTGGCCGCCGTAGCGCCGGGGCTCGACATGCACCGGCGGCACGATGAGGGCCGGGTAGCCCTGTTCCTCGAGCCAATAAACCAGTTCCAGCGAGCACTCCTCCAGCAGCGTCAGGCAGAGCTCATCGTTGTAGTACTTGTGACGCTCGTCCCAGCGCGGAATGCGCGCGGCACCAGCATTGAGGCGCTTGGCCAGCACGATGCAGCGGCCGGCGTCGTGCTCCGTGACGTCGCTGGGCCGGCGCGGGTCGTCGGGATCGGGGGGAAATTCGTCCATCACCCGGCCGTCGGCGATGCCGACCAGATCGGCACCCAGTTCGCGGGCCTTGGCTTTGACCGCGGCGGCCGTCAGCTCGGACTGAAAAACTACCACCATGTTCAGGACTCCGTCCCTTCTTCGGCACGCTCCGCCTGCAGCTTCTTGAAGGCCTGAAGCTGGCGGGCGACGATGCCCTGATAGCCCTCGGGCCCGACCCAGCGCACGTTCCAATCGTCAAGCCCGGGCACCTCATCGCCCAATTTGCGGGCGACCTTGAAAACCTTGGCCTTAGCCTGTTTGTCGGGTGTCTTTTCCGGGATGACTTTTTGGATGTCAGCCAGATGGGCGTGGTAGTCGTTGCCCACCGGGCAAACCGCCAGGCAGCGCGGGCAGTCGCCGAACGATCCGACCACGCGCAGGAAGCCCTGCCAGGTGCCCAGCACCTCGCGCGAGGTAAACATGGCCGCCTTCTCGGCCCACTCGGCCTTGAGGAAGCGGTCCCAGAACTTGAGCATGGTCGAGAAGCCGTACTCCTGCGCCTCGACGGCACAGGCCCGCTTGTCGATGCCGAAGTGGCGCACGGCGTCGGAGGGGCAGGCGTGCAGGCAGCGCGAACAGCTCTCGCCGATGCAAACCTGCTCGGTCATGATGGCATCGGGTTCGAGCTCGAGCTCCGTGAGGATGCCGGTGAGGTAGAGCCTGGGCCCGAACTCGGGGCTCAGAATATTGACTTCCAGGCCGAAGGTACCGAGCCCGGCTTCGATGCCCAAATGCCGCGTCGAAAGCCGGCCATAGCTGGCGCGCTTGTAATTCCAGTCGGTCTCCTGGGCGGCCGTGACGAAGGTGGGATGGCCCTGGCCCTCGAGCCAGTCGGAGAGGCGATAGGCGATCTTGTCCATGCGCCGCATGACCAGCATGTCGATATATTGCACCGGATCGTTGCGCTTGCAGCGGAAGGCACCGACCGGGATACGCTGGGCGATGACGATGACGCTTTTTGCGTGGGGCGAGATGCGCTCGGGCGTCTGCGGCACGCGGGGATCGGGGGGAAAAGCGTTCAGCGTGGCGGCGCTGGCAATGCCCACCAGGTGAGCGCCGAGATCCGTGGCGTAGGCTTTGACATCAGTGGCGGTCGGCTGTGACGGCAACGGCTCCTCCCGGGTTGAGCCGCTATTCTAGCCCGCCTCGGCGGTGGCGTTGCAATCGACGAAAATTCCCGGCGCTGATCGATCCCCCACACCGGCCTAATCCGTGACCGGCACGCCCTACTTCTTGATTGGCTCAAAAGTGACGATTTCCGCCCGCACCGGCTTTTGCGTCATCAAATAATCGTAGATGGCACCCAGGTCCTGGCGCGTCATGCCGGAGAACTCCCACCAGGGCATCAGCGTGTTGGCCTCGCCGGGTTCGACCTTCATCTCCATCACCGCCTCGGGAGCCATGCTTTTGAAGCGCTCGATGAAGGCCTGGCGGCTCCAGTCGCCGATACCGGTCTGCTTGTCGGGCGTGATGTTGGCCGACCGCATCAGACCCACCGGCGGCGTGTAGAATTCCCTGCCGCCGGCGAAGGGCTCGCCCAGCGCCTGGCCATCGACGATGTTGGTATGGCAATCGACGCAACCCGCCGCCGTCGTCATGTAGCGACCGTAAGCCAGGTTGTCCGAGAGCTCGGGGCGCCGGCCGAAATCCCGTTCCTCGATTTCGGTACGGATGATCAGGTTCAGGGGGAAGTCGATCTGCGACTTCTGCACCACGTTGACCACCGGCTTCAGCGTGCGCAGGTAGGCCACCACGGCGTATATGTCCCGGCGGTCGAGCTGGGCGTAAAAGCGCGACGGCATGAGCGGAAAGATGGGCTCGCCTTCGCGATCTACGCCGACGGTCAGGGCTCGCACGATCTCGCCGTCGCTCCAACTGCCCAGGTTGTGGGGCGTGATGTTCTTGGCATAGAGGGTGCCCGGAAAACGGTTTTCGGGAGTGAAAAAAAGACCGCCCGCTCCTTTCCGCTCAACGATCGGCGGTAGCGAATAGCGGTCCCCGTGGCGCGCCGGCGAATGGCAGCTCATGCAGCCCATGACGTGCTCTACCAAATAGCGACCACGGGCCAGTCGTTCGGGGGTCACCTCGATAGTGGTATCCGGCGCCGCCGCCACCCGGGGCAGGCCAAAACGCAGATAGTTGGCACCCGCGGCGATCGTGACCACCAGAATCAAGACGATCCAGGCGACGATTTTCAGAGTTTTCAAGTTGCCCTCCCCCGCCCCTTCAAATTGCTTTCCCCCGGGACGACCTCTTCTTGAGGTATGTCAAGCCTAACTCAATGCAGCGACGGCGCCAACGGCCGAGCTTGGTCGGAAAGCGCTCTAGCCTGTATGCTCCGGACAACCCGGTCGCCAAACCGGGAGGCAAGATCAACGATGCAACCGTCAGGAGATTTGTAGCTATGGCAGACAAGTTCACCAATCCGGAGACCGTGGTACTGCATTCTGGACACCGTTTCGACCCCGAGACCGGCGCCGTCGCGGTACCGATCTACCAGACCACTTCCTATCAATTCCGCGACACCGAACATGCCAGCGACCTCTTCGCGCTGAAGGAGCTGGGCAACATCTACACCCGCATCATGAACCCGACCTGCGCCGTGCTGGAAGACCGCGTGACGGCGCTGGAAGGTGGCGTCGCAGCCCTGGCGGTGGGATCGGGCCAGGCCGCCAGCCTGATCGCCATCCAGAACATCGCCCACGCCGGCGACAACATCATCAGCTCCACCGATCTCTACGGCGGCACCTGGAACCTGTTTGCCAACACGCTCAGCACCATGGGCATCGAGACACGCTTCGTCGATCCCGCCGACCCCGAGGATTTCGTCAAGGCGGCCGACGACAAGACCCGGGCGATCTACGCCGAGACGCTGCCCAATCCCAAGCTCGAGGTCTTTCCCATCGGCGAGGTGGCCGAGGCCGGCCTTAAGTTGGGCATCCCGCTGATCATGGACAACACCGCGGCGCCGGTGCTGTGCCGGCCCTTCGACCACGGTGCCGCCATCATCGTTCATTCCACCACCAAGTACATCGGCGGCCACGGCACCTCGATCGGCGGCGTCATCGTCGACAGCGGCAAATTCGACTGGGAGGCCCATGCTGATCGCTTCCCCATGCTCAACACGCCCGATCCCAGCTACCACGGCGCGGTCTGGACGGAAGCGGTCAAGCCATTGGGACCGATCGCCTACATCATCAAGGCACGGGTGACGCTGCTGCGCGACCTGGGCGCCTCGATGAGTCCCTTCAACGCCTTCCAGTTCATCCAGGGACTGGAGACCCTGCCGCTGCGCATGCGCGAGCATTCGACCAATGCCGCCAAGGTGGCCGACTACTTGGCCGGGCACGATTCGGTGACCAAGGTCATCTTCCCCGGCCTCATGGAGGGCGAGGCCAGGCGCCGGGCCGACGCCCATCTGAGCGGCGGCTACAGCAGTCTGGTGGGCTTCGAGCTCGCCGGCGGCGGCGACGCCGGGCGCAAGTTCATCGAGGCCCTGGAGATGTTCTACCATCTGGTCAACATCGGCGACGTGCGCAGCCTGGCAGTGCATCCGGCCAGCACCACGCACTCCCAGCTCTCACCCGAGGATCAGTTGGCGACCGGTGTAACCGACGGCTACGTGCGGCTCTCGGTCGGCATCGAGCACATCGACGACATCATCGCCGACATCGACCAGGCCCTGGCGAAAAGCTAAGGCCACAGATGCGGGGTGCGCCGGCGGCGGTTTGCGGTCCTGGAGCATTTCCGGGTTACGCCGAATCGCTTTAGGCTGCGACTGCAGCCCGCCGGTCGTCCGGCGCGCCCGCGCAGGCGCGGACCATCAGGTCCGCTGCCGTGAGCGACAAAACCTAACGCGGGTCTCAGGAATTGAGACCCGCGTTAGCTGCTCCCTTTTTTGGTCTTGAAATAGGGCGCGCGACCGGCGGCGTGGTCGGTGACGTCAACCACGGTGATTTCCGGCAGGGCCGCCCGCAGCATCGGCTCGACGCCCTGGCGCAGCGTCATCTCGGCCATGGCGCAACCTTGGCAGCCGCCCTCGAGGCGCAGACGGGCAACACCGTCGGCGAACTCGGCCAATACGATACGACCCTCATGGGCGGCCACGGCCGGATTGATCTCGTCTTCCAGCAAGGCTTGTAGCCGGGCTGCCGCGTCGCCCGTGGGGGCCGGCGCAGCCAGGCGTACCTCTTTGATCTCGGGCAGATAGTGCTGAACGGTATTGCTGATGAAGCCAGCGACGGCCACGACGGCGCCGGGCGAGCCTTCGATGCCGAGTTCGAGCACACCGTCCTGCAAGCTGCGCACCACCAGGTCACCGCCGCGTTCGCGCAACTGCGGCCTGAGGTGATTGTCCAACACCAACTCGATGGGATCGTTGGGCACCGGCACCGCCGGCATTTCGCTTTCGCCGATTTCGGGCAACCCCTCCAAAGCCTGTTCCAAATCGGCAATAAGATCGCCCGGATCCTCGAGGCCGATGGAGAGGCGTAGCAGATCGGCCGGCACCGGCGTTGCCGGTCCCTCGATGCTGGCCCGGTGTTCGATCAGGCTTTCGACGCCGCCCAGCGAAGTGGCGCGGGTAAACACCTGCACGCGGGCCGCCATTTGCATGGCTGCCGCCTCGCCGCCCTTGAGGCGCAACGACAGCATGGAGCCGAAGCCGCCCGACATCTGACGCGCCGCCACGGCGTGGCCGGGGTGCTCGGCCAGACCGGGATAGAGCACCGCGGCCAGCGCCGGGTGGGCGGCGAAATGGCGCGCCACCTGGAGAGCACTGGCGGAGCATTGGCGCACCCGCGGAAACAGCGTGCGCATGCCGCGCAGCAAGAGCCAAGCCTCGAAGGGCCCGAGCATGGCACCGCCGTCGCGCCGCCAGGCCCGCAAGCGCTGCCAGAAGGCATCCTGACGGGCACCCACCAGGGCCCCGGCCAGAACGTCGGAGTGGCCGTTGAGGGCCTTGCTAGCACTATGCAACACCAGATCGGCACCGTATTCGATGGGCCGGCTCAGCACCGGTGTCGACACCGTGCTGTCGACCGCCAGGCGGGCTCCGGCGGCATGGGCGATTTCGGCCGTCCGGGCGATGTCGGTAATTGCCCAGGTCGGGTTAGCCGGGGTTTCGATCCACACAAGCCGAGTTTGGCCGGGCCGCACGGCGGCCTCAATTTGGCTCTCGTCGCCGGTGTCGACGAAATCAACCTCGAGGCCCCAGGGCAGCGCAAAATCGACCAACCATTTGCGCAGGGCCCAGTACATGACCCGGGGCGCCACCACGTGGTCGCCTGGCAGCAGAGCCTGGAAGACGGCCGTGGCGGCCGCCATGCCCGAAGCGAAGAGCAGACTTTCGGCGCCACCTTCGAGCGCTGTCAGTAACGCCTCGGGCTCGTCGTAGCCCGGATAGTGCGGTCGCGCATAGGCCCGGCCCGAGCTGTAGCCACCGTCGGCATCGCGTTCGAAGGTAGTCGAGAGGTGCACCGGCGGCACCAGGGCCCGGGTCTCGGGGTCGATGCCTCCCATCGCCTGCGCCGTGATGGTCTCGGGCGACAGTGGCCGGTTCGCCTTGTCGTTCATATTGCTCTCCCCAAAGGACGATGCGACCCTAACGCACTATCATGGCGCTGGCTTGCAAAGCAAAGGAAGGAAAAATCCATGCCACGTATGCAGGACAAGGTTGTGTTGATCAGCGGCGCCGGCACCGGTATCGGTAAGGCGACGGCGGAACGCCTGGCCGGCGAAGGCGCCCGGGTGATTGCCAGCGATCTCGATCAGGCCACGGCCGAAGCCACAGCGCAGTTCGTCGCCGGCCGGGCGCTTTCCCTCGACGTGAGTAGCGAGGCCGACTGGCAGCAGGTCATGGCCGACATCCGGGGGAACGAAGGCCGCCTCGATGCGCTGATCAACAACGCCGGCATCCTGGCACTTTCTGCGCAACAGGATCCGGAAGAGACGACGCTGGAAGAATGGCAGGCGGTGCAGCGGGTCAATCTCGACGGCGTCTTCCTGGGCTGCAAGCACGCCATCCCGCTACTGCGCGACAGCGGCGGCGGCTCGATCGTCAATCTCTCGTCGATCGCTGCGCTTATGGGTACACCCCACGTCACGGCCTATGGCGCCAGCAAGGGCGGCGTACGCCAGGTGACAAAGTCGGTGGCCGTGCACTGCGCCCGTCAAGGCTACCGCATCCGCTGCAATTCGGTGCACCCGGGACTGATCGAGACCGACATGGGCGACCAGGTCCTGGGATTGCGTGGACCCGACATCGAAGTGGGCCGGGCCGAGCGCGCCGCCATGGTGCCCCTGGGCGAACTGGGCCAGCCTGCGGACGTGGCCAACGTGGTACTGTTCCTGGCCTCGGACGAATCGCGCTACGTCACCGGCGCCGAACTGGTGGTCGACGGCGGCACGACCATCGTCTGAGCCCCCTCAGGGGGTCGTTTGATAGGATTCAGGGAATATTATCGTTCGGCGTGCTAGCGTGCCGGGTTTCCCGCGTCCCGGTGAGGGGCTGAAAGGAAACCAGTCAGGGAGTCCAAGTGATGCTTGAAATGTTCGAATTTACCGGTTTTACGATCTTCGTCCTGGTTCTGGTTCTATTGGCGCTGGTGCTCCTGCTGCTGGCGGTCAAGGTGGTGCCCCAGGGCTGGGAGTTCACCGTCGAGCGCTTCGGCCGCTTCACCCGCAGCCTGCGCCCTGGCTTTCACGTCATCATGCCGCTGATCGACACCATCGGACGCAAACTGAACATGATGGAGAGCGTGCTCGACGTACCCGAGCAGGAGGTCATCACCAAGGACAACGCCATGGTGCGGGCCAACGGCGTCATCTTCTTCCAGATCCTCGACGCCCCCAAGGCGGCCTACGAGGTCAATAACCTGGAGCTCGCCGTTTTGAATCTGACCATGACAAACTTGCGTACGGTGATGGGTTCGATGGATCTCGACGAGCTGTTGTCCAAGCGCGACCAGATCAACGCCCAGCTACTCAGCGTGGTCGACGACGCCACCGCCCCCTGGGGCATCAAGGTCACCCGCATCGAGATCAAGGACATCGACCCGCCGCGCGACATCGTCGAGGCCATGGCCCGGCAGATGAAGGCGGAACGCGAGAAGCGGGCCAACATCCTCGAGGCCGAGGGCCTGCGCCAAAGTGAGATCCTCAAGGCCGAGGGCGAAAAGCAGGCCGTGATGCTGGCCGCCGAGGGCCGCAAGGAGGCTGCTTTCCGCGACGCCGAAGCCCGCGAGCGCCAGGCCGAGGCCGAGGCCAACGCCACGCGCATGGTCTCGGAAGCCATCGCCAGCGGCGAGGTCCAGGCCATCAACTACTTCATCGCCCAGAAGTACGTCGACGCGCTCAAGGAATTCGCCCAGGGCAGCAACCAGAAAACCTTCTTCATGCCGCTCGAACTTACCAGCCTGGTCTCGGCCGTGGGTGGCATCGGCGAGATCGCCCGTGAGGCGCTGGCCGGCAAAGACAAATGATCGAGCTGCTGCAAGCCGTCGAGTTCTGGCACTGGTGGGCCTTCGGCGTCGCCCTGATCGTGCTCGAGCTGATCATGCCCAGCACGGTCTTGCTGTGGCCGGGCCTGGCGGCCGCCGTGGTCGGCGTCATCCTGCTGATCTTCGAGGACCTGGGCTGGCGCTACCAGCTCTTGCTGTTTGCCGTGCTCTCGGTGGTCTGCCTGGCGGTGGGCCGGCGCTACATGCTGGCCCGGCACAAGCCGGAAGATGAATCCACCCTCAACCGCCGCGCCGAACAGCACACCGGCCGCGAATTCGCACTCGAAGAGCCCATCCACAACGGCCGCGGCCAGATCAAGCTCGACGGCGTCATCTGGAAGCTCAAAGGCCCCGACATGGAGGCCGGCAGCCGCGTCAAAATCTCGGGCAGCGACGGCGTGGTGCTGGTCGTCGAAGCGGTGTGAAGGAATTTCTCGAGCGGCTGCTCTTCGCCGCCGCCTTCCTGGCCGCCGCCGGCTGGCTGGTGTGGCAGAGCCCGCTGCGCGACACCGTCGCCCTGGAAGGCACCCTCGAAAGCTTTTCGACGCACCAAGGCGAGAACCATAACATGGGCTACGCCGTCTACCACGCCGAGGTCAAACTTCGCCTGGAGGAATATCCGGGCGAAAGTTTCGTTTACCAAAAAGAGGACATCTTCGGCTGGCTGCCTTTCACAGCGGCCGAGGCCCGGGCAACGCTCGCGAAAGCCGACGAACTTACGCTCAGGCTGCGCCAGCCGGGCAACGAGGTCATGGACATCTACCGAAACGGCAGCCAGATCCTGGGGTTCTTTTCGACCTGGCTGGTGTGGGGCGTACTGATGGCACTGGGCGGCGGCATCTTGGGCCTGATCGGCCTGATAATCCTGACCGCCCCACTCATCGATCGCCTGACCCTGGGCCAAAGCGAACACCAGGCCAAACTCAAGGCGCCTAAGCGCTTTTCGGCCAAGAGGCGGGAATAAGACTTTGTTTTGTCATTCCCGTGAAAACGGGAACCCAGGTTTTTGCCGTTTCCCCAATTTTTCATCGGCCGCCGCCTGGAACGAGCCAAGCAAGGATGACAAAAAACTCGGGCCTGATTACAGCGCTCCGTTGATCACATAATCAAGGATCTTGACCACCTGCTCGGGGCTCGACGTGGTGGCCAGCGCGGCGGCGTTGACCTCCTTCAGCGCATGGTCGAGGCCGCCGTCGTGCAGCGTCACGATGGGCGTTCCCAGCGCCGCGGCATAGCCGGCATCGAAGGCGGCGTTCCACTGGCGGTACTTGTCGCCAAACCGCACCACGACGACATCGGCCTGCTCGATCAGGGTGCGGGTGCGAATTGCATTTAGCTTTGCCCCCTTGTTGTCCTTCCAAAAGGCATCGCTCTCGTCACCCAAAATTCGCACGCCGCAGTCGTCCGACTTCTCGTGATCGTCGACCGGCCCGGTCAGTTCCACCGGCAGCCCCGCCGCTGCAATGCCGGCGGCGATCTGCTGGCGCCAATCGCTGTGAATCTCGCCCGAAAGATAAACCGTCCAAGCTTCGACCATCACTTTCTCCTCTCACTGCGCCAAAATCCGGCCGGGTGATAGCAGGTTTTGCGCCCTCAGGCACCTGCGTTCATGCAACCTAAACCGCGCCAAACAAAACCCGGCTGAAGTCGCTATCGAGCAACCTCGGCAAAATCTCCGCGGCTTGCGCGTCGTTGGTGTAGAGCGTCATTAGCGGCTGGGGCGGCTCGCCGATTTGGCGGAATACCTCGTTCTCGTGGCGGAAGGTCACAGGATAACCTTGCGAACGGTACGTGGTGTAGTCGTGCCAGGCGAGCCAAGCCGCGTCCATGGCGATGGGCTCGGCCGGCGCCTCGCGGTCCCGAAGCGGGCCGGCGAAATCGGCATCGTAGCCGAGGTCGGCCAGGAACCGGGCATAGCCGAGATCTTCGAGAATCTCCACGTGGTCCCGCGACAGCCTTTCGCGCCATTTGCCGGCGCCGGGCTGCCAGAGGTGCCCGGATTCGAAGAGAGCGGCGGAGGAGCCGGGCTGCTGCAAGGTGCGGCCGATGTGGGCCTCGGCCAGCATCGCCGCTTCGGCCTCGCCCGCGAGCTCGTAGCCGGCCGCCTGGGCCAGCCTGGGAATAACCGCGAGCGGGCGCTCCAGGAGTTCCTCGTATCGTACCATCGTCAGCCCCGCCGAACGCGCCAGGGCCGCCTGGTACCAGGTCTTGAGGTTCTCGGCCACGCCGGCGAACCAAGCCAGATCGTGCAGCACGGCATCGGGCGGCCGCCAGTGTTTGGCGGCCAGCGAGACGATGATGTCGAGGGGGTGGCGACAGGCCACGAAGACATCCAGGTTGAGGCTCTTCATCTCCGCCAGTAGGGCTTCGTCGACCACTTCGTGGCTGGCGTAGCTCTGGCCCATGATGTGGGGAAAGCCGCCCAGTCCGGCGAGATAGACGAAGTGCGGTGACGGCAGGCCGCGCTCGGCCTCAAGCTCCTGGCGCGGCCCGGCGCTGAGCGCCAGGTCGAACTCGCCGACGCGGATCAGGCGCCCCTGTATGGCCCAGGCGCCGAGCGCCCGAGCGGCCCGGAAGACGGTATCCGAGAGCATCGTCATATGCTCGGTGCAAGCGGCGCGCATGAGCTGGGTGGGCAAGCTGAATTCGGGCTTCTTGCGGGCCAGGCGGCGGCTGAGGAATTCCTCCAGCAGACTGCCCAGCAAAGTATTGCCGGAGCTCGGGTAGCCAAATAACGCGTGGCCGAAGGGGAAAGGCGGACTGAGATGACGCTTGAGGAAGGCCGGGTGCAGCAGCCGGCGGCGGCAACCCAGCTCGTTGGCCAGCAACGTCACACCGGCCTCGAAATTAGCCTGCAGGCCGTCGGCGCTGCGGCTCATGACCACCACCGGCGTGCCGCCCCGGGTGCCGTAGTGCTCCACGAAAGCCGCCGGGTTCAGCACTCTGCGGCCACGGAAGGTGCCATCGGTCTGCTCGGCATCGACGAAGGCGGTGATGGAGATGCCCAGACCTTCTATCAGCTTCGCATAGGGCTCGGTCCATTCGTTGAGGCCGTAAACGAAAACCGCCTCAGGCGGATTTTCCGCACTCCTCATGGCGCCTTCCCCCCGTCAGCCGCCGCCCGTCGCTGGGCCAGAGCTTCACGGTGGGTGACGTAGGCCGAACCGGTGAAGATCACGGCGGCGCCGATCCAGACCCAGAGGTCGGGCTGCTGGGCAAAAGCGAGATACCCCACCAGGGCGGTGAAGGGCAGGCGGATGAAATCAAAGGGCATTGCCAGTGAAGCATCGCCGATGCGGAAGGCGCGAGCAAAGCCATACATGTTGGCGTTGCCGGCTAGGCC
>PVBE012131901.1_pt1 | contig 14420 bp, 11 predicted proteins | sample 1631181 | NCBI WGS metagenome assembly PVBE01 (sample SAMN08397723, study PRJNA350692) | Marine metagenome, whole genome shotgun sequencing project. | isolation source: water | place: Pacific Ocean | collected 2012-04
CGACCCGGGACCCGAGGTCTGCGACGGCCTCGACAACGACTGCAACGGCCTGTCCGACTTCGACCTCATCGGCGAGGACGACGTCGACGGCGATGGCGCCATCTCGTGCCTCGACTGCGACGACCTCGACGTCAACAACACCCCCGGCGGGATCGAGGTCTGCGACGGCTTCGACAACGACTGCGACGGCTTCGCTGACTTCGGCCTCGACGGCGAGACCGACTGCGACGGCCCCGACGACTACAGCGGCAACTGGACGCTCGACTCGACCGCCTCGTACACCTGCGCCTCGGGCAACTTCAACGTCTCCACCTCCAGCATCACGATCACGGACGCCTACCCCTCGGTGTTCGCGACCGCGGCCCCCACGCCGTTCGGCACCTTCAACGGCTCCTTCAGCTCCCCCACGGACTTCTCTGCCTCGTTCGTCATCGCCGGCCTCTGCGAGGAGCAGTGGACCCTCATCGGCTCCTTCACCGGCCCCGACGACGTCACCGGCACCCTCAGCGTCAACTTCGTGCCGCTGCTCAGCGGCTTTTGTTACGACTGCACGCCCCAGTCCCTGCCCTTCACCGCCACCCGGTAGGCGGTCCGCCGCCCGAGGACCTAAACTCCCGCCGATGCCCGCACGAAGCAGCCCACCCCCCGGGGCCGAGACCACGAAGGTCGTCGCCGATCGGCCCGCGCCGGCGTGGCCGGACACCGTCGGGCGGTACGAGATCCAGGGGGAGCTGGGGCGCGGCGGCGGGGGCCGCGTCTACGACGCCTGGGACCCGCAGCTGGGCCGCAACGTGGCCGTGAAGGTGCTGGATGCCGACTCGCACGAGTTCTCCGAGCACTTCCGCCTCGAGGCCCGCCTCACGTCCCAACTCGAGCACGCCAACATCATCCCCGTGCACGACTCCGGGGTGACCGAGGAGGGGCTCCCGTACTTCGTGATGAAGCGGATCGCGGGCAAGTCGCTCGCCCGCATCCTCGACCTGCTCGTGGCCAAAGAGCCCGACGCCGTCGAGCGCTACAGCACCCACCGGCTGCTCCGCGCCTTCGCCCAGGTCTGCCACGCCGTCGCCTTCGCGCACGACCGCGGCGTGCTCCACCTCGACCTGAAGCCCGCCAACATCATGCTGCAGAAGTTCGGGGAGGTCCTCGTGCTGGATTGGGGGGTCGCGCGGGCCACCGAGCGCAGCCTCCACAAGTCGCTGTTCCAGGCCAGCGAAGAGCACATCATCGGCACCCCGGGCTACATCGCCCCGGAGATGATCGAGGGCGAAGTCCCCGGTCCCCCCGCCGACGTGTTCGGCCTCGGCGCGACCCTGTTCGAGTTGCTCACCCACCAGCGGGCCTACGACGGGCGCACCAAGGCGGCCCGCATGCTCTCGACGCTGGACCCGCCCCCCGATCCGCGCAACGTCCGGCCGATCGACGACGAGCTGGCCGAGGTCTGCCACCGCTGCCTCACCCACTCCCCCTACGAGCGCCCGTCCGCCTCCGAACTCGCTGCCTCGATCGAGGACTTCCTCGAGGGCACCCGCCGCCGCGAGCAGGCCCTCGCCCACGTGCAGCAGGCCGAAGCCGCCGCCGCCCGGTTCGAGACCATCACGAAGCAGCGCGCCGAACTGCGCGAGCGGATCCAGGAGCTGTCCGGCTCGATCAAGTCCACCGCCCCGCTGTCGGCCAAGGCCGAGTTCATGGGGATCCGCACCCGAGCCGAGGCGATCGCCACCGAGCAGGCGCGCGCCCTCGGTGAGGTCGTGAGCGCCTGCGAGCGGGCCCTCACTCACGCCCCCAAGGACCGCCGCGCCCGCGTGCTCCTGGCCGACGTCCACGCCCTCCAGTTGCGGCAGGCAGAGGCCGAGGGGGACGCCCTCGCGGTGCCGCACCTGACCGAGCGGGTGAAGGCTCACGACATCGACGCCACCCACGCCGAGTGGCTCGAGGGGGCCGGCCGACTGACCCTCGACACGGACCCCAGCGGCGCCGACGTGAGCCTCCAGCGGGTTCGCCCCGAAGGCCTGCTGTGGACGCTCCAGACAGCCATCCCGCTGGGCAAGACCCCGCTGCGCGACCACCCCCTGGCGATGGGCTCCTACGTGCTCACGCTCACGGCCGCGGACCGCCCCCCCGTGAGCTACCCCGTGGAGATCACCCGGCAGGCCCACTGGGAGGCGGGGACGGTCCACCTCTCCCGGGAACACGACATCCCCGACGGCTGGTCGTACATCCCCGCGGGCCCGTTCCGGATGGGCGGCGCGGCTCCCGGGAGCAAGTCCCTGCCCCGGAAGATCCGGCACGTGGACGGCTTCGCGATGGCGACGCTGCCGGTGACGATGCGGCAGTACGCCGAGTTCCTGACGTCGCTGCACCAGAACGACCCCGACGAGGCGTGGGCCCGCTCCCCCCGCCAGAAGGGAGGCCGAGGGACGCAGCGGGGCCAGTACTGGATCCGCCCCGATCCCGGCGCCGCCTACGAAGTGACGCCGCTGGACCGCGACGGCGACCCGTGGGAGCCCGAGTGGCCGGTGATGGGCATCTCCTACAACGACGCCCGCGCCTACTGCCGCTGGTACAAGCAGGTCACCGGCGTCAAAGTCCGACTCCCCGACGAGGCGGAGTGGGAGAAGGCAGGCCGCGGCGTGGACGGCCGGATCTACCCCTGGGGCAACTGGTTCGACGCTCAGCTGTGCAACATGTCGCGCACCACCGAGGGGCGGAACCTGCCGATGCCGGTGGGCTGGTTCGAGTACGACCAGTCCGTGTACGGCGTCCGCGACCTCGCCGGGGGCATGCGCGCGTGGTGCGAGCCGATCCCGGAGGTCGCCGACCCCAAGGGCTTGATGCCCGTGCGGGGGGGCTCCTGGATCGCCGATCCGCAGGGCTGCCGCCTCGATCGACGCAGCAACGACTGGGAATGGAACAGCTACACCATGTACGGATCTCGCTTGGCGACCTCCGTCTAGCCTGAATATCATTATACGGAGCATCAATGCCCACATTGCCGATTCAGTTGAGCCAGAGCAGCTGGGAACCGATCTACCGCCAGATCGAGGACCAGATTGCCCGGCTCATCCGCTCGGGAGAGGCGCAACCGAGTCAGCTGCTGCCGTCGGTCCGCCAGCTGTCCGAGCAACTCGGGGTCTCGGCCATCACGATCCGTCGGGCCTACGACGACCTGACCCGGGAGGGGCTGCTGGTTCGGCGCCAGGGCCAGGGCACGTTCGTCGCCCGAGACATCGCCACCACGCTCCGCGCCCGTTCGTTGCGCGAAGCCGAAGACGTCGTCAGCCGCGCCCTCATCGAAGCCCGGCAGATGGGCCTCAAGGGGTCCGCGCTGCGCGCCGCGGTCGAAGCTCTGTTGGAGGGTGACGAGACCGACTCCTGAGGCGCGACGCCTACAGGTCGATGCTGAGCCGCTTCATGTCTTCCCAGGCTGCGATCATGGCCTTGCGCGCCTCGGCGCAGGAGGCGTAGCGCTCGCCCGGGTTCTTCGCGATCAGCCGCATGACGATCTGGTCGATCTTGCTGCTCAGATCCGGGTCCAGCCGGCTCGGAGCCATCGGCGTCTTTTCCAGGATCTGCAGGAACAGCTGGGCCACGTCGGTGCCGCCGAAGGGGAGCACGCCGGTCAGCGCCTGGTACATCAGCACGCCCATCGCATACAGGTCCCCGGCGGGACCGCCGTCGTCGATCCCGCGGAGCCGCTCGGGCGAGATGAACGCGGGGGTGCCCACCACGGCGCCGGTGGCGGTGTGGCCGGAGGTCGCGTCCGCGAGCTTGGCGATGCCGAAGTCCATCACCTTCAGCGTCTTGCCGCCGTCGACCACGAACATGTTCGCCGGCTTCACGTCGCGGTGGATGACGCCGAGCTTGTGGGCGGCGCCGAGCCCGTCGAACGCCTGGGCGAACAGCCGCATCGCCTGGCCGACGGGGAGCTTGCCGCCGGCGTCCTCGATCATCTGGTCCAGGTCCTTGCCCTCGAGCAGCTCCATCGTCAGGAAGTACGCGCGGCGCCAGGCGCCGAACTCGTAGGTGCGCACGATGTGGGGGTGGCTCAGCCGGCGGGCGATCCGCATCTCCTGCTTGAACCGGGCGACCGACGTCTCGTCCTCGGGGCTGCGGCCGAACAGCTTGAGCGCGACGTCCTCTTCCAGCTCGAGGTCGGTGACACGGTAGACCACGGCCATACCGCCGGCACCGATCTCGCCGGCGACGCGGTACCGCTTCGCGATCACGTCCCCGACCTGCACCGGGCCGAGGCCCAGCTCTTCGCTCCGCGTCTGCTTCGAGGAGACCCCCGCGATCTTGTCCGCCGACAGCGTGTCCTAGCTCCCCCGGAGCGGCTGGGGCGGCGGCGCGCCCGGCGCGGAGGCGCCCGCGCGCGAGCGGTAGAAGGGATCCGGAGTCGGCTCCCCCACCGCCCCCGTGGGCGGCGGCTTGCCGGGTCTGCTGAGCCTCCCGGGCAGCGGCGCGGCCGACTTCACGGGCGGCAGATCCGGCAGCGAGGGGAGCGCCACCGGCTTGCGGCGGCCGGGCGCCGAGCCGCGCGGACGCATCGCATCGAGGTCGGCCTGGGCGAACGCGACGTCCTCCCCGAGCACCCGCGCGAAGTCCCCGTCCTTCGCCTCCACGGTCTCGATCAGCAACGCCAGGCGGGTGCCCACGTCGCGGTAGCTGGGGTCCAGCTTCACGGTCGCGCGGAACGCCTTCAGCGCGGCGTCCTTCATCCCCGCCTTCTCGAACAACGAGCCCAGCGAATACAGCGTCGGCACGCGAGCGGGCAGGTGAGGGCCCCGGTCCTCGCGCACGAACGGCATCGCGAAGGTCTCCAACTGGTAGTGCACGAGCCCGTGCTGCCGGGCGAGCCGCACCGCCCGCGCCACCGCCTCGGGGTAGCGGCGGTGGTCCGTCGACACCGACATCAGCGCGTCCATCGCTTCCCGCGGCCGGTCGGTCTTGCCGTAGCGCTCTGCCAGCAGGAACGGGTCGCCCTGCATGCTGCCGGTCGTGCCCTCGGTCTCTTTCTGGTGGGGGCGGCTGTGGAGGTACCCCTGGGCCCACGGGCTGTCCGGCGCGGGGAGTCCCTTCATCACCCGGTCGGCGTCCGCGCGACGGCCGGCGTTCTTGAGCACCGCGGCGGCCCGCTCCCGCTCGCCGAGGGCAACGAACAGCGCCACCGCCATGCGCGCGCGACCGGCCCGGGCGTAGCAGATGCCGGCGTGCAGCGCGGCCTTGCGGCGACCCGGATCGAGCTGCCCGACCATCGTCGGCTTCTCCGGCAGCACCGCCAGGTAGCACTCCGCCGCGTCCTCGTAGCGGCGTTCGCTGACGAGGCGCTGGGCGGCGGCGAGCGGCGCTCGGATGTCCTCAGCCAATCAGCCCCTCCTGCATCGCCAAGTCCTGGAACACGATCGGGTAGGTCGCGTGCTTGTGCGCCTCCGGGTACGCCAGTTGGCGGTCCCGCACCAACCGGAGCAGGTCCTTGTCCAGGCTCTGCATGCCGGTCGATGCATCGATCGTCTGAAGGTACGACTCAATCTGGTGAGTCTTTCCTTCTCGGATCATGTTCGCCACCGCGGTGTTGTTGAACAGGATCTCCAGGGCGGCCACGCGGCCCTCGCCGGAGGCCAGCTTCACGAGCCGCTGCGACACCAACGCCCGCACCACCACGGACAGCACCCCGCGGATCTGATCGGCCTGCTCATCGGGGTAGGCGTCGATCATGCGATCGATGGACCGCGCCGCCGATCCGGTGTGCAGCGTGCCGAACACGAGCACGCCCGTCTCGGCCGCGCTGATGGCGAGGTTGATGGTCTCCAGGTCCCGCATCTCGCCGATCAGGAGCACGTCCGGCGCCTCCCGGAGGGCGGACCGGAGCGCGGCGTGGAAGCTCTTGACGTGCTTGTGCACCTGGCGCTGCGTGAGCTCCGAACGGATGGGCTGGTGGATGAACTCGATCGGGTCTTCGATCGTGATGATGTGCCTCGGGCGGCTTCGGTTGATCTCGCTGATCAACGCCGCCTGGGTGGTCGTCTTGCCCGAACCCGTGGGGCCGGTGAACAGCACTAGGCCGTTGCTGAAGTCGATGATCTTGCGGAACTGGTGGGGCAGCCCGATCTCGGAGATCGTCGGGATCTTCGAGGGGATGATCCGGAACACCGCGCCCAGCCCGTTCCGCTGCCGGAACATATTCACCCGGAACCGTCCCTCGCCCTCCAGGGAGTAGGCGAAGTCCAGATCGGCGTGCTCCTCGAACTCCTTGATCTGCTTCGGTTGGAGGATCTCGTAGAGGAACCGCCGGGTCTCCCGCTCCCCCAGCTCGCGGAAGGGGATGTGCACCAGGTCGCCGTTGTGACGGATGGTCGGCTTGCTGCCGGAGGTGAAGTGCAGATCACTCGCCTTCTGGTCGAGCACGAGCCGCAGGAAGGAATCAAGACGCGCCATTGGCCTCGTGCCCCAGGAAGGACTCCATCTCCTTCTTGTTGATCGCGCGTACGTACACCTCTTCGGCGTGCACGAGCCCCTCGCGGTAGAGGCGCTGGAGCTCGTGATCCATGCTCCGCATGCCCTGCTCACGGTGCGTCGCCACCACCGAGGGGAGCTGGAAGCACTGCCCCTTGCGGATGATGTTGGCGACGGCGTCGTTGTTGATGAGCACCTCGATGGCGGCGATGCGGCCGTCATCCTGATCCTTGCGGCGGAGCAGTTGCTGGCACAGCACCGCCCGCAGGGTCTGGCTGATCTGGGCGCGGACCTGCTGCTGGGCGCGCACGGGGAAGGCGTCGATGAGCCGGTCCATCGTCGTCTCGGCGCTGACGGTGTGCACCGTGCCGAGCACGAGGTGGCCGGTCTCGGCCGCGCTGATGGCGAACGCGATGGTCTCCAGGTCGCGCATCTCCCCGACGAGGATGACGTCCGGGTCCTCACGCAGCGTCGAGCGGAGGGCGGCGGCGAAGCTCTCGGTGTGGCTTCCGACCTCCCGCTGAGTCACCAGGGACAACTTGTTCGGGTGCACCACCTCGATCGGGTCCTCGATCGTGATGACGTGCTTGCCGTACGTCGTGTTGATGTAGTCGATCATCGCCGCCAGCGTGGTCGTCTTGCCGCTGCCGGTGGGGCCTCCCACGAGCACCAGCCCGTGAGGCAGGTCGCACAGCGTGCGCACGATGTCAGGGAGGCCGAGCTGCTCGAAGGTGTGGATCTCCTCGGTGATCGACCGGAACACGGCGGTCCACCCGGCCAACTGCTGGAACACGTTGGCGCGGAACCGGAGCCCGTGAGCCTTCACCTCCATCGAGAAATCGACGTCGATGAGGTTCTCCAGGTTCCGGATCTGCATCGGCGTGAGCACGGCGCGCAGCGTCGTCTCGACCTCCTCGGGCGACAGCGGCGTCTCGCCCATCGGCTCCATGGAGCCGAGCCGCTTCATGGTCGGGGGGCGCCCGGAGATGAGGAACAGATCGTCGCCGCCCGCTTCCACCACCTCGAACAGCAGCTTCTCCAGCCCTTCGAGGCGGCGGGCCGCTTCCCCGCCCACGGCGCCCATGCCCTGCCACGCCATGAGCAGATCCTCGGCCTTGCGCCGGACCCGGGCGTCGTCGTCCTCGAGCAGCGGCTCGACGTAGGGGGCGGCTGCCGGGTCGCCGATGGCGAGGATGGCGTCGAGGGCTTCGAACCGCAGGTCCGAGTCGTCGTGGCGGAGGGCGCGGCACAGGAAGCGGAGGCCGTCGGGGTCCTGCAGGTGGCCGAGCGCCGAGACCGCGGCCCACACCAGGGTGGCGTCGTTCTCGGCGAGCTTGAGGATGTGGGGGAGCACACGGGCATCCCCGATCTCGCCCATCGCCTCGACCGCGCGTTCGCGCACCCACCAGTCCTCGTCGGACCCCGCCGCGCGCACGAGCGCTCCCAGCGACCGCGGGTCCTTGATCCGCATGAGGACCTCGACGGCCCAGCGCCGGATCACCGCCCGCTCGTCGTTGAGGAAGCCGGCCACGTGCCGCGTGAGCTCCTCGCCGGCGATGGTCATCAGGGCCTCGACGACCCGCTCGCGGACCCACCAGTCCTCGTCGCGGAGCATGTCCAGCAAGCGCGGCCAGAGCTCACGCAGGGACTCGCCCACCTGGGCGACGATCTCCACCGCCTGGCGCTTGACCTTCAGGTCGTTGGAGCGGAGCAGCCACAGGAGCATGCGGCCCATGTCGACCTTGCGCTGCTTGCCCAGGTTGATCGCCGTAGCGAGAGCGGCGTTGCGCACCGACAGCAGCTCGTCGCCCATCGCGTCGATGATCAGGGGGAGCACCTCGTCGCTGCCGATCTCCTCGAGGATCTCGACGGTCGCCTCACGCACCGTGCGGTTGGCGACGCGGAAGATGCGGGTGAACTCCAGCACCGTCCGGCGGCTGCGGAACTGCCCGAGGCAGCGGATGGCGGCGAGCTGGTGGCGCTGGTCCTGCCCGGAGATGAAGTACTCCCCGACCATCCCGTAGAACTCGTCTTCGGGGGCGAGGGCGCCGTAGGCCTTGATCGCCTCGACGACGATCTGCATGTGGTCGTCGTGCAGCAGGGGCGCGATCGTCTCCAGCGCCTTGCGGGGGGCGGCCTTGACGTAGCGCACGTCGCCGATGAGGCGGAGCGCCGCGAGCCGTTCCTGGGTGCTCCCGTTCTCGAGCACCGGAGCGACGATCTCGATGGCGTAGTGGCCGCCGATCTCCATGGCGACGTGCATCGCCTCCATGCGCGGACCGCCCGGCTTCTTGAGCACGGAGGTCAGCGCCCGCAGCGCGGGCTTGCCGCCGCCGACCGACTTCATCAGCGTCGCCCCCCACCGGCGCGTGTTCGCGTCCGGGGCGGTCAGGAGGGCAGCGATCTCCGAATGCTGTCGGGCGTCGCAGGTGCGGGCCATCACCGGCAGCAGCACCCGGCGGACCGCCTCGTCCCCTTCCTTCGTGAGCTTGAACAGCGGCGGAAAGAGGCGCGCGTCGGTCTTGCCGTCGGTCAGCAGGATGAAGGCCTGGATGCGGTTGCGACGCTGGTCGCGGGTGACCCCCGCGAGGTTGGCCAACAGCGGGACCAACTTGGCCAGATCCCCCGCGTCGGCCGCGGCGGCCCGCTCGACGAAGTCGTCCAACTGCGCGCGGTTGCGCCACGCGGCGGCGGAGAACTCTTTCTGGAGGGGTCGGAAGCGGAGCACAGATGGGGGCGGGGGAGCGGGTTCGTTTCCAAGGATACCGGACCGTGGTAGGTCGGGCCCGCCATGACGGAACGTACCGAACCCTCGCTGCTGCTCTCGTTGATCCCCGTCGTCGGGTTGGTCGCGATGCTGATCGGAACCATCGTCGGCCTCGATGGCACCGGCCACCTGCCGTTGATCGGCGGCACGGTGCTGGCCGGAGCGGTGGCGTCATTCGGGCTGAAGCGGCCCTGGTCCGAGATCCAGAAGGGGATGATCGGGGGCATCACGGGGGCGCTGCCGGCGATCCTGATCCTGCTCGTGGTCGGCCTCCTGATCGGCTCCTGGATCGCGTCGGGGGTGGTCCCCCTGATGGTGTTCTGGGGCCTGAAAATCCTCGCTCCGAGCTGGTTCCTGGTGGCCAGCCTGTTCATCTGCGCGGTGGTCTCGCTCGCCACCGGTTCTTCGTGGTCCACGGCCGCCACGGTGGGGCTCGCCCTGATCGGGGTCGGCCAGGCGCTGGGCATGCACCCGGGCATGACGGCCGGCGCCATCGTCTCGGGGGCCTACTTCGGGGACAAGATGTCGCCGCTGTCAGACACCACCAACCTGTCCCCCGCGGTCGCGGGCGCGGAGCTCTTCGAGCACATCCAGCACATGCTCTGGACCACGGTCCCAGGGCTCGTGGTGGCCGCGATCGTCTTCACGGTCCTGGGGCTGCGGGGGGGCGGCGCGGGCGAGGGTGACAGCGCCGTCTACACCGCGATCGTCACGGGGCTGGAGGGCGGCTTCGAGCTGTCGCCGATTCTGATCCTGGCCCCCGCGCTGGTGCTGACGTTGGTCATCAAGAAGGTCCCCGCGCTGCCCGCGCTGATGGCCGGGGTGCTGGCCGGCGCGGTGCTCGGGGTCCTGGTGCAGCCGAACCTCGACATCGCGGGCGTGATGGCGGCGATGTACGGCGGCTACGAGTCCGCCACGGGGGTCGCATCCGTCGATGACCTGCTGTCGCGGGGCGGCCTGTCGGGGATGCTCGACACCATCGCGCTGGTGGTCTGCGCGCTCGCCTTCGCGGGCGTCATGGAGGGCACGGACATGCTCGACCGGCTGGCCGCGGCGGTGCTGTCGTGGGCTCGGTCGACCGGCTCGCTGGTGGCGGCGACGATCGCCTCCTGCATCGGCCTGAACGTGCTCGCCTCGGACCAGTACATCGCCATCGTCGTGCCGGGCCGCATGTACCGGACGGCGTACCTCAAGCGGGGGCTGCACCCCAAGAACCTGAGCCGGACCCTGGAGGACAGCGGCACGCTGACCTCGGCGCTGGTTCCCTGGAACACCTGCGGCGCGTACATGGCGGGGGTGCTGGGGGTGGGCACGCTGGCGTATGCGCCGTTCGCGATCGTGAACTGGGTCGTGCCGATGATCTCGCTGGGCTACGGCATCACCGGGTTCAGCTTCGAGACGATCGACGAAGCCGACGCCGAGGCGCGCATCGCCGCCTGACTACTGCTTCGCCTCGAAGATCGCGGCGCGCTCCTGCTGAATCGCCGCCACCACCCCGTGCCACATGGTGTCCCGCGCGTTCAGCGACGCACGCGCGGTCGCCTCGGCCTCGTCCCACTTCGTCCGCGACCGACCGCAGATCGCCATCAGCAGGCGCTCGCCCATCGGCCCGTGGGACTCGGAATCCACGTCGATGTGCCGCTGGAGGTAGACGCGGAACGCCTCCCCCCGAGGGGGGCCGTCGGGGAGCCGAATCTCGCGGGGCGAGTACCGCCGCTCCAGGAACTTGGCCATCTTCAGGCCGTACTCCCGAGCCCTCAACCTCGTCGGCGAGATGGACCGCTCGGGCTTGTGGGTGTGGTGCGCCAGCAGCTGCAGGAACATCGAGGGGATCACGTTCTCACGCCCGAACACGAACGACGCGGCGACCCGGTGCGGCGGCAGCTGGGCCGTCGCCATCGTGAAGCGGACGAAGTCGCGGGTGGTCTGCGGGATCCCGTCGATGGCGTCGATGGCGTCGAGGATGGTGTCGACGTCGGTGCCCGCGACGATGGTGGCCAGCAGCGCGTCCACTGGACCGCGGTCGGCTCGGCACTCCTCCATCGCCAGGAGGTACAGCTCGAAGTGGCTGATGTAGACGCCCGGGTAGATCTCGTCGGTCTCTTCGCCGACCACGATCTCGTTGACGAACCGCGCCGCCTCGATGTGCTGCGGCGGCGTCCACGGCAGCGTCATCGACGTCAGGGACAGCTGCAGCGACTTGAGCAACGTCATGAAGTCCCACACCGCAAAGATGTGCGAGGTCATGAAGATCCGCAGGGCCTCGGGGTCCTGCATCATCGCGTAGATCGGGTGGTTCGCGAGGCGGTTGTGGTCGTGCTTCAGCGACTCCTTCATCTCTTCGAAGAGTCGGATGACCGAGGGGTCGCGCCAGGCTTCACTGCGGGTGTGATTCACCCCCCCAGGATAGCCGGCCCTTCCGGAGCCTGCCGATGAGGTAGTAGAGGCGCGATGCTCGCCGCGTTCCCCGCTGGCTCCGACGGAGCCGACTCCCTGCTGCAGGCCCTCCGGCCCCGCTGGGAAGCGCTTGGCATGGCCGTCGCGGAGCACCGCCTCGACCCCCGGGCGCCCGAGGAGGAGCTGGTCCGCGAGCTCGCCACCGCCGTCGAAGCTTCGTCCGGCCCCGTGGTCGGCTTCTCACTGGGCGCCCGCCTCGCGCTGCAAGCGGCCGCGTCGGCTCCCCTGCCCTGCCTCGTCGCGCTCGGCTTCCCCTTCCATGCTCGCGGCGAGCCGCGCAGCCGGCCCGGCCTCGACCTGCTCGCCTCCAGCGGGGTCCCCACCCTCGTGATCCAGGGCACCCGGGACGCTCACGGCTCCCGGGCCGATGTCGCCGGCTACGACCTCCCCGACCACGTCCGCCTCCACTGGATCGACGACGGGAACCACCGCTTCGCCCCCCGGCAGCGCTCCGGACTCGACCCCGCCGCCCTCCTGGACGACGTCGCCGCCGCCACCCACGCCTTCGTCGGAGGAGCCCGTGCCTGAGGCCCACGACGGACGCGACCGCATCGACGAACCGGGCTTCTCCTACCTCCCGCGCTTCATCGAAGCGGACGAGGCGACGGCCCTCATCGACTACTTCGCCGCCATCACCCCCATCTGGGAGCAACGCCACGGCGGCGACGACCACGCCCGGGGGGCCGGCCGCCGCGCCCGCCGCCTCACGCGGCCCGTCTACTGGCTCGGCGCGTGGCAGTTCGCGTCGCTGGGCTACTACGCCGAGCCCCACTACCGAGAGGACCGCTGCCTCCGGGCCGAGCCGCTCCCCCCGGTCATGCAGGCGATCCTCGACCGCCTCAGCCCCACGCTGGAGGCCGACCACGCCGACGGCACGCCGCACAACACCTGCCTCATCAACTACTACGGCCGCGAGGTCGGCAAGGGCGTGCCGGTGGACTTCGCCCGCCTCCGCATGCACCGCGACGGCGAGCCCGGGCCGGTGGTGATGTTCAGCATCGGCCAGCCGGGGCTGCTCGAGTTCATCGACCCCGACCAGTCGCCCGATCCCGAGCTCGGCGTATGGACCCGCCACCGCTCCGTCAGCATCCTCAGCGGGCCGAACTACAAAGAGCGGCTGTACCACCGTGTCACGCAGGTGCGGACCGGGCAGCAGCCGAAGCTGACCAGCCGGCTCGACCACTTCGAGACGCGCCGGATCAGCGTCTCCTTCCGGCACGTTCCGGAGGCCCTCATCTCCGACCTGGACGGCTTCCCCGACGACCGCCAGGCGCGGGTGCGCGGCTACGTCGAAGAGCTCGCCGAACACTCTGAGCATTACGCGGCCCAGTTGGCCCGCTAGTCTGGCCGACGTGCTGCTTCGAACCCTGCTCCTGATCGCCGTCTCCGCCCCCTTGGCCGCCTGCAAGCCGCCCAGCCCGGAGGCCCCCACCGACCTGTCGGATCTCGTCCGCTACCTCTTCGCGGAGTGGCACAACGAGGACCCCCAGCCGATGCAGGACGGCCTCGCCAACCTCGACGCGTTCATGCGCGACATCGACATGGACACCGCCGCCGTCGACCGTTCCTGGGTGCCCGAGCCGCTGACGGTCGAGGACGTCTCCGCGGTCACGTGGCCCGAGCGCGATCTCGAGGCGACCATCCCGATCACGGTCGCGGGGGCTGGTCCCTGGGCGGTCACCGACCACGCCCGCCTCCAGACCGAGGCCGACCAGCTCCCGGCCGAGCCGACCGCCGTCCGCTACGACCGCACGGTCACCAACGTCGACGACCCGTCCTGCTTCTGGGATGGCTCGTGCGGGCTGATCGAGACCGACAACGACGTGCGGCGCGACAACCTCGTGATGTCCGTGGACTTCGCCATGAGGAAGGACTTCCGCTGGGTGAACATCGGCTCGGGTGAGGACGCCCGACGCGCCGTGGTGGGCCGCTCCTGGCTCGAGGACTCCTTCGTCGGGGACGAAGGCAACACGCACCTGTGGATGTCGTTCGCGGTGGATGTCTGGATGGAGCTGCCCGACGGCAGCACCCAGCGCGTGCAGTCGCTGTGGTCCGAGAGCGAGACCATCGACGTCGAAGAGGACATCGTGCGGAACCTTCTCCGCGGCAGCATCGACGACGTGTTCGACGCCGGTGACGCCGCCATCGAGGAGCTCTACTACTCGGAGTAAGCTGTCTGCATGGACCGCCTCCTGATCCGGCATTGGTGCATGGCTCAGCCTCTTGACCTCCCGGCCCTCCCAGCTCCACCGTGCTCTCCGAGGCAAAGCCTCGGGAGACGACGCAGATGGCCGCGCGCACGAAGAGCAAGGTGACTCCGAAGTACAAGACCAAGTACCGGGTGCGGAACTGGGCGGTCTACGAGGAGTCGCTGCGCCGACGAGGGGACACCACGGTCTGGTTCGACGCCGCCGCCGTCGGCTCCTGGAACGCCCGCCCTACCGGACGACCCGGAGGACAAAGGGAGTACTCCGACGTCGCGATTGAGACCGCCCTGACGCTCCGGTCGCTGTTCCACCTCGGTCTGCGGCAGACCGAAAGCTTCGTCTCCTCCCTGGTCCGCTTGATGGGCCTCGAGCTGCGCGTGCCCGACCACACCACGCTCTCGCGGCGGGGCAGGACCATCGACGTCCGGAGCCTCCCCAGGAAGGGCGACGCCCCTCTCCATCTGGTCATCGACTCGACCGGCCTGAAGGTGGTCGGCGGCGGCCAGTGGAACTCGGACAAGCACGGCGACTCG
>PVBE010937384.1_pt1 | contig 14419 bp, 13 predicted proteins | sample 1631181 | NCBI WGS metagenome assembly PVBE01 (sample SAMN08397723, study PRJNA350692) | Marine metagenome, whole genome shotgun sequencing project. | isolation source: water | place: Pacific Ocean | collected 2012-04
ATCCAACCCCGGACGGTCGGTTCGCTGACGTGCAGCAGTTCTGCTATCTGTTTCACAGACAGGGCCTCGTGTGGATCATAACTCGGAAAATCGCTATTCATGTTCTTTCCTCAGGCGTGTATTACATCACGCTTGTTCGTGTAACTTTCTTTATACCGTCCCCCTTTCGAGTGGGGGTAGTTTCGCATATGTGCTTAATCCCGGGACCACACTGGAAAGCCATTGCCCCATGGAATGTACAGAAAACTCAAAATCGTGGAGTTTTGTGACTACCGTAATAGAACATATACAAGCCGGGGGCCGGGGGGTGGGCCGTTCGCCGTTGCCGTCAGGTTTCTCTAACGCCTCAATCACCCGCCAGGGTCCCGCCGCAAGGCTCTGAGGGGGGCCATAATCGTCCGGAGGGGGCGTGGGCGTTATCGGGTCGGTATGTTTCGGCGTTGCGTTCATTCGGTTGGCCCGTCGTGAAGTTCAGCGATTGCGTTCAAGTCTTCTGCGGTCAAGCCGGGCAGGTCTTCTACGCTCATACTGATGGCGGTAACGTCGAGTTGGTCTTTAACCTTGCCTTCGGTGCGGTCCATGATCTCTTTGAAGTAGCGGAAGTCACCCGCCACGGCTCTTTCAACTGCCACCAGGACAATGGACCGGATCAATTCGCTGTCGTTAGCGTCCAGAGTCTCCCGGAGCAATGCCGTCAGCGGTCGCTCAGGCGGTCTGCCCTTTGGGTTTCCCGATTGCCCGGGCTTGAATCGTCGCCCGATCTTGTTGCCCAGCGCGAATCTTCCGCCAGACAGTCTGTTTACGGTCTGTTCTGTCATATCTCAGTCCTCATCGGTTTGGGTTTGCTTCGTCGTCTGGACCATAGCCAGAATCCCCGCCTTGACAGCTTCGGGCAGGTCCGCCCAGGCGTCGATTACCTGTTGCAGATCAAGGTCAGTGATTTGTCGCTTGTCGTTCAGCTTGTCGTCTGGCTTGTCGGAAGGGGGTACATTCGCAGAATCGTTGCAGTCACCCGCTTGCACTATTGGGGGTGTGTTGGGCGCATGACAACGGCCAGCGTCGGGGTCCGTTTCGCCCTTAGTTTCTAGGGCGTTAGGCGTTTCCTGACACTGGCCGTCATCTGCTGTAACGGAGAGGGGGGGATTCGAACCCCCGGTACGCCTAATGAGCGTACGTCGGTTTAGCAAACCGGTGCATTAAGCCACTCTGCCACCTCTCCGATTGTAAATACCGCCGCTCTGGCCCGCACATTATGCTGGGCCAGCGTCTGTACATACACCTTTATATCTGTAAGCGGCGGTTCTGTCAAGATGGTGTTCGCCGGTCGCACATAAACCACTTGCCCCACAGGGCCGCAAACAGCCTGATAAGCCGGGCGATGTAGTTGCCGGCAACCAGACGACGGGATTATGCAACGCCATGTTCAATGTCGATCGAGAATGTACAGGTCCACCTGGCCGATCGCAAGATCTATGCGGGCCGAGCCCCGCTATTGACCCAGCCCGAAAAGAAGGTATTGGGACTAAGGACGACAATTAACAGATCGCTGAAGCCCGTCAAAACAGATCGGATTGCGCGCCATGGGCTGTTGATGATATGCTACTGCGTAAATGCGACGCTGTTGCAGGAATGCAACAGATTCGACTGCCCCAACATCGCATCGCCAAAACTGAGGTGTCACTGCAGAAACCGAACGAACTATATTTGCCCCAAATACTACCCGCAAGATTGAATCGAACTGATAATGTCTTTGGATGTGATTGTTCTAAGATGTGCTTTATCAAACGATTAGACATATGCGACTCGTCGACGAAGTTTTGTGCTTGATTTACAATGTTAGTTAATAGTATACTTGTTTGGTAAGCCGAACATTGTCATGCGTGCAACGACATTCCGTAGCTTCTGTGGCGATGTGTGCACTCTGCGGTTTGCGTATTGTTCTCGCCCGGTTGTCTCATAGTTTGTATTCCAGTTGGTTTCTATGTATGGCGTGATGTGGATTGTTGGTCGGTGTTTTTGGTGTTTTTGTTGCGGTGGTTTCTTGGCCGCTGCGAGAGTGTCTCTTTCGCTTTGATATGCGTGTTGTTTGAGTCAGGCCGCCAGGTGTGGTGGAGATTAATATGGCCAGAGGATCTGATAAACTAAGTCCGTCTCTGGAAGACTATCTTGAGGCCGTGCTTATTCTGGTGCGTCGCGGCCGCGTGGCGCGCGTGAAGGATATTGCGGCGCATCTGGGCGTCGGCAAGTCTTCTGTGACCGGTGCGCTCAAGACGTTGTCCAAGCGCGGAATGGTTAATTATGAACCGTATCAGTTCATCACTCTTACGGATCACGGTTTGGAGTTGGCCGAAGAGGTTGCCGCCCGCCACGTACTGCTGCGGGAGTTTCTCTGCAATGTTCTCGGGCTTGACGAAGAGGTCGCCGAAGCCAACGCCTGCCGTATGGAACACGCCGTGGACGGCGAACTGCTGGAGCGATTGGGTAAATTCTCGGTGTTCGTGCGTGACTGTCCGCGAGTCGGGCCCAACTGGGTGCAGGAGTTTGTCGATCGCTGCGGCGCCGGCGATGTAGACGCTGAGACCTGCACCAAATGCGTAGCCCGTATCGATCCGGAGTCGGGGAAGGTTTCGGCTCCTGACGATGCGGCCCGAAGCGACGAAGACGGCGCCTCGGCGGCGGTTGCGTCCATGCCGCTGACCATGGCGTCGGTCGGACAGGAAGTTCGCCTTTCGGCTGTGACCGGTTCGCGTGAGCTTCAGCATCGTCTGGCCGAGATGGGGCTGACGCCGGGGGCTACGTTCAAGGTGGTCAACAAAGGCAATCCCGGGCCGTTCATTGTCTCGGTGAAGGGGTCCAAACTGATGCTGGGTCGGGGCACCGTGCATCGGGTCATGATAAAGGCCGACTCATAGGATCGGCCCAGAGGATACAGAGCATTGAGCACCCGACTTAATATAGCATTGGCTGGCAATCCCAACTCGGGAAAGACCACGATCTTCAATCTGCTGACCGGTGAGCGTCAGCATGTGGGCAACTATCCCGGCGTCACGGTCGAGAAGACCGAAGGCACCGCGTTGCTGGGCGATAGAGAGATCGATATTGTCGACCTGCCCGGCACGTACAGCCTTACTGCCTACACGATCGAAGAGATCGTGACCCGGAATTTCATAATGGATTCCCGGCCGGACGTGGTGGTCGATATTGTAGACTGTTCGAACCTGGAGCGCAATTTATATCTGGCCACCCAGTTGCTGGAGTGCGGCGTTCCGCTTGTCCTGGCGTTCAATAAGAGTGATCTGGCCGAGGTCAGGGGTTTTCATATTGACTGTGAACGCCTGTCGGGTTTGCTGGGCGTTCCGATTGTCGAGACCGTGGGCACCACGGGCGAGGGCCTGGAGGAACTGCTGACCAAGGCGGTTGAGGTCGCAGAACTCGGTTCCCAGGTTGTCGACTGCCAGCGTCTGCCCGATTACGGTACGGAACTCGAACCGCACATAGTTCAAATCGCCAGCGAAATAGCCCATCACTGCGGTCTGGAAAGTCACAGTCGCTGGTTCGCGCTGAAGCTCCTGGAAGGCGACGGCGAAGCGCTCAAGCGTATCGAATCTATGGCTGGCGAGGCCAATGCCGATAAAGTGTCGGAAACCATCGTCCACATAGATGCTATTCGCAAACACATAGAAGACGTATGCGGCGACGCACCGGAGATAGTGTTCGCCGATCGACGGTACGGGTTCATCTCCGGCGCCTGCACCGAGGCGGTCGAGCAGACCGTCGAGGCGCGCCACGACCTTTCCGATCGCATCGACGCGGTGATGACGAATCCGATTATGGGTTTGCCGATATTCATTGCGATGATGTACGTGGTGTTCCAACTTACGTTTACTCTCGGGCAATTTCCGATGGAGTGGATCGAGAGCGGGTTTGGTTTCTTGTCCGAGCAGTTGGCGATGCTCTGGGGTAAGGAGTCCGAGAGCCTGCTCAAGAGCCTGCTGATCGACGGTATTATCGGCGGGGTGGGCGGCGTGATCGTATTTCTACCGAACATCCTGCTGCTGTTCACCGGTATAGCAGTCCTTGAAGATTCAGGTTACATGGCGCGGGCCGCGTTTATTATGGATCGCTGGATGCACAAGATCGGACTTCACGGTAAGAGCTTTATTCCGATGCTGATCGGTTTTGGATGCAATGTTCCGGCGATAATGGCCACCCGCACGCTCGAGACGCGTCGAGATCGTATGACCACGATGCTCGTTATCCCCCTGATGAGTTGCGGAGCCAGGCTTCCGATTTACGCATTGATTATCCCGGCGTTTTTCCCGTCGGCGTGGCACGGTCCGATGCTGTGGACGATGTACCTGATCGGGATCGTGCTGGCGATTGTTCTGGCTCGACTGCTGCGGTCAACGCTGTTCAAAGGCGAATCGGCGGCGTTCGTGATGGACCTTCCTCCTTACCGCATGCCGACGGCCAAAGGGTTGCTGGTTCACATGTGGGAGCGGTCGTGGATGTACCTTCGCAAGGCCGGTACGGTCATCCTGGGCGTGTCGGTGATAATGTGGGCTCTGTCTGCGTTCCCGCGCGTATCGGCGGCGGAGCTGGAGACCCGATACGCCGACCAGACCCAAACGGTCCGGACGAGCTTTGACCAACGTCTGGTTGGCGTTAATACGCTGCTGGGCCTGGCCGGGGGCGACTCGGTGATTGACAAAGCTATCCGGGCTGAGATAGATCTGGCCGAGGCGGGAGAGAAGTTCTTCGACCACGAGCAGGGCCACATCGACGCCCAGGCCGCCAGAGACTCTACCATTGCATCGCTTGGCGACGGTCCTGACGGAGATACTCTCAAGCGATTTATCGACGCCAGGACCCGCATTGTCGCAGCACGCCATGCGTTCGATCTGACGGTGGCCGACGAGGAATTGGAAGTCGGTTCAAGAGAGCATGCGGCGATGGAGTTGTACCGCGACAGGGAACTGGAGAAGATCGCCAAAACGTATCCGCAGGCCAGCGCCGCTGCACTGGCGTACCTGGACGATTGTGTCGCTCCGTTCGATCTGGCGATGCGCAATATTGAAAACCTGCAGCTAATGGACCGGACCGGCCACAGCATACTGGGGCGAATCGGGCGAGGGATCGAACCGGTCGTCAGACCGATGGGATTCGACTGGCGTATCGGGACCGCCCTGTTGGGATCGTTCGCCGCCAAGGAAGTATTCGTAGCCCAGATGGGGATTGTTTATTCCGTGGGCGAAGGATCCGAAGATTCCGACACGCTGCGTAAGAAGCTAAGCGACAATTACACGCCCCTGATAGGTTTCTGCATAATGCTCTACTGCCTGGTAAGCGCGCCGTGCGTTGCTACGATCGCTGCGACCTGGCAGGAAAGCGGAAAAATGCGGTGGGCGATCGCCCAGCTCGCGGGCCTCACGATTCTGGCGTACGTGCTTACCGTCGCCGTATACCAGATTGGGAGCCTGATGAGCTAGGTCGTGGAGATAGTGTGCGATGTGGACAATGATTGAATCGATAATTGTGCTGGTTGCGATCGCGGTGGCCGCGGCGCTGCTGGCCTGCCGCGCCAAAAAGACGCTCAGCGGCGATGCCGACTGTGCGTGCGGCGAGGATGTGTGCTGTTCGGCGACTTTACTCGATTCGCTGTCTGACAATGACGAATCCGATGAAGCCTCCCCGCCGGATGATGCGGATTAACCGTCCGTCTGCTTCATGTCTTTTCGAATGTCACGCAGCGCGGGGAACGCATCTCTCCATTGATTCACTGCGTCGAGGTCCAACGGCGCGCTTATCACGCATTGATCGTTGTCGGCGCTGGCGATTGTGTTTCCCTGCGGATCGATTATGACGCTTCTCCCCGCGTAGCTGTGGTTCGGGTCGGAACCGCAGCGGTTGGCGCCTACGACATACGCCTGGTTTTCTATTGCCCGCGCCCGCAGCAGGCAGGACCAGTGATCGGCCCTCTGGGCGGGCCAGTTTGCGATCACCGCGATGAGATTGGCGCCTGCGGCGGTGGAACTGCGAAACAGCTCGGGGAATCGCAAATCGTAGCATATCGTTGGCGCCAGTTGGAACTGGCCGGTCTGGATTACAACCGCCCGGTCGCCGGGGGTGTAGTGCTGTTCCTCTTCCGACGGAGAGAAGGGATGTGTTTTCCAGTAGCGTCCGGCCGCTGTACCGTCCGGCGCCAACAGGACCGCTTCGTTGCGATAGGTGTTGTCGTGTCTGGTCGCCAGTCCGGCCAGGATATAGATGCCGAACCGTTTAGCGGTTTCGGACAGGAATGTCGCGGTCGGTCCGTCTGCCGGTTCGGCCAGGGCGGTCGGGTCCATTGCAAATCCGGTCGAGAACATTTCCGGAAGGATCGCCATATCTCCGGGCTGCGGATTGGCCTTCGACAGCATGCCTTCGACCGCCTGTCGATTGGCCTGCGGGTTGGACCAGGCGATATCGAGTTGGATGCATAGTGCGTTCATACGTGCATGATGATCGCAGCAGGGCCGTATTGCAAGCATCTCCGGGTGGTGCAATCTGCAGCTTTTTTTGCTTCGCCTCGATTCGAAACCTACTTTGCCTGTGTTGCCGCATCTATTTGAAATGGAGCAGGCAGGGGCTTTATATGGAAGAATCAGACACTGGATTATGGCCCGGTTTGGCCAGTGGCGATCCCAAACGCTGTGCGTTGTTTGCATACGCGTTGTGGATTCAGCACGCACCGCTTCCCACACCTGTCGCCCCAGTGCCTGACATTCAGTGGCAGGAGGCTGTCGGCAGGCGTCTTCTGACGCCGGCGGAAAAAGCCGCCCGCTGCCGATACTTTGACCGCAAGACTATCGCCGGGCTGGCCAGGTGCGGATAGGTCCGGGCTGTCAGCTTTCGTTTTTCGGGGGCTCTTCCTGTCCCACAAACGCCGTGGCGCACAGTTTCATGCACTGCTCTACGGGCATGTCGATTTCTTCGATCTGGTCGGGTCTGCAGTATACGGTTATCCCGCCGAACATGTAGCTGAACGGCAGATAGACCGCCACTGTGCGGCCGCATCCGGACCCGTCGGCGTAGGGGGGCTGTTCGTTTGTGCGGATACCGAGCATCTTCATATTCGAACCGGGCGGGGAGTACTGGACGACCTGGCCCATCTTGCCGGCGTCACCGCCGAACAGTTGCAGCAGATCGCGCACCGATTCGTAGAGCATCTTGACCCCGGGCATATGAGTTATGAGTTTCTCCAGCAGCGACCAGAACGCCTGGAACAACCACAACCGCGTAGCCAGGCCGACGATGTAGACGCCTACGATCAGGATCAACGCCCCGACTCCCGGGGGGAGCTTGACGTTGGGAAGCAGTTCGCCGCCAAGGGCGTCCAGCGTACTGCCCAGCCAATAAACCGTGTATGCGGTAATCACAAGCGGGACCAGGACCATAATGCCCGCCAGTAGAATGCCCAATTGTTTCTTCATCGATAATCTCCTTCATTTGTGCGCTGCCGACGTTGCGGCCGTTGCAGAGCGGCGTTGCGAATCATTCTACACCGCTAAACAGATGGGGCCAGCAAGTTTTTAGATGCCGATATGTTCAGGCTGACTATATAATACCCGTTGCGTGCTATGCGCCGTGTGGTCCAGGGAGAGTTTGTATGACGGTTATGAGAAACTATCGACGGTTCTTTTCGACAACTCTGACAGTTGTATTGATCGCTGCGATGAGTCTGGCGCCGTGCGCCTGCCAGTCGACCGAAAGGAACACTGAACCTGAAACTCAACCGCAGGACGGTTCCGACAAGCCGGTCGCGACGAATCAGCCGAGCAACCTGGCCGATGATATAATGAGTGACATTGACGCGGCGACCGATGAACCGCACACGCCTGGAGCCGAAGCCCGCAGCATCCGACCGTCAACTCGTCCGGCGAGGAATGTTGTGAGATTTATCCGATTGAAGTACGACGGAAGCAGCAGTTGGGACGTTAACATGGGACGCGGCTTCGACCATAACTTGCTTTTGAAGTTCAATGAGATAACCGGTTTTCCCGTCGCCGCTGACACTGAGTGGAAGGGAATTGCCCGGTTGCCAAGATTCCGCAAGGGCAAGGCGCCGCCGTTTGTGTATATTACCGGCCGGGGCACAATTGAGCTTTCTTCTCGAGAGGTGAAGATCCTGCGGGACTACTGCCTTGAAGAGGGCGGCTTGATCCTCGCCGACAACGACGGCGGATTCTTCGAACGATCTTTTCAAGCGGTGTGCAAGAGGGTTTTTCCCGACAAGAAGCTTACGGATATTCCCGACGACGATCCAGTGTATCGCGAGCCGTTTGTTTTTCCGAAAGGCGCGCCGCGGCTGTGGGCTCAAGGCGGTGGAACCCGTCCGATGGGCCTCAGACATCAGGGCCGGTTGATCGTATTCTATCATCCCGGGCGCATGGGCTATGCGTGGAAGAGCGGTCATTCCGGCGCCGCGGAGGTCGTCGCCGACAGGGCGTACAAGCTGGGGGTAAACATCATATACTACACGTTTACACGGTATCTTGATAAGCATTACGCCGAGCCCGAGACCAGGCCGGCGGCTCCGGCGAGCGTAGGAAAACAGGTCAGGTGAGTTCGAAGATCGACTGGGTTTTGACTATTGTCAGATCGTCGGGGAAGGCGTGGAACGCGAATATGTGCAGGCCCGCGAGCTTGGCTTCGTAATCGATGAAGGTGAACGGGGTCAGCGGCGGGCGCTTCATCCAGGTCGGGAACGGGACGAACAGTCCGCGTTTGGCTCCTATCTTCGCCAGGTCGTGGTGGGTCTTGTGATAGACCATGGGGCTCATCTGCTCGACCTGGAAGTTCATCATGTAGTTGACCCCGGCGGTGCGTCGGTGGTGATGGGCTTTTTCTCCGCGGAACGGCATCTGCCTGATCACGCCGGATGCCGGAAGGGTGGTTCGGTCGTCGGCGATCAATTCGATCAGAGAATGCTTATCGCGGAAGAAACCGATCACGTGCGTGCAGCCGGTGACCCAGATCTGGGCTTCGTACTGGCCCATGATCAGGTGTCGGTCGTGGTATATGTCGAACAGCTCCGGGTGCACCGGGCGGTCGTACAGGTAATACCGCAGCGACGAAATACTATGTTGTTGGCGTATGCTCATAATGCTCAGGCTTCTCTAGAGCCATTATACACTTTGGAGTCAACGCGTGCAAAGCGATCGGAGGCCTGACGTGCTTGCCGGTTAAATTGAGGGTTAGTCAGTTTTCTGTGTTTCGTGGCGATGTCGTATTTTTCGATACTTGATCACCGCGTAGTAGATCACCCCGTAGGAGATCAGGCCCAGGCATCCTCCGACGATAATGCTGCCGACCCAGAGCGGCCAGAACACCTGCCATGTCGCCGCCCACCAGTTCTGAACGGTCTCCAACCACGTGCCCGAGAACGCCATCGCCTCGGTGAAGTTCGGGTCCTCGCAGTTGCTGCCCAGCACCAATTTGCCCAGCAGGTAGTTCGGGTAGAAGATCGGAACCAGAGTGGCGGGGTTGGATATCCATACGAACGGGACCCCGACCAGCTTGTTGGCGCCCAGTAGCCAGGACAACGCCAGCACCAGCAGCATCTGAAAGCCCACCGTGGGCGTCCAGGTGATGAACATACCGATAGCCACCCCCAACGCTATGCGATGGGGCGTATCGTCCACGTGAAGCACTCTATAGATGAAGAAGGCTTTCAGCTTTCTTGCTACGTAACGATGCGGCATGCGGCGTTCTCCAGTCTGCCTTTCAGCTCCGAACCGCCCCGGCGGCGGTCTCGGAATCGATTGTCTCCAGATAATACATAATATGGGGCTTTATGGCGAGTTTTCGAGCATCTTAAAGCCCGCCGCCGTAACGTCGTCCGGATTGATCAGTTGCATGCACGTTATGTGGCTGCAACGCTTTTTCAGGCATCCTTTGCACGGAACGTCGGATACGATCGCCCGCCCGCGACGGTAGGGACCGGTTCGCTCCGCCTGTGTCGGACCGATCATGACCACCGAGTCGACCCCGACCGCAGGGGCGATAAGCGCCGCGGCCGAGTCGCAACAGATCACCCCGGACGAGGCGGAGATCATCGCCACGAACTCTTTGACGCCAGTCTGTCCGGCCAGATTAATCGCCGCCGGCCCGGCGTCGCCAATTGCCTCCTGACACAGGTCGCGATCGTCCGGTCCGCCCATCAGCACAACTGTTGTCTGTTTGGTCATCGCCAATATAACGCGCCGCCAGTGTCGCGACGGGTAGAGTTTGGTCTCCCATCGTGTCGGCGGTATGCAGACCAGAAATTTACCTGCCTGCAGATTGTTGTCCGCCAGGAACTGCTTGGCGAACAGCTTTCCTTCCGGAGCGATCTGTAGGGTCATGTCTTCGCTTCTGGCGTCCAGGCCGAGGCTGCGGGCCAGTTCGATGTTTCGATCCACGGTGTGCGCCGCTTCGGGCGATATCCGGCGGTTGTAGAACCACGCGGCGCCTTCCCTGGCCGTTGAGAACCCCGCACGCACCGATGCGCCCGTCGCCCTGGCGAATATCCCACTCCTTAGCAGGCCCTGCAGGTCTATCACCCAGTCGAAATGCGATTTTCTCAGCATCCAGAGAAAGCTCAGGGTCATCTTTGCGGCGCTGAACGATCGCCAGGCCTTGCCCATGGCCTTGCGTTTGAAAAGGATGATTTCATCGATATCGCTGTCGTGGGAGATCATATCGGCGCAGTTGTCGTTGACCAGCCACGAGACGCTGCATTTTGGGAACGTTCTTTTCAGACCCCGCAGAACCGGCAGGGCGGTGACCACGTCGCCCAGCGCACTTGGCTTGATGATAAGCACTCGCTGGGGAGGCGATAGAGCCTGTGGGGCGGTCATGCTGAAGTGCTCCGCGATTTACGCTGACGCTTTCGCTGGCGTTTGCGCCGGGAAACTATCTGCTGGTCGAGTTTCCGGGCGGACCACTGTTGCAGCACACGCCAGTACGGTTTGAAGGGTATTCTTCCTGCCCCTGGGCGTCTGAGGTATCCGAGCAGCATTCTCAGCCGCCCGGCGTGGCTTACGGAAGTACAGGCCAGCAGCGACACGTTGAGACGCATAAGCCCCTGGAATCGCTGTCGCATGGATATGCGAGACACGTGTTTCAGTCCGTCCAGGTCGATCAGTATCACGCTTGGCGGGTCGACGGGCGTCCAGTGGACCAGGATATTTCCGCTCTTGAGATCTCGATGGACCAGGTTGTTGTCGTGCAGGCGCCGCACCATGCGCCCGAGGCTGCTCAGCACGCTGCGTGCGACGGTTTCCTGCTCGGCTTCGTCCATTCCGGCAATCTGCGGATCGGCCACGTGAGCCAGACGCACGTGCAGGAACTGGTCAAGATGCGAGGCCTGAAGCGTTTCGGTTATCAGAATGCTGTCAGTCAGGAACGGCCCGATTCTTTTTTCGATCGCCGCCAGCGGCATGGCGGTTTCCACGCCGCGAGTCATGATCTGGTGCCCCAGGCGGAACGCCCTTAGAGGACGTGAGGGTCGCAGGCAATCCAGAATGATCTTCCAGGCGCGTTTGCGGCGCGGGCGTTTGACGTATACGTCCAGCTCCACGTCGCCGACCTTTAGTTTGCGACGCACGACTCGCCCCGAGGGGCTTTGCTTGACCAGTTCGATGTCGTCGCCTTCGAGGAGTTCAGGTCCGCGGGACAGAACTTCGGTCCACTGTTCGGCGGTCAGCGTGTGTTTGGCGGCCAGTGACCCAGGCGGATGATGCTTCGACGCAAGGACAATGTGACCCTTCCAGTGGTCCGGAAGCGATATGTCGGTGAAATATCGATTCCTCCCGTTTACGCGACGGTCCCTGTGTGCGTGGTGCTTTCGCGTGTGCCTCCGGGCCATCTGGTCGATCAGATACTCCCACCCTCGCAGCGTGCCCCTGGTTTGGCTGCAGGCCAGGTAATGCTTGAGGAATCTCAAACGCTGCGTGCGTGTTGTGGTGTCGCGGAGGTCGTGCAGCAGTTGGGCCAGGTTGGCGCTCTTGGTCAGCCTGGTGAGGCGCCAACTGCGTTTCAGGCGGTGCAGGTCGGTCAGCACCAGCCTGGGCTGGTCCTTCCAGCGGGCTACGAGAATATTACCGCAGTGCAGATCGCGGTGAATCACCCCGGCTCGATGCATTCCCGCTATCAGTTCGGCCAGGGCCATCGTAGCGTCGGCGATTGCTTTTTGCCCGTCTGGCGCCTCCCGTTGTAGATCGTGCCACTGGTCTCCGGGCATGGCGTCTTCTACGGCGACCGCTGCGTACCATTCGGGGTTGCTTGCCGAAGCGGCTAGAGGTTTGGGTGTTTCGACTCCCGCGGCGCTGAGATACTGTGCGAAGTGCATTTCGCGTGCGGCCTGGCTTGCGCCGAACATGCGGGCCATACGGTGGAAAAACGACTTGCCGTGAAAGTGCTTGATGTAGATATCGGTATCGCCCACATCGCCGCGGTAGACGGTTCGAGATGCGTTTTGCTTGACCTTCGTCCAGGTCGGCTGGCTGGGCGCATTGAGCGATGCGATCTGGTCTTCCAGCAGCGCGCGGGCGTCACTGTCGGCGTATGTCACCGACTTGTTGCTTGTTGCCGTCAAGTTTTCAGGTTCGTGTGATGCGGGCATTGGTCTGTAAGCCAACGGTTTGGCACGTTCAGGGTTCCAGTGCGGTCGTGCAGCGGTTCTTGCCGGGGCATTATAGGACGTGCGGGTGTGTTTCATCAAGAACACGCCGAAAGAACGGTCGAGTATATCTCTTTAAGCCTGTTCCGGTTAGTGGCCGGATCGAACTTTTCGGCGGCCTGCTCCGCTGCCCGATTCGCCAGCTTTTGACGTAGTTCTTCGTCATTGATCAGCGAGAGCAGATTGTCGGCGGCCTGTCGCACGTCGCCCGGCGGCGACAGCAGCGCCGACTTACCGTGCGGGGCGCAGTCGGCGATTTCCGGTCTGTCCGAGGCCAGGATTGGCAGCCCGCAAGCCATTGCATTGGCGACGGCTCCGACACCGCAATCGTTGCGTTGGAGGAATATTGCTGCATCTGCGGCGGTCAGTACGTCCGACGGAGTCATGCGCCCGGCGGTGAAGAATACTTCATGCGGATATCCGATTGATTGGACGAAAGTCTCAACCGCCCGGCGGGCCGGTCCGCTTGACGGGAAGACTAGTCTCGTACGCTCGTTGACGATTCGGGACATGGCGTGAGCCCAGCAGACTTGTTTGTGTCCGTTTGCGGGCGTCATTTCTCCTCCGGCGGCCAGCAGGAAGCAGTCATCGTCGAGGTTCAATTCGCTTCGGATGCGATTTCGCGACCCCAGCGCGTCGCCAGGGGCCTTGAACGCGGGCGGGAGAACGAAAACTCGCTTGGGGTCCAGTCCCAGGGTTATCAGCACTCGGCGCTGGGGTGCGGTGGGCGCCGTCAGTGTCCACAATCCGTCGAAGCAGCCGGATATTGCGATGTCGGCCTGGTGCAGTCGGCGAAGATGAGGCAGCGACAGAACAATGGGCCTGCCGTTGGCGGACCATTGTGCGGCCGAGGCGGCCTGGGGCGACCAGGCGTGGATAAGGTCCGCCTTGGCTTCGAGCCGTCGAATTCCCCATGCGGCCGCAGCGCCGCTGCCCAGGATGGTCCGCACCTGTGTGGTCTTGCGATCCAGGCCGCGGTTTTCCCGGACCGGTCCGATCGAGACTATAGTCTCTTGCGGATCGGCCAGCGCGTTCAACTCACAGAGCATGTCCGTGGAGGTCTCGGCTCCGATTATGTGAATAACGTCATCCATTGGCGCCAATGATATGTCCGTTGCGGTCTTGCGTCAAATCCGCTGTTGGCAAGCATAGTCTTGCGGGCGCCGTTCTTCGGTAATGTTATCGACGTTCGGGCAGCCCGTCGGCCCCGGTGGGAACTGACGGATACATCTTGCAGAACCATGCGTCCCACTGTACGTGCCCCGGCGCCATGAACTGTACGTATGTGGACTCATTGCTCTTGAGCGTCTTTACGGTGAAGTTTTTCTGCCAGACCTGTTTCTTGTCCTTGTAGAGTTTGAACAGTCCGAGGGTGTTTCCTCGCGCCTCTTTGGACTGATTCTTCACGGTGAATGATATTTGCAACAACTTCAGATTCGGGTTGGACGGGTCGCCCACGCTGACCAGAGAGGTGTTCTTAGCCACTATGTCGTAGTTGTAGTACACCTCGTCTTTTTGCTTGTCGCTCATTGTTGCGTATGCGTTTATGAGTTCGGCTTTGGTTCCGTCCAGTTCTCTCTTGAGCTGAAGACATCTTTGACACCCTGGCGCCACGCCGGTCTGCATGCGGATGTTTTCGTGGTGGTTCTTGCGAACATCCTGAACGGCGGAAGTCTGCTTGGCGTCGAATTTGTCCTGCAGGTCGTTCAGTTCTGC
>PVBE010458168.1_pt1 | contig 14418 bp, 12 predicted proteins | sample 1631181 | NCBI WGS metagenome assembly PVBE01 (sample SAMN08397723, study PRJNA350692) | Marine metagenome, whole genome shotgun sequencing project. | isolation source: water | place: Pacific Ocean | collected 2012-04
TATATTATAAATATTTTTATAAATAAAAGAATTATAATGATGGGGTGTGTATAAACTAAATAAATTTTAAAAATATAAAAGGACATTAAAGTGTAGTTTTGTATATGTAATCATTTTAAAATTGAATTGAAGAAAAATAAATTATTTGTAGGAAGGATAGAAATAGGTAAAAAAGGAGAAGTAAATATTTTATCTAAAAACATAGAACATAAGATTTTTGTAAACGAATCTACTTTAAAATATTTTCATAATGATGAGGTAGAATTTTATATAAATAAAAGAAAAAGAAGAGGAAAATATTTAGCCATAATTGAAAGGTTAGTTAAGAGAGAAAAAGAAAGATATGTAGGAACAATACAAATAAATGAAAGTTTTTCTTTTACGATTTTAGATGACAAAAAAATACATGTAGATATTTTTATTCCTAGAGGAAATACAAGTAATGCTGTGGACGGGGATAAGGTTATAGTAGAAATTTTAAAATGGAAAAAAAATGATATATCTCCCACAGGGAAAGTAGTAGAGGTGTTAGGGAAACCAGGAGAACATGAGACGGAAATAAGGTCAATAATAAAACAAAATGAGTTTCCTGTAAAATTTCCAGAAGAGGTTGAAGAATATGTAGAAAATATTAATAAGGAGATAACGAAGAAGGAAATAGAAAAAAGAAGAGACTTAAGAAAAACATTAACGTTTACAATAGACCCTATTGATGCAAAAGATTTTGATGATGCAATATCTTTTAAGGAAACTGAAAATGAAGTATATGAAATAGGAATTCATATAGCAGATGTTGGACACTATGTTCAAGAAAAATCAATTTTAGACGAAGAAGCCCTTAAACGGGCAACCTCAATATATCTTGTAGACAGGGTTGTTCCAATGTTGCCTGAAATTTTATCAAACAAAGTATGTTCGCTAAGACCAGATGAAGAAAAATACACTTTTTCAGCAATGTTTAAGATTAACAAAAAAGGAGAAATTAATGAGGAGTGGTTTGGAAAAACAATAATAAAAAGCGATAGAAGGCTTTCATACGAGGAGGCCCAAGAAATAATAGAAACAAAAAAAGGTAAAATAAACAAGGAGATATCATTAACAAAAAAGGAGTATACGATAAATGACGAATTGGTACAGGCAATAATAAATTTAAATAATATAACTAAAATATTAAGAGAACAAAGAAGGAAAAAAGGATCTATTAATTTTAACAAAAAGGAAATAAAGTTTAAGCTTGACGCATTAAAAAACCCAACAGAGGTTATATTTAAAGAAAACAAGCAGGCAAACAAATTAATAGAAGAGCTGATGTTGTTAGCAAACAAAAAAGTAGCAAGAATTTTTAAAAAACTGAAAAAGGAACCAAGCGTTTTTAGAATACACGATGTTCCAGACAAGGAAAAACTAAAAGCCCTAAAAACAATCGTAAAGGAGTTTGGATATAATTTAGATATATCCTCTAGAGAAGGAACAACAAAAACACTCAATAAAATTTTAGAAGAAATAAAAGGGAAAAAGGAACAGAATTTAATAGAAACACTTGCCATAAGAAGCATGAGCAAAGCAGAGTATTCAACTCAAAACATAGGACATTATGGGCTAGGATTTAAAGACTACACTCACTTTACTTCTCCTATAAGAAGATACCCCGACATTCTAGTTCACCGCCTTTTAGAGGAGTGTCTAAACATAAAAAAACAAAAAAAACAAAAAGATCTATCAAGCAAGTGTAAACATTGTTCAGAAAAAGAAACGGCAGCGACAAAAGCCGAACGAGACTCAATAAAATATATGCAAATAAAATATATGCAGGACAAAAAAGAAATTAAATTTAAGGGAATAATTTCAGGAATTACAGACTGGGGGCTATACGTAGAACTAGAGGAAAACAAATGTGAAGGAATGGTTTATGTAGGAGATATAAAGGGAGACCTTTTTAATTTTAAAGAACAAGAACAAGCCTTAGTAGGAAGAGAAACAAACAAAAAATACAGGCTAGGAGATGAGGTTTACGTTAAGGTAAAAAAGACAGATCTTATAAAAAAACACCTAGATTTTATAATTATTTAATAAATTTATAAAGATGAAAACAAAAATACTTTTTGCGCTGCTTGTTATAGGACAAACAATATTTTCTCAGAACGAAACAAGCAGAAAAATAGGAGACTTTAAAATCCTTAAAGTATATGACCTGGTAAACATAGAGCTTGTCAGGGCAGAAGAAAACTATGCAGAAATAAAAGGAGAACATTCAAACAGCATTGTAATTAAAAATAAAAACGGAGAGCTGAAAGTAAGAATGGGAATTGAAAGACGCTTTAGAGGAGCAAACACCAAGGTAAAGATTTTTTACAACAACCTAGAAAAAATATATGTACATGAAGGAGCTTTTGTTTATTCAAAAGACACGATAGCTCAGGCAAACCTTTATGTAAAATCTGACGAAGGAGCCAGAGTAGTTTTTAATTTAAACATCACCGACCTTTCTACCAACACAAGCTCAGGAGCAATAATGGACTTACAGGGAAAAGCTCAACATCATCGAGCAAAAGTTAACACAGGAGGAGAACTGCAGGCATCTAGCCTAAAAACAGAAGAAACAGACCTTTATTTAACCACAGGAGGGCTGGCAGAAGTTTTTGCTGTAAACACATTAAACATAAATGTGAGAGCAGGAGGAACGGTTAATGTTCACTCTAAAACACGAAAAATAGTAGAAAACAAACTGGTAGGAGGAACTATAAATTATATATACGAGAACTAGTGGACATTAATTATATAACCCCAATAACAGTAGGCTTTTTTACATCCTTTATAATGGGGCCTGTGTTTTGGGTTCTTTTAGAAACAAGCATAACAAAAGGGGTAAGAGCGGCAGTAGCATTTGATGTAGGCGTTCTAATTGCAGATGTGTTTTTTATAGCTGCAACATATTATGGAAGCGTTAAGCTTTTTTTAAGCGAGAGCAATAAAGATGGGCTTTTTATTTTGGGAGGAACAATTATACTGCTCTTTGGAGTATATTCTTGGATGACAAGAAGGACACAAGAAAAAAAAATTGAAGTTACAGAATCAAAACACAACTATCTTGGGTTAGCAGCAAAAGGATTCGCAATAAATATTTTCAACGTTGGAGTTTTGATTTTTTGGGGAGGGGTAACAATAGTTGCTGGACCAACTACAGGAAACAGCGCCTCTGGATTTGTTTTGTTTTTCTCTATTGTGCTCCTTTCCTATTTTATTACAGACTTAGGAAAAATATTGATAGCAAAACAGCTTAAGGTCTTTATTAACGAGAACACAATGGTTTTCGTAAAGTCCCTTTTAGCCCTTATTTTAGTTATAAGCGGAATAGTTTTGATAATAGGAGGAATACAAGCGTCGTAAAAAAAAGAGGCGCCTGGCGGATTCGAACCGCCGTAGGAGGTTTTGCAGACCTCAGCCTAGCCACTCGGCCAAGACGCCATATTACTGGAAGGCAAATTTAGAACAAAAAATTTAAAAAATAACGGCTAACTTCTTCTTCCTTCTAGGAGAACAGAAACAGACTCAACATCCGCATTAATAGGAGGGTTGATTTTGCTTATTTCAACAACAACACGCTCAACAACAGAAACCTCTTTAAGACAGGAGTCAACAATTCTCTTTGCCACAGACTCAAGCAGCTTAGAAGGAATAGCCATCTCAGATGAAATAATTTTAGCTAACAAGGAATAGTTCGCCGTGTTTTCAAGAGCATCTGTTTTGTAAGCAGCAGACAAATTACAATAAGCCCTAAGGTTTACCAGGAAGTCTCCCCCAATTTTTGACTCTTCCTTTAGACAACCATGAAAGGCATACACCCTCATGTTCTTTATTTTAACAACACCTTTCATTTACGAACAAAAATAGAAATTATCCCTCTATTTTGATAACTTTGTAAACTTATTAAAACAAACCAGACTTGGAAAGTAATAGTACAAATTTTATTGAACAAATAATTAATAAGGATTTGTCAGAGGGATTTAACAAAAAAAACCTATGTTTTCGTTTTCCTCCAGAACCAAATGGCTACTTGCACATAGGCCACGCAAAAGCAATCGCAATAAATTTTGGTTTAGGAGAAAAATATGGAGCCCCTGTAAACCTAAGGTTTGACGACACAAACCCATCAAAAGAGGAGCAGGAATACGTGGACGCTATTATAAAGGACGTAAGCTGGCTAAAATACAGCTGGGAAAAGATAACGTACTCTTCCGACCATTTTCAAACGCTTTATCTCTGGGCAGAAATGCTAATAGTTGAGGGGAAAGCCTATATAGACTCTCAGACATCTGAAGAAATTGCTATACAAAAAGGAACCCCGACAGCACCCGGAACAAACAGCCCACATAGAGACAGGGCCTCTGAAGAAAGCCTTCAAATATTTAGAGAAATGAAGGAAGGGAAGCATGAGGAAGGAAGCCATGTTCTTAGGGCAAAAATAGATATGAGCGACCCCAACATGCTTTTAAGAGATCCGGTTATGTACAGGGTTTTACATAAACCCCACCATAGAACAGGAGACAGCTGGTGTATATATCCAATGTATGATTGGGCTCACGGGCAAAGCGATTATTGTGAACAGGTCTCACACTCTCTATGTTCGCTAGAGTTTAAGCCACACAGGAAGCTTTATGAATGGTTTACAGAAAACTTAAAAAAACAAAAAATTAAAAACCTAAACCTTTTGCCAAAGCAAAGAGAGTTTGCAAGACTAAACCTGACATATACTATAATGAGCAAGAGGAAGCTGGTTTCTTTAGTGGAAAAAGGACATGTATCAGGCTGGGACGACCCCAGAATGCCAACCATATCAGGCCTTAGAAGAAGGGGGTATACTCCAGAATCAATTCGCTCCTTTGTAGAAAAAGCAGGGGTTGCCAAGAGAGAAAATCTTATTGATGTTTCATTGTTAGAGTTTTGCATTAGAGACCACCTTAATAAAACTGTTGACAGAAAAATGGTAGTTGTGAACCCCATAAAGATTACTATAACAAACTACCCTGCAGGGAAAGAAGAAAGCCTTGTTTCAGAAAACAACCCAGAACAGGAGAACTCAGGAACAAGAGAGCTTCCTTTTTCAAAACATCTTTATATAGAAAAAGAGGATTTTAGAGAACAGGCTGGGAGAAAGTTTTTTAGACTAACACTTGACAAAGAGGTAAGACTAAAAAGCGCATACATTATTAAAGGAGAGAGCGTTGTAAAGAATGGGGCCGGAGAAATTACAGAGGTTCTGTGCACCTATGACCCAAAAAGCAAAAGCGGCAGCGGATCAGAAGAAAGTTTGCGAAAGGTAAAAGGAACATTGCACTGGGTTTCTCAAAAACACGCAGTTCCCGTAGAAATTAGAGAATACGACAGGCTTTTTATGACAGAAGTTCCAGGGGAAAAGGAGGGCGACTTTTTAAAAGACATAAACCCACAGTCATTAAACACCGCAAAAGGCTATGCAGAGCCGTCCTTGGCACAAACCAGCCCAGGATCAAAATACCAGTTTCAAAGAAAGGGATATTTTGTAGCCGATGATGAAAGCACAGAAGAAAACATCGTCTTCAATAAAACAGTTGCACTAAGAGACAATTGGAAAAAGTAACTCTTTAGCCTAGCTGTTTCCTGAACCATGCTATAAGAACAGGAGGAGCTTTTTCATATCGTTTCTTACTCTTTGATTATTTTATGCGTGGAAGTATTTATTCCATCACTTAGTCTAAGCAAATATGTTCCTTTTTCTAACGAGTTAACATCGAGCTCTCCGTTAATGCTTTCTCGTATTAATTCTTTGCCAAGTATATCAAAAACTACAGCTTCTAATTCTGTATTACTATTTATATAAATACAGCTACTTGTAGGATTTGGATATAAAGACACTTCTAACATATTTTCTTCATTTATAGAAAGATTTGAGCAGTCATATCCGTCATCGCCAATCACCCAATTAAAATTATCAATTAAATATTGCCTAGAATTTTCTGCCTCGCAATAATTAACGCCAAAGCTATAAAAATGAACTCCTTGAGTTACATCTTGTTGAGCCCACCCAATTAAAATTTTATCATAATTTGTTGTTGATAATCCATAGAATATGCCAGTATCTTCTTGATTTGTAAACATGTTTGACATATCCGTTACATTACTAATATTCCATAAGCCTAAATCCATAACGACGGGATCCCCAGCGTTAGGATCAATATCCGCCCCAAAAAAAGTTGCATTATAAAACATACCAACCATTAATGTTACATTGCTCACGTCCCAGTTTTCAATATTCCCAAAAACCCCCGTTTCAGCAAACATATAGGACATGTCTGTAACATTGCTGACATCCCAATTACTTAAGCCGTGGTATGATAAATCAAAAACAGACGATTCATAAAACATACCTGCCATGTCTGTAACACTACTGACGTTCCAATTTCCAAGATCGCCAAAAGAGCCTCCTGCTTCACTAAACATAGATGACATGTTAGTAACACTGGAAACATCCCATTGTGATAAGAATTGAAAACTGCTAGAACTGACGTCCCGAAACATAGACGCCATAGTGGTAACATTACTTACATTCCAAGAACTTAAATCAGAAGAAAAATAGGTTTGATTCATAAACATGGCCGACATATTAGTAACACTGGAAACATCCCAACTATTAATACCATCTGGGTTAAACCCATTATCAAAATTCAGAGCATTATAAAACATACCTTGCATATTAGCAACATTGCTCACGTCCCAGTTTGATATATCCTGATTAAAGTCTATAGCAAAACAAAACAGATACGACATATCTGTAACATTGCTTACGTCCCACCCTCCAATATCATCATTAAAGCTTTGAAAATCATAAAACAAATATGTCATACTAGTAACATTAGATGTATCCCAATTGGAGATGTGTCCATATTCTGCTTCAGCACTTGTTTGATTAGATTCCCATAAATCTACTGCATCGTGAATATTATCATTTGTAATTGAAGTTTGCGAAAAAGAAATAAACGGAAAAAAAAGTAATAGTATTATGTTTTTCATTTTTTTAAATATTTGTTTAATTTTTTTGGCTGTCTTTTCTTTTTTCCTTTTCAGCTGCTTTTTTCATTTCTTCACCAATTTGATTGCTTGCAGTAAACGAGGCAACCATATTGTTTAGCATTTCTGAGCCTGCCTGAGGCGAATTAGGAAGCAATATTAAATTACTATTGCTTTCAGCTCCAACAGACTGCAGCGTGTCATAATGCTGGGTAACAACAATAAGCGCAGAAGCTTCTTGAGAGTTGATGTCTACATTGTTCAGCACCTTCACAGAGTCTTCTAGCCCTCGAGCAATTTCCCTTCTTTGGTCTGCGATTCCCTGCCCTTGCAGCCGTTTGCTCTCTGCTTCTGCTTTAGCTTTTTCTACAATCAAGATTCTTGCGGCGTCTCCATCAAATTGAGCGGCAACCTTTTCTCTTTCAGCGGCATTAATTCTGTTCATAGCCTCTTTTACTTGAGTATCAGGGTCAATATCAGTTACAAGAGTTTTTATAATATCATAACCATACTCAGTCATGGCGTCATTTAGCTCAGCCTTTACAGCAATAGCAATGTCGTCTTTCTTTTCAAAAACACTGTCCAGCTTCATTTTAGGAACCTCTGCCCTAACCACATCAAACACATATGATGTTATTTGGTCATGGGGATAGTCTAGCTTATAAAAAGCGTCGTAAACTTTGTCTTTTATTACCTTATACTGAACCGAGACCTTAAGCTTTACAAAGACGTCATCTTTTGTTTTGGTTTCCACCACCACATCTAGCTGCTGGATTTTAAGACTTAGTCTTCCTGCAACCCTGTCTATTACAGGAATTTTTATCTGTAAGCCAGATTGCCTGACACTTGTAAACTTTCCAAATCTTTCAATAATTGCAGCAGACTGCTGTTTAACAATAAAAAATGTTCCTAGGAGCAACAGCACCGCTAAAGGAAACAACAAGGCATATAATATCATCTTCTTTTTTTTAAGTTATTATTAAATAAACGCAAGCTTTTTGCTGGCGGCATAAAGATAAATCTTTTTAGCTGCAGAACAGAAAAGTTAATATTAAGAATTTGTTAAACTATAGGGTTTTCATAAAGTTCGAAACCCTGTTACACGACTCTTTTATGCCAACAGATGAAATTATAAAACTAATGTCTAGCCCTGACAAGGAGCCAACCATAGCCATCCGCAGCGGCATCATTATTTCGCGCATTTTAATGTTTTTTTCACTTTTGGAGGCTTTTTTACAAAACTCATGAAGTCCGGCTTTTATGGTTTCAACATCTTCTGAGCTCAAGGACTTTAGCATCTCTAAAAGATTTTCTAGGACAACTTTAGTGCTGCTTGATACAGCCTTTTTTCTTCCCCCCTCGTCATATGTTTTAGGAGACTCGTAAAAACAGCGACACACCCCCCACAAATCTTTCAGTGTGTTGGAGCGCTCTTTTGCAGCGTTTAGAACCTCTGTGCTTTTTTCTTTTGAAAGAGCCTCGATGTTGCAGCCAAAATTAGCCAAAAGCCCTAACAGCTCTTCCCCAGACCTTTTTTGTAAGTGCTTGAGGTTAAACCACTTAAGCTTTTCATAATCAAACTGAGCTCCTGCCGAGGAGATTTTTGAAATATCAAAATCTTTCACAAGCTCGTCTAAAGTATAAAGCTCTTTTTCATTGCCCGGGCCCCACCCTAGCATTGCCATAAAATTTATAAGCGCCTCAGGAAGTATTCCTTCTTCTTTATAGCCATTTATTTTGTTTTCTTTCCCCCAGGCCATTGGATATACAGGCACACCGGCTTTCTCGCCAGAACGCTTACTAAGCTTTCCTTTTCCAGACGGACTTAATATTAACGGAATGTGAGCAAAGAAGGGCTTTTTCCAACCAAAAGCATCATAAAGCAAACAATGAAGAGGCAACGACGGCAGCCACTCCTCACCTCTTATTACGTGTGAAATTTTCATTAAACGATCGTCTACAACATTGGCCAGATGGTATGTGGGAGAGCCGTCGGCTTTGTATAGAACCTTATCATCAAGCAGGCTAGACTCAACCTCAACAACCCCTCTTATTAGGTCTGTTGTTTTGACTGTCTGGTTTTCAGGGCACCTGAAACGAACAACATAAGGTTCGCCGCCTTTTAAAAGCGCTTGAGTTTTTTCTTTAGAAAGCGCGAGAGAGTTTTTAAGTTTTAGCCTGTTGTGCCAGTTGTATATAAACGTTTCCCCTTTTTTTTGGTGATCGTCTCGATGAAGCTCAAGCGCTTCTTCAGAATCAAAAGCATAATACGCAAGACCCTTGTCTATTAGTATTTTAATGTGGTTTTCGTATAGAACACTTCTTTCGCTTTGTCTGTACGGCCCAACGCCACCCCCTTCAATAACGGACTCGTCAGCAGAAATGCCACACCACTTAAGCGCACTAATGACATATTCTTCTGCCCCCTCAACTTTTCTTTTTTTATCAGTGTCTTCAACCCGAAGGATAAACGAGCCGCCTGCTTGTTTGGCAAACAAATAGTTGAACAAGGCAGTTCTAAGCCCCCCGACATGTAGAGGCCCTGTTGGGCTTGGAGCAAAACGAACTCTTGTGTTCTCGACCATTCCTTTTTTTGTCAAAGATAAAACAATAATTCTTCAAATGTTTGTTGTAGTTTTGTTTAATATGAGCAATATTGTGTTTTATTATCATACGGAATTTGTTCTTTCAAACGAGGCGCCTCTTCAAACATGGCTAAACACAATTGCTGCTGCTGAAAAAAAAGAACTACTTCAAGTTGAATATAGTTTTGTTGATGTAAAAGAAATTACGAAGCTTAACCAGGCTCACCTAAAACACAACTATGCAACGGATGTTTTGGCTTTTGACTATTCAAGTGGAAACCAAATTCACGGAGAAGTGTTTGTTTGCGAACAGGCAGTCAGAGCGAATGCCGCCGAACTCAACGAACCCTTTTTAAAAGAACTCCATCGTGTTGTTCTTCACGGCCTTTTACACCTGTTTGGACATGAGGACAATACCCAAGAGCAGCAAAAAAACATAAGAGCGCTCGAAGACAAATATCTTAAAGAGCTTTAGCCTATGCTTTTTCTATTCGTTGTATATTTGTCTTGCACTAATCAAATGTTTCACGTGAAACCACAGCATGTTTAAAAAAACATACGACGTAATAGTTGTTGGAGGAGGTCATGCCGGAAGCGAGGCCGCCGCAGCCGCAGCCAATCTTGGTGCCAAAACCCTTCTTGTTACAATGAACCTGCAAACGATAGGCCAGATGTCTTGCAATCCCGCCATGGGAGGAATTGCAAAAGGACAAATCGTAAGAGAAATTGATGCGCTTGGAGGCTGCAGTGCTGTTGTAAGCGACAACACAGCAATTCAGTTTAAAATGCTTAACCGCTCTAAAGGACCTGCAATGTGGAGTCCTCGAGTTCAAAGCGATAGAGCTGCTTTTAGCCAGTGTTGGAGAGAGCTCTTGGAAAACACTCAGAATTTAGATTTTTATCAAGAAATGGTTTCAGGACTAATTGTAAAAAAAGGCAGAGTGAGCGGGGTGAAAACAGCCCTTGGCGCAGAAATAAAAGCAACAACAGTAGTTTTAACAAACGGGACATTTTTAAACGGCCTTATACATGTGGGCGATAAAAATTTTGGAGGGGGACGGGCAGGCGAAAGACCCGCAAAAGGGCTTACAGAAAATCTGACAGCCTTAGGGTTTTCTTCTGGAAGAATGAAAACAGGAACACCGCCAAGGGTTGACGGCAGGTCTCTTGATTATACAAAAATGACTCTACAACCAGGAGACAAGGATCCTCAAAAATTTTCATTTCTTGACACAACCAGTCCTGTAGAAAACCAACTACCCTGTCACATGACATACACCAATATTGAAGTTCACAATCTTTTAAGAGAAGGCTTTGACAAGTCGCCAATGTTTAATGGAAGAATAAAAAGTATAGGCCCTAGATATTGTCCCTCAATCGAAGACAAAATACACAAGTTTTCAGACAGAGATCGCCATCAATTATTTGTTGAGCCTGAAGGAAGAAGCACCGTTGAGGTCTATGTTAACGGCTTTTCTACCTCTTTACCTGAAGAGATTCAATATAGAGCACTAAGGTCTGTTGCAGGGTTTGAGAACGTTAAATTTTTCAGACCGGGATATGCAATTGAATATGATTTTTTTCATCCAACACAGCTAGAACACACACTTGAAACAAAGTTTGTTAAAGGCCTTTACTTTGCAGGACAAATCAATGGAACAACAGGCTACGAGGAGGCCGGAGCACAAGGGTTGATGGCAGGAATAAACGCAGCTCTAAAAACAAAAAACAGAGGGCCTTTTATTTTAAAAAGAGATGAGGCTTATATCGGAGTTCTAATAGACGATTTAATAACTAAAGGGACGGAGGAGCCGTACAGAATGTTTACTTCTAGGGCCGAATATAGAATGCTTTTAAGGCAAGACAATGCAGACAAGAGGCTTACAGAAAAGAGCTATAAGATTGGTTTAGCCACCAAGAGCCGGCTAAACAAAATGAAAAGCAAGTATTCTAACGCAGAGAAACTAATTAGTTTTTTGAAAAAACAAAGCGTTTCCCCAGAACAGATTAACCCTGTTCTAAAGAAAAAAAAGTCAGCGCCCATTAAACAGCCAGGTAAGTCAGAAAAAATACTTTCGAGACCAAACATTGGGCTAAGCGACCTAATGTTGGTAAAGGAGATTAAAAGGAAGATCGACTTGTTTGGGCTAAGCCAAGAAGAAAAAGACCAGGCAGAAATACAAATCAAATACAGCGGCTATATAAACAAGGAAAAAAATAACGCGGACAAATTAAACAGGCTAGAGGCGGTTAAAATTCCAAGCAAGTTTGACTATTCTAAAATAAAATCAATGAGCGCAGAGGCTAAGGAAAAATTAATTAAGGTTCGTCCAAAAACAATTTCGCAAGCATCAAGAATAAGCGGCGTCTCACCAAACGACATATCAGTTTTGCTCGTTTATATGGGAAGGTAAGAATGTTTCACGTGAAACAAGAATAAAGATGATAAACAAAATTATAAATACAAAAGACTATCTGGTTACAGGGGAAAGCTTTAAAATATCCCTAGACGAGCAAACCGGGGTTTTGAAAACAACTCCCACGCCAAACCCTGAAACCCTTAAAAAATATTATCAGATAAAGCGCTACACGTCCTATACGTCTACCCCCAAAACAGCAGTAGAAAGAGCCTATGTTTTTGTTAGAAAAACAAGGAGGGCAAAAAAAATTAAAAAAACACTAAGCATGCTTAATGGCAGGGGGTCGCTGCTGGACTATGGTTGTGGAACAGGAGATTTTCTATTAAAGGCAAAAGAGGCAGGGCTAAGCGTTGCAGGAATTGAGCCGCACCAAAAAGCGAGAGAAGCTGCAACACTAAAAACGAGCGCAAAAATTTTTAGATCAAAAGAAAACGCCGAAACAAATCCAAATAAATATGATGTAATAACACTTTGGCACTCATTAGAGCACGTGCTAGATTTAGAGCAAACGACAACTTTCTTAAAAAACAAACTCAATCCAGAAGGAAAGATTGTTGTTGCAGCGCCCAACCACAAATCCTTTGATGCAAGACACTATAAGGGGTTTTGGGCAGCCTATGACGCGCCACGACACATATGGCATTTTGACCAAAACTCTATTGAGAAAATATTCAAAAAACAAGGCCTTGTTTTGAAATCAAAAAAAACAACAATGTGGGATGCGTTTTACGTTTCAATTCTTTCAGAAAAATACAAAGGAAGTTTCTTCCCTTATTTAAGAGGGGTTTTTGTTGGAAAACTTTCAAATTTTTTATCCTATTTCACTGGAGAAAGCTCCTCAATCACCTATGTTTTTACTAAGGCGAACAAAAAGTAAATCCCTCCGGAATCAAAGTATACACCAAGACTCCTTTTTCTAAAACCTCTCCGTCTATTTGTGAAACAACAGGACGTTCCTTAGAGCCAACCCGAACAGTTTTGGAGCGATGAGTAAACACTTTTTTGTCTTTAAAGAGACCTCCATTAAAAAGCCGAGGAATGTTTTTAACTATATCTAGTTTTGTAAAATCTTGCGCAACCGTAATGTCAAAACACCCATCAAAAGGGTCTGCGTCTTTTGTTAGCCGCATTCCACCCCCTGTAAAGGAACAAAGCCCAACGCCAAGCAAGAACACATTAGCTCTAACTTTTAGGGTGTCTAATTCTATTGAAACAGGAAGATTTTTAAATTTCATAAAATTTATAATTGCGCAGATGAAATAGGAGAGAGGGCCAAATTTTTTATAACGATCCAGCCTAGACAACACAAAACAATCAAACCCGGCTCCAGCATAATTTATAAAATGATACTCTCGTTTTGTTTTTCCAAAAACCTCAATTTTCCCCACGTCTTGAGTTTTAATATTTTTCTTTAATATAATTTTAATTGCTTTTTTATAGTCTAGAGGAATTCCGTGAGATTTTATCCAATCATTTCCAGTTCCAGAAGGAATAACACCAATTAATATTTTTTTTACAGGGACTTTGTTTTGCATGTAAACCCCTCTGACAACCTTTTGTATTGTGCCGTCACCTCCAACAGCAATTATCTGAGCGTGTCCACGAAGAATTGCTTCGCGAGACAAGATTGCCTCGTGCCCAGCATATTCGCTAAAAGCATATTCCAGAATAAGACCAGAAGACTCAAGAGCGGTTTTTATAGCCTCCCACAGCTTTATAGTTTTTCCTGATCCAGCGCTAGGATTTACAACAGCATACCAATGGTTAGCCTTGTTTTGCATCTGAAGGTTTTTTATGAAGAAGGCGGGTTAACTTTATTGAGGCGTCTAGGAAAACAATTTTAGAATTACCATTCCTCTCAATATTATCATGGGCTGACTGAACCTCGTCATAGATTTCAACGACATTGTTCTCGTGAACAAAAGGAGCAAACTTTTCAAGCTTAAACCCGTTGTCAAAACCGGCAGAGTTTCTTTCAACAGCATAATTATATAAAAGACCTTTTCTAAAAACCGACAGAGAGCTTTTAAGAAAAGCCTTTTGATCTTCCCTGCTTTTTTTTGCCATGTTTTCACTGAACGAAATGATTTCTCCAAGAGCTTCTTTTGACGTTTTTACACGAAAAGCAAGCCTAACCCAGCGGATAAAATCAGCACTGCTTTCTTCTGTAACCTCTTGATTTTCAGCAAGTTGACATGCAGCCCTGTAATTGCCTTTTGACTTTATCCCAATTTTCTCAGCCGTAGAGCTTTTAGTTTTATATCTAACACCCAGCCCTAAAGCAATATCATTTGAGGCAATAGGAGGAATTTCGATTTTTTGACATCTAGAGCGAATTGTTTCAAGAATTCCCACTGGATTCTCAGACA
>PVBE011010610.1_pt1 | contig 14417 bp, 13 predicted proteins | sample 1631181 | NCBI WGS metagenome assembly PVBE01 (sample SAMN08397723, study PRJNA350692) | Marine metagenome, whole genome shotgun sequencing project. | isolation source: water | place: Pacific Ocean | collected 2012-04
GAACTAAACCAATTCAGTGAAACTGAAGCAACTGTACTTGTAGATGAAGAAGAGACAATGCCATTGTCCAATCAGAATTTTCCAGACATTAAGGGAAGGGTTGAAAACGCTGTAGATAATCTGGAATTTTGTGAATCCTGCAGCAAACCGGTCAAAAAAGAGTGGAAAGCATGTCCTTTCTGCGGGGAATTTCTTGAGATATACGAAAACGATGACTAATGTTTTCTACGATAAATAATAGATAAAGTCATCAGAACCGAAAACGTAATTATTGAACTGGGGCCAATCAAGAGAGGGTCGTCTTCATCATTATCACTACTGGTGGTAGTCTTTTCACTGACAAATATAGGCAAACTAAGGGAGTTGTCTGCTCTGTTACTATTCAATTCATCAACCTCTTGTTCAAAATCCACGAAAATTTTTAGGGTTGAGGACCCTGGGGATGGGTTCTCCCAATTCAATATAACTGGTTCTACGCCAAAACCACTGATTCCCTGTGAAACCCTATATTCATCTATAACTAGTTGCCCGAGATACAATTTGACACCGAACGGTCCTGTGGCCTTTCCACCATTGTTGTGTATATTGATTTGAAGCTGGATTGGTTCAGCAGAATTCAGATCCTCTGCTGTCAGAATCGTCTGAGGTTTACCATTAATCAGAACGTCATCTACACTGACTGACAAATCTGTAATCCGATCTAATGGAATTTCCATGAAAAGGTCGAAAGAAAGTGAAGCTGAGCCATCTCCTGGAGATATAGAATCTGCTGTTAAAAGAAAACCAACAGGATCACCTAAACTACCCTCATAATTGAGGGGTCTGAGTACAATCTCTACCTTCTCCGTTCCCGACTTGTCAACTGTGAGTGCAGCTATTTCATTACCACCTATTTCTACCCTGACGGTCCAATCGCTACGCGCTGTAGTGGCATCAAGTTTGTAGGTGTCCTTGTCACTACCTGTATTTCTGATATTCACGCTGAATCTATAATAACCATCTATGTCGAGATTCTCTGGATCAATTCTTATCTCATCCGGCGGTGAAACAAATGCAACGCCATAGATCCTGACTGTAGTCTCCAGCCTGACTTCCTCATTTACGTTTGAGTCTCCTGAGGATGTAACAATGACTGTAACTCGTTCATCACTCCCGCCAGATGCTGAGACAGGCGCCTCAACTCTGACTTGTACGTAACCAAACAGTCCTTCAGGGAGGTCTAATGTTGATTGAGAAAGAACATTGGCTTCCCATCCGGAGGGTAAATCCGAATCGTCCAATTCAATTTCAAAGATGTCTCGTGTATTACCTCGATTGTGTACTATGAATTCATAATCGACCTTGCCACCTTTGGGAAGTTGGCCATCGCTACTATAACCTTCACCAAATTCAATTTCAAGGCCATATTCATCAACAACCAGCTCATACGAGATTTGGGCAGACCATTCATTGCCCCAAATGTCCTTGATGGACGCCTCAATACTGTAAGCTCCTGAAACAACCCCTTGATCTTCCTGATACCACCAAGTACCTTCGATGTATTTTGCATAAGTATGTTTATCCTTGGCTATAACTGAATCTTTGAAAGTACCGCCACCCGCAATTCCCTGAACCACTATAGAAACGCTAGATATATCTAGATTATCTGCGCCAAGCGCATTGGTAGCGTTAACCTTGATGAACAACGAGTCTCCACCCACTTCGTCGACCCTGTCGTTACTGAAGTAGCCTGTATAGTCATCTGCTATATCCACATGTCTAAAATTTATTGTCAAAGAAGAGTCAAAATCAGGACTATCTCCTTTTATCCAAGCTGTGTTGTTTTCAGTATCAGGAGCCCATCGTATACTAGTCTCAAGCTTCATTCCAAATGTAGTATAAGGTGGCACACCATTTGGAAACTCACTTTTGTCCAGACTTGAACTTACTAACTCAACCGTATAATTTTCATTCAAGAGTGTGCCAAATGGGGCTGACTTTCCAACTTCATCAATAGATATATTCGTCATTCGTGTTTCTGCAGGATCAACTGAAACATCAATCCATGATATGAACAACGTTGTTCTGAAATTTATTTCTTGAACATTTGTAGATTCAACCCAAATTACGTAACTATATGAGTCCCCTAAATCAAGAGGGCCACCCATATTTAATTCCCAAGTTGCCAAGGGGTAATACTCACTTTGAACTGGAGGATCATTTTGTGCCACCCAATGTTTCGGTTTACTCGACATGGGTTCTTCTGTGACAAGACCGCAATTTTCGCCAACACAATCCCTTGATATATAAAATTCAACATCTGCGAAATCACTTCCTCGTGATTCGGCCTCTGATGGTATTGAAACTACCAAAAAAGCGAATACGGCAAGTGCCAGGGTTTGCCAGAGACGTCTCATCACTTGTGTACCCGATTAATGACAGTATTAAAGTTTCGTCAGATAAATGAACGTGAATCAATCAAAAAGATGCTGCCCCCCACCTGTACCTATGGGCTCCTGATTGTGAGAAATCAAATCACCTCTACGATATACACTGGATGGAAATACAGCAGGCCAGTCCTGATAAGGGGTCCAGGAAGCACGCGAATGTAAGGCGTCTACATCTATAGGATCGACTTGTTTTAAATTAACTACAATAAAATCGGCCGTAAAGCCTTCTGCAATTTTACCTCTTTCCAGACCGAGTCTGGAAGCTGGAGCCTCAGACATTGCATTGACCAAACAACCCAGATCAAGACGACCTGTGGACACCTCATTTAGCATCAAAGGAATCATGGTTTCAACACCCGGAATGCCTGAAGGTGGTGCTTCGGACCTTTTCTCCTCAATAGTATGAGGTGCATGATCACTCGCTAGTATTGGTATATTGCCTTCTCGAAAGGCTTGGTACAATCCATTGTTGTCATTTCTTGAACGTAACGGGGGATCCACTTTACAATCCAGCGAAGCACAACTGTCAAGACTAAGAAGTAAATGATGGGGACAAACCTCCGAAGTAGCGGATTCTGGCATGGATCTCAATCCTTCTAAAGATGATAGGTGGGCAACATGTAACTTCTCAGAAGATGGCATCGCAGACAGGCATTCAGATTCGGCTTTCGACCGGTTTTGGGTGTGATCCGATAATTTGTGCAGTGGTTGATCGTGCATATGGTCAGGATGTTCACCATGGATAACCAAGGGTTTGCTGGTTTTCTTCAGGACTTCAGTGGCCAAGTCAAAATATTGCTCGGAACTAACACCATAGGGATATAATTTCCAGAATGCAGAAGGAATAGTGTCAAACCAGGACTTGCTTGTTAGACCTTCTTCAACATTCACACCAATCCCGAAATCAACTAAAGACTTCGAGGATGCCAAAGATACTTTTTCATTAAAGGTTTCAACGTTTGAGGTGAATGGATTAGTGTTGGGCATATCTACAACTGCTGTAACTCCACCACAGGCCGCGGATTGAGACCCGCTTTTCCAATCTTCTTTATGAGGATAGCCGGGATCTCTAAAATGTACGTGCATATCCAATCCAGCAGGTAGAATAATACCATCTGTCACAGTATGCTTATCACCTTTGAGAATCTTCTTGACGGAAACTATCTTACCTTCAGATACGCCTACACACGTATCTACCAGCCCCTGCCCTGAAATCCATGTCTTACCTTCAAAGACTTCCATTAATTTTGTTCCTCTACGGTCAAGGCAAAGGTCGTTGTATAAACCCGTTCAGTCCTGCTCAATAATTCTATGTTAAAAGTGTATTTTCCAGCTTCAACCTGGCCTACTGGAGTGATAGTCAAAGTCAAATTAGCATAAGAATTGGATGTGAGATTCAAGGTGAGGTTTGTCCCATCATCATTAACATATTCCAAGAATTCAGGTGATGTTGAATCAAACTGATTATCCAATTCACTGATATTAACATAATCGACACGCAAGTCCAAGGTGAAATTGTCTAGATTACCAACATTGACCGTAATGTTGTCCCAACCTTCACTCTGTCCATTATTAAGAATCCTTAAAGATGTCTGGTTAGATTCATTGAAAACGGGGCTAAAAACCGTCTCATCGACATCAATATCCAAGGAGAATGGTGAATCTACTTCAAAGATAGGAGAGGGGGTAAAGGTGGTCAGTAGAATAAGGCCTGTTAACGCTCCTATTGCAAACCGGGATTTTCCCAAATCGGATAATTCCTCGGAAGGAGGGGGGTGTGAGGTCCCTAGAAAGAAGATTAGCATAGCGTAGATTGCCCAACCAGTATATGGTGGGCCAAAGCCAGGTATTCCATAGAACGTCATGAGTATCAGAAGAAAAATGACAGTATAGGAAAGGCCATTCGATTTTGGACCTAACAAGGCTCGCGCAATATGGCCCCCATCAAGTTGACCAGCGGGCATTAAATTAAGGGCAGTCACAAAAAAACCGGTCCATCCAGCAAGGACCACAGGATGTGAAAGATAGTCTCCGGATGAAGGATAGAATAGCTCGCTCAACGAATACAGTGCCTCAAAGAATATAGATGAACCAAGATACAAAGAATCCCCCGAGTCTATAGGCACGGGAACTGCATTACGTTCAGTTAGCCAGAAGCCAAGCAAGGTCACCGGGATTGCAACTAACAAACCTGCAATCGGGCCGCTAGCACCGACATCTAGCAACGCCTTGCGATTAGGTATCGGTTCTCGGATGGAAATGAAGGCACCCATCGTACCAAATGGAAAGATCATGGGTGGCATGGGCAGGAAGAATGGAAGAGAAGCATCCAGATTGTGCTTCTTGGCATAGTAGTAATGTCCCATCTCATGGGTTCCTAGAATTGCCATTAATGGAAGAGAAAAAGTCAAAAAGCCCATGAAAAAGACGTCTGGGGTTATTATAATTCTCAACCACCACCAACTCATCTCAAGAACATTGGAATTCACATAGGAAGCCCACCACATAGACCCTGCCCAGGTAGTAGTGAAAATGGTGGCAATAAGAAGGTACAAATTTGTCCGATTCTGTGTATAATCAAATGTCGGTTGAGGTAGAACAACAAGAATGAGTTCATCACCTGCTCTCCTCAGCATTGGAAATGTGCGTTCATTCCCTAGTTTACTAGTTGCCTTGAAGGCCAGTCTTAACTCTTCAAATCGTTCGTCGAGATTTTCAGGCTCATCCACATAGAACAAATGGGCATTGCCATCCCATGAATAATTATCTACCCTCCAACCTAGGCCTTCGATAAATTTCTGAATGGTCTTTGACATCTATAAACCAAGAACCTTACTAGCCTCAGATGAGACTTCATCTTCAATCCCTGAAGGGCCATACACCCGGCCGCGCCAATGGTCAAATTGGGCTTCATACAGGCCAGATACCAGTCTTGAAAGATCGCGGGCCAGAACGACCTCATCATTGTCTTTCAGAATCTTGACTTTCAGGCCTAGAACAACTGATAAGGGAGGAAGGTCAACGTAAATATCCGAAGCATCGAGTCCCAATTTAGCAGCTATTGAATTCTCGTATTCTTCTTTACTAGATCTATTCAGGCCCGAATCTTCCGCTTGTTTCTTGGTTATGCTGACCGCTAGTTTTACAATCCTACGATTCTCGAAGTCTTTTACGGTCTTCTGAGGGAAGCCACCAGCTCTATCCAATTCTGACAGGAATTTATGATCTGTAAAGGTTGCGAAATCGTCATAGGTAAATTTGTTAGATGATATTGCCGAGTTGGCCGCACGGGCTAACATCAATTCGGCCCCTCTCACAAAAGAATGAAAATATACGGTAGGATACATTGCAAACCTTGCCGTCAAGAGGGCCTCGACTGCTGGAAGGCCGCCCTGATGCACTACTAGGTTTTCATCAACCATTGCCATAGTCGTGATCAACCGCCCAGCGTCAACTCCAGTACTAACACCAGTATAATGTGCATCACGAACCAAATAATCAAGACGGTCACCATCCAAATCTCCAGAAACCAAAGGACCTAATTTGTGGGCACCTTGGATTATTTCATTAATCTCTTTTGAATCAATACCTTCCTCAGATAGTATGTCTGATATTTCCGCATCGGACACCAACTTAGTAGTTCGGATTACATGATCCTCCAAACCAGCAACTTCATCCCCAAGATGGGAAAAAGGTGAGTGGCCTAAATCATGCAATAATCCTGCCACAGAGGCTAGTTGCTTATCATGTGAATCCAAACCTATAGAATCAGCTATTCTACCAACAACATGGCATGTCCCCATGCAATGCTCATGCCGCGTATGATTTGCGCCCGGATAGACAAGGTTAGTAGGGCCTAATTGACGAATCCAGCGTAATCTTTGGTAAGCGGGAGTGTCAACCAATCTAACCTCCAAAGGAGTCAAATCAATGTAGTCGTGAATTGGATCCCGAACTCTTGTCATTACCTAGGTAGGTCAGACAGGCATGATAAATAAGTTGCTCAATGAAGCGATGTTCCACCTAACTTGACTTCCTATAATTTAAAGACAGTGGGCCAAGCCTTATAATCTCAAAATGACACGGTAATTAAGCCCTATGGATAACTCAAAAGAAGTCCCCGAAGTAGACCTTGAGGAGTTGACTGAGTGCCCGGAATGTGATTCAGGCCACATTGTTAGAGATTACAAGCGGGGAGAGGTCACCTGCAGGAACTGTGGACTCGTAGTTGACGACCAGGTAATTGATCAGGGGCCTGAATGGAGGGCCTTTGATTCTGAACAGAACGAGAGGAGAGCCAGGGGGGGTGCACCGATGACTGTCATGATTCATGATAAAGGACTGTCTACGGACATTGGATGGGGAAGCAGAGACATCTATGGCAACAACGTACCTACCAAAAACCGTTCCCAAGTTTATAGAATGAGAAAATGGCAGAATCGTACCAGAGCATCTAACTCTGCTGATCGAAATTTGGCTCAAGCTCTTAACGAACTCAACCGACTCGCTTCAAAAATTGGGTTGCACCGGCAGGTAAGGGAAGAAGCTGCAATGCTTTACAGAAGGGCTGTACAAGATAACCTAGTCAGGGGACGTTCCGTGGAGGGAGTAGCTGCAGCCGCGCTTTATGGTGCCTGTAGAAGATGTGAAGTCCCAAGAACACTTAGTGAGATCACACAGGCATCAAGAGCCTCAAAGAAAGAAGTTGGAAGAACTTACAGGTACATCTCAAGGGAATTGAAACTCAATCTACAACCAGCCTCACCTGCTGTATACATAATCCGTTTTTGCAGAGAACTTGAGTTACCGGGATATGTAGAGAGTGCCGCAATAAATATACTAAACCAGGCAATTGAGGCTGAATTAACCTCTGGCAGAGGGCCTACGGGCGTTGCAGCAGCTGCAATTTACATTGCGTCTGTGGTATATGACCAGAGAAAGACCCAGAAGACCATTGCTGACACAGTGGGAGTCACTGAGGTCACCATAAGAAATCGTTACAAGGAACTGGCTAAGAATCTAGACATCACTATGTACCTGTGAGGTCCCTTGAGAGTAAGAAAACGTGATATCAATATCTATCACATCAGATTAGAGCACGAAGATGATCTGTACCATTTGAACCTAATTCTGGATGAAGGTGACATGGTCAGAGCTCTAACCGAAAGGAGAGAGACGGCGCAATCTGATAGAATCAGAAAAGAAAGAGGGAAAAAACAAAAAATGAAATTGACGCTAGAAGTCAAGAATGTAGAATATCAATCGTTTGGCCAGAGGTTAAGGTGTCATGGTGTGATTGCAGTGGGAGAGAGGGACCAAGGTTCCCATCACACATTGATACTAGAACCTGGTGATGATTTCGAGATTGGTAAGACACGATGGCACCCTCATCAAAAGAAACGGCTGAAAGAGGCGGCACAACCAACCGTAACCGCACTAGCTGTTGCAATAGAAAGTGACAGCATAACAATCGCCGAATTGAGAACGTATGGTATTCGTGAGGTAAAAACCCTTAATCGGGCCGGTAGTGGAAAGTCAACGGGGGGTGAAGAATTGAAGGCATTCTATAGTAGGACTGTTAAGCAACTTGTTGATGTGCACATCAAAAACGCAATCATAGTTGTTATTGGACCGGGATTTCTCAAAGAAGATTTTGTGGCCGTCGGAAAAAATGACGCCCCAGAGATATTCGAAGGATGTGTGATTGAGAATTCTGGTCAGGGAGGAATGACCGGAATCCATGAGGCGATTAGTAGAGGGACCCTACCAAAGGCAGTAGCTCAGATAAAAATCCAGGAAGAGATGGCTACCGTTGAGAAACTCAGGGAGGCTCTTTCCAAGGATATGGCAACCTACGGTAAGACAGAAGTCGGAAACGCGATTAGTGCAGGTGCCGCAGAAACAATGCTAATTTTATCGGAAAAAACCAGAAGTAAAGAGGGGAGAAAATTGATGAATCTAGCAGATAGAAACAGAACCTCCATAATTGAAATCTCTTCGCATCATCATGGAGGGGAGATGCTGGCAGGTCTAGGGGAGATGGCTGTTGTTCTACGATATCGGCTGACATAAATTCTTTTAGAGGGGAGGGTGTAACACGAGCATGATGCCGGGTATGGGGCGTATGAATCCCCGAATGATGAAAAAATTGCAAAAACAATTGCAGAATTCAACTGAGGAGATTGATGCTACCGAGGTTATAATCAGGACAAAAGAAAAAGAATTGTATTTCAGTAACCCGTCTGTAAGTGCAATGAATCTGATGGGGCAACAGACCTATCAAATTGTTGGAGAACCTCAAGAAAGAGGTTTAGATGGAGATGATGAAAGTACAAGTATACCTAATGAGGATATCGAACTAGTAGCTTCACAAGCCGGTGTGTCTCAAGAGAAGGCCAAAACCGCACTCGAAGAATGTGGCGGAGAACCGGCAGAGGCGATAATCAAGCTCATGGGAGGTTAGGATGGATTTTGCAGAAACTGACGATCAGACAATGATTCGGGATATGGTACGTGATTTCGCCGAGACCGTAGCCGGTCCCAGTTGTCATCAAAGGGACAAGGAACAAAGACCTCCAATCGATGAATTCAAGGAATTTGCCAGACTCGGATTTGCAGGGATGACAATATCCGAAAAATATGGTGGCCAGAAACTAGATGACATCTCAGAAGCGATTGTGGTTGAAGAATTATCCAGAGTTGATCCTTCACTAGGGGTCATGGTTGCAGTTCATGTAGGATTATGTTCTATGACAATTGCACTGAACGGGAACGAGGAACAAAAGAAAAAATACCTGCCTAAACTGGCTTCGGGTGAACATTTAGGAGCTTACTCTTTGAGTGAGGCGGGGTCTGGTACTGATGCTGCCGCAATGGTTGCCAAAGCTACTGAAGACGGTTCGAATTTTATCCTAAATGGCGAGAAAATGTGGGTGACCAACGGTACCACAGCAGATCTTTTCGTGGTTTTTGCCAAGGTGACAAATGATTCAGAGTATGGTAAGAAGAAGCATGGTGGTGTAACTGGTTTCATCATAGAGAAAGACTTTGAAGGTTTCAAGATAGGAAAGAAAGAAGACAAACTGGGAATTCGATCCAGTGACACCTGTACTCTGATACTCGACAATTGCAAGGTTCCTAAAGAGAATGTCTTGGGAGAGGTCGGAAAAGGATTTGCAATAGCAATGAATGCCCTAGATAATTCGAGAATTGGAATAGCTGCCCAAGCTCTTGGAATTGCACAGGGCGCATATGAGGCTGCTCTGAAATATTCAAAGGAAAGAGAGACTTTTGGGAAGCCCATAGCTGCTCATCAGTCAATCGGGAACTATTTGGCTGAAATGGCTATGCGAATCGATGCTGCGAGGCTACAGGTCTACAAGGCAGCATGGTCCAAAATGAAACACTATGAGGAAAATGGTAATAGACACACGTTGGAGGCTTCATTCGCAAAGCTGAACGCCGGTGACACAGCAATGTGGGTTTCAGAAAAGGCGGTTCAGATTCTAGGTGGCTATGGTTATACTACCGAGTTCCCAGTTGAAAGGTTCTTCAGAGATGCGAAAATAACGCAGATCTATGAAGGAACACAAGAGGTTCAGAGATTAGTCATTGCTCGAGAAATTGGCAAATAGTAGGAAAACTTTTATCAGCGTGTTTGTAACCCGTGTCATAGGCTGTTTTAGTCTCAAATATTTAATGGGGAAAACGAAATGCGTTTAGGAGTACCAAAAGAGAAGGATAAAAACGAAACACGTGTCTCGATTGTACCTCTTTCTATACCTAAATTGAAGAAATTGGGATTTGAGATCATTATCGAAAAAGGGGCTGGAGAAAAATCAGACTATTCTGATTCAGAATATGAGGATAAAGGAGGAAAGATAGGGAATCTGAAAGAGGTTATGGAATCTGAATTGATTGTTTCAATTGATGTCCCCGATTTCAAAATGATGAAAAAAGGTCAAATGTTGGCTTGCGTGGCTGATCCTTTCCGAAATTTAGAGCAAACAAAGAAGATAATAGACGCAGGAATTACATTACTTTCCCTAGATGTAATTCCCAGAAGACTGTCCAGAGGACAGGCCATGGATGTCAATTCGAGCCAGGACAATCTATCTGGATACAGGGCGTCCTTGATGGGATCTCTACACGTTTCGAAGATGGTCCCTATGATGATGACTGCAGCTGGTACAGTAAGGCCTGCGAAATTTGTTATCCAAGGTGCTGCCGTAGCCGGTTTGCAAGCCATTGCGACTGCTAAGAGACTAGGTGCAACTATTCAGGCTATCGACGTGAGATTGGCCGCTAAACAGGATACTGAGAGTTTGGGGGCAAAATTCATTGATGTCCCGGGATGGAAGGACGCCGAGAGTTCTAGTGGTCATGCAACCCTATTCACAGACAAAGGACTTCAGCAGGCATTTGATGATGAATTAATGAAAGCCGTCAAGGAAGCGGATGTTGTGATAACTACTGCAAGATTATTTGGGGCTGATGCACCCAAATTGTTTTTCGGTAAGGAAATGAATGAAAGGATGACCCATGGAATGAAACAAGGTGCCGTAGTTATCGATATGAATTGTGACACAGGAGGCAATATTGTTGGAAGTGTTGAGGGTGAAATCGTAGAAAAGGACGGTGTGACTATTATTGGAATCCCAATGTTATGTCGAACAATCCCGAATACGTCATCTATGCTTTATTCAAATAATATTACTAATTTTGTAAGTGTTCTGATAGATGATAATAACCTTGTGATAAACCAAGACGAACAAGTTCTGACTGGAGATGAAGGCGGGATATCTGCAGGATATGGTGGCATCTTGATTGCTGAAAGTGGAAAGATACACAAGAATCATACTAAACTTACGGAGGCTATGAAATAATGGAACCTATCTCATTAAGTGGTTTGATTTTATTAATTACGGTCTTTGCTCTTGCGATTTTCCTAGGGTTTGAACTTATTACAAAAGTTCCACCAACTCTGCATACTCCTCTTATGTCTGGAGCTAATGCAATTTCAGGAATTACAATTGTTGGAGCTTTGATTCTTTTGAAAGATGCAACTTCAATCCCATTTATTGGACCTGAATTTTTGGCTTTTTCTGCGTTAGTCTTAGCAACTATCAATGTTGTTGGTGGATTTGCTGTGACTAATAGAATGTTGAATATGATTGCTGGTAAAAGAGGTGGAAAATAATGGAAAAAGAAATTTGGAATATTGGATATTTAGGCGCTTCCATTTTATTCATTCTTGGACTAAAAAAATTAGGACATCCTCGCACCGCTCCTACTGGAAATTTGTACGGTGCAATGGGGATGTTACTGGCTGTTGTTGTAACAATTGCTCAAATGGATTTTGGAACTGTACACACTTTCATACTAATCGGAATAGGTTTAGGGATTGGAGGTGCAATTGGATATACCATGGCTGTGAAAGTCAAAATGACTGGAATGCCAGAAATGGTCGCATTGTTTAATGGATTTGGAGGTGCTGCAAGTGCTCTTGTTGCAGCCTCTGAAGTGTTTAACTTAATACAAAATGAGCAAATACCAAATGACTGGCTAACATTCCATGTGGCTTGGATCGCAATTGGCCTCTCGACCTTAGTAGGGTGGATGACTCTAACTGGAAGTTTATTGGCTATGATGAAATTGAAGGGAGGATTTGAGATATTCGGAAAATGGTACAGGACACCGACCTGGGGTCCTGAATGGTTGAATTATATCAAGGGAATATTCCTGATTGGAATTGTCGGTCTAATCTATATGAGTCTGGAAGAACCCGGGAACCAAGACTATGTCATAGGAATTATCGTTTTATCCTGTATTCTAGGACTACTGTTCGTACTGCCTATTGGTGGAGCAGACATGCCAGTGGTGGTAAGTCTACTAAATTCTCTATCTGGTGTTGCAGCCGCCTTCACGGGGTTCATTATCAGTAACAACGTTCTGATAATTGCAGGATCTATGGTCGGGGCTGCTGGACTAGTTCTGACAAACATAATGTGTAAAGCAATGAACCGACGCCTAATCGACGTTCTTTTCAAATCATTTGGAGGATCAGACAAAGAGAAGGTAACTCGCACCAAAGTGGGTTCGGATCCAGATGAAGTTGCCATGATCTGTGACGGAATCTCAAAATGTGTGATTATTCCAGGATATGGCATGGCTGTTTCTCAGTGCCAGCACCAAGTTCGTGAATTTGCTGATATCCTAGAGGCGAATGGATGTGAAGTGAAGTATGGTATTCATCCCGTAGCAGGTCGAATGCCTGGTCACATGAATGTGTTATTGGCTGAGGCTAATGTTCCTTACGAAAAATTGATTGAGATGGATGATATCAATTCGGAAATGGGAGAATGTGATGTAGCGCTGGTCGTAGGGGCCAACGACACCGTGAATCCTGTAGCCAGAAGTGGCGAAGGTCCACTAGCAGGAATGCCAATAATCAATGCGGACAAGGCCAGAGTGGTCGTCATGGTGAAGAGATCCTTGTCTGTAGGATATGCAGGTGTTGACAATGATTTATTTTACGAGGACAAGACCATGATGCTATTTGGTGATGGCAAAAAGATGATGACTGAACTGGTTTCTTCCATGAAAGAGCTTTAGGATAGGTATTATTTAGAAAGGCAAACTGAATAATTCATGGTTTATGAATATCTAACTATTCTTCTAGCATTCGTTAGCGCTATTCTAGGGATTCTGCTTTTGTTGGAAAAGAAAGAACGAAAAAAAGAATCCGGAAAACACGCTGATTATAAAAAAAGACAAAATAGAGGACAACGAGGTAAAATTAAAGGGGAATATACGGAGATTCTCCTACCATGGGCTAAAAAGGAAACGGGTTGTAACGGCTCTGAACTACATCATCTTGGCAAACCAGTAGACTTCATAGGTTTTGAGGGGAAAGACAATCCTAAAACTGATATCCAAATTAAATTTATTGAGGTCAAGAGTGGGAAATCACCTTTAAGCCATAATCAAAAAAGAATAAAAGAGGCTATAAACAAGAAGAATATAGAATGGTTGACTATAAGGATTAATCCAAAAGAAGCCCTAGAATCCGTAGATGTAAAAGTTGAAGCATGAAAATTATATTGGTTGAACCTCAACATCCAGGAAATGTAGGCGCTGTCGCACGAGCGATGGTGAATTTCGGAATAGATGATCTGGCCTTGGTTAAAGGATGTGAAATTGATGATGATGGATATGCCAGATCAAAATCGGGAAAGCCTATTCTTGAGAGTTTATCAAGATTCAACACCTTGAAAGAGGCCTTGGCTGATTGTGACGTAGCAATCGCTACCAGTGGAATCAAGCCAGAAGGCGATAAAAGATGGTTCAGAGCACCCAAAAGCGTCAAAGAATTACCTGACTTGATCAAGGAAAGAGAGAAACCAGCCCTAATATTTGGGAGAGAGAATTATGGACTATATCGTGAGGAATTGGCCTTGTGCGAAACCACCATAACCATCCCTACGAATCCCAAATTCCCAATCCTCAATTTGTCGCACGCTGTTGGAATCGTGCTCTATGAAATTTATCGAGATGGAAATCACAAGAATCCAAAAAAGAGAAAAGCCGTTTCCAACGAAGAATTTGAAAGACTGGTTGATAGAATCATGGATTTATTGGAAGAAACTAGTTATCCTAGAAGGAGACTGGATCGATCGAGAACCACTCTCAGAAGATTAATATCCAGAGGTAATCCTGACGAAGGTGAATACGAGAATCTAATGGGGATATTCAAAGCCATAAAGGAAGGAAAAAGATGACTTACATATTGGTCACCGGACCTATGGGTGCCGGGAAATCAACATTCATGAGAAGTTTGCCCAGACCTCGGGGAAATTTTGTGGTTCCGGATAATGTACCTGACATGATGCTGGATCATTCCTGTGAATTGAATGGAATGATGTTCTATGAGATTGATGCGCCTACAGCTATCGGAAAAATGTGGATTGCTTGGATCAAGGCTTCAGA
>PVBE011937001.1_pt1 | contig 14417 bp, 13 predicted proteins | sample 1631181 | NCBI WGS metagenome assembly PVBE01 (sample SAMN08397723, study PRJNA350692) | Marine metagenome, whole genome shotgun sequencing project. | isolation source: water | place: Pacific Ocean | collected 2012-04
CCCGCAAGGCAATCGGAGCACTCATGGTGAACCTCTCTCAATCGATTCACCATGATTGATCCAGAAATCTGACGGTTTGGGAATCCCTCGCGTGAGTCCCAATCAATGCAGCTTGGTATTAGTACCCGACGTGGGGAATTTGGTGAGCGACCGGCAATGCGCGATTATCTGAGCAAGGGGCACTTTCCGCTGCCCGTCGAGCGGGCCCGGGTCGCCGCCGAATGGCGGGTGCGCGGCTATTCTTGCCGCGACTTTCACGACCCGCCAGGCCAGGAGTGGCGCGACTTCGTGCATCGGACGCAGGAGCTGGTGACCGTGGTCGAGGGTCGGCTGGAGTTCGAGGTGGACGGCATAACACTAGTCGCCGGGCCCGGCGACGAGGTTTTCATCCCCCGCGAGGCGCGGCACACCGTGCGGAACGTGCACACCGGCGATAGCCACTGGCTCTTCGGCTACGACTGAACCGGGCCAAGCCGTCAATAGCCGGGCTGGCCGGTGATCTCGCGGACCAGCTTGGCCTCGATGGCGCGGGCGAAGTCGTCGTAGTCCTCGGCCGGCTCGACGAAGGCGGCCGCACCGCCGATCACCCGGCGGTGGAAATAATCGTCCAGAAACAGGACGTCGTTCAAGATCGCCAGTCCGTTGATGGTGATGCCGCGCGCGACGGCGCGGTCGCGGGCCCGCTCGGGCGAGGTGCCGCAGTTGTTGCGGCCGTCCGCCGAGACGTCGAGGACCCGGTGCCGGCCCTCGAAATCGTTCTGGTCGAAGCGGGGAATGGCGTAGTCGAGGGCGCTGTGGATCGCGGTGGCGCCACCTAGGAAGGCGCGTGGCGCAGCCGCGATCCGGGCCGCCAGGGCGCGCGCGCCCCGGCTATCGCGGACCCGCATCCAGTCGACCACCAGGCGCTGCTGCTCGACGTTGCCCCAGTGATAGACGGCGACCGCGATGCCCTCGGCGCCGACGGCGCGGATCGCCCGCGTTACCGCTTCCGAGCGAAAGGCCCGCGCGATGCCACCCACCTGCAGGTCGAACTCGGTGGGATTGACGCTGACCGAGGCGTCGACGGCGAGCAACAGCTCCACCGCCACTGGTTCGCCCGTGGCGGCGTCGGAAATCACCAAGTTGCCGAAAAGCGCGAGAGCCGCGAGTGCCCCCACCGTGGCATGATCGCCTCAAGCAGCCGCCAATATAGTGACTACCGAGGCGGCGGCATCGTCCTGCAGCCAACCGCCCGCGTTCTCGGCGAGGGCGACCCGTGCCCCCTCGATCTGGCGTTTGCCGGCCCGTCCGCGCAGCTGGTCGGCCAGTTCCACCAGTTGGGCGCAGCCGGTGGCGCCGACCGGATGGCCCCGGCTCAACAGGCCACCGCCGGCGTTGACCGGCAGATCGCCGTCGAGCGCCGTCCGGCCCGAGCGCAAGAGGTCGGGGCCGCCGTCGGGCTCGGCCAGGCCCAGCTCTTCGTAGAGCGTCAGCTCGGCCGGCGCCGCGGCGTCGTGCAGCTCGACCAGATCCAGATCCTCCGGCCCCAGGCCAGCGGCCTCGTAGGCGGCATCCGCGGCACGTTTGGCGGTCGGTCCAGAGGCATCGTCGCCCGGCCGGCCGGAGGCCATCGCCGTCGCCTTCACCGTCACTCCGGCAAGGCCCTTTCGCCGGGCCAACTCGGCGCTCGCCAGCACCAGGCCGGCGGCGCCATCGCCGATCGGCGAGCACATCATTAGCGTCAAGGGATCGCTGATCATCCGGCTTCCCAGGACCTCGTCTATGTTGACGGGCGCGCGGAACTGGGCCCGTTCGTTGAGGGCGGCGGCGGCTCGGCTCTTCACCGAGACGGCGGCGAGATCTTGTGCGGTGGCGCCGCTCCGCTCCATGTAGCGCCGCGCCACCGAAGCGTAAAGGTCCATGAAAATGGAGCCGGCGGGCGCGTCCGTGGCCACGCCCAGGTCCTGTTTCAGCGCCGCCAACTCCTCGGCGTCGGCGGCCGCTTCCAGCGCCCGCAGCGGCACCAGGCGGTCTTCGTGGTACATCTTCTCGGCGCCGAGTGCGAGCGCCGCCTCCGACTGGCCCGAAGCGACGGAAAGCCAGGCGAGATGAAAGGCGGTGGAGGAGGAGGCGCAGGCGTTCTCGACGTTGACGATCGGCTTGCCCATCAGCTCGGTGCCGCGAAGCGCCACCTGGCCCCGGACGCATTCCTGCCCGTTCAAGAGACCGGCCGCCGCGTTGCCGAAGAAGACCATGCCGATCTCGGCCGCGTCCAAGCCGCCATCGGCCAGTGCCTCGGCGGTCGCCTGCTGCGTCAATTGCCGCAGGCTCTGGTCCAGAAAGCGCCCGAACGGGGTCATGCCGGTGCCGACGATCATCACTTCACGCATCTCGATCCCTCCAAATCAGCCGGGGTCGAGAATAGCACAAAGTTCGAAATGTCGACCCGGGGGTCAAAAACAAAGACGCGGGCCGGAGCCCGCGTCAGTGCTTGTCTTATGTTGCCTTGATCTCGGTGGCGGCTTACTCGGCCCCGCCCGTGGTTGCCTCGCGCGGCTCTCGCGCGACTTCCTGGCCGCTTTCTTGATCGACCATCTTCATCGAGAGCCGCACCTTGCCACGGTCGTCGACGGCGAGGCATTTGACATGGACCATGTCACCCTCGTTGACGACGTCGGTGACCTGCTTGACCCGATGCTGCGCCATTTCGCTGATATGGCAGAGGCCGTCGCGGGAGCCGAGGAAATTCACGAAGGCGCCGAAGTCGACCACCTTGACCACCTTGCCGTGATAGATGTGGCCGATCTCGGGCTCGGCGACGATCGAGGTGATCCACTCGATCGCCTTCTCGATGTTCGGCTGCTGCGGCGAGGCGATGCGGATAGTGCCGTCGTCGTCGATGTTGATCTTGGTATCGGTCGCCGCGGTGATCTCGCGGATGATCTTGCCGCCGGTGCCGATGACTTCGCGGATCTTGTCGACCGGCACCTTCATGGAATGGATCCGTGGTGCGGAATCCTTCAAGTCGCCACGGGATTCGTCGATCGCCTTGGCCATCTCGCCGAGAATGTGCAGGCGGCCTTCCTGGGCCTGGGCCAGCGCGTCCCGCATGATCACCTCGGTGATGCCGGCGATCTTGATGTCCATCTGCAGCGAGGTGACGCCGTCGCGGGTGCCGGCGACCTTGAAGTCCATGTCACCGAGATGGTCCTCGTCGCCCAGGATGTCGGAGAGGATGGCATAGCGGTCCTCCTCCAGGATCAATCCCATGGCGATACCGGCCACCGCCTTCGCGATCGGCACGCCGGCATCCATCATCGACAACGAGGCGCCGCAGACCGTGGCCATCGACGAGGAACCGTTCGATTCCGTGATCTCGGAGACGATCCGGATGGTGTAGGGGAAGCTCTCCTTGTCGGGCATCACCGAATGCAAGGCGCGCCAGGCGAGCTTGCCGTGACCGACTTCGCGGCGCCCGGTGAAACCGAAGCGCCCGGCCTCGCCCACCGAATAGGGCGGGAAGTTGTAATGCAGCATGAAGTGCTGGCGGAAGTCGCCTTCGAGGGCATCGATGATCTGCTCGTCCTCGCCGGTGCCGAGCGTGGTGATCACCAGGGCCTGGGTCTCGCCACGGGTGAAGAGGGCGGCGCCATGGGTGCGCGGCAGCACGCCCACCTCGGCGACGATCGGGCGAACGGTGCGGGTGTCGCGGCCGTCGATGCGCAGGCCGGTGTCCAGGATCTGGCCCCGGACGATGCTCTTCTCCAACCCCTTGAAGACGCCGCTGATCTCGCCGGGCGTCGTGCCCTGGTCCTCGTCGCCGCGTTCCGCGGTCGTCAGGGTCTCGATGGCGCGGCGCTTGACCTCAGCCACCCGCTCGGTCCGGGCTTGCTTGACCGGCTCTTGGTAGGCGGCCTTGAGGTCGGCCTCGAAGCCGCCTTTGAGGGTGCCCTCGAGGACGCTTTGGTCCTCTGGCTCGGGCAGGTTGGAGGGTTCCTTGGCGGCCAGTTCGGCGAGATCGACGATCGCCTGGAGGACCGGCTGGAATTCCCGATGCGCGAACATCACGGCGCCCAGCATCTCGTCCTCGGACAGCTCCTTGGCTTCCGACTCCACCATCATCACGGCCTCGCCGGTGCCGGCGACTACCATGTCGAGGGCGCTGTCCGGCAGCTCGTCGACGCGCGGGTTGAGGACGTAGCTGCCCTCGATGAAGCCGACCCGGGCGGCGGCGATCGGGCCCAGGAACGGAATCCCGGAGAGGGTCAACGCGGCCGAGGTGCCGATCAAGGCCGGGATGTCGGGGTCGTTCTCGAGGTCGTGGCTCAAAACCTGGCAAATGACTTGGGTCTCGTTGCGAAAGCCGGGGGCGAACAGCGGCCGGATCGGTCGGTCGATCAGGCGGGAGGTCAGGACTTCCTTCTCGGCCGGTCGGCCCTCGCGCTTGAAGAAGCCGCCGGGAATTTTGCCGGCGGCATAGGTGCGTTCCACGTAGTGCACGGTGAGCGGGAAAAAGTCGATGCCCTCGCGGGGCTTGTCGGCGGCGACGACGGTGCAGAGCACGGTGGTCTCGTCGTAGCGGACCAGTACGGCGCCATGTGCCTGGCGGGCCATGCGGCCGGTCTCGATGACCAGTTCGCGGCCACTCCAAGTCAGTTCCTTGCGATGAATGTCAAACATATCTTCCTTCCTTCCGGCCCCGGCAACGGCGCTTGCCGCCCGGCGGCCCCATCTATTCGTTCGTCGGCGTCTCGGGCCGGATGCCGGAACGGCACGCCCGGACGCGACGGGACGGCCCCTGCCGTTCCGTCGTCGTATCCAACACCGCCCGGTCGAGCGGCGGTCTCTCGGTTGCAATCAAGGCCAAGGCCACGCGGCGAAACCGATCAGCGTCGAAGTCCCAGACGCTGGGTCAGGGTCTCGTAGCGGGGCGTCTCCTTTCTCTTCAGGTAATCAAGCAGGCGACGACGCTGGCTGACCATCATCAGCAGGCCGCGTCTCGAATGGTTGTCCTTGTGGTGCTGCTTGAAGTGCTCGGTCAGGTTGACGATGCGTTCCGTCAGAATCGCCACCTGAACCTCGGGCGAACCGGTGTCGCCCTCTCCCGTTTGGAACTCCTTGATGAGTTCGCTCTTGCGTTCGGCCGTAATCGACATCGTCTGCTCCTACTGGGTCAAAGGTTGAAAACCCGCACCGGTCGCACCTCTCCGCCCTCGATTTGAGCGAGCGCGACGGGCCTTCCGTCGGCCATCGCGCAGATGGTGCCCCGCATGGTGCTGGGAACCCGAACCGCCTGTCCACTTTTCAGCCTGGCGGCCTCCGAGCCGGTCACGGTCAGCGCCGGGATGTCGGCCAGCGCCGCTTCGACCGACCGCAAAGCGTCGTCGAGCGCCCCTTTATGCCCCAGGGCCCTCAAATTATCCAGCGAAATCGCTTGCTCTTCCAGGAACGGACCGACCCGCGTTCGGCGCAGTTCCGAAACATGGGCGCGACAGCCGAGAACGCGGCCCAAATCGCGCGCCAACGCCCTGACATAGGTGCCCTTGCCACATTCGATGGCGAAGCGGGCTCGGTCCGGGTCGCTGCCGTCGTCGAGCCGCTCGAAGCGGTTGATTTGGACGGGCCTCGCTGTCAGCTCCGCCGGTCGGCCCTCGCGGGCCAGGTCGTAGGCACGCTCGCCGGCCACCTTGATGGCTGAGTAGACGGGTGGCGTCTGCTCGATCTCACCGACGAAGCGGGGCAGTTCCGCCGCCACCTCGGCAAGGCTCGGGCGGGCCTCGCTGGTCGCCACCACCCTGCCGTCGGCGTCGTCGGTGTCGCGTTCCTCGCCCCAATGAAGCTCGAAACGGTATTCCTTCGTCGCATCGACGATGCGGGCCACCACCTTGGTCGCCTCGCCGAGCGCGATCGGCAGGATTCCGGTGGCGAGCGGGTCCAAGGTACCCGCATGCCCCGCCTTGGCGGCGTCGAACAGTCGCTTGATCTCCGCCACGGCCCGGGTCGAGGTCAGCCCCGGCGGTTTGTCGAGCACGATCCAACCGTTGATCGGCCGCCCGCGACGTTTACGCGCCATCTTCCTCGTCCCGTCCAGCGGACCGCCGGATATCCGCCGAGATGTCGGGGCGCCGGAGCAACGTCTCGATCCGTCCCGCCTCGTCGAAGGAGCGATCGAGGCGAAAGCGAAACTTCGGCGCGAATTTGAGCTTGACCAAGCGGGCGACGCGCGACGAGAGCCATGGCGTCAACCGGTTCAATCCTTCCAACACCGATTCGGTGTCCTGGCCGCCCAAGGGCATCACATAGCAGGTCGCCAGCTTCAAGTCGGCCGAGGGCTCGACTTCTGTCACCGTGATCGCCGCCGTCGACACCACGGGATCGGGAATGCTCTCGCGCGCCAGAACTTCGGCCAAGGCCTGGCGCAACAATTCCGCCACCCGGCGCTGCCGCTGGCTCGGCCCAGGGGGCGCTACCCGGTGGTCGGCGCCCCACGGCTTTCTCGCCGTGTCTCGTCTTCTTGCCATGGTGTTCCCGTCGCCGGCTGTCTTTCCGGCCACGCTCTATAGCGAGCGCTCGATCTCCTCGACCTCGTAGATCTCGAGAGCGTCGCCCGCCTGGATGTCTTGATAGTTCGCGAGGACGATGCCGCATTCGGTACCCTCGCGGACCTCGCGGACGTCGTCCTTGAAGCGCCTGAGCGATTTCAGGTCGCCGTCGTGAACGATCACGTTGTCGCGCAACAGGCGAGCCCGTGCATTCCGGCGTACCAAACCGGTCGAGACCCGGCAGCCGGCGACGCGGCCAATCTTGGTTATCGAGAAGACCTCGAGGACGTCCGCCGTTCCGATCACGGTTTCCCGTCGTTCCGGCGACAGCAGCCCGCTCAATGCCGCTTTCACCTCGTCGACCAGTTCGTAAATGATTTGGTAGTAGCGGATCTCGACCTTGTCCCGGTTGGCCATCTCGCGCGCCTGGGCGTTGGCGCGTACATTGAAGCCGATGACCATCGCGTCGGAGGCATTGGCCAGCGTAACGTCGGACTCGGTGATGCCGCCGACGCCACCATGCAGGACGTTGACCGCGACCTCGTCCGTGCCCAGTTTCTCGAGCGCGCCGGTTATGGCCTCGACCGAGCCCTGGACGTCGGCCTTGATCACCACCGGGACCTCCTGCACTTCGCCGGCCTGAATCCTCTCGAACATCTGCTCCAGCGAGCCCGGCCCGGTGGCCGCGGTGCGCTGGTCGCGCATGGCGCGTTGGCGATAGTCGGCGACTTCGCGGGCGCGCGCCTCACTTTCGACCACGGTGAAATAGTCGCCCGCCAGCGGCGTGCCGCCGAGGCCCAGAATCTCGACCGGCACCGATGGTCCGGCCGTCTCGACGTTGTTGCCGTGACCGTCGATCAAGGCGCGGGCGCGGCCCCATTCGCTGCCGGCGACGAAGATATCGCCGACTTTCAGCGTGCCGCGGCGAACCAGCACCGTCGCCACCGGCCCTCGGCCGCGGTCCAGCTTGGCCTCGACGATGACTCCTTCCGCCATTCGTTCGGGGTTGGCCTTGAGCTCGAGGATCTCCGCCTGTAGCAGGATCGCTTCGTCCAGCTTGTCGAGATTGGTCTTCTCGAGCGCCGAGACGTCCACCGTCTGGACGTCGCCACCCATCTCCTCCGAGACGATCTCGTGCTGCAGCAGCTCCTGCTTCACCTTGAGCGGATCGGCGTCCGGGCGGTCGATCTTGTTGACGGCGACGATGATCGGCACCTCCGCCGCCTTGGCGTGATGGATCGCCTCGATGGTTTGCGGCATGACGCCGTCGTCCGCCGCCACCACCAGGACCACGATGTCGGTCGCCTTGGCGCCGCGGGCGCGCATCGCCGTAAAGGCTTCATGGCCGGGCGTGTCCAGGAAGGTGATCAGACCGCCCGCGGTCTCGACCTGATAGGCGCCGATGTGTTGGGTGATGCCGCCTGCCTCGCGAGCGACGACATCGGTCTCCCGAAGGGCGTCGAGCAGCGAGGTCTTGCCATGGTCGACATGGCCCATGACCGTCACCACCGGTGGCCTTGATTGCATCTCTTCCTCTCGGTCCTCGTCGCCGGCAAGGCCGATTTCCACATCGGCGGCACTGACCCGTTTCGGGCGATGTTCGAACTCGCCAGCCACGATTTCGGCGGTTTCTGCGTCGATCGGTTGGCTCATGTTGGCCATCACACCCATCTTCATCAGCGCCCGGATGACGTCCGTTGACCGTTCGGCCATGCGGTTCGACAGTTCTTGCACGGTAATCGTCTCGGGAATGACGACCTCGCGCACGATTTTATGCGGGATCTCGCCGCTGGCGGCGCGTTCGGCCCTGAGCTGACGCTGGCGCTCGCGTTCGCGTCTGACCGAGGCCAGGCTGCGGACCCGCTCGTCGTCCTCGCCGACATTGAGGGCTCTCGCGATCGTCAGCCGGCCGGCCCTGCGTCTCGGCTCGGCGCGCCGTGTGCTCGGGGTTCGACGGCCGGGACGACGGGCCGCGCCCGATTGCTCGGCCTCCGCTTCCAAGGCGGCTCGGTCGGCTGGGCGCGGTACCGCGATCGGCGTTTGGGTGCCCTCGGTCGAAGGCAGAACCTCGCCGCGCTCGCGCGCCTCCTGCTCGCGAAGCTTGCGCTCCGCCTCTCCCTCGGCATGACGACGCGCCTCCTCGTCGACCCGCTTGCGTTCCTCTTCGGATTTGCGGCGGATTTCGGCCGCTTCGCGTTCGGCAAGGGAACGCTGGTCCTCCATCTGCCTGAGGCGGGCGGACTCCTCGGCCAGATGGCGAGCCTCCACGTCGGCGCGCTGGGCATCCTCCAAAGCGCGGGCGCGGGTGGCCTTCTCGGCCTCGCTCAAGGTCGGCAAGACGACCCGGCCGCGAAGCTCCGCCTCGCTCTCGACCTCGACTACAGGAGCCGGCGGCGGCGTCGGCGTCGGGCTCGCCTCGGGGGTGGCGAAGACCTCGTTCTCGGCCGCCGTGGCGGCGGCACGTGGTGCGGCTCTCTTTTTGCGCACCTCGACCTGTACCGTCTTGCTCCGACCGTGACTGAAGTTCTGCTTTACCTGGGCCGACTCCACGATCGGCCGCAGGCCGAGCGGCCTCGGTTCCTTGGTAAGGCTAAGCGTTTCTTTCTTACCCGCGTCGCTCACTGCACTCGCTCTCCTGCCACCGTCCCACCGTCCGAAGCGTCGCCGTCATTGCCGTCTCCGGCGCGAAATCCGGCCAAACGCACCGCCTCGCGGCGAAAGCGTTCAGCCAATCCGCCCCGACAGAGGACAGCATGTACCACATTTTGCCGACCCAATGCCAAGCTCAATTCCTCGCTGCTGAACAAATCGACAACCAAAACCCGGCGCGCCTTCGCCCGAACCTTGGCTCGGCCGCCTGCCGCGGCGTCGTATGCGCCGAGCAAGAGCGCCGCCTTGTCGGCCCCGGCCAGGGCTGCGACCTGCTCGTAGCCGGTAACCAGTTCGCCGGCACGTCGCGCCAAACCCAACAGTTGTAAGCAGCGCTCGGCGAGCAATCGCTCGATCCGCTCGGGGAGGTCGGGGTCGACCCGCACCTGGCGTCTGGCCGCGCGCTGAAACAGCCGTTTGGCGATGGCGCGGTCGAGCACCGATCGGCAAGCCGTGGTCCAGATGCCGCGCCCGGGCAGCTTCTCGACGAGGTCCGGCACGATACTTTCGTCCGGTCCGACCACGAAGCGAATCAACTCCGAGGTCTGTCGTACCGTGCCGGTCACGATGCACCGGCGTTCCGGGTCCCGGCGCTCGGGAATAGGGCGCTCGGAAATAGGCCGCTCGGGACCAGGGCGTCCAAGCTTGCTCGTGCGTCGGGTCAACTCAGGCGTCGTCTCCCGCCGTCTCGGTCTCGCTTTCCGTGGCCTCGGCGCTCGCCTCGTCGGCGGTTGGCTCGGCCGCCGGTTCCTCGTCGTCGAACCAATGCGCCCGCGCCGCCATGATGATGCTGTTGGCCTCGTCTTCCGTCAGCGTGAAATCGCGCAGGAAGCCGGTCTCCCGATCGGTCAGCTCGTCGGAGGCCAGATCGCCGAGATCGTCGAGGGTCTTGACGCCGGCCTCGCCCAGGACCACCAGCATCGAGGGCGTCAGCCCCTCGACGGCGGCCAGCGCGTCCTCGACGCCCATCTCGCGGCGTTCCAGATCGAGTTCCGCGTCGCGGCGCTCCAGATAGTAGTTAGCGCGCTGTTGCAGCGCCTCGGCCAGATCCTCGTCGAAGCCCTCGAGGCCGGCGACTTCCTCCGCCGGCACGAAGGCCACGTCCTCGACCGAGGCGAAGCCCTCGGTGGCCAGCAGCTGCGCCATCATCTCGTCGATGACCAGGGCGTCCATGAACGTCTGGCTGCGGTGGCGCATTTCCTCCTGGCGGCGCTCGCTTTCCTCGCTCTCTGTCAGGATATCGATATCCCAGCCGGTCAGCTGCGAGGCCAGACGGACGTTCTGGCCGCGCCGGCCGATCGCCAGGCTGAGCTGATCGTCGGGGACCATGACCTCGAACTTGTGCGCATCCTCGTCCATCACCACTTTCGAGACCTCGGCCGGCGCCAAGCCGTTGACGAGGAAGGCCGCGGCGTCTGGCGACCACTGGATGATGTCGATTTTCTCGCCTTGCAGCTCGCTGACCACCGCCTGCACGCGACTGCCGCGCATGCCGACGCAGGCGCCCACCGGGTCGATCGAGGAATCGTTCGAGATCACCGCTATCTTGGCCCGGCTGCCCGGGTCGCGGGCGACGGCGCGAATTTCGATGATGCCGTCGTAGATCTCGGGCACTTCCTGGGCGAAGAGCTTGGCCATGAACTGGGGATGGGTGCGCGAAAGGAAGATCTGCGGGCCGCGCAGCTCTTGGCGCACGTCGTAGATGTAGGCGCGAACGCGGTCGCCGTTGTGAAAGCTCTCGCGGGGCAGCACCTCGTCGCGGCGGACCACCGCCTCGGCGCGACCGAGGTCGACCATCACGTTGCCGTATTCGACCCGCTTGACGATGCCGTTGACGATCTCGGCTATACGGTCCTTGTATTCCTCGTACTGGCGCTCGCGCTCGGCGTCGCGCACTTTCTGCACGATCACTTGCTTGGCCGTCTGTGCCGCGATGCGGCCGAAGTCGATCGGCGGCAGAGGGTCCGACAGCAGGTCGCCGACGCGGGCATCCGGATTGCGAACCTGGGCTTCCGGCAGCGAGACCTGCGTCGCCTCGTTCTCGACCAGGTCGACGACCTCCAACAGCCGCTGCAGTCGGATATCGCCGCTCTTGCGGTCGATTTCGGCGCGGATATCGTTCTCAAAGCCGTATTTCGAGCGTGCCGCCTTCTGGATGGCCTCCTCCAGCGCCTCGATCACGAGGTCGATTTCGATGACCTTTTCCCGCGCCACGGCGTCCGCGATTTGCAGAAGTTCCAAGCGATTGGCGCCAACGATGGTTTCCTGTTCCACTATCCGCCTCTTCGTTTCAATGCCGCCTCGATCAACTCGTCGGTCAGCACCAGCTTCGCCTCGGCCAGGTCGGCCAACGCGATCTCCGCCGTCGTGCCCGAGCCGTCGGCCAGTTCCAATCGCACCAGCCCCGCCTCATGGCCCAAGAGGCGGCCGCGAAACCGCTTCCTGCCATCCAGGGCATGCCGGGTCTCGAGCTTCACCTCCTGGCCGGCAAAACGCTCGAAGTCGGCCGCCTTGACCAGCGGGCGATCGATGCCGGGCGAGCTGACTTCCAACAGATAGCTGTCGGCGATCGGGTCCTCGACATCGAGCAAGGCCGAGATCGCCCGGCTGATTTCGGCGCAGTTGTCCACGTTCATCTCGGCGCCGTCCTGACGCTCCGCCATGACTTGCAGCGTCGGCCGCGCCTTGCCACCTATAAAGCGCAAACGGACTAGTACATAGCCCATGGCCTCGACCGATGGAGCGATCAACTCCTCGACTTTCGCCAGCTCGTGTTGCCGTGCCGACATGGGCACCATCCATATAACAAAAAAGTGGGCTCCCGCCCACCCATCGATAACCCCGATACCGTCCAACGGCTAGCTAATCGCTCGCGCATAATAGTCAAGAGCGATCCCGCTGCAAGCGATTTCGCTGCCCCTACCCTTGGCCCGAAAGGCGGCGGAAGCGCAGATAGACGGCCGGCCGGCCGGCGGCCGCGGCCTTGGCTTCGTATCGGGTTTCGGGCCAGTCGGCGGGGCGGCGGCGCCAGTCCTCGGCGCCCTCCGCCAGCCAGCCGAACGCCGCCTGCCCGGTCAGCTGGCGAAGCATGGCGCGGCAGTAGTCCATATCGTCGGTAGCGAGCCGCCACTCGCCGCCGGGCGCCAGGACGCGGGCCGCCTCCAGGATCGTGGCCTCGCACACCAGACGGCGCTTGTGGTGTCTGGCCTTTGGCCAGGGGTCGGGAAAGAGGGTGAAGAGGCGGCCGATGGAGGCGTCGGCGAGCGCCGCCAGCAGGAGGCGGGCATCGTCGACGTAGAGTCGGACGTTTTCGAGCCGGCGCTCCTCGACATGGGCCACCATGCGCGCCACCCCGGCCAGGTAGGGATCGGCGCCGATCAGGCCGATTCCGGGGCTGGCCTCGGCTTGGTGGGTCAGATGCTCGCCATTGCCAAAGCCGATCTCGAGCCAGACCTCGTCGACCGCTGGCGAGAAGAGCGTCCGGGGGTCGAGTCCGCCCGGCGTCGTGGCGTCGATTTCGAAGCCGAGTTCGGGCAGCCGTCGTTCGACCAGAGCCTGCCGGCCGGCGCGAAGCCGCTTGCCACGCCGCCGGCCGTAAAGCAGGCGACGGGGCGGCTCGCCGTCGGTGCCGTCGGATCGGTCGGAGGCGGTCGTCGTCGGGCTCCCGCTCAGGCCAGTGCCGCGCGCAGGGCGTCGACGAGGTCGGTCCGCTCCCACGAGAAGCCGCCATCGGCTTCCGCTTTACGGCCGAAATGGCCGTAGGCCGCGGTCCGCAAATAAATCGGCTGGGCCAGCTCGAGATGGCGGCGGATGCCGCCCGGGCTGAGATCGAAGATGTCGGCGAGCACGCTTTCGAGCCTGGCCTCGTCACATCGCCCGGTACCGTAGGTGTCGACATAGAGCGAAAGCGGCTTGGCCACACCGATGGCATAGGCGAGCTGGATCGAGCAGCGCTCGGCGAAGCCGGCGGCGACGACGTTTTTCGCCAGATAGCGGGCGCCGTAGGCGGCCGAGCGGTCGACCTTGGTCGGGTCCTTGCCCGAGAAGGCGCCGCCACCGTGCGGCGCCGCGCCGCCATAGGTGTCGACGATGATCTTGCGCCCCGTCAGGCCGGCGTCGCCGTCCGGTCCGCCGACCACGAAGCGGCCGGTCGGGTTGACGTAGAACTCCGCCTCCGGGCACATCCAACCCTCGGGTAGAACCTCCAGGACGAAGGGTCGAACCAGCTCTCTCACCTCGGCCTGGTCGACGTCGGTCGCATGCTGTGTCGAGACCACCACCGAGGTCGCCGCGACCGGCTTGCCGTTTTCGTAGCGCAGCGTCACCTGGCTTTTCGAATCGGGCCCGAACTGCGGCGTCTTGCCAGCGTGTCGTGCCGCCGCCATTCGCTTCAGGATCTGGTGCGAGTAGTGGATCGGGGCCGGCATCAACTCTTCCGTCTCGGTGCAGGCATAGCCGAACATGATGCCCTGGTCGCCGGCACCCATATCCTTGTTGCCGCTGGCGTCCACGCCCTGCGAGATGTTGGCTGATTGGGGATGCAGATGGACCTGGACCTCGGCCGTCTCCCAATGAAAGCCGTCTTGTTCGTAGCCGATCTCGCGCACCACCTCGCGCGCCGCCTGCTCGATGCCGTCGCGGTCGGTGGCGACCGCTTCCGGTCCCCGCACCTCGCCGCCGAGGACGATCAGGTTGGTGGTGCAGAGGGTTTCGCACGCAACCCGCGCGTTTTCCGGGTCCGCGGCCAGGAACATATCGACGATACGGTCCGAGATCTGATCGCAGACCTTGTCGGGATGGCCCTCGGAGACGGATTCACTGGTGAAGAGATAGCTCGCTCGTGGCACGGCCGACTCCTTGCATGATAGGGGCGCCTCCCGCCATTCGCCGCCGGCTCGATGCCCAGACCGAGCATCGTGACGGCGATCGGGATACGCCACGCCAAAACGAGATTTCTTTATGCAGTCTGGACACGACCGGTCAAGGGGTTTGATGCAAGTGACCGTCGGTTGGCCCCGGTTTCGGGCATCGGCGTCTACTATTCGGCTCGAGGCGCCACCGCCTTGACCAGCTCGAAAAGACGCTTGCGAACCTCCGGATTCTGGATTCGGTAGTAAGCGCGCACCAGCTCCAGGGTTTCGCGCTTGGTCAGCTGATCGCGCTCGTAGCTCGACTGCTCGCTCTCGCCCAATCCGGCGGGGTGGCCGGCCGCCTCGGGTGTCATGTCGTCGAAGAAGAACGAGACCG
>PVBE010454627.1_pt1 | contig 14415 bp, 12 predicted proteins | sample 1631181 | NCBI WGS metagenome assembly PVBE01 (sample SAMN08397723, study PRJNA350692) | Marine metagenome, whole genome shotgun sequencing project. | isolation source: water | place: Pacific Ocean | collected 2012-04
CGGATGTCCGACGTATCTCACGTCGATGTCCAATCCCTGGTAGGCATCGACCTCGAAAGGGAGGATCACGAGCATCAGGTCCACTCGCGCGGCGATCTTGTTGACTCGTTTTCGATTCCACGCCCAGACTTGCGGACTGATGTAGTAGATAACCGGGATGCTCAGTCGTTGAGCGACAGCCGCGAGGCGCAGATTGAAACCCGGGTAATCGACGAGAAGGAGCGCTTTGGGCCGTCGACGGACCAATTCCTCCTCCGCCACCTGAAACCAGCGTCGGATCCTGGGCAATGCAGCGATGACGGGAAAGACCCCCATGATGGCTTTCGAGGGGAGGTCGATGAGGACCTCCATGCCGGCCTGTTTGAGGTGTGATCCGCCAAAACCAACCACTGATGTTGACGGACGGGTTTGCTTGAGGGCGCTGATGACACTGGCTGCGTGGCGGTCGCCAGATGGTTCTCCGGCAACGACAAAAAGCAGGTCATTCTGGATCTTTGAGCTCATAAAGTCAGGCACGGGACACGTGGATTCTGAAGGGACGAGTTGCATTCGATGGTTGGTTATGCGGGATCCTCCTGCGCTGGACAATGCCAGGGATGGCTCAGAGGGTGCAGTCGCCCGGGGAGCAGTCTTGAAAGACAGCGCTACTCGGGGAAACGCCGCTTTCGGGTTTTGCGAAAACGCGCCGTGATTTCCCAGATAATGCAGGTTAGAATACGCCCCAGCCGATGTCATGTGACTCGGCTTGCTTCCATAAGTCCTTAAGAACTAACGATTAAGGGGCGTCGACCTGTTGTGGTCAATACGTCTCTGCAGAGGAGAATGCTCGTGTACGGAGTTCCTATTCAGTCCCTTCTCGAGAATGGTGTGCACTTTGGCCATCGTGCCAGTCGCTGGAATCCCAAGATGGGCCGCTTCATCTTTGGCCGCCGCAACCTGATTCACATCATTGACCTCAAGGAAACTCTCCGCGGTCTGCTCAAGGCCTGCGTGTTCCTGCAGAACCTGACTTCGCAGGGCGGCAGTATTCTGGTCGTTGGTACCAAGCGTCAGGCACAAGGCCTCGTAGAGGACTTTGCGTCAGAGGTCTCTATCCCCTGTGTCACCGAACGCTGGCTGGGCGGAACACTCACCAACTTCGAGACCATTCGCTCGCGCCTTCACCGCCTTGAGGAGTTGGAAGGCATGGAGGCCGATGGCACGCTCGACGGAATGAGCAAGAAGGCGATCTCACGTTTCAACCGCGAGAAACGCAAGATATTCACTAACCTGAATGGTATTCGCAACATGACCAAGCTGCCCGCAGCAGTTGTGATTGTTGACCCCAAGAAGGAAAAGACTGCCGTTAGCGAAGCGCGCAAGCTGGGAATTCCAGTGATCGCGATTCTGGACACCGATTGCGACCCGGAGTTGATCGATATTCCGATCCCCGGTAATGATGATGCCGTTCGCAGTATCGGGGTGCTGATGGACCAACTGAAGACAGCTATTGTCAACGGTCGCCAGGTCCATGACCAGTTGCAGCAGGAGAATGCTCGACGCCGTGAAGAGGACGATGCTCGGGCTGTCGATGCGCGGAAGAAGAAAGCTGCTGAGCAGAAGAAGGTAGCCGCTGAACGCGCGGAACTGGACAAGGTCCTCAAGAAGGCGCGCGAAGCAAGAGCCGTACAGAAGGCAGCCGAAGAGGGTGTTCAGGCCAGAGTCGATGAGGATGTCACTGCTGTACCTGATGCTAAGCCTGAAGAACCAGCTGCCGCACCCGCAGAGTCAACGCCGACTCCTGCTCCCGAAGCCGCACCTGCAGCAGAAGAGACCCCCGTTGCTGAAGAGACACCAACGGTGGAAGAGACAAAGCCAGGCCCCATGGGACCTGAGCCAACCGAGGGTTAATCCCACAATTGATGGGCGGCGAGGGCTCGCCCGTTTGATAGGAAGATACGCAACCAATCAAGATGAGGATTCTACAATGGCCGTAACCGCCAAGATGGTCGGAGAGCTGCGCAAGATGTCTGCTGCTCCGATGATGGACTGCAAGAACGCACTCGAAGAAAACAATGGTGACCTCGAAGCCGCAATGGACTTCCTTCGTAAGAAGGGCATTGCGAAAGCTGCCAAGAAGGCAGGTCGCGAAACCGCTGAAGGCCGCATCGGCTGCTATATCCATCACACAGGCAAGGTGGGCGCCATGATCGAAATGGCCTGCGAAACGGATTTCTGCGCCAAGGCAGATGCCTTTGAGGAGTTCATGAAGGATGTGTGCATGCACATTGTTGCCTCTGATCCTGCTCCGATCGCATTGTCTGCAGAGGACATTCCATCGGATGTTCTCGATAAGGAACGGGAGATCTATGAGGGGCAAGCCAAAGAGTCAGGGAAGCCTGAGCAGTTTTGGCCCAAAATTGTCGAGGGGCGAATGGCGAAGTTCGTCAAGGAAGTTGCTTTGCTCGAACAGCCCTTTATTACCGATGGAGATCTCAGTGTTCAGACGATGCTGACTGATCTGATCGGCAAGCTCGGTGAGAACATCACGATTCGTCGATTCGAGAAATTCCAAGTCGGGTAACCCATCATGTCGACTCGTTCTGAATCCGATGCGTCGAGCGCAAGTACATCGAGCCCTTTCAGTAGGGTACTTCTCAAAGTCAGTGGAGAGTCACTGTCGGAGAAGGACCAGATGGGGTTTGATCGAGTTGCAATCGAAGCGGCTTCTGCCCAGATCAAGTCGGTGCACGAGTGTGGCATTCAGGTAGCTGTTGTCTGTGGCGGTGGCAATCTGATACGGGGTGCACAGTTGACTGGTCCATTGGGGATTGACCGTGGCACAGCCGACTACATGGGAATGCTGGGCACCGTGATCAATTCGCTCGCACTGCAAAGTGCACTTGAGGGAAGCGGGATTCAAACGCGCGTCCTTTCTGCGATTGCTATTGATCAGGTTGTGGAGCCCTATATTCGCCGTCGTGCGAATCGACATCTGCAGAAGAACAGGGTCGTGATTCTGGCCGCCGGAACAGGCAACCCGTTTGTGAGCACAGACACGGCCGCAGCATTGCGAGCTCGCGAGCTGGGTTGCGAAGTCATCCTCAAGGGCACGAAGGTCGGTGGCGTTTTCGACAAGGACCCGATGGTTCATGGTGATGCCGAGCTGATTGAACGCCTTACCTATCGAGAGGTGATTACCCGTGACATTGGTGTCATGGATCACACTGCCATCACCATGTGTCATGAGGCGCGCATACCGATTATCGTTTTTGACATGCTCGATAAGCGCAACGTGCTGAACGTGATCAGCCATGATCGAGATGTCGGCACTCTGATCGCACACAACGACTGAAGACCGTAAATTGAGGGACCAAACTGATGGATCTTAGCTACGATGGAATCCTTGCAGACTGCCGCGCAAAGATGCAGAAGTGTGTGGCATTTCTTTCCGACGAATTGAAGGGGCTTCGGACGGGCCGAGCAACTCCAGGTCTGGTGGACACCGTTCGTGTTGATGCCTATGGACAGGTCACGCCGCTCACTCATCTAGCGCAGATTTCAACACCAGACGCTCGCTCGATTGTCATCAAGCCTTTTGATGTAAGTCAGGTCAATGCCATCGAGAAGGCCATTTTGGCTGCAAATCTGGGCCTGACCCCAAACAGCGACGGGAAGCTCCTTCGCCTGTCTGTTCCCATGCTCACCGAGGAAACTCGAAAGCAGTTGGTGTCCAAAGCCAAGGAACTTTCAGAAGGGCAGCGTATCGCTATTCGAAATGTTCGGCGCGAGGCGAACAAGAATGCTGATGCCGCCAAGAAGGACTCCATACTCACCGAGGACGATCTGAAAGGTCTGCAGGATGAGATCCAGGGGGTGACGAAGGAATGCGAAGGTCAGATTGATGTTATCTTGAAGGAGAAATCCGGCGAGATCATGGAGATCTGAGCCCCAGCCTATTGAATATGGGCTTCAGACGGATATAACCATGCCGCGAAAGTGGTGCCCGAATATACCGTTTTGGGCCACGTGCCAGAGGGCATAGCTCAGTCGGTAGAGCAGCTGCCTTTTAAGCAGCGGGTCGAAGGTTCAAGTCCTTCTGTCCTCACTGCCTCATTTTGAAAAACAGACGGCCCCATCGTCTAGCCAGGTCCAGGACACGAGGTTTTCATCCTCGCAACAGGGGTTCAAATCCCCTTGGGGTCACTCAAAGCCACTCAGATGTCTTGTCTGGGTGGCTTTGTCATTGGAATCGTCCGTACTTAACGCGCCGCCGCCCACCGCGCTCGTCAACTGAACAAAATCGCTGCCTCTCTCGCACTGGTGTGCGGACGACACGCCCGCGGAACCTCCACTTGCCAGCAACCGCCACTCCGACGAATCCCCCTTTGCGCTCCCGATACCGAATGGTCATGTTTCGTGTATCCTGTGTGCAACACCAAACGAGGAGCGGTCCGATGGCAAGTATCGAAGACATACTGCAGCAGGTTTCGGCAGAGACTCAGGACGCGTTTGAATCGCGCAACAGTGTCTTGACCTTCGCGGAGTGGATGGGACATCTCAAGAATCGCCCCTACGCGTTGACTCGTTCCGCGCCCCAGTATATCCGTGACATGATGCTCTACTTCGGAACTGAAGAAGTCGCAGGTGTCGGCGGAATGGCGACTCGGTTCGTTCTTTTTGACGGGCAGGGCAGCGGGACTCATCGAGTCATCGGTCAGGAAGCCGTCCAGATGGAGATCTACGAGACACTCTGTGAGTTCGTTCAGCGCGGTGCCTGCGACCGACTCCTCTTATTGCATGGACCGAATGGTGCGGCGAAGTCCAGCATCGTTCAGGTAATGATGGAAGGCATGGAAGCCTACTCCAAGTCGGATGAGGGGAGCTTGTTCACTTTCAACTGGATCTTCAGCGAATCCGCAGATCGCGGGGAGCGACTCGGTTTCGATCCTGTGACACCGGACGAAGACCTGAGCAGTTTTGCTCGCCTGGACTCAGATCGCATCTCGGCGAAAATCGCCAGTGACTTTGGCGATTCACCTCTGCTGCTCATTCCCCGCAAGCACCGTATGGCCATTCTTGAAGAGTTCGTTCTCGAGGCAGCCGAAGATGAGCAACTGCAGTTTCAAATGACTCGCTTTCTGTCGGATATGGAGCTTTCACCCAAGTCAAAGGCCATTCACGACGCTCTCCTCTCAGCCTATAACGGTGACTGGGAGAAGGTCCTGAAACACGTTCAGGTGGAGCGATTGACGATCAGCCGACGGTACCGAAGGGGTGCCGTCACCATAGAGCCTCAAACGAATGTGGATGCTCAATCACGAGAACTCGGACACCCCAACATGAGCGGTCTGCCACCGGTGCTGCAGAATCTTGCGCTGTTCGAAGCCAGGGGTGATCTGGTGGATGGCAACAACGGTATTGTGGAGTACAGCGATTTCTTCAAGCGCTCAATGGAAGCCAACAAGTACCTGTTGACGACAGCCGAGAATGGTCGAATCCAATTGGATTCGATGAACGCCTACTTGAACTGTCTGCTGATCGGCACAAGCAATGAAGACTACCTCGATGCCTTTCGCCAGGAAGGTATGTCTTCATCATTCATGCCCCGTTTTCACCTGGTTCGCGTGCCGTACGTCTTGTCAATTCATGCGGAGGCAGACATTTATTGGCACCACATGCAGGAGCTTCCCCAGGGAATCCATGTCCCTAAAAAGACCCCCCTGATTGCAGCGAAGTGGGCCGTTATGACGCGGCTCAGGGCACCATCGATGGATCATGGTGGTGAACTCCTGAAGAGGGTGGCGAGGAAGTTGACTCCGCTTCAAAAGGCACACCTTTATAATTCCGGTCGGACACCTTCAGAGATGACCGAAGAGGAGCGACGAGAGCTTCTCGGCAGTCTCTACGCAGTCTGCCACGAGTATGATCAGATCGAATCGGAGTTTGAGGGGCGTCGGGGTTGTTCGCCAAGAGAAATGCTGACTGTGATGTCGGACCTGGCACTGTCTGCTGACGTTGGCTGCCTGACTCCCGGCAACGTCCTTGGGTCCTTGCGCGAGCTCATCACTGGCGACAACGCACTTGAGTTCTTGAGTATCAAGAAGCAAGGTCGAGGGTTTCACGATACTCAAGGGTTCATGGCCGAGATCGAGAGTGAGTTGCTGGAGTCGATCGCTCAAGATGTCTTCGAGGCTTCCGAGCTCATTGAGCCAGGCGAGTTCGGTCGACTCTTTGAGCGGTATTTCGACTGTGTCAGGGTTGAGGCAACGAGGGATCGGACCGCTGACAAGAAAATCGGTGCCGACGCTACTTTTATGAAAACGACTGAAGCCTCTCTCGGCATCGAATCGGATGCGGAGTCGTTTCGTTCGAAGATCATGGCGCGGGTCGCTTCCTTTCGACTCGACAATCCAGATGCTCCCATCGTGCCGACCGAGTTGTTCAATGATTACGTTCGCGCGCTGCGCGTCGACTATTTCGCGCGCCGCCTGAGCAAGATCAAGACGCTCCTCGAACAGGTTCATACCGTTCGATCAGGTTTAGGCGAGTCTCTTGAATCGGCTGACGTCGATGCCGCGACGAGTCTCTGGGATTCGATGGTCGAGTCCGAGGTCTATTGCGAAGTGTGTCTCCAGGAGTCGCTCAGTTTTCTCCTGAGTCGCATTGATGATCTTCAATAGGATCAGTCGTTTGACCGGCGCGTGGGTGTGCAGCCATGTAGATCGTGTGGAGGTGCGCCGGGGAGAGCTGTGTGTAGATTTGCGTTGTGTTGACTGATGCATGGCCGAGCATCTCCTGCACCGCACGAAGATTGGCACCTGCTTCAATGAGGTGCCCTGCAAATGAGTGGCGCAGTGTGTGAGGCGTCACATCGGCAGGGAGATCTGCTTCGATGAGGCGCTTCTTCAGGATGCTTCGGACTCCGCGGGTTGTCAGTTGCCCACCTCGCGCGTTGAGAAACAGCGCGTCTGATTCGCGCCCATTCAGTAGAAGGGAGCGATGGGGAAGGTAGGCGCGCAAGGCCTCGACTGCAGGTGCGCCCAGCAGGGCTATTCTCTCTTTTCGCCCCTTGCCGAGAAGTAACGCGGTGCCTCCTCGCAGGTTGATGCTGTTCAGCGTGCTGCCCGTCGCCTCGCTGACGCGGGCTCCGGTGCTGTATAGGAATTCAAACAGCGCTCGATCTCGGGCTGACAAATCGCCCCCTCCCTCCGGAATGCTCAAGAGTCGGTCTATCTGCTGCACATCAAGGACGGTCGGCAGGGGACGCGGGCCACTCGTGGCGCGGAGTGTACGAGCAGGGTCGTCTGGAAGGACATCAGTCTGCCTGAGAAAACGAAACCACGCACGAATGCAGGCTACCTTGCGGGCCAGAGTGGAGCGCGCATAATTGGCGGACACAAGTGAGCCGATGTAGGCACGTAGCTGATGGGGCGCGATGCTTGTCAGGTCAGGGTTTCCCTGATGCTCTCGCAAGTAGTTGTGTAGTGCAGTGATGTCAGAGCGGTATGCACGTATGGTGTGCGAGGACAAATGCCTCCCATCCGTCAAGTGGCGAACAAAGCTCTCCAGTTCCTTCATGTTGTCAATGATAGGTCGTCGGGGTCACAATTCGAGGAGTGAAATGAAGCCGCTCGTATTTAAGAGCATCCCGTTTGACGGCAATGGCGCCGACCTCCTTGAATGCGTCCGTGAACACGCTTCTCCCATCCTCCTGGAGAATACTGCGGACGAAGGGGGTGTAGTGATTGTCGGCGTCGATCCGTGGGCTCAGCTCGCGTGGTCAAGGGGGCGGGGGGTCATCACTAGAAGGGACGGCAGCAGTACTTCGTTCAACGATCCATTCGGGGCGTTGCGCGAGAGCCTTCTTGAGCGAGGCGCCGATCGCTGGGATTGTGACGAGATAGAGGGTTTCTGTGGGGGATTGATGGGGTTTTTCGGTTACGGCATCCGGGGGGCCATTGAATCGACGCCTGACACATTGCCTGACGTCATTGACCTCCCAGACATGCGGTTCGGCCTTTATGACATCGTCCTGACCCTGAGCGCGGCTAATGGCGGCGGTGTGCGAGTGACGGCCTGGCCGGAGTCCGGCGGAGGAGGGGTTCTCGAGGGGCGGACGTCAGAACTGTGTGCAGCCATTGAGGCGTTTTCCAAGGCCTCGCATGACAACTGCCTTTCGGCTGTGAGCGCTCCTCCTGTCGAGTTGGAGCTGGACTGCAGTCGTGAAGAATATGAAGGGCGCATTGAAGAGATCCGTGATCTCATCATTGAAGGCTCGGTTTATCAGGTCAATCTTACGCAACGCATTGGCGTGCCTTGCGCAGAGGATGCACTGTCGGTCTACCGACGGATGCGGCGTCATCACCCGGCACCTTACTCTGCCTTTATCCCCATAGACAAGAAGACCATTCTGTCGTCCTCTCCTGAGTGCTTCGTTCGAGGTGGTCGCGGCGCTGTGGAGAGTCGACCAATCAAGGGGACTATCCACCGCGACAGCAATGAGACCCGAGACGCCAACTTGCAGCGCCAATTGAGCAACAGCGAGAAAGACCATGCTGAACTGACCATGATCGTCGACCTCGTTCGAAACGACCTCTCTCGAGTTTGTCGCGGCGGAACGGTGCGGGTTGAAGATCATGCCCACATCGAATCGGCACCCACAGTCCACCATCTCGTGACATCGGTTCACGGTGAACTCGATCCTGTGCACGATGTGTTCGACCTGCTGCGCGCTGCGTTGCCGGCAGGGTCCATCACCGGTGCCCCCAAGGTAAGGGCCATGGAAGTGATCGACGAGCTGGAGGTAGTGCGGCGGAGTGTCTACACGGGGGCGATTGGGTTTATTGCTCCTGACGGGGTCTTCGACTTGTCCGTTGCCATTCGAACGATGGTGATTGAGAACGGTACGGCCCACGTGTTTGGCGGGGGCGGAATCGTCATCGATTCTTCTCCCACAAGCGAGTACGATGAGTCCCTCGTAAAGGTTCAGGGATTGATTGATCTGCTGGGAGGCCAAAGAAGCACGTGAAGGGCTACTCACTCAACGGAGTCATCACGAAGGGCTCGATGCTGCAAGTTGATATCGCACAGCCATTCTTTGCCCATGGCGCTGGTTTGTTCGAGACGCTTCGAGTGCACCTCGGTCGACCTGTGTTCATGTCGGAGCACATCGATCGCATGCGAAGCGCCGCTGCCGAGCTTCGCCTTGAATTCCCGCTGGATGAGCAGACGGCCCGAACACAAGTCGCCGAACTCGCTACTGCTGTCGGCCTCACAGAAGCCCGCATCAGGATCAACTTGCTCATGCGCGGCGATGACAGCAGCGACATCCTGATCACTGCTGATGATGCACCCAGATTTCACGAGCTTGGTCCCGCAGAGGCGGTCGGCGTCTGCGACCATCGCTTTCAGGGCGGATTGGCAATCGGTGGTCTCAAGACCATGAATTACATGTCCAACCGATTAGCCCATCGAGAGGGTCTTACACGTGGGCTTGATGAGGTCCTTTTTCTGTCCGCAAATGGTGCGGTCCTGGAGGGAACGCGGAGTACGGTGTTCATGGTTTCTGCCGGGACGCTGATGACCCCCTCTACCTCGACCGGGGTGCTGCCGGGCGTGACACGCGGCGTCGTACTGGAACTGGCCAGGGAACAGAACATCCCGGTCGAGACCCGTACCTTCGACATCGATCAGCTGAAGAATTCTGATGAGGCATTCCTCACAGGCAGCGTGAGTGGCGTACGACCCATCAGCCGCGTCGAGCAATACGAGCTGGCAGCCAACCCAGGGCCGATAACAGGCGCATTGGCAAGAGCCTACAGCGCCGCTGTCGATCGGGGCATCTGATCGGTGTGTCTGTGAGTGGTCGGGCCGTCGATTTGCTATATTGCGGTTGTTCCGACCCGCTTCCCGTGAGGTGCATCATGCAGGTAATGATCCATAAGTTTCTCGTCGCAACTCTCGCGCTCATTCTGACCCTCGCAGGTTCAGTCGATGCTCAGCAGAAGAAGACAACCAAGGTCAAGCCGACCAAGGAAAGCAAGCAACTCCTGACTGAGGCAATCGATGCCTTGAAGGCCGCCCAGAAGGAAGATCTCGAGCTGGAAACCAAGCGTTGCATGACCCTCGTATCTTCACACTTCGAGGGCGGCGACAAGGCCCTCAAGGCAAAGGCGCTGAAGCTGCTCGCAAAGCAACTCAAGAAACGTGATATCGAGATGAAGCAAGCGGTCCTCAAAGCCCTCAGCGAAACCGGTCCTGAAGCCTCGAAAATCTTCATTGCTGAAGTGAAGAAACCAACCGCGAAGAAAAGCCTCTCCTACAAGTGCGAGGTCATCGCGGCACTCGGTCGCCTCAGGGATCCCAAGTCGATCGACTACCTGTTGAAGTTCCTCCATAACAAGGACATCGCCGTGACCGTGGCGGGAATCGAGGCCCTCGCGTCGTACAAGGAATCGGAAACGCCTCATCGCAAGGAAATCGTCAAGGAACTTCTGAAGTTCTATGGTCCTCTTGAAGGTGCAGCGCGAATGCCAACCGCCAAGACTGAGATCGTCAGAAAATACAACAAACTCAGAAGTTCCTTTGAGGGGACCCTTCGTGCGGTGACCGGTAAGGTTGACGCCAAGAACGCGGCAGCTTGGAACCGATGGTTTAGAAAAGTGGGTAAGAAACTAAAAGAATGGTAGAGCGCCGAAGGTCCCGAACAGGGCGAGTGTATGATTGGACTATTGGTGCGATGGTGCGCCTCGCATATGAGCGAGTGGTGCGGCCCATTCTCCAGTTGAACGACTCTCCGCATTCGATTTCGCTGGGTATAACGTTGGGGCTCTTTGTAGGACTGACGCCAACGGTTGGTATACAGATGGTTCTTGTTGTGATCTTCGGCACGCTCATCCGCGCCAACCGCCTTGCGGCCGTGTGCGTCGTCTGGATCAGCAACGTTTTTACGGTCGTGCCACTTTATTACCTCTTCTACATCACAGGTATCATGCTGCTGGGTCGTGAGTCCATGAGCTATGATGACCTTGGCCGAATCGTTGCAAACGATTCGGATCGCGGTGCGTGGGAGTATGTCACACACATTTTCAATGAACTCGGATGGCCTCTCTGGCTCGGGAGCGTTGTGATCGCCACTGTTTGCAGCATTCCGACCTATCCGCTCTGCCTCAGGTTTTTTCGTTGCCGCGCCCAGCGGGCAGATGTTGCTGCTGCATCAGCAGCCGAGGTAGAGGCGCCATGAAGCTGTCTATCTTTGTCCTGCTATCGGCTTCGCTTATTGGGGGAGCGATTCTGATCCGCACCATCTGGTTTACAAGCGGAGACGACGATTTAGGACCACACATTCCAGAGCGAGAGGTGCTTGACAGTGTGGTGGTTTGGAACGCGGTGGAAGGTGACGTCGAGTTCTTGCTTTGTCCTGTTTTTCCAGATTCACAGCGGAGTCAATTTGACCAGTCTGAACTCAATCGCCGGCTCGGTGTCGATCGCCAATACTTGCGTCTGTTTGTGATCAATCACTCCGAACAATCGATTGCTCACCCAGCCTTGAAAATTGATGAATGGACAGGCAGTCTCAGCAAGAACGCCTTGCGTCCCATCGATCAACTGCTGAGGGGTGCCACAGAGTTGCCTGCGTGGTTGCTGCACGGAATTCGTAGCGAGACAGGGCAGATGAACGCCATCATCGCGCCGTCAAGCCTGAGCGTCGTGTTGATGGAGACGAAGGCGAGCACTGTTCTGAGCCGAGAGAATGTCTGGCATCCCGCAACCGCTGATAAGCCGAAGCTTGTTCGCGGGCGGCTCGGCGTGGCGGAATTACTGACGTTTCTTGACCGTCCAAAGGGGCGGATCAGTGAACATGTCTTGAGGATCGAGGCCGATGAACGAAGTGGAAGTCGATAGCAACCATGAAACGTCGAACATCAAAGAAGAATAGACCGGCGCCTGAAGCAGCCGAGGTACCGAGTGTTGAGGTGCCTGACTCACCTGAGTCCACAGCTGGAGATCAAGTGGTTGTGTCACGTGGTGCTGATCTAAGTCCCGTCGATGCAAACCACCCGCTTGCCGCTCCCATCAATGATCTGGCCAGAGCCTTCGCCATGCAGGCGGAGATGCTCAAGGTGTTGCATGAGAATCAGTCGAAAATCATGGAGACCATGGCCGACGATGGTCGGTCGGAGATGATGCTCAACTCCACGAAGGCACTGAACGACACCTTTCGTGGCGTGAAGGAGGTGCAAGAGGGACTGATCGATCGACTGGGCCACGCAGACGGCAGAGGTGGGCCAGGCGCCTGGGTAGTGGGTTTAATGTTATCGGTCTTTGTCTTCGGCGGTGGTGCTGCGTTTTACTGGGCGATTTCCTCAGGGCTGTTGGTGCTTGGAGACTCTGAAGCGACAACCGAGAAACTTGCACGATTGGAGGAAGCTGAGGAGGACCGCACTGCGGAGCAGCTTGCCGGCCTTTCTCAGGCGCAGGCAGAGCAGGCGAGTTTGGCTGCGGAGCGGCAACAGAGAATCAGCGAACTTGAAGAGAGCCTTCGAGTCTCCGCAGCACAGTTGGAGAATCAAGCCGAGAACAACCTCCTGCGCGAGAGGCAATCTGTTGAGTTGAAGAAGCTCCAGGCCGAGGCAGCCGCGGCAGATGCCCGCTACAACGCGGTGCGCTCCGAGAACAAACGCCTTTCCGAAGAGGCAATGGCACGATTGAGAGCGAGCTTTGTTCGCCCGACGCGGGGTGTTGCGCAACCGACGGCCCAGCCGATCCCTACTCCGACCGCCGTGAACCAAACCCCCTTGGAAGCATCGGACTCTACACCCGCTTCAGTCAAAGTGCCTGTCGCAGAGTCGCCTGATACCTCCCGCGTCATGGCTACCTTGAACCGCCTGTTGCTCAAGAACCGTTCCGATCATTCGTATCGATTCGAGGCTATTGGGTCGGTGAAATCTGATCACCTCGTAGATGTCGTTTTGGTCGAGACTTCGGGCGGCGGCGACGTGGTCAAGCGTGTCGAGGCCTCGTCTTTGCGGATGCAGCTCTCTGGTGTCGGTGGTATTCTCGAGTTGCAGTTTCTCTCTGGCAATGTGCGGCATGGCAAACGCAGCGGCGGGCTCACGCAGCCTGCACCATTCTACAAGGGGAAGTATAGAGTGATGGTCTACACGCTGAACAGCGTTGACTGGAAGAACAGCCGATTGAGTTTCGTGAACTGAATGCAACCGATACGTCGTCAATCATTGTTTGATTCTGGCTCGGGCGAAAGCGCGCTGTCGGTGCGCGATGTGAATCGGCTGGCACGTAGCACCTTGGAGTCCATGCACAGCAATGTCTGCGTTGAGGGGGAGATCTCAGGGCTCTTTCGTGCGGGCAGCGGACATTGCTACCTGACACTGAAGGATGCTGATGCCGAAATTAAGGCGATGATCTGGCGTCCCGCCATGCAGCGAATGAAGATTCGTCCCGAAGACGGGCAACAGGTGCGGGTGACAGGGAAGCTGACAATCTATGAGGCGAGAGGCACCTTTCAGCTTTCCATTGAGACAATGGTCGAAGTAGGAGCTGGCGCTCTCGATGCCCGACTGCGGAAGCTGCGTGAGAAATACGATCAGCTGGGGTGGTTCGGTGATGAGCACAAGAAACCCCTCCCTTATCTGCCCGCGACGATCGGTCTGGTGACATCTCCGAATAGCGCCGCTGTTCACGACATGCTGCGAGTCATCTATGACCGCCACCCAAGGGCGCATGTCATTGTGTATGGTGTTCTGGTTCAGGGTGAGCAGGCCAGATATGAAATCGCAACAGCGATTGAACGAGCCAATGCAGACCGCGAAGTCGATGTACTTGTCGTCGGGCGAGGAGGCGGTAGTCAAGAGGACCTCTGGGCATTCAATGAGCCTGAAGTGGTTGAGGCCGTTTTTCACTCCGAGATACCGCTTGTGTCCGCCGTCGGCCACGAGGTAGACACAAGTCTCAGTGACCTCGTCGCCGACCGTCGAGCCTTGACCCCAACGGATGCCGGATCTCTTGTGGTACCAGATGTTGTTGAACTCATTGACACACTGAAGAATCTGGTGCACAGGGTTGATCGGTCGATGCGTCGTGAGCTTCAACAGCTTTCTCAACGTCTGGACATGGTGCGCGAATCGCGGGAGTTGCGAAATGGATCGGGGCTTGTCGAGCCGTATCGGGTGCGAATCCTCGCAGCTAATCGGCAGTCAACTCACTTGATTTCCCACGAGATTGAGGCAGCCCGCCTGAAAGTACGCGCGCTGGCTACCCATGTAAGAGGAGCCTCTCCTTCGTCGACATTTCTTCGGCAGTCGCGGCAGCTGGGCACTTTGTCGTCACGGATTGCGGTGAACGCCGTAGCGCGGACAGCGTCGGCCAGGGCTCTTCTGACAGCCGCTTCACAGCATCTTGCGGCGTTGTCAC
>PVBE011458886.1_pt1 | contig 14415 bp, 5 predicted proteins | sample 1631181 | NCBI WGS metagenome assembly PVBE01 (sample SAMN08397723, study PRJNA350692) | Marine metagenome, whole genome shotgun sequencing project. | isolation source: water | place: Pacific Ocean | collected 2012-04
ATCAAACTTAAATGTCTTAATTTTTGGTGATAACGCTTTTATATTTGATAATGCATCACCGTCAAAATTAGTTATATTAGTTTTAACTCGTTCATCACTCATATCTCCTGGTGAAGATGTACCGTTACCGAAAAAACTGAAATTAGTACTTCCATCTTTATCTTGAAGTCTTAGTGTATACTTTGTACCTGTAGCAGCTCGTATAATAGGTCCGTATCCAGATGAATGAGGATTAGTTATTCTAAACGTACTATCATCTACATTGTGATAAAAATGAACACGACCGGCCCAAGCATCTTTAGCCCCATCACCAACATATAAATAACTTGAACCACTTATAGTACCTTCTACAGTTAATTTTTCTGGAGCTGATGTTGTCCCAATGCCAACATTACCTCCACCCTTGGCCAGTATTACATTATCTGCAGAATAATAATTTAAACCAGCTGATCCACCGTTAGAATCCATTATCAACCAATCGCTACTAGCACCTTCTGATACAATACTTGCTTCTCCTGTTGTTCTCCCTACTGTTATCGACCCATCAACATCCAAATCACCTGTTACATCCAAATTACCGTCAACATCTGAATTCCCTGTTACATCTACACCACCAGTACTTACAGTTACTTTACCACCAAATGTACTATGTTCTTGTAGATCATTTAATGTTAATACAGCAGTACCGCCATCGTGAGAAAAAACAAGTTGTCCACTATCATCTAAATCTATATCAAAGTAATCAGCATTATTAGTATCTTTTGTTAATCTAATTGATTTAGCGTTTTGAGCTTTTACAACTAAAGGAACATCACTTTCTAATAAAGCATCCACGTCTGTAGTATATGATGCAAACGGGTTAATAACTACAGAACCTCCCCTAAAATATCCAGCTACTGGATGTGTAGGATTTTCACCTACACCACTAGCAGATACTTCAGCTTGTAAAGCTATTATTCTTGACTGATCACTTCCGGCATGAGTATACGTAGATCCACTTGGATTTGCAAGTACTAAAACTGTCGGGTCATATCTCAAAGTACCGGTTGAATATACATCAATAGTTTCACCAGCTACTGGTGCATATACAGTATGAAATTGTATCGGTGATCTCTTAGATCGAAACGATGGTCCACCTGGTCCAAGGAATGGATTAGCACCAGCAATACCGAGATCGGTATAAGTTATATCGTGGGCTTTTATATAGGTAGTAAGATGTCGTACATCTATAAATGACCGATCATATTGATTAAATACATCTAGTCTACCTCCATCAAGATATATACCTTCATTAGCTCCCCCCATTGCGAGGTGAACCTGTTTAGCAGTTCCACTACCAAAAGATGATGATATTATTATATTACCCGTTCCACCACCTGAACCACTTATCATTATACTTTGACTAACAGAACTTAAACTTAAACTTCCACTTTTATCTACTAATTCATTATTATTTATTCTAAAACCACCAATCGTACCATGACCAGCATTTATAGAACCTGATGCATAAAATCCAGCAGAAGATGCTGATGCGAATACTTCTGAACCTCTTTTTAATTCAAATTTAGAATTTGTTATTTTGATATGTTCACTAGCCTGTAATCCTACATAAGTAGTTGCACCAAATACACCAACAGGATTACTAGCATCTCCGTCATAAACACTTAATCCATCTGCACCTATGGTTGCCTTTTCAGTATTACTCTTAAAAATAGAAACAAGATTATTTCCACCATCAATTCTAATACAATCATCTGTACTTGAATCACTTACAACTGTACCACTACCAATAACTGATATTTGTCCGAATTGTGCAATTTTAACAGCAGCAGAAGAAATATTGGTATATACATCCAACCCTGTAGAACTCATATGTGCATAATCATATTCATTATCATAAATTGTTACACCACTACCAGGTGTTATTCTAACTATATCATCAGTAGTTGTTACGGATCCATCTGCTCCGGCCGCTCCACCAAACGCTGCTTTACCTTCACTATTAATATGAACTCTTCTTCTTGGTGTTGCTTGACCATCATACATCTGAATATCAGCTTGTTGTATTGATATTCTTGCTTCTCCTGGTACACCGAGTGTCAGTTTAGGATCCTCTCCGGGTCCAGTTAATCCAAACTGAGCCTGTATTTTACCACCACCAACGATTGTCATTCCACTACTACTTACAAAAGTATGATTATTTGAGTCATAATAAACTACCGTACCACTACTATCAATTCTTGTTACTAAATCAGTAGTACTTGTAGAAATACTATTATTTCCATTATTACCTATTGCAAGTGCACTGTCATCTAAATGAAATCTTCTGTAATTATTAGAGTACAGTGATATATCAGCAGAACCTAGAACTAACCTATCGTGTCCTACAGTACCCGTAGTTCCTTGTAGAGTAATAGTTCCACCAGTAATTAAAGTATCTGCTCCATATGTTGCAACTAATCCTGAATCACCTTCTCCACTTTTATAAACTCGTAATCCAGCAGAACTCATTTGTGCATATGTGGAAGTGCTGTCACCGTAAATATAAACATTATTAGATTCTACTCTGACATTTCCTGTTACCGCTGTTCCACCAGCCGCACTTGGTCCAATATTAATTTTTCCATCTACTATATCAAGAACCGCAGCATCAGCAGCATACATAGTAAGATTAGCACTACCTATAACTAATCTATCATCACCTGTTGTACCTGCAGTACTTTGTAAAGTTAATGATCCACCAGTAAGTGTTACATCAGAACCGAACATACCTACTTGTACATCATCTGAAAATATTGACATTCCACTACCACTTACAAAGGTGTAATTAGATGAATCATTATATACATAAACACCATCAGAATTAATTCTAACTACTTCATCTTCAGTTGAAGTTGATACGTCTGCTCCAGGAGCTCCACCAATAGCTACAATACCATCTGAATCAATATGAACTCTTCTATACGATGTTGATTGACCAGAATACATACTAAGAGCTGTATCAGTAATATGTGTTCTAGCTTCACCGTCTCTTCCTATTGTAGTAACTGCTCCAAACTTAGCAACTTGATTATCATTTGCAAATACTGACATTCCACTACTACTTACAAAAGTATAATTACCAGTAGAACTACCTGATATCCTAACACCAGTTGAATCTATTTTAACGTGTTGACTTCCTGAGAATCCTACATAAGTAGTTGCACCAAATTCAGCCACAGCTCTACTCACATGACCTGAAAATACTTTCATTCCATCTGCACTCATTGATACATAATGTGTTGAGTCTTCAAAAATTCCAACACCACCACCTGGTGTTATTCTTACTACATCATCAGTACTTGTTGAAGTTACATCTGCACCAGCTGCTCCACCGAATGAAGCTACACCGTCAGAGTCAATGTGGACTCTCTTTCTTGGTGTACTTTGACCATCATACATACTAATAGCTGTATCAGTTATTTCTGTTCTAGCTTGACCAGCTGTTCCTAATACAACGGTAGAACCGAATACTGATTTCAATGCACCTCCTGCATACAATTTCATACCATCAGAACTCATTGAAGCGTAATTGTTAGAATTTTGATAAATTGCTATTCCACCTTCACTAATTCTAATACAATCATCTGTACTTGTAGCACTTACTCCACCACCATCACTACCAATTACTGATATCGCTCCAAAGATTGCTTTCTTGACACCATCTTCTGTAACTTCCAATCCGGCTGCTGACATTTGTGCATAAGTATTTGTATTATCACCGTAGATATAAACATCTCCACCACTTGGAAGTCGTACTGTATTAATAACTGCTGAACCACCATCTGCATTTTTACCGATGGATATACCATCACTTGCTATATTTACATATTTTAATGGAGTAGATTCAGCACTATATAAATCTATTTCACTACCGAATTGTGATACTAATTTTGCTGCACTACTAACATTTCTATATATCTTTAATCCAGCATCTGTTATATGTGAATAATCATATTGATTGTCATATATTTTTACACCACCAGAAGCTATAACTACAGAATCAGTAGTTGCTGCTGATACATCTGGAGCCAAAGTAATCGTTGAACCAATTTGTGCTCTTTGTGTACTTCCCTCGTAAACTTTAAGTCCATCAGAAGCTATGTGAATATAATCTGCTGAAGTATCGTATATCTTTACACCACCTGCAGCTATAACCACCGAATCTGTAGTTGCTGCTGATACATCTGGAGCTAAGGTAATTGTTGAACCAAAGGCTGCTACGGTACTTCCTGCAGTAACAACATCAACACCATCAGATTTTACATTAACATAATCGTTAGTTGCTGCTCCATAAATATGAGCACCAGCACTATGTAAACTTATATTACCTATAACCGCACTTGGTGAACCACCACTACTTGGACCAGTTGCACTTGGACCAATATTAATTCCATTATCTGTTATGTGTAATTTTCTATTACTATTACTATAAATCGAAATACTAGCATCTGCAATATTTAAATAATCAGTACTATTATCATAAAGTGTTATACCACTACTTGGTGCTAACACAATAGCATCGTCTGTTGCTCCATGAGCTCCACCTAATGTCCAAGTAGTTCCTCTAAGTTCTGCCATTGTTGTGGCGTTGTCTATAAACCTAATACTTGTTGAATCTATAACAATATGTTCTGTTGCTAATGTTCCAACAGTTACATCATTTGTTAAAAAAGCTCTATCTGTAAATAATCCAAAACCAGGACTTGAACCAACTTGTGCAGTTGACAATCCACTTAAATCACCAAGTCTTACTTTTAAATCTACATCATAAACACCACTACCAGTTCTTTCTACAATATCCATATAAGGTGTTGCTGTATCATTTGGATTTGCGTTTAATCTAATATATCCTGTGTCAACTTTACCTGTTGAAACTAATACTTGTCCTGGTTGATATGATTGTGACACATATGGTGATCCACCTAAAGAACCACTTGGTGCACTACCACTCATATGTCCGTATCCTCTAACAACAGTAAGACTACCACTCATATTTATATCACTTGATGCATCTTTTCTTGCGACACTTTGAATCATCATATATTCTGTACCAAATCCTGTCGCGTGTACTTTCTTTGCTGTGATAACTTCACCTGCTGCAAAACCGGTAGCATTAGATACTTGAATAACCGCATCACTAGCTGAAACGGGAATTGAACCTGTAATTGTAGTTGAATTTCCTACATATAATTGACCACCAACTGCGTTTACAGTTTCTTTTTCAAATACAGCAGTTTTGAGTGTTCCTCTAATTCTTACATTTTCAAATTCTGCACTTCCGTTATCGTTTGAATCAAGTCTCCATCCTCGAACATTACTTGCAAAATCTGCAGTTTCAACAACACCAGCTGAACGTAGGTATAAATTTGTTGAATAAATCTTTTCGGTATCAATAGTCCAACCAGCTATTTGATTTCCACCTTGACCAAATTCAACCAAAATATTACTATCACCGGCACCTGATGAATTAAATATTTTCATTCCATATACAGAACCACCATCTACTTCACCTAAATAAATTCTATCAGCAGAACCATCATTGATTGTAATTCTTTTATCTGAAGATACAATGTCAAGATTAGTTGTATCTAAATCAAATGTATCGGTTTTAATATCTATTGAGTTTCCAGATGCATCAAATTTAAAGTAGTTTGTAGCACTTCCATAAAGTAAGAAATTTCCAGTACCATCCATATAAATACCTTTATTGGTTCCTGATATGGCGGTATTAAGAGTTGCTCCCATTGCAAATGTTGGTGTGTTTGCTCCATCTGCCAATAATTTAAGTTTATTAGTTCCAGCAGTTTCGATTGTAATTTCATCTGATAATATATCAACTGTACTACCATTAAATCTAATATAATTGGATGCATCACCATAAACTGCAAATTTACCAGTTCCATCCATATAAACACCAGCATTGCCCCCATCATAGTCTGTATTTAAAGTTGCTCCCATTGCAAATGTTGGTGTGTTTGCTCCATCTGCAAATAATTTAAGTTTATTAGTTCCACCGGTTTGAATTGTAATTTCATCTGTTAATATATCAACTGTTCCACCATCAATTCTAAAATAATTTTGTGCATCACCATAAATATTTAATGCGCCACCACCATCCATGTAAATACCAGCTACATTTGCTGTCGGTGTAGACGGACCTCCACTTCCACCTAATCTTATAACTCCGTTTCCACTATCACCAGCACTATCTAAAATAAGTGTTGTTGCATCCAAGTCAAAAGTAGAAACTTTAATATCAAGTGAAGTACCAGATGCATCAAATTTAAAATAATTTGTAGCACTTCCATAAAGTAGGAAGTCTCCAGTACCATCCATATAGATACCTTTGTTACTTCCACTAATTGCAGTATTTGGTGTAGGCCCAAGTGAAATATATCCACTATTTGTACCACTATCTATATCTAAATTTGCCGTATCAAGTTTAAAAACGGCTGTTTTTATATCTACACCACAGCACCAGTATATTTCATATAATCATTAGAACCAGAACCAACAAAAAATTGTGGATGTCCACTATTATAATGTAATTGTATTCCTGGCCCCTGTCCAAAGGTATGTTTATTTACGGATATTTCTGCACCACCATCGTTACCATTAAGTCTAATTCCAGCATCACCTTTACTCTTCAATAAATGACCATCTATTGTCCAATTAGCAATTCTACCACCAGTAAATAATACTTGTGAACCTGTTATATCACCAGACGCTCTTATATTAAAATTGGAAGATGATATAAACATTTCATTTCCTGTTGCGGAACCACTAAGAAAAAAAGTTGGTACTGCTTCACTTGAACCGGCAAATAAAGAAGCTGATCCAATATTAAATCCACCTATCTTTCCTGCACTTGCAGTAATTGTACCAATAAATTGAGCTCCACTTGCAATCAATACACCTTCTTTGTCCACCATAAAATTTGGACCCATTTTGATATGAAAGTTATCAGGACTTTCATCTTCAGGTGTAAAATCTATATAATATTCATTTCTTAAACTATCAAACGCCGCTCCTGAATCACTACCGGGACCTTGATCTGTTTTATATATTGTAGAATTTATAGCATCCATAGTAATATTACTACCACTAATTTTACCATCCATAATTCTAAAACTTCCTATATGTCCACCTGATGCACTAATAACACCACTCATTGTAACATCACCGTCCGCAGTTAAATGAAAATTAGATGAACTTATTTCTACCTTACCATTTGAACCACTTACAAATGCAGTGTTATCATTTCCAAAAAAGAATCTGGAAGTCTTTACATCAAATAAAGATGGATTAGTTCTAAACTTAAAATAACTCTCGTCAGTTCCCGTAATACCATCATGAATTTCTAATCCGGCTCCAGTATAACCATCAGGTGAGTCTGGAAGTACTGAACCACTCCATATCATAAATCCACCATATCCAGTATTATCACCCGCAGACAATCCTGCACCCGCTGCACCTATTGAAGCACTTGTAAATCCTGTATATCCAACTGACCTCATAAACGCTGAAGTAGTTCCAGCGGCTTCAATACCACTATCTTGAACATTACCCATAAATAAAGAACCAGATAATAAGTTATCTGATCCTTCTATTATTAAGGCAGATCCAGATATTTTAATATTATTTAAAAACGTAGAAGTTTCTGCTACATTACCATCAACATCATAGTATTCAAGTAAAAAATCAAAGTTATCTGGTCTTTGTGTATTAGGTGATATTGGTAGTCTAAATTTGAATTCATCTGGTGAAAACCCTGTATCTTGTGCGGGTCTCAAGGAAATATCACTAATAATCCATTCACCTGATTCTATTCTAAATTGTAATACTGTATCTGTATTCTTTAACTTGTCTAGTTTAAATTTTGGTGTAAAAGTATGATTTACACTTCCGAAATCTTTAAAGTTATCATTAAAAGAGTTTTCTGATTTATCTATTTGTAAACCGACTTTTTGATTATGTTCATTCGTTATAGTATGTCCAAAAGAAGCTGAATACTGTATATCTAAATCATCTGCTGTAGCTAAATTAGAACCTGATAAGTGAAAGTATAATTTAGCATCCTTTTTTGTACTACCGTCAACATTTGATTTTGATGTCTTTTTACCCTTAGCTTTAAATGTAAGTGTATATGGAATATCTCTCTTAACTGTAAAACTATATGTGTTATCAATCTCTGCTCTACCAACTTGATTGTAACTAGAATATGAACCAGACAAATACATACCATCCGCTAAAGACATTGTATAATATGGTTTTAAAGTAGTACCAGTTACATTATCACCTCCGTATGTATTCCAGTATTTATCTAAATGTGTTTGATCAATAAAATAACCACTTCTTAAAAATCCTGAAGGTGATGTTGTATCAATTAATAACTCCGGTGATTCTATAATAGTATCTAATAAAACAGGAAAGTCAGACAAGTTACTATCACTAGCACCATAGACTTTTATTCTATAAACATCACCACTAAAAGTTCTCATATTTGAAACTTCTAAATCTACAAATGAATCAAAACGATAACTACTAGTTGAAGGTACTTCCCAATCAACATACGAAGCAGTAAAGTTCGCAAATAATTGCTCAGATTCTCCCACACTACCAATATCAGAATATATTTTAATTGCAGCGGCATCTCTAGAACGTTTAAAATCTACAGTATATGGTTTAGTAACTGTTAATGTACCTTGGTCCTTTACACTTTCAATTCTTGCACTAAAATCTGGTAAACTTTCTGCTAAACCATCTGTTGAAAACAATTTATTTAATTCAGTTGAATCAATGTCTGATCCACCAATAATTTGTCTTTTTTGTCCATCAGACAATTGAATACCTGTAACATCTATTGAACCACCTACCATCTTAGTATTAAAAAGCTTGCGATTTGGATCTTTAATAAATAATGTCATTTGTGGTGGTTCTGGTGATTGTCTTTCTTCTTTTAAACCTTTTTTAGCTAAAATTGATCTTTTACCATAAAGTCCTGTTTTATATTTCCACAAATTTAATTCTGTTTTCAAATCACCTGACGGTCTTTCAGATTTACCACCTTGTTTAGTATCAGTTTGAGTATTAGTTTCAGAACTAGAAGAAGGAGGTATTTTCTCTCCAAATTGTTCTTCATTTACTTTTCCGAAAAGATAACTACTACTAAGATAAGCGTTAACTGGTGCACTTGATTTTTTCTGCGCTTTTACATATTCTTTCGCAGCAACTGTAGGTTTTTTGTAAAATAAAATAGGTTGAGTATTCTTTATAGTAGAAGTATCAAGATTTATAGTTTTTCTATATTTTACATTATAAGTACCTATAAATTCCTGAGGTATCGTAAACGGTACTTCATTTTCTTCTAATTCACCTAATATAATAAGTTCCGCTTCACCCGGAATATTAATTGGAGGTGGATAAACTTCTACTGTAATATATCTAAAAGGTAGATTTGGTGATGGACCACCACCTAATATAACAGGTTGTGTATATACTGTGTTTCCACCCTTATCAAGAATTTCTATTTTAAGTGGAATATTTGCTTTTAATAACGATGAACCGAATATTTTAAAAGCAGACCTACCTTGTACAAAAGTATCTGGAATATCTTGTACACCAAAATATTGATTTCCAGTATCTTCTATGAATACTTCTACTTCTTTTAAGTTTTCTTTTATCCTACGGCGTGGAATAACACCCATGTTTAACTTCTCCAGTTATATTAATAAATATTAAGTTGGCTAATTTATTAAATAAAAATAGTTAAAAAGTAGTTAAAAAGTAAGTATTTTCATATTTATAAATATGGAAGACAAATTCGTAACAATAAAAATAAGAAAATTATATCGAGATATGATTAAGGAATATTCGAAAACGAATGGATATAAGATGTATGCTCTTATTGAAGAGCTTATAAAAGAAAAATGTACAAAAAGAATTTTATATTCTAATCGAACTTAATATTACTAAAGTTATTCTCTTTTTTAATTTCTAATAAACTATCAACTGCATCTCTCATTGAATCAATATGAGATACAATCAATGCAAACTGAAATTGTGATTTAAGATATTGAAATAAACTATATACTGAATTAATATTATCACTATCCATTGTACCCCAACCCTCATCAATTGCCAAGAAGTTACTTCGAGGTAAATTAGTTACATTTATTAAGCCTACTCTAATTGCTAGAGAAGAAATAAACCTTTCCATTCCAGATGATAATTCAAGAGGCCAAACATTATCATCATCATATACGATATAATTATTTATATTTTTCCCATCCATTTCAAACAACATCTGAAAATCAACTAACTGAGATAAAATATTATTTACTTCACCTTCAATAGTTGGAAGAGCTTTTGTAATTAATTCATAAGGTACACCGTCTCGTTTTACAGCGTCCAAGTAATATTCATAAGCTTCATATTTACCTTCTAACTCTTCAACTTTTTTAATATTATCTAATATACTTCTTCTTTTTGTATCTACTACTTTTATCTCACCAAACACATTATTAATACTATCATTTAAAGAATCACTTTCATTAACAATATCATTTAATTCAATTTCTTTATTATTTATCTCTGATTCAATTTGTTGGTTAAAAACAATATCTTTTTCTTGTTCATAATATTTTACAATTTTTTCTTCGAGTGTAGTTATCTGATTTAATATATTTTTTCTTTTTTCTTCAAGTAAAACATTTTTACTATCAAGTTCATTTTTCAAAGAAATAACTTGTTGTAATTTATTTAAATTAGTTTCTAAATCAGTTTTTCTTTCACGTATATGATATAAATGATTTACCTGATGTGCTATATAATCTAATTTACTCAAATCTTTTTTTACTTCATCTTTATCAGATTCTAATCTCTTTTTAGTTTCTATAGCATCTAAAGTAAATGGATTTTTCATACAATATTCACACTCTTTATCATATTCCAAATCACCTAACTTTTCTATTTTATCCAACTTAGCTCGAACTTCAATTTTCATTTTATCTAAATCAATTTCAATCTCACGTTTTTCAGATTCTAACTTTTCTAACTCAACAAACTTTTCTTCAGTTTTTTCATCTTTATGATTTTGAATTTTCATCTTCAATTCATTATCTAATAAATTTGTTTTTTTAATTCGAGTTTCAACCTCTCCTAATTCATTATCAATATTATATAATGTTTTAGTTAAAACACTTTTATTTTCTTTTAAGTTATCAATATCTTCAACTGATTTATCTGTTGGTTTTAATTTTTTAGTTAATGCTCTAATATTATTTTCTACTGACTTCTTTTTATTCTGTAATTCATTTTTCTCTTCTATCAAACCATCATAAGTTTCTTTAAATTGTTTTTTATGTTCTTTAATATCAACTAATTCTTTTTCCCAATCATTTTGTTTAAAATTTTTCAATACCGCTGCTACATCTTTTATTTCCTCTGCAGCCGTTACCCATAACTTATCAAATATTTCTAAACCCATAAATTGAGCTAAAAGTGTTTTCTTTTCTCTTTGAGTTTTTTCTATAAAAACAGAATTATTTATTTGTGAAGATAATGTTGTTAAGAGAAAATCTTCATACGAACCAATTACTTTTCTAATATTAGAATTAGTAGTTCTTCTTTGGTCACCGTTCATAGAAACTTTATCACCTTCATCATCAATAGTATAAAAATCTACATCAACTTTCACATGACCATTTCTTTGTTTTTTTGCAATTCTTTCTATAAAATAATCTCGGTCATCTATTTCAAAGTTACCTTTACAATAAAATTCTTTCTTTTTATTATTTAAAACATTATCAGCTTTAAAAGCTCTACTGCATGTATCAAATAAACAAAAGGACAACGCATCCAATAAAGAAGATTTACCTACTGCATTTGGAGCAAACATTCCAACTATACCATTTAATTTTGTAAAATTTACTCTATTATTTTCACCATAACTAAACATATTAGAAAATTCAAAATGTTTTAATTTCCAGCTAACATTTCTATAAACTTCTTCTTCAGGTATAACTTGATTCAATGCTTCATTAATATTTTTTACTTCAAGTAATATTTCTTCATCTATAATATGGTTAGAAATTAAATATTCTGAAATAAGATTATATTGAACATCTGTATTACTTACATCACCTATTTGAATTTGTTTATTTCGTATACGTTCATTATTATAAAGTGAATCAGTTCTTGTAACTGACATTTCTACTACACCATATTTCTCATGAATAATAGCAAGAGCTTTTTTCAATTCTGTAGGTGATGTATCAAGAACTCTAACTCTCAATCGAGGTTTCCTTGGCATATCATCCACTTCAGGTACAATGCCTTTACTTATATCTAAAGTATAATAACCGTAATCATTTTCAATTTTAATATATTTTGATTTTCTATTAGGTACATCCCATAACAAATAACCGTGTGATAGTCCTTCACCGTGATTCTGTTGAACTAATGAACCACAATATGAAATTGTTTCTGCTTTATTTAAATGTTGTCGTTTATGAATATCACCCAAGAGTGCCATATCATAACCTCTGAATTGAGTAATCTTTACATCGGATGGTAATCTAAATCCTAAATCTGTTTCACATCTATCTACAGTTCCATGAAATAATACTATTTTTGTATTACCTTCAATATCCTTAGCTTTTATATAATCTTTTTTCTTATCCCATACATCCCATACTACAAATGATACATCAGCACATTTATATACGCCTGTATCTTTTAAGTAATGTAAGTTTTTATGTTTTAAATTATCTACTATTGGAGTAAGACAATCCATACGAGAACGGTTGTTTAGATTACAATCGTGATTACCTGCAATGATAATTGTAGGACATATATCAGCTAGATTTTTAAATAACCGTGATAATTGGTCAATCAGTTCTGGCGACATATCTGTTTTAGAGTGAGCTATATCACCACCAATATAAACTACTGCATTATCTTTATTTTTTCGTATTTCTTCGTAAGTTTTTTCAAAAACTTCTTCGTATTCTCTATGTCTTTTAAGATTACGAATCTGTATATCTGAAATGTGATGTATATATTTTAATTTACGAAATGGAACTTTTACAACATTTGGTTCAATCAAACAAAATCCTTAATATGTTTTTTAACATCTTTTATAAATTCATCCGGTACTGTAATATCCCAAGCTACTGGTTTAGATAAATTACCATTATAATATTTAGTACAAGTATCTAATTGATTCATAAGGTTAAATGTCTGGCATATACTCTCGACAAGTTCAAATTTTGTAATATGAACTTTCCAATCATCATAATACTTCCATATGTTTTTTTGTTTTGCCATGTAATTTTAACCTCATTAAGTCTGAGAATTTAGTTTTGTTTGTCTTATTAATTAAATATAAGAGATTTTCAAAACCAATCTCACTCGGGTCTTTTTCTTGTGTTAACATTAACTTTACTTCTATTTCATTATTAATAAAATTTTCTGTTATTTTTATTGAATCAGTTAATGCATCTTTATCTAACGCTAGATACAAAGTTTTAACTTTCTGTTCAATTATTTTTTTATATAAATTATTCATTACTGTTTTACCAAATAAAGGTATAGCGTTTCTTTTAAATGCCATAGCATCAAATACACCTTCACATAAAATTATCGGTTCATCCCAATTTATGAATAAATCAAATCCTATAATATCTTTAGATGTAGGTGTATTACGATATTTCATTTTACTATTATAAAAATCTCTACCTACAAAAAAATTTAATTGTCCTTCTGAATCATACGAGGGTATAATTATTCTATTTACATAAGCTCCTCTATCACAATAACCAATATTATATTTTAAAATATCACTATCAGTAATACCTCTTTTATATAAATAACTTAATGCGTGTCGTTTAACTATACCATCACTACCGTTCCAAAGAGGTTCAAATTCTTTTGGTAACTTAATTACTTCTTCAGTAGTATTAGTTGTCTTAGAATAATATAAAGAAGTATCACCCAATATTTCTTTTAATTCATCAAATTGTTCATTTGTTGCGTTTAATCTCCTAAACAACTGAAAGAATGTATGACCTCCTACATTAGAAACCCAACAATGCCATTTTTGAGTAAGTATATTTATTTGTAATTTTGGTTTATGGTGTGATACAAAAGGCGACCAATACATATACTCATCATTTTTTTTGAGTTTTGTACCTTTACTACCTATGACTCTATGTAATAAATTAAGTAATCTCTGATTCATTCAATAACTTTAATAATTCTTTAAATTCTAAAACAGCATATGTTTTACTTCTGTTTCTTTTAAATACCAATAATGGTATATGTTTTCCAGCATTACTTTCTGCTTGTTGTAATGCAGACCAAATACTAAGA
>PVBE012181164.1_pt1 | contig 14415 bp, 13 predicted proteins | sample 1631181 | NCBI WGS metagenome assembly PVBE01 (sample SAMN08397723, study PRJNA350692) | Marine metagenome, whole genome shotgun sequencing project. | isolation source: water | place: Pacific Ocean | collected 2012-04
AAACACCGCATAGTCATTATGACGGTAGACCCAATCGAACTGGTCGCGCCAGATTTCCTCGAGCTGGCGTCCGGTGATCCAGCCATGGCTGTTGGGGAAGGCCTTGACGAACATGGTCGGCGGTGCGTCGTCGGTATGCCAACTGGCCGGGATTTCGACCAGCTCGACATCGCTGCCCGCCCGCCACGGCTTCATCCAGCTTTCGGGCTCGCGTGAATAATCGATCTTCGACCATGAATCGCCGGTGCGCAGCCAATGGGGGTGGAAATCATCCTCCATCAGGCTGCAGTCATATTTAATCCCGCGCTCCAACAGGAGCTCGATGGAATTGGTGCTGAGTTCCCACCACGGCGCCATATAGCCGATCGGGTTTTTACCGGTGACTTTTTTCACCACTTCCATGGTTTTGTCGATCACCGCCGCTTCCTGCTCGCGCGTCATCGCCAGCGGGTTTTCATGAGCGTAGCCGTGGATGCCGATCTCATGGCCGGCGGCGACGATCTGCTCGAACTGTGCCGGAAAGCTCTCGACCGAATGGCCGGTGACGCCCCAGGTGGTGGTGATGCCGTAACGCTTGAACAGCTCCAACAGGCGCGGCACACCGCGCTTGGCGGCGAACACGCCGCGCGAGATGTCGCACGGTGAATCCTCGCCGCCGAACGAGCCCAGCCACAGCGACACGGCGTCGAAGTGCGGGTTGATGCAGACCTGGATGTCTTTTTTGCTATTGCCCATAAGCCGCTCTCCCCAGGCCAAGCAAATTTATTGCCGTTAAGAGGCGAGCGCTACTTCCTGATAGTCGTTCTCGCACGGAGCACCCTCGGTGACCCAGAGCTTGCGCGCCTTCAACTCGATGACGATCGAGTTGCGCGTCTCGAGTTGCAAGGTCTCGTCTTCGTTCTCATCGACATGGGCGCAGATCGAATGGGGATGGGAAAAATGATCGGACATGCAATTGTGGATCGACTGCACATCCATTTCCTGGCCCTGGTGGATCAGCTTTTCCAGCCGCTTGTTGCGGTAAAAGCTGTTGGGCCATAGTTTCGCCACTTCCGAATCGATATCCAGCGCACAGAAATGGTTGGAGTGGGTGAGGACGTTATCCTCCGGATACATGAAGCCGGCGCGGTCGGGCCCGGCCTCGATATCCATCGCCTCGCCATCCTCATGGCCGACGATGAAATTCATCGACACCGTGCGGTTGGTGGCGCACAGAGCTGCCAGCGCGTCATGCATATTTCGCGCGTTCAGCACATCGCGCACGCGCATGCGGAATGGCCGCTCATAGCTGTGGCTGCCGTCCTCGTTCGATGTCAGCGCGTTGATGACGACGCCGATGCCGGCCTCGTTGACGCCCTGCATGCCGCCCACGGTGCCGGTCTCTCCATGGCAGATGAAATCGGTTTTATCATCGCGCGTGACCCGCGCCACCATCGTCTTGACGCCGGGAATCCAATCCCAATTCTGGCCGATCAGGGTGTCGCCGGATTTGCTTTTCTCGGGCATGATGGCGAAGCCGGTGCAGCCGTCGCTGGCGCCGGCGATGGCTTCCAGTCCGGCGCGCTTGAACATGTCGATGATCATCTCGTAGCGCACATTAAGCATGGCGATCTCGTTCAGGCTGCGGCCCGAGCCCTCGGCGACGCCGCGCATCTCGGCGGTAAACCCGCTGTCGTAGCGGTCCAAGGGCGCAATCCATTTTTCGGCTTCGCCCAACACCGAGCCGGCATCGAAGCCGAGCTTTTCGAAGCGCGCCAGATAGACCTCGATATTGTGGCCGATATCGGCGCTCAATTCCTGCCCGTGAATGCGCCCGCGCTGCGCCGCGTCATGTCCCAAATCCAAAACCGGAATAGCCATTTTCAGCCTCCGCTGCCCAAATTGCCTCAACCTGTAGAATGCGTTTAACTCACGCGCTGTTTTTAGCAAGCCTGATTTTGTACAATATATAGCAATCCAATACTCATGTCAGGAAATCACATGCAGATTCAGTCAAGCAAGTCCGACGCTCTCAGCCTGGCGGAAAATACCGGCATCGAGCTTGTTCGCCACGATGATGGCTTCGTCGCCTGGGCCGGCGAATATGGCGGCAACAACAAGCCCCGGGGGCCGCTTGCCGGCCAGCGGGTGGGGGTGATTGTCGCCAGCGAATTCAGCGATTTTCAGGCCTATTACCTCGCTTCCTATATTGGCGAGTTGGGCGGTATCTGCGAATTTCTGCTCGTCGATTGGGTGAAATGGAAATATGTCCGGCCCAATCTCGAAGGCAAGGGCGTTCGCGGGCAGTGGGATTTGAAGGTCGATCCCATCCCGGTGGTCGGCGGCGACAAGAACGCCGCCTGGAAAAGCCTGATCGACGCACGCGCGGCGGACTATGATGTGGTGATCGTGATCGGCGGCCATTCCGCCGATGTCATGGTGACGGAAACGCCGGTGCATGAATTCCTGCGCGACTGCGCGCAAAACAGCGCCGTCATCGGCGCCATCGGCGCCGGCTCAATGCCCTTGATCCGCGCCGGCATCATGCATGGCAAGCGCTGCACCGGCGACCGCACGGTCGATTACATGCTCAAGAAGATCGCCAATTTCGAGGACGTGCGCGTGGTGACGGACGCAAATCTGATTACGGCGCGTGCCACCATCGATACGCCGGAGTTCCTGCGCGCACTTTGTCGTGCTGTCGATCCGAGCTTCAAGGATGGCTGGCGCGGCCGGCTCAAGGGCAAGAAGGTTCTGCTGCCGGTAAGCGATGACTTTGAGGATATCGAACTAATAGTTCCGACGATGGAACTCCTCCACCGTGGCGCCGAAATCATCATCGGCCGCTTCGCCGGGGAGTTCAAATCGCGCCCCGGCTTGATCGGCGTCGACGTGCTGCACGGCAATTTCGGCACCACCATTCCGTTTCAGGAAATCCCCGACGATGAATATGTTTTGAAGGATCTCGCCGATGTCGCCATGTCCGAGTTCGACCTCGCCCTGATCACCGGCGCCTTCAACCCCTGGAACATGGTCGTCACCGGCGTGTCGGACTGGCTCGCTGAGGCGATGTCCGCCGGCAAGCTGATCGCCAGTATCTGCCACGGGCCGATCGCTTTGTCGGCGGCGAATCTGGTCGATGGCAAGCGCCTTACGGGCTGGGAGGCGTCGCGCGATTCGGTCGAGATCATGGGCGGCGTGTTTAATTGCCAGGAATGGGCGGCGGCGATCGACGGCAATATCGTCACCGGCCGTTCACCGGCGGAAGTGCCCGAGCTGGTCGACGCCATTTCCGTGGCGCTCTCCTGAACGAACAATCACCGCTAAGTTTAGAAAGGCCAGTTTTATGGAAATCGGGATTTACGCCAACACGCACGGCCAGAGCTACCGCGACGATACGGACATGTTCCTGGCCAATACGCCGTTCGAGGAAATGCGCCCCGTGCGCACCGCGCAACTGGCCGAAAAACACGGCTTTCATTCGGTCTGGTATCCCGACCATGTCTGCATGGCGATCCAATCGGCGAGCGCGCACACCGCCAATGTCTCGGGCAAGCGCGCCTATCAGCCGCACCACAACATGCTCGATATGGCGGTGGTGATGGGCGCCGTGGCGGTCTGCACCAGCCGCATCAAGCTCGGCACTTCGGTGTTGATCGCGCCCTACCGCCATCCGCTCTCCGACGCGCGCCAGTTCGCCACCGTCGATCTCCTTTCGCAGGGCCGCCTGATGCTCGGCGTCGGCTGCGGCTGGATGGCCGAGGAATTCACCGCCTGCGGCCAGGATTACGCCAACCGCAACGCCCAGACCGAGGAGTGCCTGCAAATCTACAAGCGCTCCTGGACCGAGGAGAAGGTCGAATTCGACGGCGAATTTTATAAGTTCGAAGATATCTCGATGGACCCCAAGCCGCTGCAAAAGCCGCATCCGCCGATCGTTTACGGCGGCAACACGCCGGAGGGCGCGCGCCGCGCCATCCGCCAATGCGATGGCCTCTATTCGCTCTTCCTGGATACCCATTGCGAGTTCGACCGCTTCCACCCGCTGCAAGAACTGATCCGCCGCGAGGCCGACACGCTTGGGCGTGACCTCACCCAGTTCCGCATGATGGCCGCCGCCTCGGCGCGCTTCACCGACGCCAACGACCCGCAGTCCAAGGAGTCCCCGCGCGCGACCTGCACCGGCACCGCCGAGCAAATCCTCGAAGACCTGCAGGCGATGGCTGACGCCGGCTTCTCGATGATCGTCTGCATGATGGCCTGCCCATCCGGCAGCCTCACCGAGCAGCACGAACAAATCCAACGCTTCGGCGAGGAGGTCATCCCGCAAGCCAAGGGCATCAAGCCGACGGGGGAATGGAAGCTGGTGGATTGAGGGGGCTTGGTCGTTTGACCCACTCCATTCGCTGACCTAACTTGCATAGCAGATCAACCAGCAGGGTCACATCATGGCGGACGCCTACAAAGTCTATTGGCAGCCGGGCTGTACTTCGTGCCTGAGGGCCAAGGAGTTCCTGAAAGAGAACGGGATCGCGTTTGAATCGATCAATGTGCGCGAGGACGAAGGCGCAATGGCGGATTTGGCGCGGCTTGGGGCGATGTCGATTCCGGCGATTACGCGCAGCGATGAGTTCGCCTTTGCCCAGGAAATCCGCGATTTGGCCGATTTTGTCGGCGTCGAGCTGACGCGGAAGCGATTGCCGCCGGCCGAGTTGAACAAAAAAATCGATCTTATATTGGCGGCGGCGCAGCGCTTTGTGCGCCAGATTCCGGCCGATATATTGCGCGTCAATCTGCCGGGGCGCGAGCGTAACTGCCTCGATCTCGCTTACCATATCTTCGTCATTCCGACCGCTTTTCTCGATGCCGCGCGGCGGCTCCGTGACGTTCGAGCATTTCGAGCGCCTGCCGCCGCCTGAGTTGGACACGGTCGAGCGCGTCAATGATTACGGCCAGGGCGTGCGCGAGGATTTCGCCGCCTGGTGGGGAGCCGGGCAGGTGCCCGAGACGCTCGACACTAACTACGGCGTGCAGCCGGCGCAGGGCGTGATGGAGCGCACCGCCTGGCACGCGGCGCAGCATTGCCGCCAGCTCATGACCGTCGTCGCCGCGGCCGGGTTCGAACCCGACGGGCCGCTCGGCGAGGCCGAGCTTGGCGGGCTGCCGCTGCCGGACGAGGTCTATGACGATGAAGTCCCGCTCAACACGGCGGCGGCGGCAAGCGGGTGAGCGAAGAGGGCCCCACAGGGGTTGACACAGGGGCCGCGGCGGACGCCGCCATCCTCGCCGTCATCGTTCCGGTGACGGCGTTTCAGCAGAATTGTTCGGTGCTGTGGTGCCCGCAAACGATGAAGGGTGCGGTGGTCGACCCCGGCGGCGATCTTGACCGCATCCTGGCGGCGGCCGGCGAACATAAAGTCGAAATCGAGAAGATCCTCATCACCCACGGCCATATCGATCATGCCGGCAACGCCGCCGAACTGGCCGAACAGCTCGATGTGCCGATCGAGGGACCGCACCCCGAGGATGCGTTCTGGATCGAAATGATGAGCCAACAGGGCGAGCAATTCGACCTTGAAGGCGCCAGGCCGTTCGAGCCGGCGCGCTGGCTCGCGCACGGCGACAGCGTGGCGTTCGGCAATGTGACCATGGCGGTGCTGCATTGCCCCGGCCATACGCCGGGCCATGTCGTCTTTCACCATGCCGATGCCAAGCTCGCCATCGTCGGCGATGTGCTGTTCCAGGGCTCGATCGGGCGCACCGATTTTCCGCGCGGCGATCATGCGGCGCTGATCCATTCGATCACCACCCGCCTATGGCCGCTCGGCGGCGATACCGCCTTCGTGCCCGGGCACGGCCAGATGTCTAATTTCGCCGCCGAGCGCGAGAGCAATCCGTTCGTTTCCGACGCCGCCCTGCAAGGCTCCGCGAACTGACGAAATTGTGCGCCTTCGATGCTTGAGGCGGAGGGGTCAATCGGCGTATGTTGGCGCCTTCGCGCGCTCCCGGGGGGACTTATCCGCGCATTTTCAAACAATTTCGGCCGGGTGTTTCAGCCCGGCTCGGCGATCAGGGATCAGCAAAACTCAAAGGACCGAAATGAACGCCCTTACATATGCATCACCCGGCTCGGTCGACGAGGCGGTGAAATTCCTGGCGGCGGCCGATGGCAACGCCAGACTGCTCGCGGGCGGCACCGATCTGCTCGTGCAATTGCGCCTGGGCATGATCGAGCCGTCGCTCATTATAAATGTGAAAAACATCTCGGAAATGACTGTTATTAAAGAAGAAAATGGCGGCTTTCGCATCGGTGCTTCGGTCTCGGGCGCGGTGCTCGGCGAGCATGCCGGCATGCGGCGCGCATGGCCCGGCGTGGTCGAGGCGGTGGAGCTCATCGGCTCCACCCAGATTCAGGGGCGCGCCACCATGGGCGGAAATTTATGCAACGCTTCGCCGGCCGCCGACGCCGTTCCGGCGATGATCGCGGCGGATGCCGTGTGCACCATCGCCGGACCCGATGGGCGACGCGAAGCGCGCGTCGAGGAGATCGTCATCGGTCCCGGTGAGACCTCGCTCGAAGCCTTTGAGATGATCGTCGACTTCTTCTTTCCGGCGCGCCCGGCGCGCTCGGGCGATGCCTATTTGCGCTTCATCCCGCGCACCGAGATGGATATCGCCGTGGTCGGCGCCGGCGTCAGTCTGACGCTTGACGAAGCCGGCGTTTGCACGGCGGCGCGCATGGCATTGGGCGCCGTGGCGGCGACCCAGCTCGTCGTCGAGGATGCCGCCAAGGCGCTGATCGGCAGCACTCTCGACGGCGCGGCGATGGAAAAGCTCGATTCCGCGGCGCGCGCCGCCTGCCGCCCCATCGATGACAAGCGCGGCACCATCGAACATCGCACCAAGGTCGCCGGCGTGTTGGCACGGCGCGCCGCCGCGATCGCCAAGCAGCGCGCGGAGGGCTGAGAAAATGGCCAAAATTCACGTCACCACCACCATCAACGGCGAGCCCACCGAATTTCTTTGCGAGCCCCAGCAAACCCTTCTCGACGTGCTGCGCGACGAATTGCGCCTCACCGGCAGCAAGGAAGGTTGCAGCACCGGCGATTGCGGCGCCTGCAGCGTCACCTTTGATGGCCGCCTGATCTGTTCCTGCCTGGCGCTCGGCGTCGAAGCCGAGGGCCATGAGATCGAGACCATCGAGGGCATGGCGGAAGGCGAGAATCTGCATCCCCTGCAGCAGAAATTTCTTGAACATGCGGCGCTGCAATGCGGCGTCTGCACGCCGGGCGTTTTAATCGCCGCCAAGGCATTGCTGGAAAACAACCCGGATCCCAGCGAAAGCGAAGTGCGCTATTGGCTGGCCGGAAATCTCTGCCGCTGCACGGGATATGACAAAATAATTCGCGCCGTGCTCGAATGCGCCGCCGACATGAGAGGAGCCTGACCATGGCCAACGAAAATCAGGAATTGAAATGGATCGGCACAAGCCCGGTTCGCCCCGACGGCACCGATAAGGTCACCGGGCGCGCCAAATTCGGCGCCGATCTGATGCTTCCCGGCATGCTCACCGGCAAGGTTCTCAGGAGCCCGCACGCGCACGCGAAAATCAAATCCATCGACACCTCCAAGGCCGAGGCGTTGCCCGGCGTAAAGGCGGTGGTGACCTGCGCCGATATAGGGGAAATGCCGCCCGAGTGGGTGCCGGCGGGCGAGTTGCAGCTCAATTACCGCGATCTCGCGAGTAATATCATGGCCCGCGGCAAGGCACTTTATGACGGCCATGCGGTGGCCGCCGTGGCGGCGACCAGCGCTTCCATCGCCAATGCCGCGCTCGACCTGATCGCGGTCGATTATGAGGTATTGCCGCATGTCATCGACGTCGAGGAAGCGATGGCGCCGGATGCGCCGGTGCTGCATGAGGATATGTTTACCGAAGGGGTGACGCCGACGCCGGACAAGCCTTCCAACATTTTCAAGGAGGTCGACATCGGAATCGGCGACGTCGAGGCGGGCTTCGCGGCGGCCGATCTCATCGTCGAGCGCAGCTTCAAGACGGCGCCGGTACATCAGGGCTATATCGAGCCGCACGCCGCCGTCGCCAGCTTCGCCGAGGACGGCCAGGCCGAACTGTGGTGCTCGACCCAGGGCCATTTCACGGCGCGCGCCTATTGCGCCAAATTGCTCGGCATGGACGTTTCCGATCTGCGCGTCACCGCCTCCGAGATCGGCGGCGGTTTCGGCGGCAAGACGACCGTCTATGTCGAACCGGTGGCGCTGCTGCTGTCGCGCAAGGCGGGCCGCCCGGTGCGCGTCGTGATGACGCGCGACGAGGTGTTCCGCGCTTCCGGCCCGACCTCGGGCGCCGCCAACTGGGTCAAGATCGGCGTCACCAAGGACGGCAGCATCACCGCCGGCGAGGCGGTGCTCAAATATCAGGCCGGCGCCTTTCCCGGCTCGCCGGTTCAGCCCGGCTGCATGTGCGCCTTCGCGCCCTACGATATCGAGAACGTCAAGGTGAAGGGCTATGACGTGGTGACCAACCGGCCCAAAGTGGCGGCCTACCGCGCTCCCGGCGCGCCGATCGCCGAACATGCCGTCGAATCGGTATTGGACGAGATTGCCAAGAAACTCGGCATCGACCCGATCGAGTTGCGCCAGAAGAACGCCGCGCGCGAGGGCAGCAATGCCGCTTACGGCCCCAAATTCGGCCCCATCGGCTATGCCGAGACCCTGGCGGTGGCCAAGGCGCATCCGCATTATTCGGCGCCGCTCGGGCCCAATCAGGGCAGGGGCGTGGCCTCGGGCTTTTGGTTCAACGTCGGCGGCGACAGCTGCGCCACCATGAATGTCAGCGAGGACGGCACCCTGGTGCTCGCCACCGGCAGCCCCGATATCGGCGGCTCGCGCGCCTCGATGGCGATTATGGCGGCGGAGACCCTGGGCATTGATGTCGCCGATGTGCGCCCCATCGTCGCCGATACGGCGTCGCTCGGTTACACCTTCCTCACCGGCGGCAGCCGCGTCACCTTCGCCACCGGCATGGCGGTGATCGAGGCGTCCAAGCAGATCGCCGAGGAGTTGCGCCAGCGCGCCGCCAAGATCTGGGATATCAGCGTCGACGCGGTGGTCTGGGAAGACGGTTACGCCAAGCCGGCGGGCGCCAATGCGGGCGATTTCGAGCCGCTCTCGATCGACGATATCGCCGCCCAGGCGGGCAAGACCGGCGGGTCGATTTCGGCCAACGCGGCGCTCAACGCGCAAGGTGCGGGTCCCGGCTTCGGCACCCATATTTGCGATGTTGAGGTCGACCCGGAAACCGGCCGTGTCACGATATTGCGTTACACCGCCATTCAGGATTGCGGCAAGGCCATCCACAAGGCCTATGTGGAAGGCCAGATTCAGGGCGGCGCGGCGCAGGGCATCGGCTGGGCGCTGAACGAGGAATATATATATGACGAGAAAGGCCGCCTCGATAATCCCGGCTTCCTCGACTACCGCATTCCCGTCGCCTCGGACCTGCCGATGATCGAGGCGGTCATCGTCGAAGTGGCCAACCCGACCCACCCCTACGGCGTGCGCGGCGTCGGCGAGGTGCCGATCATTCCGCCCATGGCGACGGTGGCCAACGCCATCGAGGGCGCCATCGGCGTGCGCATGACTGAACTGCCGATGTCGCCGCCCAAGGTATTGGCGGCGCTCGATAATGGCTCTTAGGGGCAGCCGCCCGGCGATTGAGGGAAGACACAAAGGTTATTCCAAACGGCACCACCCCCCGGAATGCTTCATGCATTCCGGCAAGCGCGACCGCACGCCCGAGTTAATACGAGGTAGCCAAGGGAGCGGATGCGACCGCCCGGCGTTTGAGGGACCAAACAAAAAAGCGCGCGGATGCCACACTCGGTGCTGCGAGCGCGCTCCGCGCGCTTGGTTTCCCCCTTCTCCCCAACCCCTCTTCCCCCCGGGGAAGAGGGGCTTGTCACGCGCCGGGGCGGTCACATAACATGGCGCGCATCATCCTCACCTCCGGCCTCGGCAACCAATATGCCGGCGGCCAAACGGAGTTGGAGATCGAGGCGGCGGACGTGCGCCGCCTGATCGCCGCCCTGGAGGAGCGTTTCCCCGGCATTGGTCCTGAGCTCTCGCGCGAAATGGCCGTCGCCATAGACGGCCAAATCTACCAGGACCCTTTTCTCGAGCGCATCGAGCCCGACAGCGAGGTTTATTTTCTGCCGCGTATCGGCGGCGGATAGGGGGTGCGGCCGGCCGCTTTGACATACATCAACGACCCTCGGCCGAAAGGCCCGTCAAATACTGGCGGGCCTTTTTTTTCGACAAGTGGAGCGCAGAGATGAGCGAGTTAAAGAAGCTGCTGGAGCCGGGCTATATCAAGAATCTGAAAATCAAGAACCGCGTCTCCATGGCGCCGATGGAAAAGCAGTGGGGCGACAGGGTCGGCAATGTGACGCAGTTTTACATCGATTACATGGTCGAGCGGGCCAAGAACGATGTCGCCATGATCACCATGGAATCGACCTTCATCGACCCGGTCGGGCGCGGCAACATCTACCAACTGGGTCTGTGGGACGACAGCAATATTCCGAGCCACAAAAGGCTGACCGATGCGCTGCATGAATTCGGCACCATAGCCGTGACCGAGTTGCAACATGCCGGGCGCAACGCCGCGACCTACAAGACCGGATTCCAGCCGATCGCTCCCTCGCCCATCCCGTGCGAGATTTCGGGCGGCTATATACCGCGCGAGATGAGCCTCGAAGACATCGCGGATATCACCCGGAAATATGCCGCGGCAGCGCGCCGCGCCCGCGAGGCCGGCTATGACATGATCACCCTGCACGGCGCGCACGGTTATATCCTCAACTCATTCCTGTCGCCGTTCACCAAAAAGCGCACCGATGACTATGGCGGCAGCCTGGAAAACCGCTACCGCTTCGGCAGCGAGATTTATCAGGCGATCCGCGCCCAAGTGGGCGAGGAATGTCCGGTCGGCTATCGCATCACCGCCGATGAATTCGTCGAGGGCGGTCTGACGCTGGAGGACACCAGGGCCTTCATCAAGCATCTCGAAGGACTGGGGCTCGATTATGTCGACGTCAGTTCGGGAATCTATGAATCGGCGCCGATGATCATCAACACCATGGATTTTCCCCTCGGCGGCCTGTTGCCCTATGCCGCCGGGATGAAGGAAGTGCTCGATATTCCCGTCATCGCGACCGGGCGGATCAACGATATGCGCTTCGCCGAGCAGGCGCTCGAGCGCAACGAGGCCGACTATGTTCATATGGTGCGGGCCTTTCACGCCGATCCGGAAATTCTCACCAAATCGCGCAAGGGCGAGTTCGACGATATCTGCATGTGCAACGCATGCAACAAATGCATCGATTTGATGTTCGGCGACCAACGCGTCAGATGCGCCCTCAACCCGTCCGCCGGGCGCGAGCGCGAGATGGCCCTGAAGCCGGCCGAGAAGAAGAAATCCGTGATGGTCGTCGGCGGCGGTTTGGCCGGCATGGAAGCGGCGCGCATCGCCGCTCTGCGCGGCCATGACGTCAGCCTCTACGAAAAAGAGGATGAGCTTGGCGGCGCCATCAGATGGGCCTCGAAGGGGCAGTATCGCGAGGAATGGGGGCAGGCGGCGCGCTACCGCATTCACACTGTAAATAAAGCCGGCGTCGCGGTTCATCTCGGCCAGGAGGTGACGCTGGCGGATATCAAGGCGGCCAAGCCGGATGTCACCGTCCTCGCCACCGGCACCAAGCCCTTTGTGCCGCCCTATATACCCGGCATCGACAATCCGGTGGTCAGCGATTACGCCAAGGTTCTGCTCGGCGAGACCAAAATCGGTGTGAACGCCGTGGTGGTCGGCGGCCAGAATATCGGTTTGGCCACCGCCGAGTTTCTCACCGAGCATGGCTGCAAATGCACGATCGTCGAAGATGGCGACGCGATCGGCGCCGACCTCGGCGGCATCAAGCAGATGGTCGTCCTGCCGCGCGTCGCCGATGATGCGAATATAGAGGTCAGGCTGAACAGCAATATCGAGCGTATCGGCGATGACTGGGTCGAGGTGCAGAGCAAGGGTCAAAGCGAAACCCTTAAAGGCATCGATATGGTGGTGTTTGCCTGGAGCCGGGAGATCGTCCGCCAACTGGCCGATGAGGTGGCGGCGGACGGCACGCTGGCCGATTATTGCCTCATTGGCGATGCGGTTTGGCCGCGCGAGCCGATCGACGCCATCTATGAGGGCGCCATGACCGGCAGGCAAATCTAGGCCGCACCGGTGGCGACCGACTCAAACGATGTTTGGCTTCTGCTCGAAGCCGAAGAGGCCGGGCTGGGCGCGTTTGCCGATGGCTTGATATGCGAGGGCAGGCGCCTGGCCGATGCGCTGGGCGGTGAACTCGCCGCCGTGCTGCTCGGCCCCGATACCGCCAAGCTGGAAGAAGCCTTGGCCAAGTGCGGCGCCGACCGGCTCTACCGCGGGCGTGACGCCGGCCTCGCCGATTACCATCCCGAGATTTACGCCAGCCTGCTGAGCGAGTTGGTGCGAGAACATCGGCCGCGCCTGTTCCTGACCCTCGATTCGGCGCGCGGCGCCGATCTGATGCCGCGCCTCGCCGCGACTATCGGCGCGCCGCTGGTGATGAATTGCACCAATATCGAGGCGGGTGAGGAGATCGAATTTACCAGGCCGGTGCAGAGCGGCAGGCTGCACGCGGTGATGACGGCGCCTGCCGGCGGCACGAGTTTGGCGACCCTCAACGTCGAATATTTGCCCGAGCTCAAGGCGCCGCCGCCTTCTAAAAGCGCTGAAGTTTGCGACATAAAGCTGGATGCGGCGGGGATCGCGACGCGCCTCCATGTCACCGACTATCTCAAGGCCGATCCTAAGACGGTCGATATCAGGGAGGCGGAAATCGTCGTTGCGGTGGGAAACGGCATCGGAGAGCGAGAAAATTTCGCCGCGTTCGAGCAGTTCGCCGAGCTTATCGGCGCCGCGCTCGGCGGCTCGCGGCCGGTCATCGACAGCGGAATCCTGCCGCATGAACGGCAGATCGGCCAGACCGGCAGGGCAATTTCGGCCCGGCTCGCCATCCTCTGCGGCATCTCCGGTTCGGAATATTTCACCAAGGGCATCGAGCGGGCCGGCACCAAGGTGGCGATCAACAGCGACCGCGAGGCGCCGATTTTCAAGGATATCGATCTCGGTATCGTTGCCGACATCAACGCGCTGATCCCGAAATTCACGGCGCATATCAAGGGTGGCACCGGGGGTGGCGGCTCGTGAACATCATTGTTTTCGCCAAGACCGTGAGGTTCCTGCAGGCCCAGACGGGCTCGGATCCGCGGCAAAACAATATCGCGCCCGGCGATCTGGTCGATATGTTGAACCCGTTCGACGAGGCGGCGCTGGAGGTCGCGCTCCGCATCAAGGACGCGGCGCCGGCGACCGAAATTTCCGTCGTTTCGCTCGGTGGGCCGTCGGCGCAAGCCGGGCTCCGGCGCTGCCTGGCGATGGGCGCCGATCGCGCCAGCCATATTCTCTACGGCGATTACATCGAGCTCGATTCCTGGGCCAGCGCCGCCATCCTGGCCGCCCAGGCGCGCCGCATGCACTACGATTTGATCCTTTGCGGGCGGGAAGCGATCGACAGCAATGCCGGCCTGGTCGGGCCATACCTGGCGGCGCAGTTGGCGATCCCGCATATTTCGCGAATCATCAGGCTCGCCGAGCCGGGAAGCGGCGGCAAGATCACCGCCGAGCGCCGCCTCGACCGCGGCGACCGGGAAACCGTCGAATGCGCCGCCCCGGCCCTGCTCACCGTCGAGCGCGAAATCAATGTGCCGCGAATCCCAACCCTGCCGGCGATGTTGGCGGCCGCCAAATTGCCGATTGAAAACTGTAGCGTCGACGATATTGAAACAACGCAAGCGCCGCTCGGCCCGGCGTCACGGCGCACCGCAACCATTCGCCTGTCCAACCCGAAAGCCAAGCGGCGCGCCGGCAAGCAGCTCAACCCGGCGCTTTCCGCCGCCGAGCGTATGAAGCTGATGATGAAGGGCGGCGGCGCGCCCGTGCAAACGCAAAAAACCGCCCTCTTGGAGGGCTGTTCGGAGGATGTTCTGGAGGAATTCGAGCGCCTTTTAATATCTTCGGGCGTTATACCAAGAAGCGGTGATAATGACTCATAGGGACGGCTTGCCAAGGTTTTCGGCTAGAGCGGATTCAATGAACACAGAGTCGTAATTCGGGGATTCCCATTTAGTTTGGGATGTGATTCGCTTTTCTTCGATTTGATCTTTTGATTCGAAGGAGGGTTTGATGTCGCGCAGCTACAGTGAGGATCTTCGGGTTCGGGTGATCGCGGCGGTGCGCGGCGGGTTGTCGACGCGCCAGACAGCCGCTCGATTCGG
>PVBE012591494.1_pt1 | contig 14412 bp, 13 predicted proteins | sample 1631181 | NCBI WGS metagenome assembly PVBE01 (sample SAMN08397723, study PRJNA350692) | Marine metagenome, whole genome shotgun sequencing project. | isolation source: water | place: Pacific Ocean | collected 2012-04
AAGCCGGAAACGGTGCTTGTTAATCAGAACGGAGCGTGTATGCTATGAGTTGAATTGAATTGAAGAGTTGGTGTTTTGCCCCTGGGTGCGTTGCCCGGTCAGGCGGACATCACAGGCCCCAATGGGCCTGAACGGTTACAAAGCAGTTTCCCCACACCGGGTGCAAATCCAGCGGTCTACTTTCGCTGATTGATCCAACCGGACAGGGACCATAGCCTGATCGTCTTGTCGCTGCTTGCTGAGGCCAAACGCTTGCCGTCTGGTGAGAAGGCGATGGAGTTTATTGGGCCTTCGTGCCCGGTGAGTGTTGTGATCTCGGCTCCGGTCGCCGCGTCCCATATCTTTACGGTCTTGTCCCAACTGCCCGAGGCTATATGCTTGCCGTCCGGCGAGAACGCCACGGAGTAGACGTAACCTTTGTGCCCTTTGAGTGTTCGGGCTTCGCGCCCGGTCGATGCGTTCCAGACCTTCACGCTCATGTCGTATCCGCCGGAGACCAGCAGGCGGTTATCCGGCGAGAAGGCGACCGAACACACCCATCCGGCGTGCCCCTCGAGGACCCTGGACCCGCGTATGGCGGGCGACCATATTTTCACGGTCTTGTCGCGGCTGGCTGAGGCGAATTGCCTTCCATCAGGCGAGAAGGCGACCGACCAGACGTTGCTCTTATGGGCCTTCAGCGTTCCGAGTTCGCGCCCGGTCCTGGCGTCCCAGGTTTTCACCACACCCCAACTGCTCGAGGCGATCCGCTTGCCGTCGCCTGTGAAGACAACCGAGTAGACTTTGTCGTTGTGGCCTTGGAGGGTATTGATCTTCTGTCCGGTCCCGGCGTCCCAAATTCTCAATGTCTTGTCGAAACTCCCCGAGACGATGCGCCGACCATCAGGCGAAAAGACCACCGAACGAACAGGACCGGCGTGTCCGGTCAAGCTCTTGATAAGGCGTCCTTCGGCGACATCCCATATTTTCACAGTACCGTCGCTTCCGCCGGAGGCCAGGCGTTTACCGTCCGGGGAGAACGCCGCGCCGCCGACGCCGCTCAGGTGTCCGATGAACATCTGGGTTTTGGGAACTTTCGCGGCCTGGCGTTTCTTTTCGGCCAGTTCCCGCCGCAACCCGGCGAGCCTCGCATCACCCGATTTGATCGCCTCAGCGGCAATCAGCTTCTTTTCGCAACCGGAAAGGTCACCGCCGGCCAGCAAGGTCGAAGCGGCGAAAACAAGATTCTTGAGATCATCGTCCCGCTTCTTCAGCCTGGCGGACAACTGGCCCGAGACCTTAATGTAGTCCGGGTTATTTCTAAAGGTACGGGGCGCCTTCGACAGTTCGCTCAAGGCCCGATCCAGCTCCCCGTTGCCTATGAGCGTCAGGGTTCGAGTAATCACCACCTTGCCCATGGCGACGCTCCCGGCTTTTAACTCCCCTGTCGCCGCGACGCACCTTGGGTCCCGCCGAATGAACTCCTCCGAGCCGTTCAGCAGTTCGGCGGCCCGGTCAAAATGCCCGGCATCGGCAAGGGAACGGATCTTCTTTACAGTACTGGCGATCTCCTGGTCCATCTCGGTTCGCTTGTCGGCCAGTTCCTTCCAGACCTTCTGGAGGTCCGGGTCTCCGGGGAGTATATTCTCGGCCCTTTTCAGTTCGGCGGCGGCCTGGGCCAGACGCCTTTGGGCCATATCAGCGCGAGCCTGTGCGAGCATGTCGCCAAACACCTTCTTGAGCGTCTGCATTCCGGCGTTTTCGGGCGGCTTGCTGTCCGGGGCGACAGGCGTGACTTTCCCGGGCGCGGGATCAGTGGGCGTGACCGGACTTCGTCTCGACACCGAAGCGTTTGGCGTCGAGGGGATCATGAAGTAAACCGCCGCGCCGATCAGAACCGCCGCCAAGAGCAATACCGTCAGCGTGAGGACCATATTGGTGTGCAGTTTGAAGTGGTGAACTGCGACCACATCGGCTTCGGTGTCCATGCGCTGGATTATCTCCAGCGCTTCGGCCGCCGGAAGGCCCATCTGAAAAGCTTCAGACAGCAGCAGGCGCCGCTCGTGTTCGTCGAGATTCCATCTTCGCAAGTGTTCCCAGACAACGCCCTCGAACCGCACCGCCGGACCGGAGACACCCTTGGGCGAGCGATGGACCGCGGCGGGGGTTTTCGGTTTCGACGGATCGGTCGACACCGGAGAATCCGGCTCTATTCGCATGCGCGGACGAAGCTGGGATTGGAGCTGCCCTTTGGCCTGGGCGTCCAGCGGGATCTCCGCAGGAGCCAGCACTCCGAGTTGCGCCGCGAGTTTGCGGTCGTATGCAAGCCGCAACACGGAATTTACAAGTTCGCCGCGGGCCCCGGCGATCTGGTCCATTATCTCCTGGGCGGCGTCCCTGCTGTTAATGTCACCGGTTTCGGCGAATTCGTCCAGACGGGTCAGTTGGGTGCGAGTTGCAGCTTCTATTGCGTCAAGATCGCGACAGAAAACCTGCAACCCCAGAAGCGTGTAATAATCCGGAGGTCTGTTCCCTGGAGGTACGCCAAGAAATTCCGTGTAGAAATCCGCCGCCATAACCGCCACTTTCAGACGCCGTCGCGCCAACCCGAGGAGTATGCAAAATCAAACTATCGATCAAGGCAAATAGATTAAACTAACCCCGCGAGGCCTGGCAAGATCAATTATCTCAAAATAAGCACCAAAGCCTGACGCCGTTTTCCACGTATCGGGCTGGTGAAATTGCCTTCGTGCAACCGAAAAGTTATAATACAGTTATATAATTCATAACACTATTATACTAGATTCATAAACGGCGGCGCCAATTATGGTATTGCACGTAGTTCGACTGATTTTCGTGTTGCTGGTCCTGGCGATTACGGTTTCGTTCGCTTTTCAGGAAGCAATCTACGCAGCGGGGTCCAAGTTCATCACCCTTTACATCCTTACCCCCACGGTCCTTTCGCTGGCGGCGGTTATCGCCGACATGTTCTGGCGAAAGAAGCGGCTGGCCGAGCTTAGCGGTCTGTTCTTCGGGGTGCTGGCCGGCATGGTGATAGCATTTATGCTCACGCTGCTGGTCGACCTGGTCCTGGCGCTGTTCCCGGTTCCGCAGGAGGCGCCGTACCCGGGTGACCGACCGGCGGTGGCGACCAAAGCCGCCATCCTCGAATACACCGCCGCCGAAGAAGCATACAACGCCTACGCCGCGCATATCCGCACCGTGCAACTGCTCAAGCTGCTGCTGGGCGCTGCGTCGGTTTACGTGTGCGTCAGTTTCGTGCTGCAGACCAGGGACGACTTCCGGTTCATTGTGCCCTATGTCGAATTCTCGAAAGAGTCACGGGGGTCCAGACCGCTGCTGCTGGACACTTCGGTGATCATCGACGGAAGAATAACCGGCATCGCAGAGACAGGTATACTCGAATCGGAAATCATCGTGCCCCGGTTCGTACTGTCCGAACTGCAGACGATCTCCGACAGCAACGATAAGCTAAAACGCAATCGCGGACGGCGCGGGCTGGATATACTGAAAGTGCTCCAGGAATGCACGGCTATTCAAATTAGAATTGACGAGTCGCGAATACCCGAAGTGGAGGCCGCACGAGACGTAGACGCCAAACTGGTCGCGATGGCCGACAGCCTCAACGGACGAGTGGTCACAAACGACTTCAACCTGAACAAAGTGGCCCAACTCCGCGGAGTGGACGTTATTAACGTTAACGATCTGGCCAACGCCCTGAAGCCCATAGCTCTTCCGGGCGAAACCATGTGGGTCAAGATAATCAAGGCCGGCGAACAGGCCGGACAAGGCGTCGGATACCTCGACGACGGTACAATGATAGTTGTGGAACAGGGCCGAGATCATATCGGAAGAGAAACGGCGATAGCAGTCACCAGCGTAATGCAGACTTCCGCCGGAAGGATGATTTTCGGCTCGGTCGATTCGGACAAAACGTTCGCGCCAAAACGTAATTCGGACAAGACCTAGACGAAAGATGAAAAACTTTAGCGTTGGCGCATCGAACTAATAGTATTAAACTCAATAAAGTACAATCTCGGCGTGAATTAAGCCGAGTTAAGGGATATTTCTGATGGCCAAGGCGTCGCTTTCGAAACATATGCAGGAAGACCTCTCCGGAGTCGAGGAAGATCCGGCCAATATCGGACCGTTCATAACGATCTCCAGACAGTTCGGATGCCACGGTTTTTCCGTGGGCCTGCTGCTGCTGGACCTGCTGAACGAAGGCGCCGATCCGGACGAGAGCTGGAAGATTTATCACCGTGAGATTCTAACGCGACTGGCCACCGATACGGACATGCCTGAGGACATTCTCGACCGCCACCGTCGGGCCCGCCCGCGACTGGTGACCGGCTTCTTCAAGTCGCTTGGCAAGAAACGCATCCCCAGCGGAATGCAGATCCGCACGCAGATCACAACGATCATACGCGGTCTGGCGATTGAAGGACGAGCGATCCTGATCGGACAGGGAAGCTCCGGCGCGACTATGGATCTGCCCAACGGACTTTCTGTAAGACTTGAAGCCCCTGAAGACTGGCGGGTAAAACAGGTCGCATTCCGCGACGGACTCAGCGAGACCCAGGCCCGCATGAGAATCCGCGCAAAAGAACGCGAACGCGAATATCTCAGAAAACTGTACCGGACCAAATTCCACAGGACCCCTCCGTTCAACCTGGTCTACGACTGCTCGGAATTCACCCTGGCGCAGGTAGCCCAGCAGATCGTCTACGCCCTGAAACTCAAGGGACACATACCCAGACGCTGAACGCCCCAAACCGCTCGATCCGGCGTATAACCCTCCTTGCGTAACCCTATATAAGAAGCGAATGCGACGATTATCCGTAACCGCCGCACCCGCAACCCACTTGTTCTATCTTCTTCCGACAGCGCCCGAGTATCGCTAACTATCTAACGATAATATACTTAACCACGCCGCCTGAACCGCATCCGCCAGAGGAGTACGATCCGCCGCCATAATATGTCGTCCTCGACGGGGTGTAGTAGCTTGTAGACCCATGTCCGCAGCCGCAACTGGAAGTACCGCACGACCCGCAACCCGACGAACTGGAGTAGTACTCGGTGCTGTACGGATAGCTGCTATACGAATAGCTGCTATACGAATAGCTGCGATAAGGGTAGCTGTTATAGTAGTTTGTGTAATATCGCCGTGTAAGGACCGGACCGCGATAGTGCCTGGAGGGTCGGTAATACCCGCTGCTATGTGATCTGCTGTAACTCCTGCCGCTGGAATAAGATCGGCCGGAACTGTGTCCGCCGTAGTGATGTCCGCTGTGTCCGGATCGATACGACCCACGTCCTCGCACGCGAGCGTCCGCGGGTTCGGCGAATATCAGAATCGCCGAGAAAACAACCGCCAGCGAAACGCCCAGAGATGTTAAATGCTGCCTCTTCATGGCACACCAACCTTTCTACATAGAGTATCTTTGGCTTTGAGCAAGGCTCCATTGCCCCGCTCACGATGAAAGTGGACGCTTCGGGCTAAAGGTTACACCGGCAGGGCTGAAAAAAAACTAAAATTTGTATGTAACCTTTGACCGGGCCAAAGATACTTGCTTTGTGACGGGATATGCTAACATGCAAACCATGACCTTACAATGCGTCCCGAGAGCGGTGGCTGGGAAGATGTCGCTAGTTTGCGAGATCTTTGCAATGGACAGACCGCTCTGTTCGGCGCATATTAGTGTTATGGAGCATTCGGACCAGGCGGATCTTGGCGACATAAGGGCGACGCTCGCCGGCGACGGCGAGGCGTACTCCCGCCTGATCTCCAGGTATCAAAACGAAATATCGGCCAGGATGTGGCGATTCTCGCGAGACAGGCGAGAGTTGGAGGAACTGGTGCACGACGTGTTCGTCGAAGCCTACGTATCCCTTAAAGGATTCAAGGCCAAGGCCCCGTTTTCGCACTGGCTCAATCGAATCGCCACCAGGGTCGGATACCGATTCTGGAAGAAGCAGAAACGCCAATCCGACCGCGAGACGCCCCTGCAGGACTGGGACCAGTTCCTGCAGGACGAACGCCAGGACGCATGGGAGCCGCGAGAGGCCGCCGAAATGCTGCACGGGCTCATGGCCCAGCTTAGACCCAGAGACAGACTCGTTTTGACTCTGATGTATCTCGAGGAATTGTCGATAAACGATATAGCCGAACAAACCGGATGGAGCAAGACCATGGTGAAGGTCCAGGTCCACCGGGCAAGGAAAAGACTCAAAGCGCTCATGGTCAGCCTCGGAATTGACCGACAACTGCAACCGTGAGCCTGTGGGAGAACTACTATGGATAGACAAGAAACATTCCGAAGGCTGGTGACAGCGGCCCGGGACGATGCGCCCCCGCTTGTGGACGTTTCACAGAGCGTGGTGCGGGACATCGGCCTGGGAAGGAAATCCAGGAACCTGCTGCCGTGGATATTCGCGGCGGTTACTTCCGCATCCGCCGCGGCGATTATCGCGATAGCGGCGCGCGTGTTCATCGCCCGCCAGAACGCTGGGGCAGGGCTTATTGATTCGCTATTCTCGGTGATGCAATGACCAATGAACAGACAAATGAACTGAGCGGGTCTCGTTTGCCCGCCCCCCACCGTTGCGGGACCCCGTGCCTACTGCTTCTGATCGTCTTCATCTCCGGTCTGCTGGCCGGAGGAGGGTTGACGGTGATCTTCGATCTCGACGAAGAGATCGCCAAGGTCCTCGGCGTGAAGAAGAAATCCAGGAGCATAATCGAGTTACGGGACAGACTTACCGATCGCTACGCCGACGAACTGGGGCTGACCGGTGAAAATAAAGAGAAAATGCGCGAACTTTTCAACGAGCAGCTTAAAGGCTCAGTCCAGAGGAGAGTCAATATCCTCAACAAGGTCACCGAAGGCCTCAGCCCGCTCCTCAGTGAAGCTCAGAAAGCCAAGTGGGAGCAGATAAAGGCTGAACGAATCAAGAAGTGGAGTGAAGGATGACTACAACCCGCCCCGCCGAATGATCGCCGGAATGCACCTGTTTTCGTAGTCTCAAAAAAAAACCGGGGGAAAAAAACACAGATATTCTAGTAATTCGGTCTCCTTTTGGATAAAATCTATCGCCTAAGGTTTCTGCATCCATCCGGGTATCCTTATCAAACGCGTCAATGTTTGACCGAGGATAGCCTACCGATAGATCGACAGCAGTACGTATTTCAAACGCACTTGGAACATCCTATAGAGAACCACCCTGCGGAGTTAACTCATGGCAGAATCAATCGAAACTTTCGTCGCCAAGCTGCAAACCGAAGGAGTCCAGGCCGGGCGCCAGGAGGCCGACGCCATCTGCGCCACAGCCAAGACCGAAGCGGAGAAGATCGTCGCCGACGCCAAAGCCGAGGCCGACAAGATAATTGCAAACGCCAATGGAGAAGCTGAAAACCTGCTGTCGCGCGGCAAGACCGAACTGGCGCTGGCCGCTCGCGACGCGACACTAAGCCTCCAGGAAACGCTCAGCAGATCGCTCCAGGCGATTCTCAGACACCAAGCCGGCGAGACTCTCAAGGATGTCGGCTTCCTGGGCAAGGTTATGCACGAACTTATCCTGCTGTACGCCAAGGATGAACTGACGGCAAAGAGCGGAATCACGTTCAACGTGGCGCCGGAGCTCAGGCAGCACCTGGCCGAATGGGCGTTGGATGAGATCGGGCGGGACAGGCTTGAGAACATCGGCATACACATGGACCTGCAGGGCACGCTGGCGGCGGCTGGATTCGAATACTCCGCCTCCGGAGCGACTATCGAAGTCACCCTCGATTCGGTTGTGGAGACTCTCGGAGCCCTGGTCGGACCGGAACTGCGAAGAGTGCTGGAATCAGCGGTAACGGACACCCAGAAATCGGAATAGTCGCCAATGGCCGCAGGAAACAACTACTACCTGTTGACGTCGCTGGAGACGCTGGAGTCTCTGACCGCCGCCCCCCCGATGTCAAACGCGGATCTGATGGCAAAGGCGTCTGAATCGCCCGGAGCCGCAGAACTGGTCGAAACGCTTCTGTTGTCGGGCGATCTGATGCTGCGACAGGCGATGCTCGCCGGTGAAATCCAGGAGGCCGCCCCGGCGATACTCACACAGGATCAACTCACCGACGAAGAACCGTTGCCCGAGCACCTGACCGTCCAACAGGAATCGGCCCCCAGACGCGTAGCCTCCGACACCGTATGGACCGCGTATTTCAGGCACGCTATGCAAGTGGCCCAGGACTGCAAGTGCGGGTTCCTGGCCGATTGGGTCGGATTCGAGGTCGCCATGCGAAACGCACTGGCCGAAGCCAGGGCCAAGTCGCTCGGGCTCGACCCCAATGAGTATTTCGTGGAGCCCCAACTGGCCGCATCGATCAACTTCGCTCCGACTATAGGCGAATGGTCCGCCGCAAGCGATTCGCTCAGCGGATTGAAGGTGCTGGACAGAGCCAGGTGGGACTGGTTGAGCAGGAACGATCGAACCTATTCGTTTATGAATGATGAAATCGCCGCGTATGCGGCCAAACTGATGCTGTTGCACAGATGGCGCCGATTAGCCCAGGCCGCCGAAAATCGCAAGGGCTAGTGACCCATTAAAGGATAGAACTGTGATTGGAAAAATCGTATCGGTTTTCGGAAACATGGTTATCGCTGAGACTGGCGGAACCGTCGTCCAGAACTCAGTTGGATACTGCTGCCGCAACGACGGAGCCAAACTGCTGAGCGAAGTGATTCGAATCCGCGGTCGGATGGCCGACCTGCAGGTGTTCGAAGCCACTCGAGGTCTGCAGATCGGCGACGAGGTCGAGTTCCACGAGGAGATGCTCTCGGTAACGCTCGGACCGGGCCTGCTGGGCAACATCTACGACGGCCTGCAGAACCCGCTGATGGAGCTGGCTGAAGAGTGCGGCTTCTTCCTGCAACCGGGCACATATCTCGACGGACTGAACACCAAGCCGCTGTGGGAGTACACGCCCGTGGCCGAAGTCGGCGCGACAATCTCCGCCGGCGACACGCTTGGAACCGTTCCCGAAGGTATTTTCACTCACCAGATCATGGCGCCGTTCGGTCTTGAAGGTCAGTGGACAGTCAAGTCGGCGATCGGAGCCGGTTCCTACAACGTAGAAACCGAAGTTGCCGTGCTGGTCGACGCCAACGGGCAGGAAAAGTCGGTGCAGATGCAGCAGGAATGGCCTGTCAAGGTCCCGCTGAGCGTCTGCAGCAAGCGCCTGATGCCCGATGAGCCCATGGTAACCAAGGTGCGAATCATCGACACGATGTTCCCCGTGGTCAAGGGCGGAACGTTCTGCATTCCCGGACCGTTCGGCGCGGGCAAGACCGTACTCCAGCAGATCACCGCACGACACGCCGAGATCGACATCGTGGTTATCGCGGCCTGCGGCGAGCGTGCCGGCGAGGTTGTCGAAACGCTGCGTGAGTTCCCCGAACTGACCGACCCGCGAACGGGCAAGAGCCTGATGGAGCGGACGATCATTATATGCAACACATCGGCGATGCCGGTAGCCGCCCGTGAAGCCTCGGTGTACACCGGCGCGACTCTGGCCGAATACTACAGGCAGATGGGCCTGAACGTGTTGATGCTGGCCGACTCGACCTCACGCTGGGCACAGGCCATGCGTGAAGTTTCCGGCCGACTGGAAGAGATCCCCGGCGAAGAGGCGTTCCCGGCGTATCTCGAATCCCGCATCGCAGGCTTCTACGAACGGGCCGGAGCCATCGAACTGAACGACGGGCGCATCGGCACGCTGACACTCGGCGGAACGGTCAGCCCCGCCGGCGGCAACTTCGAAGAACCCGTAACCCAGGGCACGCTGAAGGTTGTCGGCGCGTTCCACGGACTCAGCCGAGCCCGATCAGACGCACGCCGCTACCCCGCCATCGACCCGCTTGATTCATGGAGCAAGTACACCGGCTTCATCGAGACGGAAAAAGTTGACTTCATTCGAGGCCTGCTGGCCCGCGGAAACGAGATCGACCAGATGATGACCGTTGTCGGCGAAGAGGGAACGAGCACCGAAGACTTCGCGATCGCACTGAAAGCCGAGTTCTTCGACAACTGCTACCTGCAGCAGAACGCATTTGACGCCGTCGACGCGGCGACCACATCCGAACGTCAGCAGTTCGTATTCGACAAGTTCCTCGAGGTCCTGAAACTGGACATCGAGTTCGAAGACAAAGACGACGCACGTAAAACAATCCTTGAGGTGTCCGACATGTTCCGCAACTGGAACTTCGCGGCGACCGACAGTGACGACTACAAAAAACTCCTCAGCCAGATTGATGAGTTCATCGCAACGAAAGGCCGACAGTCATGAGGAAATACTTCGACCGAATTACACGAATCGCCGGTAATGTGGTCACCGTGACCGCTGACGGCGTTGGATACGACGAACTGGCGGTGGTCTCCGGCAACGCGGGAACTTCACTGGCCCAGGTCATTCGTCTCAGCAGCGACCAGGTCTCGCTGCAGGTCTTCGGCGGTACGCAGGGCGTATCGACAGGCGACAAGATCCGCTTCCTGGGCAAACCGATGCAGGTGCCCTTCTCCGACGATCTGATGGGAAGAATCTTCAACGGTTCCGGCGAACCCCGCGACGGACGCCCCGCAGTTGAAGCAGATCCGGTCGATATCGGCGGAGCCCCGGTGAACCCGGCTAAGCGACGCATGCCCGACCAGATGATCGACACGGGTATTCCGATGATCGACATCTTCAACTCGCTGGTCGAATCCCAGAAACTGCCGATCTTCTCGGTAGCCGGCGAGCCGTACAACGAACTGCTGGCCCGCGTCGGTCTGCAGGCGTCCGCCGACATCATCATCCTCGGCGGAATGGGCCTGCGTCACGACGACTACCTGAAGTTCCGAAACACGTTCGAAGAAGGCGGAGTGCTGGGCAGGACAATCATGTTCGTCCACACGGCGGCCGACCCGGTCGTTGAATGCCTGCTGGTGCCCGACATGTGCCTGGCCGTCGGCGAACAGTTCGCCCTGCAGGGCAAGCGAGTGCTCGTGCTGCTCAGCGACATGACCGCGTTTTCCGACGCTCTGAAGGAAATCGCGATCATCATGGAGCAGATCCCCTCGAACCGAGGCTACCCGGGCGACTTGTACTCACAGCTCGCCAGCCGATACGAAAAGGCGGTCGACTTCGACGGCGCCGGATCGCTAACCCTCCTGGCGTGCGTGACCATGCCCGGCGACGACGTAACCCACCCCGTGCCCGACAACACCGGTTACATCACCGAAGGCCAGTTCTACCTGCGTAACGGGCGAATCGAACCGTTCGGCTCGCTATCGCGACTCAAGCAGCAGGTAAACGGCGATACTCGCGACGATCACCGCGCGATCATGGACTCGTGCATCCAGCTTTACGCCACCTGCCGCGAAACCCGCGAAAAACGCGACATGGGCTTTGAAATGTCCGATTGGGACAAGAAGCTGCTGCGATACGGAGATGCGTTCGAGGGCAAGATCATGGACCTCGGCGTGAACATCCCGCTGGGCGACGCACTGGACAGGTGCTGGAAAATACTGGCCGACTGTTTCAAACCCAACGAGATCGGCATACGACACTCGATTATCGAAGCGCACTGGCCCAAAGAACTCGCTGAAGCATAACCCCGATTGCGGATTAGACCTTGTCAAAGAAAGTTAAGTTAACTCGGCCCGAACTGAAGAAGTATCGCGACGCGCTGCAGCGTTTCCAGCGATACCTGCCCATGCTGAAGCTCAAGCAGCAGCAGTTGCAGGTGACTATTCGCGACGTGAACAAGCAGCGACAGGAAGCCCGCGACGCGGTCGAAACGGCGCGCAAAAAGTTCGATGTCTACGGGTATGTCCTTCCCGACACCGCCGGCGTGGACCTCCAGACCCTGGCCACACCCAACGATGTTGACACCACATGGGCCAACGTGGCGGGCGTGAGAATACCCGTATTCGCAGGCGTGGAGTTCCCCCCCCCGTCCTACAGCCTGTTCTCGACCCCGGCGTGGGTCGACCGGACCCTGGTCGATCTGCAGGAAGTTAACCGCCGCCAGGCCGAAGTCGACGTCTTCGACCTGCAGTATCGGATACTCCAGAAGGAGTTGACCAAAATCGTACAGAGAGTCAATCTCTTCGAGAAGGTCATGATCCCCAACTGCACCAACGCGATCCGCGTAATTCGCATCGCGCTGGGCGACGAGATGACCGCCGCTGTCGGACGAGCGAAAATCGCCAAGGGAAAACTTTCCGAAGAGGGCAACAGCGAAGACGGCAACTGCGTGTACGACGGAACCGAAACCGAAACTGAAACCGAAACAGCCGAAAGCAGCACACAATGATTGTCAAGATGTCAAAAGTCTATGTCGTCAGTTGTGCAGCCGACAAGCAGGCTCTGCTTGACAAGCTCGCTGACTTAGGCGCCGTCCATCTTACTCCGGTCGACCCGGCCGCAGCGGTCGCCGCCGAGCAGACCGTCACTGCGATGGACTCACTGGACCGGGCGATCCAAACCCTGTCTGAAATCGAAGCCGCCGGCGACAAACCCGAGCTTTCCCCCGCCGACGCGGCGAGCGAAGCATTGGAAATCCAACGCCTGTCGGCCGAACGCAGCAACCGACTGACTTCGCTGCACAGGCAGTACGATCAGTTGGAGGGCTGGGGCGACGTGACGCTCGAACAACTCGACGAACTCCGCGGCGTCGGCGTAACACTTGAATTCTTCGACGCGGCGAGCTCCGATGTCGCCAACATCGCCTGCGACTGCATCGAATCGATCCGCACTCTGTCGGAAGATCGCGTCATGGTCGCCGTGGCCAATCGCGACCCGGAGGCCGAACTTCCCGAATCGATAGAGCCGATTGATATCCCCGCCCGCGATCGACCCTCACTGAAGGCCGAAGCCCAGGAGATCGACCAGGCACTGGCCGCCGATTCCGGACGCCTTGCCGTACTGGCCCACATGCTGGGCGACATGCGAAAAGCACGCATCGAACTGCAGGGGCGCGCCGACATGACGGTGGCTGAGCGAGGCGCCCTGGCCGACGACACGCTCTTTGCGATACAGGGCTGGATACCCGCCGAAAAAGCCGAGACGCTTTCAGGCGATCTGGAAGCCGCCGGACTGCAGACAGCCGTCCAGGCATCGGCTCCGGAAGAAGACGACGCCCCGCCGACGCTGGTTCGCTACCCGCGATGGGCAAAACCGATCAACGCACTGTTCGATATACTCGGCACCACGCCGGGCTACAGGGAAATGGATCTCTCGCCGTTCTTCATGATCGCGCTTCCGATATTCGCCGCGATGCTGATCGGCGACGCGGGCTACGGGCTGATCTTTACGACAATCGGCCTCCTGAGCTACAAGAAGATCGCCGCATCGACCGGCAAGCCCGCAGCGCAGTTGCTGTTGGTGTTCGGGCTGGTAATGCTTGGATGGGGAATGATAAGCGGTAACTATTTCGGTATTACGCCGAGCACTTTTGAAACCGACGGCCAACTTACCGGTATAGGCAAAGTGATGGCCGCCATCGGATTCCTCTGGCGCAGCGATGCCGAAGCGTCGCGTAATCTGATAATCAAGATCAGTTTCGTGTTCGGAACGGTCCACCTGGTGCTGGCCCATTTGCGAGCGGCGCTGGCGTTGGGCAAAGACATCCGCACGCTGGCCGAAATCGGCTGGGCGGTGTTCCTGACCGGAATGCTCGGTGTCGTCTGGTTCCTGTTCTTCCCCGAGGAGCTCTGGATGCCTATGTCCGTAATGGGCGGTATGCTGGGCGTCGGAGCCCTGATGCTGATCTGCTTCAGTTTCCCCAGCCGCAACCCGGCAAAGGCTGTCGCCCTGGGCCTGGCGTCAAACATACTTCCGATGATCAGCGCCTTTTCCGACACGATGAGCTACATTCGCCTCATGGCGGTCGGACTGGCGAGTTACTACATCGCCCTGGCGTTCAATAACCTGGCGATGGACGTGGGCTCCGGCGGCGTAGCGTTGTGGATACCCGCGGGCCTGATCCTTTTGTTCGCACACACGCTGAACATCATTCTTGGTCTTATCGCTGTATTCGCACATGGTGTGCGATTAAATATGTTGGAATTCTCGAGCAACGCGGGCGTACAGTGGGCCGGTTATCCGTACGCCCCGTTTGCAAAGACACGAACAGTAGACGCAGGAGAGTATTAAGATGGACATGACATGGCTTGGTCAGATCGGATTCGCACTACCTCTCGGCTTGGGCGCCATAGGCAGCGCTTTGGGCATTGGCGCAGCGGGCAGAGCAGCGGCCGGCGCGTGGGCTAAGGAAGCCCGCGAAGGCAAGCAGATGAACTTCTTGTACGTCGCGCTTACGGGCATGCCCCTGTCGCAGACAATCTACGGATTCGTACTCATGCTCGCCCTGCTGAAAGGCAAGG
>PVBE010380020.1_pt1 | contig 14410 bp, 10 predicted proteins | sample 1631181 | NCBI WGS metagenome assembly PVBE01 (sample SAMN08397723, study PRJNA350692) | Marine metagenome, whole genome shotgun sequencing project. | isolation source: water | place: Pacific Ocean | collected 2012-04
AGCTCGGCTCCCTTGCTGGTGACGTAGTTCACCATCCCGCGCCGGGTGACCGGGGCGGGGTGAAAGTGCACGTTGTCGTGGATCTGGCGCACCTTGATCTCGCCCTCGGGCTTGGGGCAGATCACATCCACGCGCTCGAAATAGCGGGAGAACTCCGCCTGCATGGAGTAGAAGGGTCCGCGCTCCCCCAAGGCGACCTGGCGGTCACCGGACACCATCAACAAGCGCAAGGTTCCTCCTGTAGCAGGGTCTGGTAGAGCGCCTCGAGGCGCTGGGCAAGGGCCTGGGCGCTGTGGCGCGCCGTGACGCGCATCCGTGCGCGCTGCCCCATGTTGGCACGCTCTTCGGGCTCATCCAACAACCGGGCCAGTCCGTAGGCCAACTCACCCACATTCTCCCCCACAAAACCGGTGCGCTCATGGGCCAGGACCTCCTCGACCCCCCCCACGGCAGCTGCAACAGCGGGCACCCCGGCTGCCCCAGCCTCGATCAGGGCCACCGGCAGCCCCTCAGTGCGGGAGGTGAGCAGCACGGCGTCCAGATCCCCAAGAATGGGCCCCATGGAGTCCATGGCCCCGAGCAGGTGCAGCCGCTCGGCCCGGGCCGGAGTGCCCGCGCGAATCCCGCGCTCCAGAGCACCGCGCTCGGGCCCGTCCCCCACGAACACCAGGTGCAGGTGGGGATAGCGCCCTGCCAGGAGGTCGAAGACCTCCAGGGCGCGCTGCGGGCGCTTGACCTCAGCGAGTCGTCCGATGATCCCCACGAGGAACGCCTCCTCGGGCAACCCCAATCGTCGCCGCAACGCTCCGTCCCTCCGGCCCTCGAAGGGCGTCAGATCGATCCCTGGCGGCACGACCACCAGGCGGGACTCCTCCACCACGCCCAGGCGCAGGAGGTCGTCTGCCGTGGCGTGCGAGACGGCGACAATGCGATCGGTGCGTCGGGCCAGGCGCCGCTCGTGCGCGATCAGTGCACTCGACACGATACCTGGAAAGTAACCCTCCAATACATGGCCGTGGAAAGTGTGGACGCGCCTGGCGCCCGCTACGAAGTTCGCGGCGCGGCGACCCAGAGTCCCCGCCTTGGAGGCATGGGTGTGCACGACCTCGGGCCGGAACTCGACCAGGGCCCGACGCAGAAAACGGGTGGCGTTCCAGTCGTCCCACGGGGACAGGCCACGCTTCAGGGAGGGGACGCGCACCACGTCGATACCGCGGTGCATCAGACTCTCAAACAGGTCTCCTTCACCTGGCCCGGGCTCACCTGCAAAGACGCGCAGGGTGTGGCCCGCCTGCTGCAAGAGGGGGTCAGAGGCCAGCACTTGCCTGGCAGGCCCTCCGAGGTTCAATCGCGTCAGGATGCGGGCGATGCGCACGTGTGGATCGTCTCCTGTTCCGCCCACTGCATACATTCGCCGATGACCTCATCCAGGTTGCAGTGGTGAGCGGCGAGACCCAAGCCGCGCGCGCGCGTCAGATCGGGGACCCGATGTTGAACCTCTTCAAAGTGCGGGTCGAGGGTCCGGGTCGGATCCACGTGCTGCAGGCAGGACAGGTCCCGTCCCGCGAGTTGAGCCACGCGGGTGGCGAGTTCGAGCACGGTGCAGCGAAGATCACCGCCCAGATTGAGAGGGCCAACGGGCAGCTCGCGGCCCAGGGCCAACCGCACGATATCTCCCGCAACGTCCTGAACGTGGCCCAAGGTCCGTACTTGCTCCCCACTGCCATGTACGGGTAGCGCCTCGTCCATCAAGGCGCAGCGCACAAAGGTGGGCAGGACCATGCCGCTGTCTGCGTCCTGGTCGGGCCCCACCACATTGAACAGACGCAGGTGTAGGGGCGCCACCGGCCAGGCATCCCGACTGCTGGCCTCGTCAAGCGCCAGCTCGACCGCTCGCTTGGAGGCCGCGTAGGCCCAGCGGCCGACGCCTTCCGTGGCGCGCACGGGGCTCTGTTCGTGCAGGGGCTGAGAGGACTCGCAGTAGACCTCACTCGTTGAGGCGGAGATGACCCGCGGCACGCGGTCGCACGCGGCCAGGGCCCCGATCAATCCGGAGCTGGCATCCAGGTGCTCCCGGCGGCAACCCTCGGGATCGCTCAGTACACGACGCACGCCAACCCGGGCCGCCAGATGAATGATGGTGTCGAACGGACCCTCGCGCTGTAGCAGGTCCTGGAATGCCCCCGGAGCCGAGACGTCGACGTGCCGCAGGCAGGCCGTCTCCTCGATCGATGTCAGCCGCTCGGGACCGCCCGCGGACAGATCGTCGGCCACAACCACCCGGGCGCCCTGCTCAAGAAGCAGTCGGGTGACGCGTGAGCCCACCAAGCCGGCACCGCCTGTCACGAGCAAGGCGGGCGGTACGGTGAGGGGGGACTGCATGGAGCGTGGGACGGCTGGGCACGGGGCATATTCCCCGCCCGGCCAAGGTACCAACCCCGACGGGAGCAGCGTAGGTTTCTCCCCGTCCGACCTGCGATCCCTAGAAGAGTGTCAGGTGATACAGGTTCAGGAGGGTGTAGCCCCCCGCAGCCAGCCACAGGCCGATACGCGCCAGGGCGAAGTTCTTGTGCAGGGTCAGAACCCCCAGAGCCATGGCGATCAGGAGGGCCTTCCAGATCACGAATCCCGAACGTCCCGATTCCAGGAGGGCGGCGGCCACGGGATTGAGCTCGATTCCGCCAGCCTGGAGGTGGGTCAGGGTGAAGAAGCTGTCCCCGATATTCATCAGGGTGATCCAGACGATGGCCAGGACCATGGACAGCGTGTAGCGATCGACGAAGCTGCCCTCCTGCTCATAGTCCCGGCGCACGGACCGGCGACGGCCGCCGAAGAGGGTGTAGCGCGAAAACCGCGGCGTGGGCCGCGTGCGCCGGTCCTCCCCGCGGAAAACCTCGGACGCCGGGGACGGGTTGGAAGCCGGAAGCAGATGGTCGAGATCGATGGAAGCCATGGGACTGCCCTATCCATCGGCTTCCTGAGGGCAAGCCTTGTGGCGAGGCCCGACCAAATCCTCACCCTGATGCCCTCAACGGATCATGACGTCTCTCATTGGGACAGGATGCGAGACTTGCCGAGCTCCTCAAGCAGGACCGTCGCGTAGGAACCGGGGGGCAAGGTGAATCGCAGGCGCACGACCGTCCCCTCCGCCTCCCAGGTCAGATCGCGTGGGCCCACGAGCAGGGCGCGTCGCGCGCCCTTGGGAGCAAGCCCACCGGGCAGGGATGCGAGGGCTTCCAGCTCCAGGCCTGCTTGTCGCAGAGCTTCCCCTTCCCATTCCGCTACGGCGCCCCGGGTGCGCTGAGCGGCAGGGCCGGGCAGGGGCCCGCTTGGTACACGCTGCAGCAGATCTGCCTGGATCTGAGCTTCGGCTGCAGCGTCGCCCTCGGGCGCGGGCTCGCCCTCACCCGTCCACGGGTCGACCAGGAGATCCCCGGGCAGCACGCGCCCTGCTCCCCCGGGTTGAACCATGCGCCGGTCCAGGACGCGGTTGAACACGGCAGCCTGCAGAGCCGAAATGTGCAGAGCTTTGGTGCGTCGTGGAAGAGTGCGCACCAGACTCTCCAGGTCCAGGGGCCGCCGTGCCATCTGCTTGGCCAGGGGCACCAGCGACGTGGGGAGCTCACCGGTCAGGCTGCGGGCAGCGCGCCAGTCCTTGCGCTGATCGGAATCCAGAGCCACGAGCAAGCTCGCCACGGGGGAGGACTCCTGCACCTCGCCTGGGCCATGGTGCGAATGCACAAAAGCGCGCAGGTACGCGCGCCAATCGCCGCCCACCAACAAGCTCCCCATCCGCAGCGTCGTCCCACCGGCCCCGAAGCGCTGCGGTCCGTAGAAATTGGGCAGGCCCTCGCGGGTGAGCTGCGAGAGGGCGCGCTTAAGCTCCTCATGCCGTTCTGGCGGAAATTCTCGCAGCGTCAGGTCGAATCGATTACCGGCCAGCTCCCCCACCCGCAGCTTCCGCGCCCGGCGCCCGGTGGCCAGGACCCGCAGGTCCTTCAACTCGAGCCCCTGCACAGCCGTGGCGTCCACGTGCTCCAGGGAGAGGAACTGGCGGGTGACGCCCATGGTGTCCTTGCGCCCCGCGTAGCCGACCTCCCGGGGCTCGCGCCCAAGGGCCCGGGCCACGCGGCCCACGGCCTGGGCCGTTGAGAGCCCACGCTTCTCGATCTCGAACCACAGGTGTGTCCAGTCCTCCTGGCCTGCCCCGGGTTCCCCCTCGGGGAGCTCCTCCACCCGAAAGTCCTCGGGGCAGGAGGAGTGCACGAAGGGGATCGGTGCGATCGACCCGGTGCAATAGGGTCGCACAGGATCCTGCTCGCGATCGGATTGCAAACCGCTGGACATACCGTCAGGGTAACCGCCATGACCCCTTCCCCCATGACCCCCGACGAGTTCGTTGATTTCTACGGACAGCAGCGCGCCAGCGCCATCCTACGCACCCCCCACGCCGCGGCCGTGGTCCCGGCCATGGATGCCGCCGTGCGCGCGGGATTCCGCGTCTGCGAGTTCACCCTCAACACCCCCGCTGCGCTGGCTGCCATTGCTCGCCTGTGCGAGACGCAGCCGGACGTTGTGGTGGGCGCGGGCACGGTGCTGACCTGTGACGATGCGCGAGCCGCGGTGGAGGCCGGCGCGTCGTTCCTCGTGTCCCCCGTGGTCGATGAGGAGGTGATCGAATGCGCACTCTCCCTGGGCGTGGCAGTCATGCCCGGGACCGCGACACCCACGGAGATGCTGCGCGCCCACCGGGCCGGAGCCCAGCTCATCAAGGTCTTTCCCGCTCCCCCCTCCGGCCCAGCAACCATCCAGGCCTGCCTGGGTCCACTGCCCTTCCTGCGCCTGGTGCCCACGAGTGGCGTGGATCTGGACAACGCAGGCCAGTACCTGGCCGCAGGCGCTCACGCCCTGGGTTGGGTAGCCCCCCTCTTCCGCCCCGAGTGGATGGCGGCCGGCAACTTCGACGCCATCGAGACCCGGGCCCGGGCCTGCCTGGAGCGCTGCGCAGGGACAGCCTGAGGAGGAGAGCCTGTGTGAGCTACCGGCCCTCGTACTCGGGGTTGGGTTCGGTGGGAACGGGCGCGTTGACCCGCTCGCGCCAGGCGCGCATGCGGCCGTGGAGATCGGCGACCACTTCGGGTTCTTCGGCGGCGCGGTTCTTTGACTCGGCGGAGTCGGCCCCCAGGTTGTAGAGCTCGAGCCTTCCATCCTCGAAGAACTCCATCAGCTTCCAGGGACCGCGGCGGATGACACCCACGGGGGTCGCCCGGAACGGGCCGTGCTCCGGCAGGTAGCCCTGCAGATAGGCCGGAAAGTGCCAGAACAGGCCCTCCCGTTCACCCAGGTCCTCGCCCTGCAGGCAGGGCACGATGCTGACGCCATCGAGAACCTGGTCCGGCCTGCGGGGTGCGCCTGCCAACTCCATCAGTGTGGGGTACAGGTCGAGACCGATCACGGGCTCCTCGCAGCGCGCTCCCGCAGAGATCTTTCCCGGCCAGTGGGCGATCAGGGGCTCGCGGATCCCGCCCTCATACAACATTCCCTTCGACCCACGCAGGCCGCCGTTGTCCCCCCAGGGCGAGCGGCCCCCGTTGTCCGAGAAGAACAGCACGAGGGTGCTCTCCAGTAGGTCCTGTTCGGCGAGAGTGGCGAGCACCTGCCCCACGGCCTCATCCAGCGCCGTCACCATGGCGGCGTAGTGCGCATCCTTGTTCTCCCCCAACGCCTCACCGTAGGTCTCCACCAGATCCGCCCGACCCTGGATGGGAGTGTGCACCGAGAAGAACGCAAGCTGCAAGAAGAAGGGCTGCTCGGCATGCTCCTCAATGAAGCCTGAGGCCTCGCGGGCCATGCGGTCAGTGAGATACTCCCCCTCGGGGCCATCCTCCAGATCCGGATTGGAATAGGGCGAGTGGTAGGACTTGGGATGCCCGGCCTTGTTGCCGGCAACATTGACATCAAACCCCTGGCTGCAAGGGTCCGCGCCAAGGTGCCACTTGCCCACGTGACCGGTAGCGTAGCCAGCATCGGAGAGGGTCTCGGCCAGGGTGACGATTGACTCGTCGAGGATCGTGCGGTTGGGAATCGGAATCAGCCTCCGGTTCTTGGCCTTCCCGCGAGAGGCTCCGTTCACCGTATAGATCCCCGTGCCCGGGGCATACAGACCGCTCATCAGAGCGGCTCGCGTGGGAGCGCAGTTGGGGGCATTGGCGTAGGCATTGGTGAAGAGCATGCCCCCGGCGGCCAGGGCATCCAGATGCGGAGTGCGATGCGTAGCACTGCCGTAGCACCCCAGATCCCCGTAGCCCAGGTCGTCGGCCAGCAGCAGAACGATGTTGGGCCCACGCCCGACCTCGGCCTCCTGGCTGGCCTGTGCCAGCACGGAACCGGGCAAGGCGCACAGGGTGGCACCCGCCAGAAGCATGGAGAGCTTCATGAGAACAGGTGATGCTGCACGCTGGAGTGGTCGGCGGCCCCGACCAGACGTCGGTCGAGCCCCTGGTAGGGGTAGGACATGGACCGGGTGTCGAGTCCCATCAGGTGCATGATGGTGTCCTGCAGATCGTGCACGGAGATGGCGCCCTCGGCGATGGTGTAGCCCAGCTCATCGGTCTCCCCCACCACACGGCCACGGTGCACGCCCGCCCCGGCCATCCACAGGCTGAAGCAGTCCGGGTGGTGATCACGGCCCCAGTACGTGGAGCCGTTACGGGCCTCGTTCATGGCCGTGCGTCCGAACTCCCCGCCCCAGACCACAAGCGTCTCATCCAGGAGGCCGCGCCGATCCAGATCCAGCACCAGGGCTGCCGCCGCCCGGTCCGTCTCACGGCACTTCTTGGGCAGGGCCGTCAACAGATCATCGCCGGTTCCGGTGCCGTGCGTGTCCCAGCCCCAGTCGTAGAGCTGAACCCAACGCACGCCGGACTCCACGAGCCGTCGTGCCAGCAGGCAGTTGTTGGCAAAGGAGGCCTGCCCGGGCTGGCTGCCGTAGAGCTCGTGAACGTCCGCGGGCTCCTGACCGATATCCATGAGCTCTGGGACCGAGGCCTGCATCCGAAAGGCCAGCTCGTACTGGCTGATGCGCGCTTCGGTCTCCGGATCGCCCTGTTGTTCGGCGCGCCGCAGGTTGAGAGCCGCGAGGGCGTCGAGGGTGCGGCGCCTCAGGTTGCGGTCCATACCCTTGGGGTCGGAGACGTAGAGGATCGGTTCACCGCTGCCGCGCAAGCGCACACCCTGGGTGGCGGAGGGCAGAAATCCGCTGCCCCAGACACTCTTGCCGGCGGAGGGATCCGTTCCGCCTGAGGTCAGCACGACAAAAGCCGGAAGGTCCCGGTTCTCCGTCCCCAGACCCCAGCTGGCCCAGGCACCCATGGCCGCCGCCCCCACGTTCCGATCACCGGTGAACAGACGCAGCTCCGCAGGGCCATGGTTGAACTGGTCGGTGTGCATGGTGCGGATCAAGGTGGCCCTGTCCATGATCTGGCCCATGTGGGGCACCAACTCCGAGACCTCCACGCCCGATTCTCCGTAGCGGCCAAAGGAGAAGGGCGAGCCCAGGAGCGTCGGGTGTCCCTTGATGAAGGCCAAGCGCTTGCCCTCGATGAAGCTCTTGGGACACAGGCTCCCGTGCAGCTCCTGAAGGCGGGGCTTGGGGTCGAACATGTCGAGCTGCGGCGGGGAGCCGGACATATGCAGATAGATCACCGACCGCGCGCGGGGTGAGTGGTGCGGGCCGAGCGGTGCACCGTCCCCGGCCGGGAACCCGCTCGCGCGACCCTCCGCTGCCGAGAGGTCCGCGAGTGCCATGGCACCCAGGGACAGGCCGCTGTTTGCCAGGAAGGCGCGCCGCGTCAGCATGGACCGCTTGAACTCGAGGGGGTTCATCAGTCCTTCACCAGCACCGCGTCAAGGTTGAGGAGCACGTTGGCCACGGTCGTCCAGGCTGCGGCAACCTCGGCGCCGAGGGACTCCGGGAGTGCGCCCAGGGGATCGGTCGCCAGAGCCAGGGCCTCTTCTTCCCTCCCCTCCCAGGTCTCCAGCACATCCTCGAACAAGGTCACGAGCTCGGCCACGTCCACGGCTGCGGGCGGGCGCTGCAGCACGAGCCAAAGACCTCGCCGAACCCCCGCTTCAATGTCTCCGCTCCCCTCCGTGTGCATGCGCCGCCCCAGGGCCTGCGCCATCTCCACGTACGCGGGATCATTCAGGGTCACGAAGGCCTGCAGCGGGGTGTTGGTCCTGATGCGCCTGGATGTACACACCTCACGGCTCGGCGCATCAAAGATCTGCATGGAGGGGTAGGGCATCGAACGGCGCAAGAAGGTGTACAGGCCCCTGCGGTAGCGGTCCTCACCCTGGCTGGTGGCCCAGGTGCGCTGGCCGTTGAAGGCCGCCTGCCAGAGTCCGGGGGGCTGGGGCGGGAAGACGCTGGGGCCGCCCACCTTGGTGGCCAGGAGGCCGCTGGCCATGAGGGCCTGGTCACGCACCATCTCGGCCTCCATGCGGAAGACGGGGCCGCGAGCCAGGAGCCGGTTGCGAGGATCCACTTCCAGGTCCCCCGCCCGTATCCGGGACGCCTGTCGATAGGCCGCGGAGGTCACGATGATCTTGAGCAGCGCCTTCTGATCCCAGCCCCTGTCCATGTATTCGGCTGCCAGCCAGTCGATCAGGTCGCGGTGCACGGGCATGTTCCCCTGGCTACCGAAGTTCTCCTCGCTTTCGACGATGCCAACGCCGAACAGCTGGGCCCACAGTCGGTTCACCGCCACCCGCGCCGTAAGGGGGTTGTCGCGATGGATGAGCCACTCGGCGAATCCCAGGCGGTCAGCCTCGAACCCGGCAGGCAGGGGATGGAAGGCCTCCGGGACACCGGGCTGCACCTCCTCCACAGGATTCAGGAAGTTGCCCCCGCGCAGGGTGAAGGTCTTGCGCTGCTTCTCCGCCGGCAAGGCCACCAGGATGGGCGTCTGCACGGGCTTGAACCCGTCCAGTTCGGCCTGCAGGGTCCCGCGCTCGGCGCTGAGCTGGCGCCGCACGGGATCGTGCTCACGCCACAGGGCCGCCAGACGTTGCTCACCCTCGGTGTCCGGCTCCTCTTCCAAAAAGAGCTCTGTCAGAGCCGCGTCCATGGCCAGCAGGGGAGCCCCCTGCCCTGCAACCCCGAAGCGCAGGGCGGACAGGGTGTGCCCGCTACCGTAGGTCTGCTCCAGCTCCAGGCGCAGGGTGCCCGGTTCGTCCAGAACGACAGGTTCGGCGAACACGAAGACGGCCTCTTGGGAAGCGGACAGGTGGGGCGCCACGGCCCACCCCGAGTCCGCCGCCGCATCTCCATCCAGGGCCTCGGCAATCGAGAAGTCGGTCTGGGACCACGTGGCGCTGGGCTCGACGAGGGCCAGTGCGCGCGCCCCACGGGGCCCCATGGCGTGGCCGCCCGCGTCGGCTGCCAGCCCCAGATCCTGGCTCCACGTGACCGTACCGTCCGCAGATCGGATGGAGAGTTGGAGGCCGTTGGAGCGCGAGAACAGGTCACCGTCGCTGCGCAGGAAGACCTTGACCTCGTCGATGGGAGAGTCCCCTTCAAGCTCCAACTCCCACCATGGATCGGCTTCGGTGGCTGTGTGGGTTACGGACTGCTCGTTGAAGTAGTGGCCGCTGGTCTGGCCATCGATGGCCCTCTCGGCAGCACCCTCATGGGCGGTGGAGGACTGTCGCGCCGTGCCGCCGCTGGCGATGTTCTCGCCCCCGCTCCACACCTGCACCTCGGCCAGGGAGAGGATGCGGCCGGCACCGGGAAGCTCCAGCCGCACACGCTGGCCCGGGACGGGCCGCGTGCGCGGGGGTGCGCTGGCCCGCAGTTCGTTGAGCACGAAGTTGCCGTGGGAGGCACGCCCCGGCCCGCGCCCCTCCTCCGCCAGGACCTCAAGGCGCAGCCCGTGCCAGGTCCCCGGCTGCAGCTCCAGCTCCACCTGGTACAGATCCGTCGGAGGGTTCGCGCCGCTGGCGCGCAGGATGCCCTCCTCGTCCCACTCCAGCGTGGCGCCCTCGCGGGAGCTGGCGGAGATCAGGGGTGGAAGCACCCAGGAATCATGGGCCTCGAGGGCCGCGGCCTGCCACGCGCTGCGCGCAGCGCGACGATCGGGGTCCTGCTCAGCCAGACGTCTGTCGAGCGCTTCAAGCTGCCCGCGCAGCCGCTCCATGTCCGCGGCCATCTGCCCGCTCGGCGTCCCCAACACAGGTGCATCGTTATTCGAGTCCCGATCCGTGGTCTGGTTGAAGATCGCCGCGAGCCTGTAGTACTCGGTGTAGCTCAGCGGATCGAACTTGTGAGAGTGACACTCCGCGCAGCTGGCAGTGAGCCCCATCCACACCTGCATGCTGGTGGTCATCCGGTCCTTGACTGCCGCGATCCGAAACTCCTCGTCGTCCGTGCCCCCTTCGGTGTTGTTCATCGTGTTGCGATGGAAGGCCGTGGCCAGGCGCTGGTCGAGGGTGGCGTTCGCCAGGAGATCGCCCGCCATCTGCTCACGCGTGAACCGGTCGAAGGGCATGTTCTGGTTGTAGGCATCAATGACCCAGTCGCGGAAACGCCAGATGGTGCGCAGGGGGTCGGAGGTGTACCCCATGGAGTCCGCATAGCGCGCCTGATCGAGCCAGACCCGCGCCCAACGCTCACCATAGGCGCTGGAATCCAGCAGGCGATCCACCAGCTGCTCATAGGCCCTCAGGCTCGGGGCATCAGCGAAGGCCTGTACCTCCTCGGGAGTGGGCGGCAGACCGGTCAGGTCCAGGAACACACGCCGCACGAGCACGAAGGGGTCACCGGGTGGAGAAGGCGCCAAGCCCGCGGCGCCCATGGCGGGCAGGAGAAAGGCGTCGATCTCGTTGTGGCCCCAGTCACCCGCGTTGGATGCGGGCACCGTCGGGCGCTCCACGCGTTCAAAGGCCCAATGGCCACTGTACTGGGCGCCGCCCGTGATCCAGCGGCGTAGGAGGTCCACCTCGGCCGGATCCAGTGGATCCCCCGAGCCTTCGGGGGGCATGCGCATGGAGGGGTCGAGGGCCTGCACCCGCTGCAGCATCTCGCTACCCTCCGGATCCCCCGGGCTGACGGCCACCCTTCCGCTGGGCAGGAGCGAACGCGAGCCCACGCGCGAGTCCAGACGGAGCCCGCCCTCACGCGCGTCCTCATCAAACCCGTGGCAGATGAAGCAGCGTGTGGCCAGGAGGGGGCGGACGTCGGCCTGAAAGTCCACGCTGCCCGAAGGCGCGTCGTCCGAGGGTGGCACGGTAGCGCCAACGTTGCCCATCAACGCCACGGCCCAGCATGCAATCCCGAGGAAACCCATGGGATCGATCCTACCCGCGGCACGTGGGAATAGCCCCAACAACGTAGGCCTCAGGCCCGGGCGAGCAGTCCCGCGTAGATGGCCAGGGTCTCGTCCACCATGCGGTCCAGGCCAAAGTGCGCTTGCACCCGCCGCGCCCCGGCCTCGCCCAAGGCCCGGCGCCGGTCGGGGTCGCCCGCCCAGGCCACCATCGCCCCGGCGAGCGCGGCGACATCGTCGGGCGGCACGAGCTGCCCGGTGACGCCATCCTCGACGACTTCGGGGATCGCCGACACCCTGGTGGAGAGCACGGGCAGGCCCGCGGCCATGGCCTCCAAGAAGACCAGGCCCAGCCCCTCCCAGCGGGAGGCCATGGCGAAGCCATCAGAGGCTCCCATCAAGGCGGGCACATCGCGGCGGATGCCTGCGAACACGCAGCTGCCGTCCTGTTCGACACCCAGATCCCGGGCCACGGCCCGTGCCCGCTCGACACCGTCTCCGAAGGGGTCGCCGCCCACGAGAAGAAGGCGCACGGGAGCCTCCTGCCGCGCCTGGGCCAGGGCGGCGATCAAGACCTCGTGGGCTTTCTGCGGAGCGAAGCGCGCCACACAAAGGAGCACCAGGTCATCGGCGCCGAACCCGAACTCCGCACGCAATCGGGCGCGACTTGCGGAGTCCGCGGCAGCCTCACTGAAGGGGCTGGGATCGATGCCGTAGTAGACGCGCTCCTGGGCCTCGATGGGCACGCGACCGTGCTCGGCCACAAAGCGGCCCACGTGGTCAGAGAGGACGATGGTGCGCGCGGGGATGCGGCCCACCAGGCCATGCAGGCGCGAAACCAGGGGACGCAAGAGCGCGCGCTCATCGTTGTGCTTGCCGGAGACCAGGCACCTGCGGGAGCCGAAGAGGCACACGGCTGCCGCGGTCACGAAGTCCGCCCTCAGGAGGTGGCTGTGCACCAGCTCACCCCAGCGCAAGTGTGGGCGCAACCTCCACAGAGCCAAGGGCCCCTTGCCCACACAGCCGATGCAGTGGGCCCCCGCCGCCTCGTAGTCGGCCACCAGGGCCCCCTCGCCCAGGAGATAGGCCACGCGCACCTCGTGCCCGCGCGCCACCTGGCCGCGCACCTGGGACAACACGTGCATCTCGGCCCCACCCACGTCCAGGGTGCTGATCACATGCAGGATCTTCACAGGACTTCCCCGTAGACGTCGAGCAGCCCCGTGATCATGGTCTCCAAGCCGAACGCCCGGGACGCCCTCTCACAGCCGGCCTGACCCAGGCCGGCGCGGGCCGCCGGCTCCAGCGCCAGCACCCGGGCGAGAGCACGCCCCAGAGCCTCGGCATCGATGCCAGCGGCAAGGGCCCCGGTCTCTCCGTCCACGATCAGGTCCCGAGCTCCATCGACGGGAGTCGCCACCACCGGCAACCCTGCGGCCATGGCTTCCATCACGATGTAGGGCATGCCCTCCCACCGGGATGGAAGGAGCAGAAGATCCAAGGCGGCCAGGATGGCGGGTACGTCGTCTCGCGGGCCGGTGATGCGCACGCGCTCGGTGAGCCCGAGCTCGCGCACCGACGCGGCCAATGCGTCCTGCGATCCCGGCCCCACGATCAACAACTGCAACGACTCACACCCCGGCTGTCGCAAGGCGTCCAGCGCCAGGTCCTGGCCCTTGCCCTCGTACAGCAAGCCGATCACGGCGGCCGTCGGCCGGGCCGGGTCCAGGTCAAACTCGGCGAGGTCCAGCGGGGCTGCCCCTTGCACGCGCGCCGGATCGATACCATTGGGCACCACGCGAATGCGGTCGCTCGGCACCACCCCGCTCTCAACCATCGTGGCCGCCTCACTGGGGCTGACGGCAATCATGCGATCGGTCTCCTGGGCCAAGCGTGCCTCGAGTGCGCGGAACATGCGCCGCTTCCAGGCGGAGAACTGGGCCTCAAACAGAAAGGCAAAGGTGTGCGGTGTGTGGACGCGCTTCCCGACTCCGGTGGCCAGGGAGGCACGGCGGCCCAGCACCCCGGCTTTGGAAGAGTGCGTGTGCACGATGTCCGGCTGCAGCTCGCGCACGAGCGCGCACAGGCGGCGGTAGTCTCCGTAGTCTCGCGCTGGCGAGATCGCTCGCACCATCTGAATGCGATGCACCCCCACCCCTTCATTCTCGAGTGCGTCGAGATCTCCGGGGAAACCCGGGTCTCGCAGAGTCGATGCGGCCACATGCAGATCCAGGCCGTGCCCCTTGAGGCCCCGGACCACATCCACCAAATGCCTTCGGGTTCCCCCGATGGTGGCCTCCATCACGTGCAAGACTCGCACGATGCGAGTTTTAGTAGGCGCCGGTGCCCTTCGCAACTGCGAAACCGGTCAAGGCGATAATGACCAGGTCCAGCAGCAAGGATTGATTCTCGATGTAGTACAGATCGTAGTCCAGATTCTCGTGAATGGACTGGGTCCGGGCGTAGGAGATCTGCCACAGACCGGTCACGCCGGGCTTGGCCCGCAAGCGCTCCTGATCCATGGTGTCATAGGTTTCGACGATGAAGGGCATCTCCGGGCGCGGCCCCACCACGCTCATCTCACCGCGCAGGACGTTCAGGAAGTTGGGAAGCTCGTCGAGGCTGTAGCGCCGGAGGAAGCGCCCGACGCGAGTCACGCGCGGGTCATACTCATCCTGAGGAGCCAACTCATCCCCGCAATTTGCATGATGCATGGTCCGGAACTTGAAGAGCTGGAAGGCCTTGCCGTCACGCCCGACGCGCGTCTGACGGAAGAACACCGGCCCCTTGCTCTCACGCTTGATCATGATGGCGGAGATGAGGAAGAAGGCCGCCGCGAAGACCAGCACCGAGGTGGCGACGCAGACGTCCAGTGAGCGCTTTGTAATGGCCCCCAGCACACTGACCCGCCGCTCGGGCCTGGAGATCAGCGGGATCGAATCCAGGTTCTCGATGCGGACGTTGTAGCTCATCAGGTGATAGAAGCGCGGCACCACGTGGTAGTTGACGCCCAAGCGGTCCAGCTCCGCGACCAACTGCATGACCTCCTGCTCGGGGGCCTCGGGCAGGGCCACGAACACTTCGGA